>CAAGKR010172074.1_pt1 | contig 10099 bp, 11 predicted proteins | sample 2556971 | NCBI WGS metagenome assembly CAAGKR01 (sample SAMEA5207829, study PRJEB30636) | soil metagenome | biome: forest; feature: boreal; material: soil | place: USA | collected 2011-09 | depth 1 m
GACCTTCGCCCGCTCACTGCGATTCCGCTCGACGCAATCGCTGCCTCGCTCCATACGCCGCTTCGTGGAACCCCCCGCTGCGCCCTACGTCTACGTTACCGTATTTTTATATGAGGGGGGTACTTAGTGTTTAGCCGATTTCGTCGTCGGGGAAATCGAAGGCGGGCAACCGCTTGATCCACTCGGCCACCACGGCCTGCACGGGGCCCGCGGGCTTCCCCCCGTCTTCCACGGAGAGCATCGCGTTGCGCAACTCCGTCAGCAGGTGGGTGTTGAACCCTCCCGCGTCTTCCCAGCTGGCGTTGCGATCGCCTTTATTTTCATAGAAATTGGCCATCTTCTCTCCTGCTATCTAAGACGGACGGGCGCCGGAAAAGATTCATCCATCCCGTTCGGGGGGGTTTTGGGACTAAGACTGTAGCGGCGGACGCCCCCCCTGTCAACAGGGAAAGGGGCAGGCCCTTCCGTTTCAGGGAGAGAGGCGGTCCCTCCGGTAGTCGGGCCGGGTCTCGTACGGCAGGGGGGCGGGGACCCCGGCCTCGGCGAAGGCGCGCAGCCGAAGCGCGCACGAATCACAGACCCCGCACGCCTTCTCCCCTTCCCGGTAGCACGACCAGGACCGTTCGAAGGGGACGCCCATCGATTTTCCCATCAGGACGATGTCCTTCTTCATCAGGTGGATGAAGGGGGCCTTCACGGCGATGCCGCTCCCTTCCTTCGTCCCCCGCCGGATCGTCTCGTTCATCGCCTCGTAGAATTCGGGGCGACAGTCCGGATAGCCCGAGGAGTCGGCGGCCACGGCGCCGATGTAGATGTTCTTCGCCCCGATCACCTCGGCCCACGACACGGCAATCGCAACGAGGTGCGCGTTGCGGAACGGGACGTAGGTGACGGGGACCCCCTCCCGGCCGAGGTCCGCGCCGGGGACGTCGATCCCGTCGTCCGTCAGGGCGCTCCCCCCGATCCGCTTCAGGTAGCCGATGTCCGCCACGAGGCGCCGCGCGGGGGGGACCTTGAGGTGCTCCGCTACGGCGTGGAAGCAGGAGAGCTCCTTCGCCTCGGTGCGCTGTCCGTAGTTGACGTGGAGCAGCGCAAGGTCCGACTCCCGCGTGCAGAACTCGGCCATCACGAGGCTGTCCATCCCGCCGCTTACTAGCGCGATGCCGATCGGCTTGCCTCCCGTCGTCACCTCCTCACACCCCTCTCCGGTCCGGTCCCCAAACGAGCTTGTGGAGCTGTAGTTGGAACCGGGCGTCGAGGGCGTCCCCGATCATCCACCCGGCGAGCTGTTCGGGCGCGAGGACCCCGAACGCGGGAGAGAGGAGAACGCTCCACTTCTTTTCCCGCCGGTACTTCGCCGCCACTTCCTTGGCGTACCGGTAATCTTCCGCGGAGGAGATGACGAACTTCACCTCGTCCCGCTCCGTCAGGTGGCGGAAGTTCTCCCACAGCATCTTCCGGTCCTCGCCGGAGGAAGGGCACTTCACGTCCATGATCTTCACCGCCCGCGGGTCGAGCCCGGAAAGGGGAAGGGTGCCGTTCGTCTCCACGAGCACTTCCTGCCCGTGGTCGAGCAGCGTCGCGACGAGGGCGGACGCCTCCTCCTGGAGCAGCGGCTCTCCTCCGGTCACGCACGCGCGGGTGAGCCCGAAGGCGGTGACCCGGGAGACGACCTCCTCGAGCGGAAACTCCTCCCCGGCGTCGTAGGCGTACGTGGTGTCGCAGTACCGGCATCGAAGGTTGCACCCGGTGAGCCGCACGAAGGCGAACGGGTACCCCGAATACGAGGTTTCCCCCTGGACGCTGGCGAAGATTTCCGTGATCTTCAACATCATGCCATTGTACCACGGGGCCGTGAAGGCCCCGGCCGCTGCGGCGAATCGGACCCGGCAGGATGTGCTATCCTTGCAATCGCCGGAAACGTTGTCTAATCACCTGCATCCGCCCGCCGGACGCTGCCGCGCCCGGGGAAAGGACGCGCGAACCGATGCCGGAAACCACGGCCGGTACCCCGGAGAACCGCCGGCTTCGCCTGCGGACGGCCCGTTTCTCCCTCGGGAGCGCCGTCACCCTCTGCCTCCTCAAGTCCGCGGTGGGGATCGTCTCCGGCTCCCTCGGCGTCCTCGCGTCGGCCCTCGACAACGTGGCGGACATCCTCATGTCCACCGCCAACCTCCTGTCGATCCGGAAGGCGATGGACCCGGCGGACGAGAGCCACCCGTACGGCCACGGAAAGGTGGAGACGCTCGCCACCCTTTTCCAGGGGGGGGTGATCGCCCTCACCGGGGCGGGAGTGGTTTGGGAGGCGGTGCGGCGCCTGCGCGAAGGGAAGGCCCCCCAGGGGATCGGCCTCGACGTGGGCATCCTCGTGATGATCTTCTCCGTGGTCGCCTCCTGGTTCATCTCCGCCCGGATCCGGAAAGGGGGCGAGACCTCGGGCTCTTCGGCCCTTGCCGCCGACGCGCTCCACTTCCGGACGGACGTCTACTCCGGGAGCGGGATCCTCCTCTCCCTCGTGCTGTACAGGGTCACGGGATGGAAGTGGCTGGACCCGGGGGTCGCGCTGGCGGTGGGCGTCTACATCTTCGCCGCTGCCGTGCCGCTGCTGAAAGGAGCGGTGGAGGACTTGATGGACCACCAGCTCCCGGCAGAGACGGTGGCGCGCGTCACGGGGATCATCGAGGCGCACCGGCCGATGGTGGTGGACTGGCACGACCTGCGGACGCGCCGCTCCGGGTCTTCGATGCAGGTCGATTTCCACGTGGTAGTGTGCCGCGACCATTCGCTGGAACAGGCCCACCGGGTGGCGGACCACCTCGAGATGGAGATCCGGGAGATGCTGGGGAACGCCCACGTGGTGACCCACATCGACCCGTGCGAGATCGAGTGCCCGGGCCCCCACGAGTGCGCCCGCGTGAAGGGGATGATCTCCGAGCTGCACAGCCCCGAGCGGGACGGGAAGGAAACGGTTTCCTAAGTGTTGCGTTTCATTAGTACGATAACATTTTACCATTGGGGAGTAGGACTTCGGGCTCGCGGGGGGCTTCCTCTCCGCTACGTTCGCGACCTTCGCCCGCTCACTGCGATTCCGCTCGACGCAAGCTTTGCCTCGCTTCATACGCCGCTGCGAGGAACCCCCCGCTGCGCCCTGCGTCCTGGGCTTGGTACGTTACTGTATTCATGAAACGGAGTATCAAGGGAGGGAGAAAATGAAGGCGGTGCTCCTCGTCCTCGTGGTCCTGTTGGCGCTGGTCGCAGCGTTCGCCGTGCAGAACCCCGGTATCATCGTCTTTCGATTCCTGACCTTTTCGGGCTACACGTCGCTGCTGGTGGTGATCGTGGCCGCGTTCGTCGCCGGGGTCGTGTCGGCGGGGCTTGCGGGGCTTCCCGGGTTCTTCCGACGCAGGTCGGAGGCCGGCGCCGCGGCGCGACGGATCCGGGAACTCGAGGCCGAGGTCGGCGATCTCAAGGGAAAACCCGGGGGGATGACGCCCCCCGCACCCGGGGGAGCCCCGTGAGCGATCCGTCCCTTTCCGGCGACGAGCGGAAACTGCTCCGTTGCCTGCTCCGGTTCTACCGCGAGATCGGGCCCGGCGCCACGCCGGGCTTGAAGGGGCTGGACGAGGAGGCCGGGTTGGAGCGGTTGGAGATCTCCGAGACGGTGTCCGGTCTGCGCGCGAAGGGACTGATCGAGTATTGGGAGCTGCAGCCCGCGGTGCGCCTGACGCCCGAGGGGCTGCGGGCCGTTCTGCATCTTCCGGAAGAAGGGGACGCCTGATGGCGGGGGCGGTCCGCGGGCTTTCCGCGCGTCTTCGCGAGGTCTCCGGCCTGCTCGCCGAACGGTTCGGCCGGCCCGGGATCTGCGCCCACGAGACCGACCCGGTCCGCAACCTCGTCCTGACGATCCTCTCGCAGAACACCACCGACATCAACCGCGACCGCGCGTACGATCGCCTGGCGAAACGGTTTCCCACGCTCCCCGCGCTTGCCGCCGCGCGGCCGTCGGAGCTCGAGGAGACGATCCGGGTGGGTGGGCTCGCCAAGGCGAAGGCGAAGTCGATCCTCGGCGCGCTGGCGCGGATCAGGGAGGAGCGGGGCGGCTACTCCCTCGACTTTCTGCGGGGGATGCCGCTTCCCGAGGCGAGGGAGTACCTCACTTCCTTCCCCGGGGTCGGCGTGAAGACGGCGAACATCCTGCTCCTGTTCTCTTTCGGTATGCCCGCCTTCCCCGTCGACACCCACGTCCTGCGGGTGACGAAGCGTCTCGGGCTGGTCCCCGCCACGTCGGACCTGGCGAAGGCCGCCCTCTCCCTCGAGCCGCACGTGGGAACCGGGGACCATGGGCCGCTGCACCTCAACCTCATCCGTCTCGGGCGGGAAGTGTGCCGGCCCCGCGCTCCGCTCTGCGCGGAATGTCCGCTCCTGACGGTGTGCCCGGAGGGGGCGCGAAACACGAAAGCGAAGGGGCGCCGCGCATGACGGCCCGCACCGTTTTCCAGATGGCGTTCCTCGGCTTGGTCACCCTGGTGATCGGGCTGCCGGCGATCGCGCTGGGCCTGCTGGTCCCCGGCCAAAGCCGCAAGGGGAAAATCTTCCGCTGGGTGACGAAGAGCTACGCCATGGTTCTCCTACCCGTCTTCGGCGTCACCGTCGAAACGCGCGGCGTCTCCCGAGTGGACCGGAACGCCCCGTACGTCTTCATGTCGAACCACGCGAGCCACGTCGACTCCCTCGCGCTGTCGGTATCGATCCCGCACCCGCTCCACTGGGTCTTCAAGAAGGAGCTCTCGAAGATCCCGGTCTTCGGGTGGGTGCTCCTGTCCCTCGGGCAGATCATGGTGGACCGGCGGAGCGCGCTACAGTCCAGAACCGCGCTTGCGAACGCGGCGGCGGCGCTCGCGGGGAACAACTCCGTCCTCATCTACGTGGAAGGGACGCGCAGCAAGGACGGGAAGCTCCAGCCGCTGAAGAAAGGCGGCTTCCACATCGCGCTTCATTCGGGAATGCCGATCGTCCCGGTCCGCGTGTCGGGGAGCCACGACATCGTCCCTTCGGGCTCGCTCCGCGTCCGGCCCGGCCGCGTCGTGGTCGAGCTGTTCGACCCCATCCCGACGGAGGGGAAGACGGAGGCCGACATCCCGGAGCTCATGGCGCGGGTTCGGGACGCGCTGCTTTCCTGAACGCGGGGTCCAGGACGAAGAAGATGGCGGTTCCCGCACCCACCACCGCCGCGGCCGTGACGAACATCGCTTCGTACCCGAACCGTTCCGCCACGAAGCCGAAGGCGGCCGCACCGGTGACCAGCCCCATGTCGAAGGCGGCGGTGAACATCGCCATCGTCATCGCGCACGAGCCCTCCCCCACCCGGTCAAGCACCAGGGCCGACAGGGCGGGGAAGAGGAGCCCGTGCCCCGCCCCCGCGGCGGCGCCCACCAGGACGATGCCCACCTCGCCGGGAACCGCGGGGATCAGGAGATTCCCCGCGCCCATCAGGATCAGGGCGCACAGGGAGACCCACTCCCGCGGCAGCCGGTCGAGCATTTTCCGCCCGAGCGTCCGCGTTCCGATGACCGACAGGGCGTAGAAGAAGACGAACGCCCCAATCGACTCCGATCCCCGCACGACGAGGTAGACGGGGAGGAAGGTGAAGATCGACCCGTACGCCACCCCGAAGAGGTACCCCGCCGTGTTGGGCACGAGGAAGGGCCGGGAGAGGAAGATCTTCAGAGAGGCCATCGACGGGCGCTCCCGCACGGAGGGTTCACGCATCCCGAGCGGGAAGAGGGCGGCCAGGAATGCGATCCCGATCCCCGCGGCGAACAGTCCCTGGAACCCCGCCCGGCCGATGACCCACTCCCCGATCCACCCGCCCACCGACACGGGGAGGAAGAAGGAGAGCCCGAAGATCCCCAGCGCTTCCGCGCGGCGCGCCGGCGGCGCGGACGCGGCGATATAGGCGTACGATGCGGCGGTGAAGATGGAGAAGGACGCCCCCTGCGCCATGCGGATGAAGAACAGATGCGCCCCCGGAACGGTCACGAAGAGCCACGGCACCGTCGATGCGGCGGCCAGGAACGCGCCGAGCGACAGGAAGGCCCGCCGCGCCCCGCGCCCCACGACCATCCCGAGCCCGGGCTTGAGGACGACCGACACGAGCGTACCCGTCGCCATCAGCACGCCGATCGCTCCCTCGCGGATTCCCAGGCGGTACATGTACGCGGGGAGGAAGATGAAGATCACGGAGTAAAGGGAGTAGAGGAAATTCACGACGTTCAGCAGGACGTAGTCGCGACCATAGAGGGGGGCGGAGGGAGAGGCCATGGGAGAGGCGATTTTACCACACGAGATCCGGGGCTTCCCCCTGCGGCCGCTTTCGAAGAGAATGGCGGTATGAGCAAGCCGTTGTTCCTCGCCCTCGCACAGGTCAACGCCACCGTCGGGGACATCGCGGGGAATGTCCGCAAGGTCCTTTCCGCCTGCGGCCGCGCCCGGGAGGCGGGGGCGAACCTGGTCGTCTTTCCCGAGATGGTCCTCCCCGGCTACCCGCCGGAGGACCTGCTGTTGCGCGCTTCCTTCGTGGAGGAGAACCTCGCGGCGTGGCGGGAGGTGGCGGGGAGCGCCCGCGGCGTGACGGTCGTGGCCGGATTCGTCGACCGGGACGGGAAGGGGCGGGTGTGGAACGCCGCCGGCGTGGCGGCGGACGGGCGGGTGCTGGGCGTCTACCGCAAGATGCACCTTCCCAACTACGGCGTCTTCGACGAGATGCGCTACTTCCGCCGGGGGACGGAGCCGAGGATTTTCCCGGTGGGCGACGCCCGGGTCGGGATCACGATCTGCGAGGACATCTGGGTGCGCCGGGGGCCGGTGGCGCGAGAGGCGAAGGGGGGGGCGAACCTGATCCTCAACATCTCGGCGTCGCCGTACCACGCCGGGAAGTGGAAGGAGCGGCGGGACCTGGTGGCGGCGCACGCGCGGCGGACCGGCCTGCCGGTGGCATATTGCAACCTGGTGGGAGGCCAGGACGAGCTGGTCTTCGACGGCGGGAGCATGGTGGTCGCGCCCAGGGGCGAAGTGATCGCGCGGGCGGCGATGTTTTCCGAAGAGTTACTCCTGTGCGAGATCGGGGGATCGTCCGAGGGCGGCCCTGTGGCGCCGATCCCGCGGATCGAGGAGGAGATCTTCCGGGCGCTCGTGCTGGGGACGCGCGACTACGTGGAGAAGAACCGGTTCCCCGGGGCGATCATCGGGCTATCCGGAGGAATCGATTCATCGCTGGTGGCGGCGGTGGCGGCGGAGGCGCTCGGTCCCTCCCGGGTGCTCGGAGTGACGCTGTCGTCCCCGTTCACCTCGCGGGAGAGCGTGGAGGACGCGCATGTGCTGGCTTCAAATCTCGGCATCCGGTGTCTCGACCTCTCGATCGGCGACGCGTTCGCGGCGTTCGGGCGGACGCTGGCGGAGCCGTTCGCGAGCCGGCCGGCGGACACCACGGAGGAAAATCTCCAGGCGCGCATCCGCGGGACGATCCTCATGGCCCTCTCCAACAAGTTTGGGGAGATCGTCCTGACCACAGGGAACAAGAGCGAGATGAGCGTGGGGTACGCGACGCTCTACGGCGACATGGCCGGCGGTTTCGCGGTCATCAAGGACGTCTTCAAGACGATGGTGTACTGCGTGTCGCGCTGGTACAACGAGAGCCGCGGGCGGGACGTGATCCCGGCCCGGGTGCTGACCAAGCCTCCCTCGGCGGAGCTTCGGCCCGACCAGAAGGACTCCGACTCCCTTCCCGAATACGATCTCCTCGATCCGACCCTGAAGATGTACGTGGAGGAGGACAGGAGCGTCCCTGAGATGGTGGCGGCGGGGTATCCGGAAGATGTCGTGCGGCGGGTCGTGAAGCTGGTGGACCGGAGCGAGTACAAGCGCCGCCAGGCCCCCCCCGGCGTCAAGATCACCCCCCGCGCCCTGGGCAAGGACCGCCGGATGCCGATCACCAACCGATCGAACGGATAAAAATTGTTGTATCAATTGTAGTATCGATTGTGGTAGTACTCAGACTCTGGTCGATTTGGGCCTTGTTGCCTGGGTTGAGCAAGAACATTTTTTTGGGGGACTGTTTTGGAGACAGGTACAGTGAAGTGGTTCAATGACGCAAAGGGATTCGGATTCATCAGCCAGGAAAACGGTGGGCCGGATGTGTTCGTTCACTTCAGCGCCATCAAGTCGGAGGGCTTCAAGAGCCTCGCGGAGGGCGACAAGGTCCAGTTCGAGATCACCCAGGGCCCCAAGGGGCCCCAGGCTTCGAACGTCGCCAAGGCCTGATCACGCCTGACGACATCGGGTGAAGAACCCGGGAACCTAAGACCCCCGGCGGGTATCCCGCCGGGGGTCTTTTTATCGGTGCGCCCGGCAGGGCGCACCCACTTGTCGAATAAACCGGGGTTTCCGTCCGTCAGAAGAACGCAAGCTTCCGGGATCATGGCACAAGGGGAAAAAATTGGATTCTACCGGACGATTACCGGGATCGGAGCGTCGGATGAAGGGATTCGTGAAGATTTTCGGGTGGACGTCAATCGTCGGAGCGTTGCTGCTGTTCCCCCCGTATTCCGAGGCAGGCCCCCTTGGGGCGATACGGGTCAATCTCGTCCAAGGGGACGTGCAGGTGAAGATCGCCGATACGGGAGAGTGGGTGCCCGCCTCGGTCAATATGCCCCTTGTCGAGGGGGACGAGTTGTGGGTCCCGGAAGGGAGCCGCGCGGCGCTCCAGACAACCAAAGGGGACGATGTCCGGCTCGACGAGAACACGGCTCTGCAGATCCTGCGGATGGACCTCGACTCCTACCAGTTCCATCTGGCGGAGGGGCGCGTGTACGTGCTGAACCGCGCCCCGAAACGCAGCGTCCTTCAGTTCGACACCCCCGATGCCTCCATCCGTGCCTTCGGGAACGCGGGATTCCGGATCGACCTCCCCGGCGGCGAGACGGACGTCTCCGTGTTCAGGGGATCGGTCCAGACGGAAAACGGCGACGGAACGACCACGGTCCGGGCGGGCAACCTATTGGCCGTGGGTGCGGACGGTTACGCAGAGCTATCCCCGGTTCCCCCGCCCGACGACTGGCAGAGGTGGAACGCGCAACGGGACCGGATCGTCCTCGCCCGGGGGAAAAGCTACGAGTACCTGCCGGACGAACTCCGGGTGTACTCCAGCGACTTCGAGGAGAACGGCCGTTGGGTAAACGTTCCAGAATACGGAACCGTCTGGACTCCCACGGTCGTCGTGACCGGCGACTGGGCCCCGTACCGGCACGGGAGGTGGGTGTGGAGGGGCGGAGACTACGTCTGGGTCGGCTATGAGCCCTGGGGATGGACCCCCTACCATTACGGCCGCTGGGCCTTCGCCGCCAACGTCGGCTGGATCTGGGTACCGCCCGCGCGGGGAGATGTCTACTGGGCCCCTGGATACGTGGGCTGGGTGCGGACGGGGGACCACGTGGCGTGGGTGCCCCTTGCCCCGAGGGAAACGTACTACGGATACGGCAACCACGGACGGTACAGCACGAATATCACGAACGTGAACGTCAACCAGGTCCGGGTGACCAACGTCTACCGGAACGTGAACGTCACCAACAGCATCACGGTAGTCAACCAGACGACCTTCATCACGGGCCGGCCGTCCTCCGTCGACCGGAACGTGGTGGTGAACGTGAGGGAGGACTTCGCAAAGCACCGGAACATCGTGGTGGGAAGGCCCCCGATCAAGCCCGTGGGGACGAGCTACATCCCGGTGGTCCGGTCGATCCCCGAGTCGAAGCGCCCGCCGGCGGCTGTCCGGAAGATCGACGCGAAGGAACTAAGGCAATCCCGCCCTCTGGTCACGGAACCGAGCCGGTCCGCCATCCGGCCGCAAGGAAAGCCTGCCCCCCTGGAGGTCAGGAAAGTCGAGAAACCGAGGCTCGCAAGCGAGAGGGCCAAGGAGCGGCAGCAGGTCCTGCCCAAGGAACGGCGAGGCCCCGCGGCTTCGCAAGGGAGTCCGCCGGGAACGGCGGAGCCGCGCGTCAAGCCGAAGGAAGCGGAGCCGAAGGCGAATGCGAAGCCGGAGCGC
>CAAGKR010304728.1_pt1 | contig 10097 bp, 5 predicted proteins | sample 2556971 | NCBI WGS metagenome assembly CAAGKR01 (sample SAMEA5207829, study PRJEB30636) | soil metagenome | biome: forest; feature: boreal; material: soil | place: USA | collected 2011-09 | depth 1 m
ATTGACGCGCGGACTCGAGCACATCCGGCCGCCGTGCGTCGTGGTGGCCAATCATGCCAGTTATCTCGATGGGGTCGTGCTGGTCGCGGTCTTGCCGCCGAATTTCAGCTTCGTGATCAAGCGCGAGATGTCCGCGGTCCCATTAGCGGGCACGCTGCTGCGCCGTATCGGGGCCGAGTTCATCGAGCGGCGCGATCGTCTGAGCGGTGCACGCGACACGCGCCGCCTGCTGCGCCTGGCCGCGACCGGGCAGGCGCTGGTGTTCTTCCCGGAAGGCACGTTCGTGGCCGAGATCGGGCTGCTGCGCTTTCACATCGGCGCCTTCGTCGCCGCGGCGCGCGCGAATCTACCCGTGATCCCGGTGGCGCTGCGCGGTACGCGCGCCTGCCTGCCGGCGGACCGCTTGCTGCCGCAGCCGGGTCTGATCGAGGTCGAAGTGCTGGCGCCGTTGCCGGCACCGAGGATGGCGCCGCAACAACGCGATCGCCCGCGCTGCCTGCGCGATGGCGCGCGCGCGGCGCTGCTGGCGGCGCTCGGAGAGCCCGATCTCGCCACGCCGGAGCAGGATGCGTGAGCGCAATCGCGCCGTGAGCACCGCGAGAGGCGAAACACTGCAGCAGCGCTACGAGCGCTCGCGCAGCGAGCGCGGTTACCTGCCCGATAGCGCGCAGCGCGCCGCGATCGAGCGGCTCGAGGCGCTGCGCACACGAGCGTTGGCAAAGCCGCGAGCGCGCCCTCGCTTGCGTCGCCCGACTCACGGGCTCTATCTGTACGGCGGCGTCGGTCGCGGCAAGACCTGGCTCATGGACTTGCTTTACGACAGCGTGTCCGACCTGGCTCTGCGGCGCCATTTTCATCACTTCATGCGCGATGTGCACGCGCAATTGCGCCAATTGCGCCCTCGCCGCGATCCGCTCGATGCCGTGGCAAAATCGCTGGCGAGCACACATCGCGTACTGTGCCTGGACGAGCTCTACGTCAGCGACATTGCCGACGCGATGATTCTGGGCACATTGTTCGAAGCGCTATTGCGTCATGGCCTGATGCTCGTGATCACCTCCAACTTTGCGCCGCGCGAGCTTTATCCCGGCGGCCTGCAACGCGATCGCTTCGTGCCTGCGATCGAGCTACTCGAGCGCGAGCTCGAGGTGTACTCACTGGAGAGTGGCGTGGACTATCGTCTGCGACAGATGCGCCGCGCCCCCACCTATCTGGACAGCGGCGTACCCGACTCGGCCGCGCGCCTGCAACACCTGTACGCGCAGCTGACCGGAGAGGCCGGGCAGAGCGCGACGCAGCTGTCGATCCTGGGACACTCGCTCACGGCGCTCGCTCGCCACGGCGATGTGGTCTGGTTCAGTTTCGGCACATTGTGCGAGGGCCCGCGCAGCCAGAACGACTACGCCGAGATTGCGCAGGAGTTCAGCACGGTGCTGCTCAGCGATGTGCCGGTGTTTCGCGGTCCCGAACAGGACAATGCCGCCCGGCGTTTTATCGCGCTCATCGATGAGTTCTACGATCAGGGCACGAAACTCGTACTCTCAGCCGCCGCACCGCCCGCCGAGCTGTACCGCGCCGAGCGCCTGCGGCTGGAATTTCGCCGTACCGCAAGCCGCCTGATCGAAATGCAGACCGAAACCTACCTGGCGCGCCCAAGGCGGGGCTGACCCGATAAGATGACACCGTGAGCGAGCAGTCCCCGTCCACGCGCCTGGAGCACCGCGCCGCTGAAATCGAGGCGGCGGTGACTCGCGCAGCCGCACGCTTTGAGGAAATTCCGGTCACCGAGACCGTGATCCTGCGCCTGCTCATGCTGCTGGGCCGCGAAATCTCGGCGATCCTGGAGCAGTCGCTGCGGCCGCACGGCCTCAACGAAACGGACTTTCGCACGTTGATGATGCTGTTCTCGCTACCCGATGGCGTTGCCCATCCGAGCGATCTGTGCGCCTTTGTGTCCCAGAGCCCGGCCAACATGACGCGTGTGGCCGACGGTCTGCATGAGCGCGGACTGATTACGCGCGTGGCGAGCGAAGAGGACCGGCGCCGTACGATCCTGCGCATTACGCCGGCCGGCGAGGCGCTCGCGCTCGCGCTACTGCCGCAGATGACGGCGCAGACCCGGGCGCTGTTCGAGCCGACGAGTGCGGCCGAGCGTCAGGCTTTGCTCCTCAAATTGCGTGCGCTGATCGTGCAGGTCGATCGCTGCACACAGCCAATCCCTGAGCCCGTCGCGATGGCCCAGGGCGAGGTCCTTTAGCGCTGCGGATCGCGCTCGTCAAGAGCATCAACGCTGCCCCGCCTGCGCCGGGGAGCCAACAATGCGCCCGGGCGTTCAATGCTACGATTCTCACTATGAGCCCAGGCAAAGTCGTGGCGCGATTCGAGATTCCCTATCGGGGCTGCCTAGCGAACGATGGCACGTTGTGCGGCGAGTTGCCCGCCTTCGGCGCCGACACCGAGCTGTTGCGCGACCTCTACCGCATGATGGTGCGGGCACGGACCTTCGATACCAAGGCCGTGAATCTGCAGCGCACCGGCAAGCTCGGTACGTATCCGTCCTGCCTCGGGCACGAGGCCACGCACGTCGGTGCCGGGGCCGCTATGCGGACCGAGGACGTATTGTTCACGGTGTACCGCGAAGTGGGCAGCAAACTCTGGCGCGGCGTGGATATGCTCGACATATTGCTCTACTGGGGCGGGGACGAGCGCGGCACGATCTATCAGCGCAACACGCAGGATTTTCCCTTCTGCATACCGATCGGCTCGCAGATGCCGCACGCGGCCGGCGCGGCACTGAGCTTCCAGATCCGTGGCGAGCCGCGTTGCGCGCTCGTGTTCATCGGCGACGGTGGCACCTCGCAGGGCGCGTTCTACGAGGCGCTGAATCTGGCCGGCACCAAGTCGCTGCCGCTGGTATGCGTGATCGTCAACAATCGCTGGGCGATCTCGGTACCGGTGGAGACGCAGACCGCCTCGCAAACGCTGGCACAGAAGGCGATCGCCGCGGGCATCCCCGGACAGCAGGTCGATGGCAACGATGTGCTGATCGTGCGCGAAGTGGTTGGCGAGGCGCTCGAGCGAGCGCGCCAGGGCGGCGGCCCGAGCGTAATCGAGGCGCTGACCTACCGCTTGAGCGATCACACGACCTCGGATGATGCCACGCGCTATCGTCGCGCCGAGGAGGTTGCGGCCGCGCAGCGCCTCGAGCCGATCGGCAGAATGCGGCGCTTCCTCGAGGCCCGGGGGCTTTGGAGCGAGGCGCAGGAGGAGCAATTGCGCCGCGAATGCGCGGCGCAGGTCGATGCCGCGGTCAAGCAGTACCTCGCCACGCCGAGGCAGTCGAGCGACACGATGTTCGACTATCTCTTCGCGCAGCTGCCCGTCGGCCTGCGCGCGCAGCGCGAGGACGCGCGTCGCTACGCAGCGCCCACGTCTTAGCGCGACAGGACGGGCCGGATGGCGAAGATCACGATGGTGGAGGCCATCAACCTGGCGCACGCGTGGGAGATGGCTGAAGACCCATCCGTCGTGGTGCTCGGAGAAGACGTCGGCGTCAACGGCGGCGTGTTTCGTGCGACCGCCGGCCTGCAGCAGCGTTTCGGTAAGTCGCGCGTGCAGGATATGCCCCTGGCGGAGGGTCTGATCGCCGGAACCGCCATTGGCATGGCCGCGCAGGGTCTGCGACCGATCGCCGAGATCCAGTTCATGGGCTTCATCTACCCCGCGCTCGATCAGATCGCGAGTCACATGGCGCGCCTGCGCAATCGCACGCGCGGCCGCCTGTCCTGCCCGCTCGTGCTGCGCATGCCCCATGGCGGCGGCATCCATGCACCCGAGCATCACTCCGAGAGCCTCGAGACGCTGTTGTGTCATCACCCCGGGCTGCGTGTGGTATGCCCATGCACGCCCACACGCGCCTATGGCTTGCTGCTCGCCTCGATCCGTGATCCGGATCCGGTGATCTTTCTCGAGCCGGTGCGGCTTTATCGCTATGCCCGCCAGGAGGTTGTCGATGACGGGCAGGCGCTGCCGATCGGCAACTGCCATATGCTGCGCGAGGGCAGCGACCTCACGCTCGTGACCTGGGGCGCCATGACGGTCGACAGCCTCAAAGCGGCCGAGCAAGTCGCCACCGATGGGATCAGCTGCGAGGTCATCGATGTCAGCACGCTCTCGCCGATCGACTTCGAGACCATACTGACCTCAGTGGTCAAAACCGGCCGGCTGCTGATCGTGCATGAAGCACCGCGTACTGTCGGCGTGGGCGCCGAGATTGCCGCGACCGTGGCCGAGCAGGCGCTCTACGACCTGCACGCGCCGATCCGCCGCGTCACCGGATACGACACGGTCATGCCGCTGTACCGGCTCGAGCATGAATACATACCCGGGGTGGCTCGGATCCTGGACGGGATCCGGGCGACCGTGGGGGATTAGCATTGCGGCCACGAACGCGCGCGGGAGGCATGCAGACATGACTGTGTTCAAGTTGCCCGACCTGGGCGAAGGCCTGTCGGAAGCCGAGATCCTGCGCTGGCACGTTCAGGTCGGCGATCACATCGAGGTGGATGCGCCGATGCTCGCGGTTGAAACGGCCAAAGCGGTCGTCGAGGTGCCCTCGCCGGTCAGCGGCACGATCGTGGCGTTGCATGCCAGCCCCGGGGATCGGATTGAAATCGGCGCGCCGTTGATCGAATTCGCCGTGGACGCGTCGGCCGCGGGCAGCGCGATGGAGGCCGACGCCGGCACTGTCGTTGGACATATGCCAGCGCCGCAGCAAGTCCCGGACAGCAGCCCGACAGCCCCTGCTCGTGCGCGTGGCGCTGCCGCCGCCGCGTCGCGAGTCAGAGCCGCTCCGGCTGCGCGCGCGCTGGCACGCAGCCTGGGGGTGGAACTGGAGAGCCTGACCGGTAGCGGCCGGGACGGCCTGATCATGCTCGATGATGTGCTGGCTGCCGGCTCACCGGCACGCGCGCGCACTCACGCGGCGTCCGCGGCTGGCAGCCCCGCGCGCGCCACCCCGCGTCTGGAAGGCCAGATCGAAGCGTTGCGCAGCCTGCGCCGTACGATGGCTCAGACCATGAGCCTCGCGCGTGACAACGTCGCGGCTTGCACCGTGTTCGATGATGCGGACCTGCATCGCTGGCCGCGAGCCAGTGACTACACGATGCGCGTGCTGCGTGCGATCGTGAGCGCCGTGCGCACCGAGCCTGGGCTGAACGCCTGGTATGACGCGGCCGCGCAGACGCGCACGGTATTCCAGCACGTCGATGTCGGCGTGGCGGTCGATACGCCCGATGGACTGCTGATGCCGGTGATCCGACACGTGGAGAAGCTCGACGCACCACAAATGCGTGCGGAGCTCGAGCGACTCAAGCGCGCAGCGCGCGAGCGCACGCTCAGGACCGACGAGCTGCGCGATTTCACCTTCATGCTGTCGAACTTCGGCACCATGGTCGGACGCTACGCCACGCCGGTGATCGTGCCGCCGGCGATCGCCATTCTCGGCACTGGCCGCGTGCGCCAGGACGTGCTCGCCGTGCAGGGTCGCGTCGAGATTCGTGCGCGCATGCCGCTGTCGCTGACTTTTGATCATCGCGTGGTCACCGGGGGCGAGGCGGTGCGCTTCCTCGGCGCGCTCATGGCCGATCTCGAGCGCGAGGAATGATTCGCGGCGGCGCGCGCCGACGCCCGAGCCTCGGGCAGTTGAGCGCGAAGCTGCTGCGCGCCTGGCAGGACTCGGTACCGCGCGAGGAATGGCGCCGCCTCGATCAGGGCTCACTGCGTGCAGCCTGCAGCACGCAGATTCAATTCGCGCGCCAGCGCCGCCGCCACCAGATTCTGCTGAGCGTGATCGGCGCGCCGAGCGGTGAGCTCGCCTCGGCTGGGGCGGCGGCGCGCCTGGACAGCCCCTACCCGTCGGCACCGCTGAGCTCAGCGGTGCAATTGGTTACCGACGACATGCCGTTTCTGGTCGACACGCTGCGCATGACGCTGACGCAAGCCGGACTGTCGGCGCAGATCATCATCCATCCGATCCTGCACGTGCGGCGCGACGCCAATGGCCGCCTGATCGAGCTCGACCAGAATCTGCAGTCCGAAGACGGCTGGAACGAGTCCTGGCAGTACCTGCGCATCGAGCGCGTGGCGGATGCCGCCGAGGCGCAGCAACTGCAGCGACGATTGCTCGCGGCGCTGCGCGACGTGCGCGTGGCCTGCAAGGACTGGATGCGCATGCGCAATGCGGTGCTCAAGCTGTGCGCGCAGATCAGTCGCAAGCCGCCCCCATTCTCGGCCGACCTCATCAGCGAGAGCCGCGCGCTGTTGCTCTATATGGAAGCGCACCACTTCACCTTCCTGGGCTACCGCGACAATCTGCTGCAGCGGCGTGGCCGCAAGATCGAGCTGCTGCCCGTGCCCGCGAGCGGGCTCGGCCTGCTGCGCCGTCCGCGCCGCGGCGCCCGGGGCAGCGCGGCCAGCGCCGCCAACATTCGCCAGGCGCTGCGTACGCCCGAGCTGCTCGTGATCACCAAGGCCAATGTGCGCTCGACCGTACACCGCCCGGCCTACCTCGACTATATCGGGGTCAAACGCTTCGATGAGCGCGGTCGCGTGATCGGCGAGTCGCGCATCCTGGGACTCTGGAACTCCAGCGCCTACAACAGCGATCCGCGTCAGGTGCCGTGGCTGCGACTGAAGCTCAAGCGTGTGGTCGAGCACTTCCCCTTCGCCGCCAACAGCCACGATGGCAAACGCCTGCAGCATATTCTCGAGACGCTGCCGCGCGACGAGCTGTTTCAGGCCAGCGTAGCGGATCTGAGCCGCTGCGCGCGTGCGGTGCTGGTCCTGCAGGAGCGCGCGCGGGTGCGTCTGATATTGCGCCGTGATGAATTCCGGCGTTTCTGGTCCTGCCTCGTATTTTTGCCGCGTGAGCGCTGCGACCAGGAAGCGCAAGGGCGCATCGAGGCCCTGCTGCGCACGGCGCTGCACGGCCATTCCCTGGATTCGAGCCTCTCGATCGGCGATGCCCCACTCGCGCAATTGCACATCCTCGTGCGTGTGGATCCCACGAGCCGTCCGCGCGTGCACACCGAGCGACTCGAGCATGCGATCGCCGAGGCGCTGGTCTCATGGCGCGATCGGCTGCGCAGCGCCTTGCGGGCCCGATTCGACGAGGCGCGCGTGCACGCGCTCGAGCGCCGCTACGCGAGCGCCTTTCCGGCGTCCTATTGCCAGGACGTCGAGGCCGCGCGTGCGGTCGAGGACATCGTCGCCATCGAGTCGATCGAGGCCGCCGCCGAGCACATGCAATTGCGGCTCTACCGGCCGCCGACGCAGCCCGCGCACGGCGTGCATCTGGTGATCATCCGGCGCGGCGAGGCGCTCTCGGTCTCGGAAGTCTTGCCGACCTTCGAGCACTTCGGCCTGCGCGTGATCTCCGAGCGTCCGTATCGTCTGAGCCTGGAGACTGGCGCGGCGGTCTGGATCCAGGATTTCGAGCTCGAGCACTATCCGCGGCAGCGCTTTGAGGTGTCCCGTATCGCTGAGCAGGTGCTCGCCGCGTTTCGCGCCGTGCGCGCCGGTGAGTTGGACGATGACGGCTTCAACCGCCTGTTGATCGCCGCCGCGCTCAGCGTGCCGCAGGTGACGCTGCTGCGTAGCTGTTGCCGCTATCTGTTGCAAACGGGCATTCCATTCAGCCAGTCCTACATGGAGCGGGTGCTTGCCGCGCGCGCCCACAGCGCGCGCGCCCTGTGCCTGTTGTTCGAGCAGCGGCTGGCACCCATCGTGACGCGCAGCGCCAGCCAGCGCATCAGACTGCTCGAGCGGCGCATCGCACGCGCGATCGAAGCGCTCGTCAGTCCCGATGAGGATCGCATACTGCGCGCGTTCCTCGCTGTCATTCGCTCGACGCTGCGTACCAACTACTTTCAGCGCGACGCCGCGGGCCGGCCACGCCCGTGGCTTGCGCTGAAGCTCGATCCGAGTCGCATCCCGGCACTGCCGCGGCCCTGCCCGGCGTTCGAGATCTTCGTGCACAGTGCGCGGCTCGAGGGGGTGCATCTGCGCATGGGTCCGATTGCGCGCGGCGGCATCCGCTGGTCGGAGCGGCCGGAGGATTTTCGCACCGAGATCCTCGGACTGCTCAAAGCGCAGCACGTCAAGAACACACTGATCGTGCCGGTCGGGGCCAAGGGCGGGTTCATTGCGCGGCGGCTGGCGCCCGGCGCGCCGCGCGAGTTGCAGCAGCGCGAGGTCATCGAGTGCTACGAGAGCTACATCCGCGCGCTGCTCGGGCTCACCGATAACATCGTTGGCGCGCGGGTCGTGCCGCCGGCACAGGTGCGCCGGCTCGATGGCGATGATCCGTATCTGGTCGTAGCGGCCGACAAAGGCACGGCGACCTTCTCCGATCGCGCCAACGCGATCGCCGCCGAATATGGCTTCTGGCTCGGCGATGCATTTGCCTCGGGCGGCTCGAGCGGCTACGACCACAAGAAAATGGGCATCACGGCGCGTGGCGCCTGGGAATGCGTGAAGCGTCACTTTCGTGAGCTCGATCGCGATATCCAGCGCACTGCCTTCACCGTAGCCGGCATCGGCGACATGTCGGGTGACGTTTTTGGCAACGGCCTGTTGCAATCGCGCCGGATCCAGCTGCTTGCCGCCTTCAATCACCAGCACATTTTTATCGATCCGAGCCCGCAGACTGAGCGCAGCTTTCGCGAGCGCGAGCGTCTGTTCAGATTGCCGCGCTCGGGCTGGAACGACTACGACCGGCGCCTGATCTCGCGCGGCGGCGGCGTCTATGAGCGCAGTGCCAAGAACGTGACGCTCGCGCCCGAGGCGCGCACGCTGCTGGACTTGCCGCAGGCCCGCGCCAGCACGCCGGAGATCGTCCGCGCGATTCTGTGCATGCGGGTCGATCTGCTCTGGAACGGCGGCATCGGCACCTACGTCAAGGCCTCGAGCGAGCGCAATGGCGAGATTGGCGATCGCGCCAATGACGCCGTGCGCGTCAACGGCGTGCAATTGCGCGCGCGCGTGATCGGCGAAGGCGGCAATCTGGGTCTCTCGCAGCGCGGACGCGTCGAATACGCCGCGCGCGGCGGGAAGATCAATACCGATTTCATCGACAACTCGGCGGGCGTGAACACCTCGGATGTCGAGGTCAACCTCAAGATACTGCTCGATGCGCGCGATGCCGGGCCACCCATCCCGCGCCGCCGGCGCAACCGCTTGCTGGCGGGCGCGACCGATGAGGTCGCCGCACTCGTCGTGCGCAACAATTATCTGCAGAGCCAGGCCATCAGTCTGATGGAACAGCGTGCGCTCGAGGAGCTCTCGGAGCACCAGCAACTGCTGCGCTGGCTCGAGCGCCAGGGCGAGCTCGATCGGGCGGACGAGTTCCTGCCCGATGACGAAGAGATCGAGCAGCGGCGACGACAGGGTCGCGGCTTGACGCGTCCCGAGCTCGCGCTGTTGCTCTCGTACGGCAAGATTGCGCTCAACAACGCTCTGTCCGCCAGCGGCGGCGCCGATGATCCTTACCTCGCGCGCGAGCTCGAGCGCTACTTTCCTCAGGCCCTGCGACAGCGCTTTGCGCGACGAATCCAACGCCATCGACTGCGCCGGCAGATCATCACGACCGCGACCACCAACAGTATCGTCAATCGGATCGGCCCGGCGCTGCTGCTGGAGAGCGCGCAGGATGACGGGCCCAGCGCCGCGCAGATCGCGCGCGCCTATACGATCGCGCGCGACAGCGCGGATCTGCGCCGCTTGTGGTCCGAAATCGAGTCCCTCGACGGTCGCATCAAAGCGGTAGATCAGTACGAGGCGCTGCTCGTGACCAGCGCGTATCTGCGGCTGCTGACGCGTTGGCTGATCGCAAATCGTCGCGACTACGGCGAGGTTGGAGCCGCCGTGGCCGAATTGACCCCGCCGCTGCGCGAGCTCGCGCACGTGACGCCCGCGGCGCTCGAGGGACTGGATCGCGCTCGCTACCAGGGGCGCTGCCAGCACTATGCGACGGTCGGCTTGCCGGCGCGACTGACCGAGAGCATCGCGGTGCTCGAGCCGCTCAAGGTGGCGCCCGA
>CAAGKR010508620.1_pt1 | contig 10096 bp, 9 predicted proteins | sample 2556971 | NCBI WGS metagenome assembly CAAGKR01 (sample SAMEA5207829, study PRJEB30636) | soil metagenome | biome: forest; feature: boreal; material: soil | place: USA | collected 2011-09 | depth 1 m
GTGAGCTGGTCGAGATGGCCGATCGGGATGGCGAACGCCCGGCCGACCGCGAGCACGGCGACGTTCGCGAGGAGGAATGCCGCGACCGCGCTCACGAGCACCGGCCAGAACCGCCAGCGCGGCGGCTCGATGCCGCTGGGCTCGAGCGGGTCTAGCGGAGTCCGGTCCGTCGTGCGCGGTACGCCGCCTCGAGCACGACCTCACTCCATTCGGAAGCGACCGGCCGCGGCGTGCGCGCGAAGACGCCGATCTCGGCGACGTCCTCCGGGATCTCGTACGCCCACGGGATGTGACGGACCTCGCACATGTACACGTAGGAGGTCGAGGGCTTCGGGTCGGTGGAGCGGATCGCGCCGAGCAGGTCGAGCTTCGAGGCGACGATCCGGGCGGAATCCCAGAGCTCGCGCTTCGCGACCTCGAGGATGGTCTCGCCGGAGCGTCGGGTGCTCGTCGGGAACTGCCAGCCGGTCGCGGGCTCCTTGCGCACCCACACGGTGAGGTCGCCGTAGAAGGGGATGATCACTGCCAGTTGGGCTGACGCCGGTGGATACTCGCGGAAGGCGTTGTCACGTCTCGAGACGAAAGTGGCATCAGCCATCAGCCGCGAACGTACAGCGGGGCGGAAGTGACCGTCAATAGCTCAGAAGTGTCCGTTCAGCGGCCGCCGGTCTGCTGTAACGAGGCGGCGACCGCGAACGGATCGGAAGCGATGACGCTCGCGGCGTAGAGCTCCATTGACCCGATATCGCACGTCCGGTTGCCGGGATCGCCACGGTCGACCAGGCGCGCGACGACCGGAAAGCGCCGCCAATCGGCGCCATCGGCGGCGAGCGGCGGCCGGTAGAGCGCGAGATCATGCGCGACCACTCCGACCGATCGGAGAGCGCCCAGCGCGTGGCTGATGCCGGCGGCGATCGTGCGCTCGTCGGCGCCGGGAGCGCCGAGCACGACGAGCTCGCGCTCTTTGACCGGCGTGAGGGTCGCGAAGACGCGTGCGCCCTCGACCGTGACGCCGAGCCCGAGGGCCTCGTGCACCAGCCAAAGATCGTCGAAGTAGTCGCGCCGGTACTGCGCGCCGTACGCCAGCGCTGCCTGGCGCAGGCGCTCGACCTTCGGGTAATGCATGCCGTGGGTCGTGGTCATCTGCATGTGCCCGTGGACGATCGATCCGCCAGCGCGCCAGAGGCAGTTCCACATGAGGAAGTAGTACGGGGCGGCGGGGTCGCGCTCGACGGCGGCCTCGGCCCATTTGCGCGCGGTCGTCAGGTGATCGGTGATGGCCGCCGCGTCCATCGGGGCAAGCGGGTCGTGCGTGTTGAAGACGAGCACGCCGTGGTACCCGTCGTACTTCGCGACGTTCGAGGCGGTCACGCCGAGCCTGCCGGAGATCCGCCCGAAGTCGTCGGCCGGGGTGCCCGTCTCGACATGACAGAAAGGGTCGTTTTCGGTGGACCGGATGGTCTCGGCGACCTCCGCCCCGCTCTTCTCGGGCACCGACATCGGCCGCTTCGCGCGGAGGTCGTTGAACAGCGCGCCCTCGAGCGTCACGCGGTCGGTGACCCGCACGATCCGCTGCGACGTCACGGCCTCGACCGAGCCGAACAGCTTCTCGATCCACGGGCGCATCTCGTCGGGCGCGACGAGGGTCCCGGTCGTCGTGCTCACGGCGTAGATCCGTTCTGCGGCGGCCCGCGGGTCCGGCGCGAGACCGGCGATCCGGGCCTCGAGCTCGACGATGCTCACTCGCGGTGCCGCTTCTGGGCGAGCTTGTAGATGTCGAGGTACTGCTTCGCCGATGCGGTCCAGGAATGATCCTCGTGCATCGCGCGGCCCCGAAGCTCGTTCCAGAGATCACCGTCGCGCCGATACGCGCGCAACGCGCGGGCGAGCGCACCGGAGAACGCGGCGCGGTCGTACTGGGTGAACGAGAACCCGTTGCCGTCGCGGGGATGCTCGTCCAGATCGCGCACCGTGTCGGCGAGGCCTCCCACGGCCCGCACCACGGGGATCGTCCCGTAGCGGAGCGAGATGAGCTGCCCCAGGCCGCAGGGCTCGAAGCGCGAGGGCATCAGGAACAGGTCGCAGCCGGCGTAGATCCGCTGCGCGAGCCCCGCGTCGAAGCCGAGCGTGAGGAACAGCCGCGAGGGATACCGCTCGCGGAGCTTGCGCCACCGCTCCTCGTACGCGGGATCACCGGTGCCGAGGACGACGAGCTGCGCGCCGCCCTCGAGAAGATCCGGCGCGACCGCGGTGAGCAGGTCGACGCCCTTCTGTTCCACGAGCCGGCCGATCACGCCCAGCACCGGCGTCTCGGCGTCGACGCGGAGCCCGCCCTCGGTCTGGAGGGCGGCTTTGCACTGGGCCTTGCCGCGACGGTCGTCGGCCGAGTAATTCACCGCGATGTGCGGATCCTTCGCCGGGTCGAAGAAGTCCGTGTCGATGCCGTTCACGATGCCGCGCACGTCCGCCTTGCGTTGCTGGAGCAGGCCCTCGAGCCCCTCGCCGAATTCCGGCGTGAGGATCTCCTTCGCATAGCGCGGACTGACCGTGCTCACGATGCTCGCGCGGGCGAGTGCGCGAGCCATCGGGTTGCACTCGCCCGGCTTCTCCGGCACGACGCGGGCCTTCGGCAATCCGACGGGCGCCAGAATCTCCGCCGAGGTCTTTCCCTGGTACGCGAGGTTGTGGATCGTAAAGACCGTCGCGGCCGCGCGGGCGATCATCGGAATGAGCAGCGCCGCGTGCCAATCGTGGGCGTGCACGACGTCGGCCGGCTCGTCGGCGAGAGCGGTCGCGACGGCGCGGCAGAAGAACGCGTAGCGCTTCGCGTCGTCGGGCGCGCCGTACACGCGATCCCGCCCGATGCGTTTGTTCGCGACGAACACGACGCGCACGCCCTCGCGCTCGATCGCGGGGTACGCGACTCGGACGTGGGACGCGCCGTAGCTGACGGAGCGTTCGACGCCGTCGTCGGGAATGGCCCACTTCGCGCGATCGACCGTGCCGTGAAGCGGGACGTACAGCGTGACCGCGCAGCCAAGCCGGACGAGGGCCTGCGGCAGCGATCCGGCGACATCGGCAAGCCCGCCGACCTTGGCGAACGGCGCGGCCTCCGCGGCCGCGAACGCGACCTGGAGCGGCGCCTGTGAGGGACGCGCTGAAGGCGCCGTGAGGGAGGGCATCCGGAGATTGTCAGGAGTTCGTAAGAACCGTGCGAATTGCCCCCGGTCGGAACGCAACGGAAAGCCCCCGGCGCGTTTGACTGGTAGACCAGAAGAGCGCGTTTCAGGAGGGGTGGAGATGTCTCGTAACAAGTGGGCGCTGGCCATCGCGGCCGGAGCGTTCACGACCGCGTTCATCGGTGGCGTGGCCCTCGCGGGTTTCCAGCCCTTCGCGAGCGCTGACGTCACAACCGTCGGCGGACCGACCGCGGCGCTGGCCGGCAAGGATCAACCGAATGCCAGGCTCAAGGCCATCCTGGATGGGCTCGTCACGAAGGGCACCATCACCCAGGCGCAGGAAGACGCAATCCTGCAGGCGATCACGGCTGCGCAGCCGGCGCCAAAGCCGAACGTCCCGAACGCCAACCCGCGGCCGATGATCCCGAACGTGATGTCGTTCATCGGTGACCTCACGAAGGCGGCGAGCGACTACCTCGGCATGGACGCGAAGACGCTGCTCACGCAGCGACGCGGCGGCAAGAGCGTGGCGGACATCGCGAACGGTCTCTCCGCGCAGGGCAAGAGCGCGCAGGGCCTCATCGACAGGCTGACGAAGACCGCGAACGACAAGCTCGATGCCGCGGTCGCGGCGAACAAGCTCACCGCGGATCAAGCCGCCAGGTTGAAGCCACGGATCGCGGCGGAGATCACGACATTCGTGAACCGTTCGCTCACGAAGCCGGTCCTCCCGCGGCCGTTCGCTCCGGTGAAGCCCACACCATCGCCGAAGTCGTAAAGCACTGTTCCGCGACCGTATCTAACGGGTGTCGTTGGAGTGATCGAACGTCCTAGGACCGTGCGTCTGACCCCGTAATAACGCGCATGCTCGCGTCTCGTTGGTCACATCGACCGACACGGGCCACGGGGGAACGCAATGGGGAACCCGATACTCAACGTCTTCGACCGGAAGTCCGGGGCTATCGTAGGCATCCAAACAACGCGACGGGGTACGGAGCTGGGGTTGGATCGCATCCTCGATCAGCGCTACCGGATCCTTGAGCCGATAGGCGCCGGTGGGTCGTCACAGGTCTATCTCGCGCAGGACACCGCCCTCGGCCGCGAGGTCGCGGTGAAGGTGCTCGACCCCCAGGCGGCGGCCGACGGCACCCTCCGAAAGCTCTTCGTCAAGGAGGCCCGCGCGCTCGCGCAGCTCACCCATCCGAACATCGTCGGCGTCTACGACGTCGGTGAAGTTGACGGACTCCCGTTCATCGTCATGGAGTACGTCGCCGGCTCATCGCTAAAGCAGCGCATCGAGCGCACCGGGGCGCTCCCGCTCGCCGACGCCGTGCGGCTCACCGACGAGATCGCGAACGGCCTCGCCTTCGCGCACTCGCGCGGCATCATCCACGCGGACCTGAAGCCTTCGAACATCCTCCTGGACCAGAACGAGCAGCCGAAGATCTGCGACTTCGGCATCGCGCGCACGCCCGCGGAGGATTCCGATTCGCCGCAGCTGTTCGCGACCGCGCTCTACGTGGCGCCGGAGCGCGTCGAGGGCCGGCCCGCGTCAGTCGCGTCCGACGTGTACGGGCTCGGTCTGATCGTGTACGAGATGCTCGTCGGCAAGCCGCCGTTCACGAGCGGCAATGCGGCGGTGCTGCTGCGCGATCACGTCGTGCGCCCGCCGGTCCCACCGAGCCACCTGCGGCCATCGCTGCCGAAGGAGGTCGACTCCATCGTCCTGAAGGCGCTCGCGAAGGATCCGGCGCTTCGGTATCACAAGGCGACCGACATCGGCGATGCGCTCACCAAGATGCTGCAGGTCCACACGTCGACCACCGCCCAGGTGCATCACGGCTTCGACGACTACGCGCCGACGGTGATGACCGAGCCGCTGCGCGGCTTCGTCCCGCGCGTCGAACAAAGCCCCGTGGTCGCGCTGCTGACCACGTATGGACAGCCGATCCGGCGCGGCTTCTACGGCCTCCTCGCGGCCTTGCCGCTGTTCGGGCTCACGATCCTCGCCGGCTTCGGCCTGATCCCGGCGGCCATCATGGGCGCGGTCGTGCTGGTCGTCGGGTTCGCCGGACAGCTCGGGCTCGCGCTGACCATCGGCTGGGTGATCGAGACGATCCTGCTGTTCCTCTTCGTCCCGGGCCTCGCGGTGATCTGGGTGGTCATGGGCCTCTGGGTCTGGCTGCGCGACGTGTCGGCCGAGCGGACGGCCATGGCCCTCGCGATGCCGGCGACCGCGCCGTTCGGGCTCGCCCCCGCGCTGGTGTTCGCCGCGTCGGCGATCCACGGCCTTGGCGGCGTCGTGACCGTGCTCTGGGGAGCGGCGATAACGATGGTCTTCGCGATCGGATCGGGTCGCCAGTCGCTCGGCGCGTTCGTGCAGACCGGCCTTTCGCTGCAGCAAGACAGCCTGTTCAGCCCTGCCCGCGCCGCCGATGTGAAGGGAGCCTTGCTCAACGCCGTGCAGGGGAACGACCCGAATCGCTTCAACGCGCTGTTCAATCTGCTCGATCCGACCACGCTCTGGGGCCAGATGACCGGCATGGTCTCGCGGATCAGCGGCGCGGATGTCACCTGGATCGCGACGATCATGGCCTGGGTCGTCGCGTCGCTGGTCGTCTGGACCGTGACCCGGCTGCTGCGCTCGACGTTCGACAGCCTGCTCCGGCGCCCGAAGCGCTGGTTCGCGCTCTACGTCTTCGCCACCGCCCTCGGGATCTCGGGCGGCGCGGCCGTCCTCTACATGCTCTTCGTCACGTGGGCCCAGCTCGCGAACTCGCCCGGCCGTCCGGCCGATGGGATCCTGTTCGTCGCGGCGTTCGTGGGCGCGACGCTTGCGATCGCGGCGAGCGTCGTGATCAGCGCCACGGAGCGACCCGAGCCCAGCGACGAGCCCGCGCCGGCTATGGCCGGCCGTCATGCCGTCGTCCGCTAGCTACACCGAGCGCGGGCCGGGCTGCGTGTCGGGTACATAGCGCCTGCGGCGCGGGCGCCATGCCACGTTCCGACGGCGGCGCTGCTGCAGATCGAGGCGCCGGCCCCGCCACGCGAGCACGGCCGTCGAGATGAGCACCCAGATCAATCCGACGAGTGGCACGGCGAACAGCGCTCCGATAATCCCCCCGGCTTCAAAGCCCGCGAGCAGCGCGAGCATCGCCGCAAGGGGATGCAGGCCGACCGCGTTCCCGGTGAGACGTGGCACCAGGACATTGCTTTCGAGCTGCTGGATCACGAGGAACGCGATCGCCGTCCATAGCACCGTGGGGAACGGCTGGGTCGAAGCGATGAGAAGAGCGGGGACCGCGCCGAGGAACGGGCCGAGCATCGGGATCAGCTCGACGATGCCGGCGAAGGCACCAAGAAGCACCGCATACGGCACGCCGATGACGGCCAGCGCGACCGTCACGAGCGCCGCGAGCGACAGGGCGACGATCAGCTGGCTGCGGATGTATGCGCCGAAGACCCGCGCGATCTCGTAGAACACGCGGCGCGCGCCGGCGCGGTTGGGGGGTTCCAGCGCGCGAAGGATGAGCACGCGGAAGCGGCGCGCATCGAGCAGCAGGTAGAACGTGACCACCAGGACGATCGCCAGGTCGACGAGGACCGCGAGGAACGCCAGCACGAGTCCCGCCGAACGCGCGGCGAGATCCGGACCTTGCGACTGCACGATCGAGCGGATCTGCTCCTGGACGCCGACCGGGAGCGGCTGACCGCCGAGCACGAGGGGCCCCTTTCCCTGCACGGCGTCCGAGTACTCCTTGATCCGATCGGCGAGCGCCTGACCTTCGGAGGTGAGCGGCCGCGCCACGAGGAAGCCGAACGCCGCGAGCGACGCGATCAGCGCGATGAACACGAGCGCGACCGCGAGCGTCCGCGGCATGTGATCCTCGAGGCGGCCGATGAGCGGCGAGATCGCGAACGTCAGCGCGGCCGCGAGCGAGAACACGAGCAACACGTGCGCGAATGGGACGAGCGTGTCGAGGACGAGGCGCGACGCGGCGAGGAGCGCGAGGACGGCGAGCGCCGCGAGAGCGACGTAGCTCGGCCACCAATCGAAGAGCGCGGGTAGGCCCGCGCCGCGCGGCGACCAGCGCTTCAGGTCGCTCTGCTGGAGGCTCTCGACGATGTCGGGCTTCGGTCCTTCGATCGGCGGCGGGAGCGGAGTCGGCTGCATCGAGGCTTGCTCAGGCACCGGCCGTGCCACCTTGCGCGGCCCGGATTTCGACCGTTTTCGCTTGACTCTTCTGTTGATTTCGGTTAGAACACGTGTTCTAGACGAGATTGAGTCCGCAGGTGCCCGTGTACACCCGGGACTCGGAGCTGACCGTGTCGATCCCCATGCGCGTCTGCGCGCGTTGCCATGTCGAGAAGGCGTTGAGCGAGTTCCCGATCAAGAACGCGGCCCGCGGTACCTATCGGTCGTACTGCCGGCCATGCTGTCGCGCGTACGGGAAGGAGCATTACCGGAAGAGCACCGCTGTCTACATCGCTCGATCGAAAGCGCGAGCGCCCATCGATCGCAAGCGCAACCGCGAGTTCATTGCCCAGTACCTTTCCACGCATCCGTGCGTCGACTGCGGCGAGGCGGATCCTGTGGTGCTGGAGTTCGATCACCGTGATCCGGCGACGAAGCGAGCTGAGGTCGGACGCCTGATCAATACGACCACCCTCGCCGTCGTTCGCGCGGAGGTCGACAAATGTGACGTCCGCTGTGGGAACTGCCATCGCATTCGCACCGCGACCCAGTTCGGGTCGTACCGCCTCGGGGACCCGATCCATGCGTATTTCGTCTGAGTCAGATCTCTTCAGGTGCTCGGCGTGCGGTGGGTACAAGCCATCGCGAGAGTTCTCATTCTCCCACGAGGCCCGCGGCTCGCTGAATTTCTATTGTCGAAAGTGCCAGGCGGCGTACCGGCATGCCCACTACTTGGCGAACAAGCCCGACTACATCCGGCGCGCCATCGCCCAAGTGAACGCGCGGCGCGTAGAGAACCGGCGTGAAGTCCTGACCTACCTCACATCGCATCCCTGTGTCGACTGTGGCGTCGACAACGTCATCGTGCTCGAGTTCGATCACCGAGATCCACGAAACAAGCTGAACAACGTGGGCAGCATGATGGCCAAACGCTGGGCACGCGTTCGAGCCGAGATCCGGAAGTGCGACGTGCGATGCGTGAACTGCCATCGGCGGAAGACCGCGCGGGACTTCGGCTGGCTGAAATCTCGCTCGTCGTAGAATTGCGAGCACGCGGGTGTGTTGAAGTGGCATCAAAGGATCTTCCCAAGATTCGATCGCGGGTTCGATTCCCGCCACCCGCTCTGTATCTGCTGACTACTCTCTAACCCAATGCCCAAGCCCTCAGGTTGGCGACGCATGCTCACGCTCTTCGCGCTCGCCTCGTTCATCGAGGTCATCGCGTACGGGCAGCTCTCGGCGTTCACGCCGCTCCACCTCCCGAAGATCGGCGTCGCGCCCGAGGACGTCCCGGTGGCGGTCGGTCTCATCAGCGCGGGCGTGAACGTGATCGGGCTCCTGTTCCTGCCGTTCTGGGGTGTGCTGGCCGATCGCTTCGGCCGCAAGCCGTTGATCATCCGGTCGTTCGCGGCGACCGGCGCCGGGCTCGCGGTCGCGGCCGTCGCGCGCAACGTGTGGTTCTTCACGCTCGGCCGCGGCCTGAACTCGCTCAACCTCGGCAACAGCGGACTGATGATGACCACGCTCCACGAATCCGCACCGGCCGCGCGACTCGGCTTCGCGTTCGGCGTCGTCAACGGAGCGGGCCCGCTCGGCGCGTTCATCGGCCCCCTCATCGGCGGCCCGCTGGTCGATCGCTACGGATTCAACGTCGTGCTCGGGGTCGACGCCCTGCTACTCGTCGCGGTCGTCGCCGGACTGACGTTCGGGTACCGCGACGCGTTCGTTCCGTCACCCGAGCGGCCGCCGATCATGCGCGCGGCCTTCGACGGACTGCGGATCATCTGGAGCTCGCCCCGGCTTCGGGCCCTGTTCCCCGCCCTGCTCGTCGTCTTCGCGGGCTGGCTCCTGACGTTCACCTATCTGCCCCTCGTCGTGCAGCGGATCCACGGCGACGACGGCCTCGCGACGGCGGTCGGCATCGCGCTCGGGGCGAGCGGGCTCATCACGCTCGTCGCTTCACCTGCGATCGGCGCGGTCGCCGATCGGTTCGGGCACTGGCGCGTCCTCTACATCGCGGCGGTCGTTGACGGGATCCTGTGGCTCGTCCCGTGGTTCACCCGCGACTACTGGCCGTTCGTTATCGCGTTCGGTGTCGTGAGCGGCATCGGGAGCGGCGTGTTCAGCCTCAGCTTCAACGTGCTCTCATCGTCGGCCACGGACGCGGCGCGCGCGCGGGTCATGACGTTCGCGTACCTACCGCTCAACCTCGGCTTCGTCGCCGGCCCCGGGCTCGGAGCGCTCATCGTGAGCCGTGATGTCTTCGGCATCTTCCCCACGGCGACCGCGTTCGAGCTCGCTGGCGTGATCCTGCTTGCGTACGCGGCACGCAGGCGCATCGCGTGAAGGTCACGCGTTCGCTGTACGTGCATCGCGTCACCGACTGGCGCGCGTGGCTGCGGGCGCATCACAAGACCCGGCGTGAGATCTGGCTCGTCTACTACCGGAAGGCGTCGGGCAAGCCGCGGATCTCCCACAGCGACGCGGTCGACGAGGCGCTCTGTTTCGCCTGGATCGACAGCCAGGCGGCCCCGCTCGACGCCGACCGGTTCGCGCAGCGCTTCACGCCTCGGCGTCCGGGCTCGCCGGTGTCGGAGACGAACCGGACCCGCGCCCGCCGGCTGATCAGGGAGAAGCGGATGACTAGGGCCGGCCTCGACGCGCTGGGGGACCTTCGCGTCCGCCGGCTCGTAATCCCGCCGGACATCAAGGCCGCGCTGCA
>CAAGKR010133477.1_pt1 | contig 10094 bp, 10 predicted proteins | sample 2556971 | NCBI WGS metagenome assembly CAAGKR01 (sample SAMEA5207829, study PRJEB30636) | soil metagenome | biome: forest; feature: boreal; material: soil | place: USA | collected 2011-09 | depth 1 m
CCGCGCGGCCCGCACGCCCTCACGCGCGATGAGGTCGCCGCCAACCAGCAGACCCGCATCATGAACGCGATGATCGAGCTCGTCGGTCCCCCGCACCCGGTTACGACCAGCACGCGTCTCTACAGGCGAGTGGAAACAAGGGTTCGGTAGCGACCGCAGCGCCGACCGTGAGGCTTGTGGGCTTGGTCGCCGCGGCGGCCGTGGGAGGCGTTGATGGATCTGCGATGCGTGGGGGAACGGTGGTCGAGGAGACAGGGACGGGCAACGCCTCGCGGGAGCCGGCTGGGCTCGGTCACGAGGCAGCGCGCGGTAGTCCCACCTGTCTCGTGGTGGTGCGAGTCGCTGGCTGGCGCCGAGGTGCCGGCGGTCACTCGATGAGCTTGAACTTGCCTGCGTTGATCCGGCTCGGCGCCGACGTGATCACGGCCACGTCGGCTTCCTTGCCGACGGTAAGTCCTTCTTCCGGAACCTCGACCTCGATTGTGTCTTCCCCGCCAGGGACGGGATCCTTTTTGACGATCGTCGCCTGGATCCCGCCGAATAGCACCATCACCGCGGATTTCCCGGGGGGAGAGCCGGTTAGGAGCCCGCTGCCGCTGACTTTGACTTCGTCTTTGGCTTTGGCGCTCGTGGGTTTGAGCGTCGCTTTCGGCGTCGCGTTGGGCAGCGTCTTCTTGGCGACGTACCCGACGGCGCCAACGCTCGTGAGCGCCAGCAGCACATCCGGGATGTGAGGCAACCCTGCGGCGGGGGATCCGAAGATGGTCCCGACGAAGAACACCATGGCCACGAGGTTGAAGAGGACGTACTGGAAGTCCCCGAGGTCGGTTTCGCCCGCGTCGTTTTGCCACAGCTGAAGCGGGTTAGCCGATTCGCCTTCGCTCGCCGAGGTCTTGGCGGTGGGGTCCTTGCCGAGTTGTGCCCCCACGATCGCCTTGGCCGCGATCGCGGCACCTAGCGGCCCCCCGATGAGCAGACCGTACTGGCCTTCCAGGCCCGCGTGCATGAGGTTGTCCAGCCCCTGCGGGTAGCCGCCAAACTTCGAGAGCACGAACGCCAGGATTGCGCTCGCGAGGAGGTAGGTCCAGGCGATCGCGACGGTCTTGGAGGTCGAGACTCGGCCGTCGACGCCGATCAGCAGCCTGAACGCGGCCACGGCAATGATTAGGAACAGGCCGAGAGAGATGTAGATCCGCAGTTCGATTTCTTCCGCGATCCTCGCGGCGCTGTGCGCGATGGTGGCTGTCGGTTTCGAGCGCGCGCTGGCAGCACCGCCGCTGTCGTGCGCGGTCACTTCCAGCTCGACCGTGTGTCCGCTGTCCTTGCCGGTGAGCTTGAGAGACGCGCCGTTCGCTCCGGCCACGACAACGCAGGCTTCGCCCGATGAGTTACAGCGCAGCCAGGTGTAGCCATAGGTGATCGGCGCGGTCGCCTGCCAAGAGCCCGTCGAGCCCTTCAATTCCATGCCTTCGATCGCCTTGCCGGCAACGCTTGGCGGCGTCAGGTTCTTGGGTGCCGCGGCCAGGAGCGTCTGCGCAGACGCGCTCGGCGCGATCGCCCACAGACACGTCGACAGCACCAGCAACAACACCACGACGTTGCCAACACGAGTAGTCCGCCGCATGGTTCCCCCCCGGACGCGATTCCCCCGAGCGCGAGGCGCCCCCGGGGGCCCGCCGGCATCCTACGCGGTTCGTCGAGCAAATACAAGCTGCTGGAATCCACCGTCTCCGCTGGATTGCGTAACTCGCGCGCTTCGCCCTCGGCAAGAACAACATCTGCTCTCGCGCGGTCGCGTCGCGTCGCTCTCGAAGGCGCCTCGGCCGTGTTAGGCGGCTTCGTTGATCTCGATGAGCCGGGCGGCTGACCGGGAGGCGAACACGTACTCCTGGTGGCGGTGTATGAGCCCGTGGGCGTGTAGCCCGGCGAGCGCGTCCGCCGTGGCGGTTTCGTCGCCGAATGCCCGGGCGATCTCCTGGGTGGTCCAGGTGCCGTGGAACCCGGGTTCGAGGATGATGCTGAGGATGATTCGCTCGTTGTAGTCGAGCTCGTCTGCGGCGCCGCAGCGCCACGCTCGCTCGAGGACCTGCGGCTGTTGGCCGCCCTGGCGGCGCGAGAGCTGATAGCCGACCGTCGGACGGCGGCGGCTGTTCCAGGCCGCCTCGACGAGCAGCCGTCGGGCGCGCGCTGAGCCGGCCTTGGTGATCGAGCCCTGCCTGCGGCTCTCGCCGGAGGAGCGCTCGCTGGGGACCAGGCCGACGAAGCTCATGAACTGCTCGGCGGTCTTGAACCTGGTGAAGTCCCCGGCCTCGGCGACCAGCCCGATCGCGGTCAGCGTGTCGATCCCGCGCATGCAGCGCAGCCGGGCGATCAGCTCGCGGTGCGGCCCCTCCCACGCGAGACGGTCGAGCTCTGCCTCCAGCCGCTCGATGCGCCGGTCGACCTGGTCGACGGCGAACAGGTAGTCATCGAAGGCTTGCTGCTGGCCGGGCAGCGAAAAGGCCTGGCGGCCAAGCCACGCGCGGCGCGTCGTGCCCCAACAGGTCGTCGGCATCCCCCGCTCATGGCGCAGGCAGAACTTTCCGAGCCGGTGGCGGGCACGCATCCTGTCCAAACGCGCGTCCTCCCTCGCACGAACCAGATCGCGCAACGCCTCATGCTCCGGAGTCGGGACGAAGATCTCCGTCAAAAGCCCGGCGGCGTGCAGCCCGCCAGCCGCCTGGCGTCACGCTTGTCGGTCTTCACACGATCTCCAGGCCGCGAGGGCACCAGCCCAGGCGCGACGATCACGCTGTCGACCCCGGCCGCGACCAACGCGCGATGCAACCCAAACCCAGTCGGCCCGGCCTCTTGGCAGACCCGGGCGCCCGGCCACGCCCGAAGCTCCCCCAGCAACTGCTCGTGGTCATAGCCAAGCGTCGTCTCGCGCAACAGCTCGCCAGCACGCACCGCCGCCAGCCTCACCGACGACTTATGCACATCCAACCCCACCACAACTGCCCTGCGATCCTCTGACACGGTCGGCGACCTCCGTATGTGGCTCGGCCGGGCCTAACCCGGCAACCCACGCAAATGCGCAGGCCGCCGGCCATCCTCACCGAGCACCCGGACCCACCCGGCCACTCCATCCTGTCTAGCCGCACGGTGATCCGTTGCTCGGCTGGAGTCTATTCGCCATCTGGACCGCACCTGGCGTAGTCGCAGGGCCCGATCGCGTCGCGCTTCCTCGGCGAGGGCAGCCCTGCCCCGGCCAGGTCGGATCAACGTATCTTGCTCATCTCATTGTGCGATGAAAAGCACTGTTCTAAGCGCTCCCAAGACGCCTTACGTTCGCGGAATCGGCCTGCCGGGAAACAAAATATAGGCTGGCGCCGTGAACGCTAGATCGAGGGCCGAGTTGACCAAGACGATGGCGGATGCAACGATTAGAAACGTATTCAGCGAAAGAGATATACACGATCCCGCGAAAAGCAACACCAGCAGTCCGGCGGCTATTGCAAATGCGATATTGAATGTGGCCCATCGGAGCTCCAGCAGTCTCCAAAAGGCTTTGGGTCGGGATTCGTTATCTCGGGCGGCGTTTTCGAGCGCGCGACGCCAGAACAGAAGAAGCAGCCATAACGCATTAGCGGCGAGCAACACTGCATACACGGCTACAAACCGTTCCGCAACCGAGGTCGTTGCTGAGATCGCTCGACTGTTGGTTTCTGGATGAATTACAAGATGGCCGAAGACGTCGCAGAGAATGAAGAATAGTAGCGCGTGTCCCAGCATTATCGGGATGTGTGGGCGAACAATTCTACTGACGAGCTTTTCCTGAGCTTCCTTTTGCTGTTGCGCGTCACGTGCCTCTGTGATGTTGGCCTCAAGCAGGTGAGTCAAGTCGTAGGTAGTGGTGTAACGCCAGCTCGTCGGTGAGGTGCGTGGCTCAGGCGGGGTTGAGCTCGACCACCTCCTCTCCTTTTTCTTTGTGGGTGTGGTCGTCCTCGTCTTGCGTTGCGTCGAGGAGGGTCATGCTCTCGGCTGAGAGGTAGCGCCGGCAGACCAGCCACTCGTCGTTCTGCTCGATCAGCAGGGCGCCGGCGAGGCGTATCGCCGATGCGTCGGTGGGGAAGATCCCGACGACGTCGCTTCGTCGACCGATCTCGCGGTTGACGCGCTCGAGCGGGTTCGTGGAGCGCAGCTTTGACCAGTGTGATGGTGGGAACGCGTAGAAGGCGAGCAGGTCTTCCTCGGCCTCCTCGAGCAGCCGGCAGACCTTCGGGACGGCAGGCTCCAGACGCTCAATCACCTGTCCCATGCGCTCACGGGCCTGAGGCCCGTCCTCGGCGGTGAATAGCTCCCTGAGGGCCGCCGAGACCAGGCCGCGTTGTGATGGGCGGCAGTGCTGGTGCATGTTCCTGACGAAGTGCACGGTGCAGCGCTGCCAGGGGCAGGCCAGCACCCGCTCGATCGCGTGCTTGAGGCCCTCGTGCTGGTCGGAGATCGCCAGGCGAACTCCCTGAAGCCCGCGGGCTCGCAGAGAGCGCAGGAACTCCACCCAGAAGGCCTCGGACTCGATCTCGCCGAGGTCCAGGCCGATCACCTCCCGGACACCGCTCTCATGCACGGCATAGGCGATCACGAGCGCCTTCGATCGGACGTGCGCACCGGTGCGCACCTTCAGGTGCTTGGCGTCGAGCCACAGATACGGATAGCTGCCTCCCAGCGGGCGCTCCTGAAACACCCTGACCTGCTCATCCAGAGCCCTGCAGAGCGCCGAAACACGGTCCTTGGTCATCCCGGCGATCCCCAGCTGCTCGACGAGGCGGTCGACCTTCCGGGTCGCGACGCCGTTGACATACGCCTCCAGCACAACCGCGACGATCGCCTGCTCGCTGCGGCGCCGAGGCTCGAGGAAGCTCGGGAAATAGGCAGGGCCCTGCCGCTTGCGAGGGATCAGCAGCTCGATCTCCCCGACCCGCGTCTCCCAAGGTCTCGGGCGGTAACCGTTGCGGTGCGCCGTGCGCTCCGCGCTGACCTCCCCGAGCTCCGCGCCGACCTCAACCGAGATCTCGGCCTCCATCAGCTCACGTGCGACCAGAGCCACCGCCTCACGCACGAAATCGCCGTGCTCGCCCGCCATGACCTTGGCAACGACATCGGCGGTGGTCATCCTCTGCTCTACGGCCATCGTGGTGTCTCCTTCTCATCGATTCTTGGTGGAACCGACGAGTTTGGACGCCGCGGTGGCCGGACCTTCCCCGGCCTACCCGCCGCCCGTTACACCACTTCTACCGACGTGACCAGCCGAAAGCCCAGCAGCATGATCGTGATAAGTGTCAGGAGAAGTACCGAATGGGGTATTTGTCCAGACGGGCTCTCGAATGGATTGGTGAGTATCCAATATGAAGGTTCGAGAGCGACCTTGAAGCCAAGGATCATCGCTACGGTGTATGCGTTCTGCACTACGCCCAGCCCAAGGGAGACGTCCTCACGATTGCTGAGCGAGAGTGGGGCTGCGACGAACCGCGCGGTCGCATGGGGCTGGCGGCGGAGAACGTACCGTTCCGGATCGGCGTTCGGCTGCCCGGGCTGAGAGTATGAAAGCTCTGCCGTGCCGAGGTTGTCGAGGTCCGGCAAGGTCGCCACAGCGCCGTGGTGTCGCCCGCCTTCGAGAGTAATGTCTGGCTCCTGGCGCGGTGGCATTTGTGTCTCGCGGCGTGGTTCCTATTCCGCGGTCGAGGCAGGGGCGCTCGACGTCGCGGTGCCTTGATCCCCAGCATCGACTGCGACAGGCGCGTCGGATGTGGCCGCCTGGATGGTCGCGGCCGGGGGGCTGCCAGCGGGCGTCTGTTCCGGGCCCGGTTTCGTTGGCGGTTGTGATCCTGGCTCTTGGCTGCTGTGGCTCGCGCTTCCGAGCACGTAGCCGAACAGGCTTCCTAGTAGCGCCGACACGGTCCCCTTGTCGATCACGTTGTCGACGCCGAGCAGCACGATTGCAAGGATCGCGAGCGCCGCCACCCCGTAGTGCACGACGAACCAGGTGATGTAGGGGATCTCAAAGAAACTGGCGCGACGCTGCGTTCCCTGCGCGGGCGGCAGGCCAGCGACCCCCTTGCTGTAGGACTTGCTGAGGAGCAGCGGCAGCAAGACGATGATCACCGCGACGATCCCGATGCCGATCGCGACGCCCACGACTTGGCCGTCGGTAAGGATCGGCGAACTCGCCGTTTCAGAAGTAGCTGTTGCCATTTCGCACCCCCGGTTGCTGTCGAGTCATCGTCCCGCCCGACGAGCCGAGTCGCCGAGCACCGCGACTCTCGCATTCCAGCTCTGCCAATGTCAATAGCTGGCGTAGTCTCAATGTTCGGGCATTGCAAGGAGTTCCTCGGTCTACCGGCTGCGCTCGGGCCTACGGAGGGCGTTCGCGATGCCCGGGCACTCCCGCCCTCAGTGCTGCTGGGGGCGCAGTGCTGCTCGACGCGTTAGCCCACGCTGTGCCGCACGGACTCGAGCGCGTGGGGTTTGGTGGGGCGTCGGCGAGGGAGCATGCGAGCTCGGCGGCCCGGTCGACGGGAGCGTCGCGTGTCTCGTTGGTCCAGCGGGTGAGCCAGCGGAGCGCGCACGCGTCGAACTGCTCGGCCCGGTGGGCTGCCACGAGCGGCAGGAATCGCAGGGCGGTGTTGAGGTCAATGGGCCGCCGCCGGTCCTCTGCGACTTCGGCTGCGAGCGTGATCGCGTAGCCGAGCTCACCGCGCTCGAGGGCGCCCTCGAGCTCGACGGCTGGCTTCCAGGGACGAGGCACCATGCGAACGCATGTTCGCATCCGTGTCAAGGCCGCTTGTGGGACTGACCGGCCGGCCTCTGACCGGCCGGTCAAGCAGGAGCACTAGCGGATCCAGCCGCGTCGCACGCCGGTGTTCAGAAGCATCAGCAGGCCTATGACCGACAGCAAGAGGCGAAGAAGCCATTGGTTCTTGGGGCTCATCGCGGACCTCCTTTCTTGATCGCGAGCGAGACGTCTCAGTGAGGGTTATGATGATGTGCCCTGATGACGCGTGGACCTTGTTTAGCACTTCAAAAGTGGCGTGTCAACTGGCAACTAGAGCCTTTCCAGTTACCGGGCGTCAAAGTGCGGTCAGAGCCGCGAGTTGCGACTTATACGGCTCAGAAGTGGCCCTAATGGAGCCCCAATTGCTCGACTCCCGGACGTTCCATGCGATCGCCGCAGAGCACGGCGTGAGTGCCCGCTCCGTGGAGCTATGGCGCGCTCGAGGGCTCCTGCCGGCGCCCACCCGGCAACGGAAAGGCCGCGCGGTGTGGCTCTACCCGCCCGACAGCGATCGACAGCTCGCGCGGCTCGTCCATTGGCGCGCCAACACCCGGAGCCTCGGCCTGGTCGCCATCGCGCTCTGGGTCGAAGGGTTCCCGATCGAGACGGAGCGTATCCGGACGGCGCTCGGCGCGGTCACCGATCAGTTCGCGCGCGAACTCGAGCCGAGTGCCGATGTCCCAGCCTTCATCGACCGCCAGGCCCGCAAGCTCGCCGGTGCGCGCGGCAAGCACGCCATGCCCCGGGTCGTGAAGATGAAAAGCGAGGAGCGAATTCGCGCCTGCGCCTACCTGCTCGCCGTATCGCTTGACGCCCAGGACGAGATCGCGCGCCGCAAGGACGACGTCGTACTCGTCGAGCGCATGTTCGGGCTGCGAAGCGGCCAGCACGGAGGCCTCGCGACCCACGAGCCGTTCATCGCCACGGTCCAAACGCTTAGGCCCGTGATGGCCGTCGGGAAGGTGCGCGAGGCGCTCGCTGCAGCCACACACGAGCAGCTCGAGCTGATTCGGTTGATAGTCCGACTGACAAGCGTGTGGAGCCCGCTGCTACTCCCCGAGGTGCTCGCCGAGCACGGCGCACGAGCGGACCCCCTGCGAAAGCTCGCCGAACGGACCTTCGAGGACCCTCCGATCGAGGCCTACCCCCTGCAGGTCATCCATCATCTGCTCGCGCTGCACGACCGCAAGCCCGCAGCCGAAGATTTGGCCCAGGCGATCGCCGCGCTTCAATCGATTACAGCGGACCTTGAGATGCTCAGCATCTTCCCAGGGGAGAAGCGCGGCGAGATCCTTCGCCGGCTGCCGCCTGAGACCAGCCGGCCGATCGTCAGCGAGCTCAAACGGCGAGCCGGCTCGACCGGCTTGCCGTTGACAGACCATCTGTAGACCACGTTTGGATGGCAGTCTTCAGTGAGCTTGAAGGCGACGCGCCACGGCCCTTCGCGTACCGCGTTTGGAGCGGTGGCCTTGGGAAGACCGTTGGCATCTAGACTGCTGAGATTGGTCTTGCTGCCGTATGTGTTCGGTTCGGCATCGTCCAGGTGAAATGGATCGGTCCAACCGAGGGATCGGCGCCAGCGGGAGTCGACGCGCCGACCAACGCGCAGGCTGCAAGGACGCATGCCAGCGCCGCAGCACGAGTCCATGGCCTACACATGTATCGAGGATCCCTGATTTTGGCGAAGGACGGTTCGACTGGTGGATCTAGCCCGGATTGTGCAGTAGGCGTGTGAATGTGAGCGTAGGGTGCGCGTGCTCGGCGGTCTGGGGCTGGCCGGGGGTCGTGGGGTGCTTGGTGGTGGCGTTCGCGGCGGTTGCGAGGCGTCGCGGCGGCGGTGTTGCCGGTTTGCGGGCAGCAGTAATTGCGGCTGTGGCCGGAAGGCTGGGCGATGGTGTTGGTCGGCCGGTGGCCGCTGTCAGCCGGTGGGGGCTGAGAGCGCTTTGAGGCGCGTGAACGCCTCGAGGAGCTCGGTGGCCCAGGGCCAGGTTTGTTGTAGGTGGAGCTTGGCGCGCCGTCCGGAGAACGCGAGGCGGCCGGCGACGTGCAGGAGCCGGTAGCGCAGCCGCTTGGGCTCGGCTTTGGCGAGCTCGCCGTCGAGCAGCAGCGCCTGGGTCCAGACGATGAGGTCGTGCGCGAGCATCACGATCTCCACCACACCTCGTTCAGCGCGAGCTCTTTGAACGGGAGCTTGGACAGGCCGGTGTCCTTGTCATCGCGGATGCTGTCCTCGACGTGGGCGTGCTGGCGGTGGCGGCACTCGAGCACCGCGATGTCCTTGTCGCCCTGGTCGGTAAGGATTGCCTGGAAGCGGTAGCCGTCGCGGTCGGTGAAGGAGAGCTGTGCCCCGGGGTGGGGACGCTCGCGGCGCACGATCAGCCTGGATCCCTGTGGCCAGGAGGACAACTCGACGCGGCCGGTGATCTCGGCGACTTGCCCGTTCTCCCGGACCGACCCGTCCTTCTCGAGCGCCGGGATCCAGGCATCCTCGGGGATCTGCAGGATCGCCGTGCGTACCTGCTCGGTCAGCTCATAGCCGACGGAGAACCGCATTCGCGCCTCGCGGCAGTAGTCAGCCAGCGCGTGTGCCGCGCCTGCGGAGTCCGCGCGCACCAGGATCTCCAAGCCCTCGATGTACTGGGCGGGGATCTGCTCGAGTGCGCGGTCGAGCACCGTCTGGTGGTCGACCGCGGTGTTCGCGCCAGCGTTCCCCGGCCGCAGCAGGCCCGCGAGCGCCTCCCGTGTCTCATCGGCGTAACCCTGAAGCGGGTGGAACCCGTAGCCGCCCTTGTAGTTGCCGGCCGCCTGCTCCTTCTCCGAATGCGCGGTGATCAGCGTCGCGTCCACGTCGATCGTCAAGGACCCGGGCGCACCGTGGTGCTCCCAAAACCGCTCGCGAGCCCTGGCATGCGCCGCGCGCAACGCGTCCAAGGACCCGGGCTCCGAGGCGATCCGGTCGATCACCCGGAACGCGGTCGAATCCGAGGCCACCGCCCCGAACAACGCCTCCTGCTCGCGCACAGTCCCGAGATCCGAGACACACTCTCCGCCGTCGGCGAGCATCACCGTCAAATCCCTGATCACCCGTCCCGGGTCATGACCACGCCGCCGCTGCTTCAGGGCCGCCAGCCGCAGCGACAGCGCCCGCGTGAGCCCCAGCTTGTCAGCCGCCTGAGCAAGCAGCGCGCTACCGGCGTGCGAGACCAGGCCCGCTCCGTCCGCGCTGACTTCTACGGTTACCCGGCGTCCATCACGCATCACCTTCAAGGTGAACCTCCAA
>CAAGKR010427415.1_pt1 | contig 10093 bp, 7 predicted proteins | sample 2556971 | NCBI WGS metagenome assembly CAAGKR01 (sample SAMEA5207829, study PRJEB30636) | soil metagenome | biome: forest; feature: boreal; material: soil | place: USA | collected 2011-09 | depth 1 m
AAATACTGCACCAAGACTCTCATGCACTACAGTGACCTGGTGCGCGACTTTGCCAGGCCGTCGGAACGCGATTTGCTCATCCTTGTCTCAACGTGGAACTGGACGGCAGGGGCGAGAGCCTCTACCGCACCACCTGGACTCGAAGCCGGAGATTATTTCGCCAGTGCCAGGAAAAGGAGTGTCCAGAAACGCGCCACTGGACTCAGCTACTCAGCTCTCTGCAAGTGGTTACAACATGATCGTTTGGTCAACCATCACCATTATCAGGGCGTGTTTGCGAAGTGGCACATTACCACCGATGGCTCAGCCGATGGTGCCATCTATCACCTGCGGACGCACCAGGCCCGCCATACACGCCAGACAGCGATTGCCAGCGATCCCCAGGTATCGCTGCTCGCACGCCAGCGTGATCTCAATCATACAAGCCGCGATATGCAATTTGCCTATCAACATACGCTCCGTACACAAAATCAGGCACTTTTAGAGAAAGTACGGGAAGGTCGGCTATGTGGACCTGCGCTACCCTGGCTCAGCAGCGTTCTTGGCGTGAATTCCCAAAACGATCAGCCACCATCGCATTTTCAGGAGGGACAACCCTCCTTGCTTGATGCTCGCTGGCGCACCCTCATGGCAAGTAATCCACAGCTCCTCCAGTTCAATCGGGTTCCATGCGGCTATTGTGCGCTCCCGCAAGGCCCCGAAGGATGTAGAGAGTATCTGAACTGCACAGAAGCGCAGGAGGGTGGATGTCAATGGTTCCTGACCGATCCTGAAGATGAACCGATGCTGATCCAAATCTCAAAGAGAACGCGACAGCACCGACGCCAGGCTGAGGCGAGTGCGGCAGGGGGCCATACCGTACAAGCCGGGAAATATGAAGTCCTTGCTCGTCGTTCCGGGGCGATGGAAGCAGAGGTGCTCCGACATGCCAGCCAGGACATGCGAGAACGCTTGCAAGCGCGAAAACGAGAGATTGAGGAGGAGCTATGAGTCAACGGATGAGTGCTACAGAAAGGCGGGCTCAGCTCCTGACCATTATGCAAGAGATGCATGCGAAAGCCCAGAGCCAGGCAGATTTTACCGCCGCGAAAATAGCGCAAGCTGCGGGCATATCCACCGTCATGCTCTATCGCCTGGTTCGGGCAGAATTTCAGACGCTGCGTTCCGAGCTCCCTGGATCACGGCGTCCAGCCGACGAAGTGATGCGTACATTGCGCCTGGAGAACGCCAACCTGCGACGACAACTCAGGGAAGCGCGAGAAAAACTGCGCACAACAGCCGTTGAAGAGCTCGATGAAGCGATTCGTCTGATGGAACGTCTTGAGGAAGAGAATCTCCAACTGCGCGGCGAAGTAAAGCTGCTACGCAAACGTTTGCAGGAAGGTGGACACGTGTTTATACTCGCACCTGTCTCTGGAACAGGAAGACCTCAGCTCACGATTATGAACAGCGAGCAATTCCGGGAAGAAACACAGCAGCAAGAGTGAAACGCAAAAGAAGGAACACGATAGTCTGTTCCCGATGGAGGAGAAAGACGTTAGCTGAACGCGATTCAGTTAAGCGTGATCGGAGAATAATGTGAGCACTACCCGAAGAACAAGCCACTCGCTGACCAGAAAGAGAAGTCCCTTGCTTTGTACTCAAGATGCTTCAGGGCAGAGGTGCATCATACTCAGTGGCTCATGGAATTGGGCCAGCAGATGGCTCACTCTCCAATTAGCGTTTACAGCAGCGCGGATGACGCCCAGGGTACTCTCACAGACGGGGGTATCACGCGTCGGGATGACCTCAATCCCTTCGCGATCCCTTCCTGGATGAACGAGGCAGCCTAATCGGTCACGATGAAACTCAATCAGGATCGTTCGCAGTTGTTCTGGGGGCGCGTTCCAGGCTCCTCCGCGCTCGGTCAAGAAGGTGAAGAAGGGCAGCAAGCAAAAGAGATAGGTTTCGCGGGTGCTAAGCGGTCCCTGGCTCTTGCGTAGGCGATACCATTCCGTCAATGGAACAATGATCCGGCCTTCTCGGTTGAGGAAAATGACTTCGTAAGGGCCGTCCGGTCTGCCTGCGATACGTTGAATGCGTGAGATTGGCGCGAGTTCTCGTTCCTGTGGTAAGATTGTGGCCATGGGCGTATTCCCCTCTTTTGCCTATGTTTGAAGTGTTGCTAGCATAGAGCAACAGGGGGATGTTGTAAACAGAAGAACAAAAAACAGTACTGGAGTCCTACGGAGAAGGGATTGTGGTACACTGAGTGAAACTAGTATTAACTTATCAGTTCTGCCGGATTGCAGGCCACACCAGCGAAGAAGTGCGTGAGATCCTGGCGGCCCTGGAACCGGTGTACCGTGAACTCTTCCCGCAGCTCAGCTTGCGCCGGGGGGGAGGCTCCATCTACACTTGGCTCACGCAGCCGGTCCTCGACCCTACCAACTCTGGCCGCGTGACGATGGATTACCTGATGAAGCTCTTGACGACTGCCCTGGAATGGTCGCATGCCGCCGGAGAAACTGATGTGAAGGCCGAGACGCTAGAGGCTGCCGCTTCACTCCTCGTGCTGCGTCGTGATACGCTTCGGATTATTGATGGAGCAGGACCAAGCATCGAAGCCCCCCAATCGGAGCCCACAGAACAAGGGAATGAGAGTGGGACGGAACCAGAACGAAAAGCTGTGTCTGCCAATCACGTGCCTCACACGACGGAAACGGTAGTAACGGTGGGAGAACAGGTGCAAACAGTCAAAACAGCCAGATGCACGTTTTCTGTGGTGGTTTCCATCGAACTCCAGCGTTTTCTGGACAGTAGCATCCGACTGGTGGAATGTCCCGATTGTGCCATGACACGTTCGCTTTCCCTACGCAATGGAGTCCTCCGTTTTCCGTCTCACGACAAACGTAAAATTCGTACCCTCAACACTGATCAACGGTGGGTCATGCGTGAAACAGCCTGGGAAGTTGCTAGAGGAGAAGAAAAGTGAGGCAAATGTCACAATTGGTTTAGTTCTCTTTTCAATGCAGTGCTGTACTTAGTTTTGTCCATAAAGGAGAAAGGATACGGTTGCCCATGAACAGTAGTACTAATCGGTGCGAACAGTATCGCACAGCAATCCAGGCCCTCAATAACGAGCTTGATATGCTCAACCAGATTAAGGCGCAAGAGGAGGAAGCGGGTATAAACACGTATCCAATACAACAGGTTATTAAGCGTGTTGAAGGTCAACTGCATACCGAGGGCATATTGTTACAGCAGTGTCTCGCTACTCCTCCTCCTCCTCCTCCGTCCTCTAATCTCAGCATTGTCGGAATAGAGCAGACCCAGACGATACAGTACTTTCTCTTTAATGGACAGGGTAGCGGATTCGCCCCAGATAACAGTATCCCTCTCATCGCCAATAAGACGACGATTCTGCGTGTCTACATCGACCGTACAATGTTGCCACAGTTTCCTGTTCCCAGTAGGATAACCGGGAGGCTTAGCTCCTTCCGTCTCCCATACTCCCCGCCGCCAATTCCTGACCTGCTCCCTTTCAATGGACCTATCCCGGCAAGCCCTTCCAGTACTATTGACCGGGGGAATCCCAATCACACGCTCAACTTCGAGGTACCCGCAACTTACTGCGCCGGTCTGGTGGCGTTCACCGTGAATGTATTTGATGCTGACCATCCGAATCAAGCAAATTATGCAGCTCAGTCGAAGTCCGTGACTGTCGCATTCCAGAACATTCCCCCGCTTACCGTCCACGGCGTCCTCATCCACTACACTGGTCCGGATTATAACAATAAGCCCATCGACGCGCAAACCACCGGTTTGGACCTCCTTGAAAGCCTCGATTACGTTCTCCGGACGTATCCAGTAAGTGATTTCAATTACGATGGCTGCGAGGTTCTTCCCTGGAGTGCCAAGCTTGCCGTTGCCCAGAATTTCTATGCTCTCTCCAATAAGCTCGGCAGCATGCGTGCGATGAGCGGAACCAACGATATCTATATTGGTCTTATCCCCCCCACGGCTAACTGTAGTGCCCCCTGTGGACTTGGAGGTGGAGGCGTTGCTCTTTTCTTCGCTCAAAATGGACCCGAAGCCTCACACGAGATCGGGCATGCGCTCGGTCGCCCACATTCTCCATGCGATAAGGCTCCCGCACCAGACGCAGATCCTAATTACCCGGTCTACAACAGCTATCCACGGGGCAGCATTGGTGAATATGGCTTCGACACGAAAACGCGCACCACGCTTGATCCCAATCTGACATATGACTTCATGAGCTTTTGTCAACCGTGGGTTTCGCCCTGGACCTACCTGAAGCTCAAGGACGCCCTCACCCCAACAGCCCAGGCCATGTTGGTCAGCTCTGGAGCAGTGAAGAAATCTTCCATCTGGGAGGCAGAAATGGCTGAATTCTATCATATATCTTTTAGAGTTCACCGCGATGCGCCGCATAGGCGGGGAGAGATTCAGAGAGCCTTTCACCTCAATCGCCGCCCACCGCAGGTGTCCGGCACTCCATCAGACATTACGCTCGAACTGCTCACCGAATCAGGGGACTTGATTGGTGTTGTGCGCTGCATCGAGCAGGATCAGCATGCCGAAACCCCAATGCCATTTACCGATTACACTGCGGCGTTCCCCTGCTATCCAGAACTCAGGTCAATTCGCGTGGTGCATAACGAGAATGTGCTGAGGATGCTGGAGATTGCGCAGGAGGCACCTCATCTGGAGATTGTCAGCATAAAACGCGTCGAGTCCCACCATGGAAATCTGCTTCGCCTCCACTGGCGTGGCGAGGCGCTTGAGGAGACCACGCCGAGGCTCGAATATGGCGTTCGCTATAGCCATGATGGGGAATACTGGCGTGCGCTCGCCACGGGTCTCACTCAGACTGAGTATGTGGTGAACCTGGATTTGGTTCCTGGCGGGGAACACTGTCGTCTGCAAATTGTAGCATCGGCCGGATTGCGAACCACAGTTATGGAAACAGAGCCATTCGCGGTGCCACGCAAACCTCGGCAGGCCTATATCTCATCGCCCCAAACAGGCAGCGAGTTTGAGATCGGCATGCACATCGCACTGGCAGGTACTGGGTTCTCACCGGATTTCGGACTCACTTCTTCAGACGAAGTTGTCTGGAGTTCCCGATCAATAGGAACGATTGGGACAGGCTATCAGCTAACTACTAACACACTTCCCATCGGGTATCACCGGATTACAATGTATGTGCCAGATGGCCTCGGTGGTGAAGCAAGTGCGAGTACTGAAATTCGTATCAAACCGCCAAAGCCCATGCCATACGACCAGGCCTTCCTTCAGTCATCTTTGTGACGACGTGAAACTGGTTAGATCAAGAGGTGCAAAATGTCTATAGGCTGTACCCGTACTCATTATTTCATGTGCGTGGTAAGTGTCTGGTTAGCAGTTTTTGGATAGGTGGGAAGTGTGCTCATTAGCGAAAACACTTCCCAAAGCATGCCAATTTACAAGGCACTGATGGATGAAGCTAGATATGGAGCAGTTTTTCAAACAGTCAATGGTTGTGCTGCTCACTCTTCGCGCCGAGTGCTCACTCGTCACCTCAAAACCTGCTCACTTGTCACCTTATTTACCAATTTGAGCATAATTCGAGCTTTGAAAGTGGTAAATTGGCCGAAGGTTCGGACAAATCAGTCTCAATGATCGGAAATCAGGCCGAACCTTCGGACAAACCAGAAACTATGGAGTTCATACCGCGCCCGGGGCGGACTGTGCTAAACAGCCGATGAAAACCTGTAATACATCTTTTCTCTTGAAAAATGGCCTGCTCTTCTGCAATGAGTCAGACCGTGGAAATCGTGTCGAACCTTCGGCCCATTATTTTTAGGCTGAAGGTTCGGACAATGCGGATTACCCGAAAGTCTGGCCGTTACCTACCGAAAGTTTGGCCACAGATTACGAGAGAATGTAAAGCCCCTTGTCGGGCTGCATGAACGCCAAAACACGACTTATTTTTCTTGGAGGTGTCCACTTGATGTCAGAGTCGATGATGCCGCCAATAAAGCCAGTTGACGCCTTCTCACCTGCGTGGCCAAACTTTCGGTAGGAACTGGCCAAAGTATCGGGTAATCCGCAACAAGGGGCCCTCAGCCCAGTATTTGCGTCCGAACCTTGAGCCTATTTACCAGAAAGACCTCACCAAATAAACAGGCCGAGACAAGCCCGAGTGGGTCAAAACGATGGCTGCACGCCGTCGCAAGACGCTGGTGCTCTGTCGAACGTGTCACCAGGACATCCACGCAGGACTCCCACTGATACGACACATGTCAAGTTCGTGAACGTAATCTGTGTTGCTGGAAAGCGGGATGCGGTGAAAGTCGCACGTCCCGTGTGCGCCGTGAGGCGCGTTGTGGTATCCCTGCTGCAAGCAGGAGGAACTGAGGAGAGGTTCCTGGGTTACTGGCATAGCTGGAGGCGAAAGCCGAAGGTAACCAAGCATGTCAGGCAAGCGGCGCATGCTCGAAAGCGTTGTAGAGCAGGGCGCTCGTACGACCCGCATCCTATGCGTAAAGCTGGATTGCTTGATCCCGAATCCCGACGTGGTGGATGTGCGCACCCATCGGAACAACGCTTGTAACCGTTGTCATGCTCTCTTCTGGCATGAACCGGAGGCCGGAAGACTTCTCTGAGCGTGAACGAGGACCTACGAGGTCTTGCAAGGGATGAGTCGGGGCGCTAAGGGAAAGCTAGCACGTACTACAACGACGTACCGCGGGATCACCTAACCCGCGCGAGCGGCAAGGTGACAGAGCCGCCATAATGAGTCGTGGGAGTCACGTCCCACCGGGAGATCGGGAAATCCGGTTGCAGGACAAAGGGCGGCAGGAGGAACACGTCTGAACTGCCAGGGTTGCAAGGCCGCACAATGCGTAAGCCCTTGCTTATTCCCAATGCTATGATGTGTCCCCTCTGGAAAGCTGTGTGCTCGGAAACGGGCCTGCACAGTTTGGGAAGGGGGCAACAGAAAAGGTCCGAGAGGAACCTCGCTGGTGCTCTACTTCATTTGGAGGGGCAGTTGGAAAAGGGCCAGCGATGGCACCTCGCTAGCTGCCTACTCTACGAGATGCCACCACGGTCCAGGTCGAACTACATCCCTTCAATGATCGTGCCCTCAATCGCGACCTAGCGCTTCTCTGTGAACGGGTCAACTAAGCTTCTCCTGGCCTTCCTGATGGACGCCTGCTCTCTTTTACTATCCGTTCCACTCGTTGCATTCTTCCTGTGCAGAACGCAGCTCGAATAACGTGACTCCCTGTTTATAGATCATCGAGTCTCCCACCGTTGCCGAGAAACCACTCTCCACAATGGCGGTTACTGAACTCGCATTTCACCCCAGGTAGGAATGATCTCCAAGTCTAACTGCTAACTTCTTCCTTAACACTTTATATCTGTAACTTGCAAGAAAAAGCCCAAATGTTTTCCCGATTACAGCACTCACAAAAAAAATAACACAACCAGCAAGAATCTTTTGTTGAACGCTATACATTTCTGTATGCGTGAACAGAAAGTAATAGATGTATATAGCCATTGAGGCTATGAGTGTCACCGCTCCTGCCTTACATCCACAATCATTTTCTAGAACTTTTAGCTTTTTTTTCCAGATCTTTGCTTCCTCAGCAGGAAGACGCTCTAAATCCGAGACAAATGTGTCTGTTCTTGAGAGTCCAATAGGTCTGAACGCCACTTTCCAATTCATTAGCTTATCTCGCAGATGATTCATGGTCTAGAAAGCTCGAGTTTTAAGACAATCCGCCGAAAAATTCGTGACAATATATTCCCACACTTTCTTTGCCTCATCAAGAGTAAAATCTGCTTCCACGCCTGATGTCCAGAATTGCCAGAGCGAAGACCAACTCCACACGCTTTTTCCCTCTCCAGCGGCATTGGTAAACATGATCCGGAACAATCCATCTACGTGGCAAAGACCAAACGTATGTCCTAGTTCATGGACTGCGGTGTATTTGAATACAATATCTGGCCTTCGGTCCCTAAAAGCTGCACCAGTAATACCATCTGGTGGAAATTGTTTAGTCCCGTCACTCTGCACTTCCAAACAGGTCGATGAAGCAAGATGGGCAGACCAACCCATTATCGAGGAAACGATGAAACCGAAAATACCAATCACCATTGGCACGCAAAGTTCATTTTCCGCGTCGGAAGTATTATGTCCATTATTATGTCGCGAAAATGGCGATTGCTCCAGAATCGAAGCGAAGTTGCTTGTGTCTATCAGAACTTCGTTGCTTTGACTAAGTCGCACGTCCTCAATGTTCCATTGGAACATCAGTCCTAGCTCGGTTCCATGATTTATCGCGGTATCTAAGCGAGACTGGAGATCACCCGTGTTCATACAGAAAAGAGTGAAGTGTTTAACATCATCACCTTTTCCGTTTTTTGTAATATAGTTGTCCAAATCCATTTCCGAGATATCGCCCGAATCTCCGACTAATTCCGGCCAAGACCGATTCCACCAAAGGTCCGAATTAAAGCCAGCAAGGGCTTTGAGATCGAGACCATTCTTAACCCATGAGATAAGATCGGGTGTTCCATCGCTGGTACTAGAGAAGTCTGATCGAATAAAAGTGCGAAGCGCTCGTCCCTGGAGCCTAAACCCAAATCCTCCGGAATCTACCCCTAATGCATCCATTATGCTAGCCAAAAGTTCTTGGTTGTCACCATATTTTTTCGTGAGCAAATCGCGCACAAAATCCCGCAGTTGCCAATCCTTGGCAGTATCATAAAACGCACCCACGAGACTGCCAAGGGTAGCAATGGAAATCAACTGACCTATCAAAGACAAAATGGGGCCAATAATCTCGATAAGTCCCCCCAAGATTCTACTCCAGTCTAAAGTAAAGATACCAGCAATAATATCCCAGAGGCCAACAACAATACCAACGACTATATCGATGATGTCCGCAACAACTTCACACACAGTCGCAACGACCCACGTAACAATGGTGACCACTACCCACACGAGGAAGCAAAACCATTTATTACAGCAAAGACACCACCAATTACAATCTTGCTCAATACACTGTTCTACCTGCTGTTGAACGTTTTGATTCACCCAGTTGCCAATATCGTGACAGACAGTATGTGACATAGTCTCCCTTTCAGTAAAGAGTATCTCTTGTTTTATTTGTCATGAAGAAGGTTTGAAATAATATAAGGCATGGTTCGAACGAATGTGACAATTATTCATCTGACGACTTCATCGTAAGATGGCCTCTAGCAAGGCTCGAAGCATTTTTTCGAGATCCTTCAATTGTCACATTGTGTTACACTTAAAATGAACCTTGCCTAAAAGCGGTGGCATCGTCTCTTTCGTGCATAATCTGTCTACCTTCACTCGCTTCGAAACTTCCGAAACAACGATGTCTCACTCTGATGCCTGATTACTTGTTTCGGGATCTCCCCCTGTGGCGCTCTTGTCGTTATGAACTAATAATCCCGATTGACCAACGAAGTAATTGTGCATTTCCGCCACTTTTAGATTGAAAACTGGTTGGGTTTGAATTTCTCGCCCGATCCCTTTCAGCTCCTTCCATCGGCCATCAAGGCTTAACACTAATTCCCCGAGGCTGAGTTCCTTAGCGGGGACCCATTTCCCAGTGTAGAATCGGTGCGCTGGGGTGCAGCGAATCTTCTCGGCACCGAAGTCCAAAACAAGAATCTCCTCCCTCTCTGCCTCAAAAGTTTTTTCGACCCTTTGGATTGTATGGTCTTCCAATTTGAGATCGTAGGCGTAAATGTCATCTGCAACCTGGACCTGCTCTATAGGCAGCAATCCTCGTTTTGTGGCTACCAGCGTGCCTCTCACGAAGCAACCTCCTGCACCAAAGCCACCGTCAGCCCCACCTCCAAGACCTGAGTCTCCAACACCAGCATCACTACTGCTTCCGCCCGCATCACTAATAACACCACTACTTCCACTACTCGATCCTTGCGTAGAACCGGAGTCGGTGGATTGGTTCTGCCCGGCGTTGGGATCAACCGATTGGTTCTGCCCGGCGTTGGGATCAACCGATTGGTTCTGCCCGGCGTTGGGATCAACCGATTGGTTCTGCCC
>CAAGKR010070441.1_pt1 | contig 10092 bp, 8 predicted proteins | sample 2556971 | NCBI WGS metagenome assembly CAAGKR01 (sample SAMEA5207829, study PRJEB30636) | soil metagenome | biome: forest; feature: boreal; material: soil | place: USA | collected 2011-09 | depth 1 m
ATACCAAAGTGGCAGGCGCAACTGACTTTTAAGATGGCCCGGCATGCGGTCGTGGATATATCACAAATCTTCAACACCTCTCCGGTGAAGCACGATGGCGCGCGTCTGTCCAAAAACGATCTGGCCACGTTGCGCCTGGCCCTGTTGGAGAGTGGCGTCGCGCTGCGCGATGAAGAGGGAGACGAAGAGACGTTCGAGGAATTGCGCGCGATGTACGAGCCGTACACTAATGTTCTCTCGCGCTATCTAATGATGCCTTTGCCGGGATGGCTGCCCAAAGCGCGTGCCAGCGACAACTGGCAAACCAGCGCGTGGGAGAACGCTCCCTCGGCCCCCGATCAACCTTTCCGCAAGTGCATGCTCGACATGCCCGCTAAGAAACTGCACGCGCAGGGCTCGGCCGCGCTAAGCGAACGACATAAATAGAACTCACCAAGCGTTGATCATTTGGAGTGTTCGATGAACCCATATGGGACATCTCTGCATTTTCATCACGACATCGTCGTGATCTCCTGATTGCCGGGTTCTTGTGATTTAGTTGCGATCGCCACCCTTGAGTAGAAATTCCCCTTTCCATGTGGGTGAATGGAGCAAACATCGCCGCGAACATCATTTATCAGGCATGCTCCTTGCCGCAGCTAACCGTGCGACTTTAATTCCGGCATCGCAGGCAGAAATGAAAAAGGAGAATTGAACATGCTTATTACGAAGAAAATGCTACTTACTCTGACGCTGGTGGGTGCTTTGGTGGGCGCCGGCATTGGATCGCTGATAACTCATTCGGCCGCGAGCAGCACGACGGCAAATGCGAGTTACGATAAGACTCAGACGGCTAACTCTGCTGAGAAGACGCCTGAACAAATTGCCGTCGAGAAGAGCTTGCAGTTCAGGACTACTCAAGAACAGACGGCTTATCGGCAGGGGTTTGATGAAGGTTACTCGTCGTGCGGCGCTGCAGCGCTTAACAGTCAGACAAGAACTGGCGCTGATCAAGCGACGTATAGCGCGCCGGTGCGCCGATCCTCAAACAGCCGCAGAGCCTATTATGACTACGGCAATCAGCCGCGAGGCCGTACTTTCTGGCAGAAGCACCGCGATAAGTTGACCCTCGCCATGGGTACGGGATTAGGTGCGGCGATCGGCGGCCTGGCTGGCGGCGGTAAGGGTGCTGGCATTGGATCGCTGGCGGGCTTTGGCGGCTCTGCGCTCTACACGTACAAGCTGCGGAAACGAACCAGTAGTTACTAATCGAGGAGTTGTCGCGTGAGCAGTAAGATTAGACTTCTGTTTGCGATGCTCCTGGTTTCTACAACAGTCGGAAGGGCAGTTTCATCTGAAGCTGTCCTTTCTGTTGTCCAGGATACCCGCCCACGAACAAACGCAGTGGCTGAGCTGAGAGTTCCGCGGCCAGCTTCGTTCCGTGAAGTTCCTGGACGAGGACTGATCGTAAGGACGTGGATCAACTCTGCCGGACCGTTCAACTTCGCCATCGATACCGGCGCCGGCGCGACGTTATTGTCACCGCGAGCGGCTGATGAAGCGCGAGTCACGATCAAGAGCGGTCGCTCAAGCTCGATTGCTGGTCTCAGCGGTGTCGCGACGTCAGCGCGCGCTGCTTCCTTACAAAGTGTGGCGATCGGCGATCGCGAGAATTACTTGCCCGGCAAAGGCGCGGCGATGGTCACGAGCGGACTACCAGGCGATATTGATGGCGTGCTCGATCCGACCGAGGGTTTTTCTCCACTTGGCTATGTTATCGACTTGCCGCAACACGAACTGTCCGCCTTCGATCCTCGAACGACTCCGATCAGAATCAGTGAACAGCCGGCGGAAGGAGCGGTCGTCCTGTGGCTTCGCGAAGGGCATGGGCGCAAACCGTTTGTGATGCTTGGCAATGGTGATCGGGCTTTGCTGGACACCGGATCAAGTCTGGGCTTGGCCATCCGTGATTCGAGTTCGTCCAATCGGGAGGCGCCCGAGTATGCTGTGCGCGACGTAGGGGGCGGACACATCTCAGCCCGACGGGTGGCCGCCACCACGATCACGATCGGATCGCTCACGCTGCGACGGATTCCAACTGATCTGGTTTCAGGAACAGAGGCCGACGCGCCGGTGCTGCTCGGCCTGAGCGCGCTGAGGCCATTCAGGCTGAGGTTCGATCCAGTGCATCGTTTGATTGAGATCGCTCCGGGCGAGACCAGGAGAAAATAAGCCGGACAGTTTGCCACATCGGAGAGTCACTCTTCCCCGGCGTCCGCATCGTCTTCGCTTATTCCCTCGGGTTTTCTGTTCGGTATGCCGGTTGCACCAGAGAGTTTTCCCCAAAGACAATTTGGGGAGAGCGGTTGAAGCCCCTGGGGGTGATCTTTAGACTCGCCGACTTCTCCCGCTTAATTAGTTAAGAGCCGCCGTCGATTAAATGTCGGCGGCTTTTTTAATTGGAAAAGCGCGGATGCTATTCAGGAAGACGGCTGCGCACCGCTGAAACCTGAAGAGTGGTACAGAACGTGATCTGCTCTCGCAGCACAAAGCGTCGTGTGGTTCCAGGAGGCGTGATTCGTACTTTGCGGACGACCGGACACGGCTTCCCGATATAGCCTGCGCCGCCTGAGTTGTAATAGACACGAAACCCGGCTTCCTTGCCCGGCTCTATCGTAACTAATTGCGGCGGTTGCTTTGCCTCATCGCCTGGAAGTTCCCGGGAATTGGTCGCGCGGCCGTGGGGCCGAACTTTTCCTGACTTATCCAACAACTCAAAGCGCGGATAACCCATGAGCGTGCACGGCGTGGTTGAATCGTTCTTGAACGCATAGTCAATAAGATTGTGTCCGCCCATTGCGGCATCGTCGGTCACATGACGGACTGATAGATCTGCGCCTCGGCACGGAGCCGTGGCCGCACTACCAGCTTCTGTGACAAAGCCGACTCGCCTCGCGTTCGTTTGGCCCAACGTTGCGGTTGACGATGCGGTGATAAGCGCAAGTAAAAAGACAGTTCGTCTCATTCGGGTGTTCTCCCTGTAGTAGCTGCCCAGGCTTTAGGTGTTCCTTCGAGCGCTCCGAGAATAGCATCAAAGTGATCTCACCTGGAGGCGTTTATACTAATTCGTATCGCAAGCCAAACATAAGGGTCCTCCCCTGTCCCCGTGGAATGGATCAGACGCTACCGCTCGCGGTTCTGTATCGGATGGAGGGCGCGCTGTTGTCAGTACCACCTGCGGTAGCAGGTGGGTTTTCACGCGCACGGCGCCGGCTTAAGTCCGAATATTGACTTTGATCGGAGCTTGCCGTAAAAATCTCCGAAGATAGCGCGACAACCCTGATTTCCTCAGACGAATAGAACTTGTTCCTTCAGGAAGTAGCTTATGCGCCGATTTTGTTGTTTAGCGATTTGCTTGCTGGTGCTGATGGGGAGTGCTGTGGCTCAGGATAAGGAGCCGCAAACGGCGGCTGACTATATCAGTCGCGGTCTCGCCCGGTACAAGAAAGCTGATTTTGACGGAGCGATAAAAGATTATGACCAGGCTATCGTGCTGAATCCGAGCGACGCTTCGACTTTCATTCACCGCGGTGCTGCCAGGATGGGGAAACGCGACTTCGACGGCGCGGTTGCTGACTTCAGCACGGCTATTTCTCTCAATCCCAATTATTATCAGGCCTACTATAGTCGCGGTGCGGCTCGCAGAAGCAAAGGCGACATTGAAGGCGCATTAAGTGATTTCAATGCGGCCCTCGCGATTAATCCCAACTACGTGGAAGCGTACAATGCGCGCGGCTCCATTCGATCCCAACAGGGAAATCTCGATCGAGCCCTTGAGGACTTAAATAGGGCAATTGAGCTCAACCCCAATTTTTATCAGGCTTACACTGATCGGGGCATAGTTCGCAACGCTACGGGCGATCTGGATGGCGCGCTCTCCGACTATGATCGTTCCATCGCCATCAATCCCAACAATCCATACGCTTATAACAATCGCGGCAATACCAAAGGCAAGAAAGGCGACGACGATGGCGCGATAGCTGACTTCACAAAAGCGATCTCTCTTCTTCCTAATTTCGGGGCGGCTTATGCTAACCGCGGGCTGGCAGAACTCGATAAAGGACTGGACCGCGAAGCCGAGCAGGACTTTCAAAGAGCAATCGAGCTCAGTGCCCGCTTGAAGGCTTTTATTGAGAAGGAAGCCGGCGGGATCAGACAGAAGCGCGCTGCTCAGCAGAAGCCTTCAAATTGATCTCACACAATCCGTGATAGAACCCGGAAAGCGGCTGGAGCGATCCAGCCACGAAGATCGCACCTTGAATAGTCGCCATGAAGTCAGTACAGGGAGCGGTAGCGACCGGGTTGCGTCTTGATAGAGGCCAATGTCGGCCCGCAGTGACAATGCGATCAGTACCGCGAGCGGTAGCGACCGGGTTGCAATAATAGTTACTTGATCGTCTACATAAGAACGCGATATAAGACGCGTCCTCTCATGTGGAACGACACCGATATTCCGCTCGCCTATCTGATCACGTTTCGATGCCACGGCACGTGGTTGCATGGAGATGAGCGCGGCTCAATCGATCGTTTCCACAATCGATTCAAGTCTCCTTACATTGATTCAAACAAAAGATGGCATCGGCACAATAGCCAAGTTCTTGAGGGCGAGCCGGTCACGTTGGACGCGTCGCAGCGCAAATCAATTGATGCGGCGCTTCGTGAAACCTGCACCATTCGCAAATGGCATTTGCACGCAGTTAACGTCAGGACAAACCATGTACACGCGGTTGTCTCGATCGGACTAATCAAGCCTGAACTTGCTCTCATTGCCTTCAAGGCAAACGCCACTAGGCAAATGCGGCAGGATAATTGTTGGCGCCACGATTACAGTCCATGGGCGGAAAAGGGAAGCAATCGATACCTTTGGAATGAGCGCAGCGTGGCGCGCGCAATTGACTACGTGCTTTATGGGCAGGGTGACGAGCTGCCGGACTTTGACGATGACTGAAGCCCCACTTGTCACCGGTCGCTACCGCTCACGGTACTGACCTCACCACCATCGGCGACGCCGCTGGATCACGGGCCTAAATTTCGAAGCGCTGAAAGCGTGGCATCTTTCTTCAGTTCGACGCAACTTCCCGATCTCGTTTCCACGTCTTATGAATGGCACTTCGAGCGATGCGTGTCGGAGCCATCATTGTCTTTGAAATTGGCCAATCCAACATACCAAATAACATTCGATACACGCTCCACCGTAAATGCTGGTTGGCACCCAAGAGAGCCCGATATTTCTCCGGAGTGTACACCTCCCCATGCACAAGCTTGTTTCTGATCATAGACAGAGAATCGCCCTCCTTCTCTCCGGTCATCGGCCAGAGATCGGTTAGATCGATGTTATAGCGCTCACAGAATTTGGCGAATGTGGAGGAAAAAGAAGCTCGCGTTAATTCTGGTAACTTTTGGTAGACTAATGCGCGCCTATCTTTGTTCGTGCTAAGTGCGGGTTGGGCTTTCAACCATTTCCTCAAATCCGCACAAAGCGCCAACCACTCAACTTGATCTGGAAAAATATACTCAAGCGCTTCCCGTCTTCGAAAATACAATACTAGCGTTTCAACGGCTGCATAGAGCATGATGTATTCACTTTCAAGCGTGGCATACTTGTCCGGTATTACATAGTCAAGTGCCCTCCGTAGTGCTGTATTTGGCGAATGACTAACGAACTGGCTGTAAGCGGACTGGATGAATTCGTGAAAGTCGGCATATTTGACCAAGGCGCTGTGAACGCTGGGCGGCTCCGAGTTCGATAATCTCCGCGGGCGGTAATATTCGGTGACGCTGGTCGAATCGACAGCATCCCAACCCAAGCAGACACAACTATACTCTCCTACGAACGACACCAGTCGTAGGACATCCTCGATCTGCGAAAGTGCTTCATGGATGGTTGACGTTCCGCATGTATCTACAGATAACTGAAATTCAGCAGCGAACTCGTCGAACATAACCGTTTCTCTCTCAGTCCTGTTCCTGAACCCAGTATTAACCTCGAACGTAATAGGCCAGCCGTTTGCCAATGTTATTCTTAGCGTTAGTCGCTCGTACCTTTCAGTATTGACGTGACCTTTGTAATCGAAATGACGAATGCCGACGTTCGACAGCAATCTATTTGGCGAGATCCAAAAAGAACCGGTGGTTCTCGGCGCGGAATAAAAAGTGGAAGGTTCTCGGATATGTTCGATCTTTAGATCCCATGGTGCGCCAATTAGTAGATGCTCGTTCAAGTCAGGACCCCATCCGGTCCCTGTGTGGTGAGTAATCTGAACCTGGTCTGCACTAATTACCGTCAATTCTCCGTTGGGCTGCGTCAGTTCGGCGTGAACCTTGAACAGTGCCGGTGATTGAAGGTGTCGCTCTTGCTCGTCGGTAGGTATGAGGTGTAATAGCGGCTTCTCAGTCTTTCTAAACGGGAGGAAGACTTTACACAATACCTGTTCGACATGCTCTTCACTAATATCTTCTAGTTCCGAGCCCAGGACGTCGATCGTCGCGAAAACCCGGAATTGTTCTTTTCTCTCAGTCTCCATTATCTAATTCTAGATCATCGATGAATACGGGATTTCCTCGCTTAAGGTCGCCGGAAGCCTAAACTCTCCGCTTTACCCTTGCGACTTCATCTCCTGATTGTTTTGAATACTCGATCTCACAACGGAATATTCCCATGCTTCTTTGGCGGGTTGGTGTCGCGCTTATTTTCCAACAGTGCGAGGGCGCGGATGAGTTTGGGTCGTGTCTGTGCCGGCTCGATCACTTCATCGATGAAGCCGCGTTCGGCGGCGACGTAAGGGCTGGCAAACTTGTCTTCGAGTTCGGTGACGCGCGCGCTACGAGCAGAAACTTTGTCGGAAGCTTCAGTAAGTTCGCGGCGATAGAGAATATCGACCGCGCCCTCAGGTCCCATCACGGCGATCTCCGCTGTCGGCCAGGCGAAGTTGATGTCGGTGCGAATGTGCTTCGAGCCCATGACGCAATACGCGCCGCCGTAGGCCTTGCGCGTAATCACGGTAACCTTCGGAACTGTCGCCTCGGCATAGGCATAGAGAAGCTTCGCGCCGTGCTTGATGATCCCGCCGTGCTCTTGCGAGATGCCGGGCAGAAATCCGGGCACGTCCTCGAAGGTCACTATCGGAATATTGAAGCAGTCGCAGAAGCGCACGAAGCGCGCGCCTTTCAAAGAGCTGTCGATGTCCAGCACGCCGGCGAGATAAGCGGGTTGGTTGGCGACGATACCGACAGGCTTACCATCAAGACGCGCAAAGCCAACGACGATGTTCATGGCGTAATCGCGATGGGCCTCAAAGAAATAGCCGTCATCCACAATCAAATCGATCACTTCGCGAATGTCGTATGGCTGGTTTGAAGCCTCCGGAACTATCGAATTCAGTTTCAGCTCAATTCTGTCGGATGAATCTGCCGGCACAACTCGCGGTGGATCATCGACGTTGTTCGACGGAATGAACGACAGCAGCTCGCGCACCATGCGCAGCGCGTGCTCATCTGAGTCGGCCGCAAAGTGCGCAACGCCCGACTTCCGATTGTGCGTGTCCGCGCCGCCGAGTTCTTCTTTCGTTACGTCTTCATGTGTCACGGTCTTGATCACGTCCGGGCCGGTGATGAACATGTAAGACGTGTCCTTGACCATGATGTTGAAGTCGGTGATCGCCGGACTGTAGACCGCGCCGCCCGCGCACGGCCCCATAATGCAGCTAATTTGAGGAATAACCCCGGATGCCAACGTGTTGCGCAGGAAGATGTCGGCATAGCCGCCAAGACTGACAACGCCTTCCTGTATACGCGCGCCGCCGGAATCATTCAGGCCGATGATCGGTGCGCCGACCTTCATCGCCAGATCCATGACTTTGCAAATCTTTTCGGCGTGCGTTTCTGAAAGGGAACCGCCAAAAACGGTGAAGTCCTGGGCGAAAACAAAGACTTTGCGGTGATCAATCAACCCATGACCGGTAACGACGCCGTCGCCGGGATAGATTTCTTTCTCCATCCCAAAATCCTGCGAACGATGCTCGACCAATTTGTCGAACTCCTGGAACGAAGCTTCGTCGAGCAGGAATTCAACTCGCTCGCGAGCGGTCATCTTGCCGGCGGCATGTTGCTTTTCGACGCGCGCCGCGCCGCCGCCTTCAGTGGCGTGTTGCTCGCGCTCGCGGAGTTGGTCGAGCTTGGACCGTTTTGCGGGTTGTTGCTTTTGTGATGACATCAGGGTGTTAGTAGACAGTTGTCAGTGGTCAGTTGTTACTAGTGTAGTGTGTCACAAATAAGGGCACAAAGCAGCCAGTGCATCGCTTAACCTTGAAGGAGATGCTAGAAGCCCGGACCTCATTGATAATGATCTTCCGATAGGCCCACCCGCCTCCGACCCTTTACCAAAGTCCGCCGTCAAAGTCACGTTAACGGTAGCGCCATCGTTTACCACTACCTGCTGTGGCGGCCCGACGGGATTCATTGCGCCGGGCGTAGACAAATTTGGGGTCACGAAATATGTCCCGGCCGCCAAATTCCGGACAGTGAAGTGGCCGCGATCGTCTACCTCCACGTGAAAGAGCCGAACGAGCGCGGTGATTTCTCTCACACTTACATACAGCCTGGAATCACCAGGCAACTTGCCGTTGACAATCTTCACGGTGCCGTTAATGATCGCCGTGCCGTATCGAACAATCAGGCGCACTCCAGTGATTTGCTCGTCAGCGTTGACAGCTATCCAATCCGTTGGCGTTGCCTTTGGATACTCGATGCGCGCCAGACTAAAGCCCTCTTCCGCATGGTCGATGTCAAGCAACACCGAGCCCGCATTCAGGCCTTTGATCGAGAAGCTGTAATCGGGATTGATCGGCGACGAGTGCCAGACAGGCTGTGAGTCCGCACCGGTACGAGTCCAAGTCCCTACGCTTAGCTGCCGCAGCTTATCCATAATCACCGGGTCTTTATTGTTCTCCAGCACGACCACTCCGGCAATGCCGGCACCTTTGGCGGTTCTGATTACCAGGCCATCGATGTCTCGATCGACGATCTGAAACGAAACGGGGCTCGAGCGAACGTTATCGCCCTCTTCAGGTTCAGCGCGGACCTGGTAATCACCCGGAAGCAGACTGTCGATCTGGAATTGCCCCTGACTGTTGGAAATGACTTCCAGCGGTATGAACTCTCTTCGTTGCTCCGATATCCAGCATTGCATGTTGGGCGCGGGTTGATTGGTCTGCTCATCCAATACGACACCGCTGGCGGCAAAGGTATGAATCGGACCGTCCACAGTGATGTCCACGTGACTGGTTTCGCTGCCTTCTGAAACTTCAATCACCGTCGCTCTCCCGGGATCAGTGACGCCGGGAAAAAACACTCGACGATACCTGCGCGGTACTGAACGCCAACGGAGATTTCCGCCATCATTGCCGACGGCAACTTTGTAGCGGCTGGCCGCCACCCCAAAAATCCGATAGATCCCGCGATCGTCAGTTTGGCCGTGAAACCGAACATAGCCAATCTTTTCCGTCTGTTTCAGTGCTGGTTCGGCGTCGAACAAGTATACCGTCTCCTCGATCAACGGATGTCCGTCAACGTCGGTGATCTTGCCAGTAATGACGCCGCCTTTGACCAGCTCAAAGTCGATTCCGTCAGCCGTTTCTCCGTCGCCGATGGTCACTTTCCGGCCAACCTCCACAAACGCCGGAGTCATGGGCTTAACCCAATAGCTACCCGCCGCCAGACCGGTCAGGCGATAGACTCCGTTCGCATCAGTGCTGGCTCCAAGCTCGCCGTTTGGTAACGGCACAGCCGAGTCGCCGTACAACACCATCGTGACCTGCGGCGCCGGCTTTCCCTTAAGCGTCACCTGGCCACTAATCACGCCGGCATTCGTCGGTTGCGCCTTTGGCGGCACGGTTGATTGTGCCGACAACGTCGAAGCGGCCGCCGGAAGCAGTAGTATCAAAACCAGCGTTACAAGATGCTTCATCGACTTATTGCGACATCACGAAGCCCGGCCGAAGATCAGCACTGAACCTGATCTTAACCGTGGCGCTCTCACCGATCACCACTTGGTTG
>CAAGKR010132981.1_pt1 | contig 10092 bp, 9 predicted proteins | sample 2556971 | NCBI WGS metagenome assembly CAAGKR01 (sample SAMEA5207829, study PRJEB30636) | soil metagenome | biome: forest; feature: boreal; material: soil | place: USA | collected 2011-09 | depth 1 m
ATTGACCGCCTTCTATCGGGACGGCGACGACACGCAGCTCGGCGCATACTCAGCCCGTTGCCTGCGTCGCGTGTGGCGGGCTCAGCACTTCTCATGGTGGATGACGTCGATGTTGCACCGGTTTCCCGATCACGACGCGTATCAGGTGCAGCTGCAGCTCGCGCAGCTTGACTACACGGTCAACTCACGCGCGGCGGCAACCAGCCTCGCCGAGAACTACGTCGGGTACGAGTGGACCGAGTCGTGACGGAGCGACGCACCGCCGCTGCGGAGCTCACGCAGCGAGCGGTCGACAGCCTGCAGGCGTGTCCGGATCCCCGGCTGCGGGAGTTGCTCGGCAGTCTGATCCGCGCCCTGCACGGTTTCGCCGTCGAGAACGCCCTGACCGAGGCCGAGTGGTTCGCCGCGATTCGCTTCCTCACCGACGTGGGTCAGAAGTGTGACGACCGGCGCCAGGAGTTCATCCTCCTTTCGGACACGCTCGGCCTCTCGATGATGGTGGACCTGGTCAACCACGAGACCGGGAGTGATGCCACCGAATCGACGGTGCTCGGGCCGTTCTACGTGGCCGACTCGCCATGGCGCAACAACGACGATGCGATCACGGACGACCTCGGGTCGCAGCCCCTGCTCGTGACCGGTCATGTCCGCGACACGCATGGCCGCCCGCTCTCCGGCGCCGTCGTCGACGTCTGGCAGAACGCAACCAACCGCCTCTACGCGGTGCAGGACGAGCAGCAATCACCCGACAACCTGCGCGGCCGGTTCCGCACTGACGCGGATGGCGCCTTCGCGTTTCGCACGCTCCGCCCCGTCGACTACCCGATCCCCGACGACGGTCCGGTGGGCCGGATGCTCAAGGCCACGGGTCGCCATCCCTGGAGGCCCGCGCACGTGCACGTGATCGCCACCGCGGAGGGATACGCACCGGTGACGACGCACTTCTTTGACTCGGAAAGCAAGTACCTCGACTCCGACGTGGTCTTCGGCGTCAAGCAGTCCCTGGTCCACACGTTCGTGGCCCACGACCCCGCGACCGACGAGGCGCCGTCCGGGATCCTTGGGCCGTGGTACACGACCGACGTCGACATCGTGCTGCAACCGACCGACGCCGCCGGCAAGGAAGGCTAGTCAGCCGGGCCGGTCAGGCCCTCCATCTGCTCCTGCACCCGGCGCATACCGCGCAGCCAGCGCTCCTCGTCGTCGGTCTTGCGCTGCATCCACGTCTGCGCGATCGGGTCGGAGATCACCAGGAAGCGCTCGGTGCGCACAGCGTCCACCACCGAGTCGGCGACCTCCTCGGGCTCCTTGATCGGACCCGCGACCATGGCGGCGAACGACGGGTCCGCGGCCTCGAACATCGGAGTCCGAACCCCGAGCGGCGCGATCAATGACACGCGGATCCCGCGATGGTGGTACGTGATGGAGAGCCACTCGGCAAGACCGACCACGGCGTGTTTCGTTGTGGCGTACACCACGTTGCCGTGGCTGGTGAGGATTCCCGCCATCGATGCCGTGTGCACGAGGTATCCGCTGCCGCGCGCAAGCATGCCGGGCAGCACCGCGCGGACCCCGTACACGTGCGCCATGACGTTGACGGCCCACTGGTTGCTCCAGACGTCGGGCGTGGTGCTGAGGATGTCGGCACCGGTCGCGATCCCCGCGTTGCTGTACAGGATGTCGATGGGTCCCAGTTGCGACTCGACATCGGCGACCATCCGCCGCACCGCGGCCTCATCGCTGACATCGCACTCCAACGCGACCCCGCCGATCTCCTGCGCCACCGCCTCGCTGCCGTGACGGTTGCGATCCACGACCGCGACTCGTGCCCCGCCCGCGGCGAAGGCCCTGCACGACGCGGCGCCGATGCCGCTGGCGCCGCCCGTGATCACCACAACCTTGTCCGTCAGTTCGATGACGTCACCTCCTCGAGCCACCGCACCGCTTCCTCGGCGCTGCGATCGGGCGGGAACACCGGGTACCTGACATGCTCGATGACCCCGTCATGGATGAACAGCGTGAGGCGCTTCATCAAGGTCATCCCGTTGAAATCGAAGGTTGGCAGCACAAGCGCATTCACCATCTCGAAGTGCTCGTCCGACAGCACCTCGAAGGGGACGTGCAGGCGCTCGACCATCTCGCGCTGATATTCGGAGGTCTGCGTGCTCATCCCGAACACCGCCGCACCGAGCCGGCCGAACTCCGCGTGATGGTCGCGAAACCCGCACGTCTGCGGCGTGCAGCCTCGAGCGCCCGGGATCTGGTTCCAGCCCGGTGGTGGTTCGAGTCCGTCCTCACCCGTTCGCGGGTAGCAGTAGACGACCGTCCATCCGTGCAGGTCCGCAAGCGTGACCTGACGCGCAGACGTCGACTCGAGCGCCACCTCGGGCATGCGCATCCCGGCGAGATGGGCGGCGGCGCCGTCGTCCACCGGGACCGGGAGATCGGCGGGCAGACGGTGGATGTCGTCGGTCACCTGGACACGGTCAGTGATGCACCTCTTCCGGAGTCTCATACCAGCGCAGGCGTTCGCCGACGCGGCTCCGGAGCTTCCAGGCCCGCGACTTCGGCGCATCCTCGACAGCCCGAAGCAGCGCCGTGACCTGGTCAGCGACGTTGTGCGACGGCGCCGCCGGCTGGTCCTGCACCCAGAGCTCACCGACCTTGCGGGCGTTGCGCTCGAAGGTGTGGCAGAAGCCCCAGTCTTTGCCGAGCACCGAGCGCAGCCGGGGCAGGCTCACGCCCTCAGCATCGGAGTCGTCCTCGGTCAGCGCGTGGTCGGCGAGGATGCAGAGCGCGTCACCAAGGTCTTTGCGATTGATCTCCCAGACCTGGAGCTTGGTGAGCAGCAGGTCCGCGAGCGTGACGGTCGGTGCGGGCCTGTCGAGCCGTCCGCGCATGTCGAGCTTATGGGACATCGCCAGCTCGTCGATGACGACATCGATGGACCACCGGCCGGCCGGCTCCTCGTAGTAGAGGCGCGTCGCGCCGTGCAGTCCGTTGAAGAATTGATCGGGAACGTATCCCTGCGTCACCAGCAGTGCCTTGAACTTCATGCCCGACGAGGAGCTGACCGCGAAGTCCATGTCCTGAAACGTTCGGGCGAAGGGTTCCTTGCGGACGCTCGGACAGCGAAGCCAGACCGCAACCCCGCCGATCAACCGGGCGCCGAGTCCCAGTTCCACGCACGCCGCCGCCAGGCGCCGTGCCTCCTCGCGAATGTCGGTCAGGATCAGTGATTCGTTGTCAGGCATCAGCGAACGCCGGTCACCATCTGGACATAGTAAGGGCGGCCGGTGGAATCACCGACCGCCCTCACACCCAAGGGGGACACAGTCACTCCGGCGGGAGTTCCTTGTAGACAAATTTGATGTTGATGCCCTGACTCGACCGGACGAAGCGCGGGATGTAATAGAGGAGCCCTCCGCCCACGATCAACCCGATCAGCCACGCGGGTATCCACCACCAGTCGTCGCGGTTGCCGTTCATAACCGACAGTGGGTTGATGAACGAGATGGCGATGATCCCGACGAATTCCGCAATCGACAGGACGCCGACAATGTAGAGCACCGGGATTCCGAGGAATTTCACGTTGGCCGGCGACGCCTGATAAAGGTCCGGCCGTCGTAACGGCAGGGCGACAGCCGCGATGCCGACGATGATCACGGCGAGCGCTCCGGCGAGCACGATCAGACCAAGCACCAGTTGGAACTGGTCGCCGACCACACTCCAGACCACCAGCGCCGCGATGATCACGTTCGTGACGATGATCGCGGTGACCGGCGAGTGGGTACGCTCGTTAACGTTCGCTAGTCTCTCCGGCATCAGGCGATCAAACGACCAGGCGAAGAAGGACCTGATAGGCATGAAGGTATTGGCGATCATCGACGGCAGCGACCAGAACAGGAACGACCCCATGATTACGATGGTCAGGATCGGCGTGTTGAAAACGAGTGCGGCGAGGAACGGATAGAACGGTCCCGACGGAATCGCATAAACAGGATGCGGCAGCGCCGTCACCAGCGGGCTGTTGTTCAGCGCGTATACGAAGTTGTATCCCGCGACCCGGAAGAGCAGGAGCACGCCGATGACCAGGAGGATGGTGTCCCAACCGAGTGCGCCGAACATCACCGACAGCTGACGGCGGCGGTTCGAGGCGCTCTTCAGCTCGCCGGACATGTACACGGACCAGAAGTTCCACATCATGAAACCCTGGATCGAGAAAAGCGTCGGGAGCGTCGCACTCAGATTGCCGAGGTTCGGTGCGGCGCCTGTGCCGCCGCCCGTGGCAATCACCTGCGCGACGGTCCCGCCCCCGAAGCTCTTGTTCAGCGCGTCGAAATGCGAAAAAAAGTCACTCTGGCTCCCAATGAGAAGCACGAGAAACGCGACGAGCGTCCCAACCATCGCGATGATGAACGAGTAGTTCTGCCACCGGAAGGTCGCTTTGGTGCCACTGATGAGAATGAGCGTCTGGAGAAGAACCATGAAGAGCGAAGCGACCAGGATCCAGGCGTTGTTGGTCTGAAACGACGTCCCCCAGCTTATGAGCGTGCTGTTGTTGGCTAATGAGCCCAGCGCAACCAAGACAGGTCCGAGCGCGAGCACCGAGAAGAACTTTGCGAAGAACGCGGCCCCGAGGAGGCCGCCCATGATCATGCAGAGGTTGGATATCAGCGCCAGCGGCGGCGACAGCACGCGACTGACCCAGACGTAGTCACCACCGACCCGCGGCATGCTCGCGCCGAGGAGCGCGAACATGATCAGGACCGGGATGTTGATCAGCGCAACGAGAATCAGGACTCCGACGACGTCCGCACCCGGGAATGCGACGAGCGCGAAGAAGATCGAGTACGCGATCGTCGATCCGACAGGCGCGGAGATGACAGCGTTGAAGATGGTTGCATCGAGGGCTGACGCCGAGCGCACCAACCCGGTGCTGTTCCGGACGAAGAGCCTGCCTGCGGTTGCCATTGCTCACCTCCGGTGCGGCTCTGACCGCCCCCAACTTGACACGCTCGTCGAAAGCAGGCAGAGTTGAACACAATCGAACACCTCTGTCAACCGGTTCGGACACGGAGGGGACACCTTCCGGTCAAGACCTGACAGGGTCCGGGGCTGTTGACATGGAGGCGAGCGCGCGTGTTAGCGGTGGAACGACGCCTGAAGGTGCTGGAGCGCGTCGCCGAGGACCAGGCGATCGAGGTCAGCACGCTGGCTCGCGACTTCGCGGTATCGGAGATGACCATCCGTCGCGACCTCCGCCGTCTCGAGCGCGACGGCTTCGTCCGCCGCACCTACGGCGGTGCGACGACGCACCTGGTGCGCACCTTCGAGGTCGGCGCGAACGCGCGAACACTGCGTCACGCCAAGGAGAAACGCCTGATCGCCAAGCGCGCCGCGGAACTGACGGTCGGCGTCCGGTCGATGTTCCTCGGCATCGGGACCACCGTCGAGCACTTCGCGCGACTGCTCCCCGCCCGCGAGGACCTGATGGTCATCACGCCATCGCTCGCCGTCGCCAGCCTGCTCGGCACGCGCAACGTGCGCGTGATCATCGCGGGGGGCCTCGTCCGCCAGGACGAGCTGACGTGCGTCGGAGCAAGCGCGGTCGAGGCAGTGCGCCGCTACAACACGGACACCGCCGTGATCGGCGCCGCCGGCCTGTCGGCGCGTCGTGGAGTCACCGAGCTCGACGACCGCGACGCGGACGTGATCCGCGGCGGCCTCGAGCGGACGGAACGGGTCATCGTGATCGCGGACGGCTCGAAGTTCGGAGCGGTGGCGATGAGCACTGTCGTACCGCTCGAGCAGGTCTCCATCATCGTGACCGACGCCTCCGCCGATCCGGATGAGGTCGAGCGCATCGTGCGCGGCGGGGTCGAGGTCGTCGTCGCAACCGCGGGCAGCGCCGCCGCCTCGGTGTCCCAGAACGGGAGAGGACGCATGGCGGACATCAGGGGGCAGGTGTGACCCTCCTGCATCGCGTCTTCGGCGTCCAGAAGCCGATCATCGCGATGCTCCACATTCCCGCGATGCCCGGACGCCCGCGGCATGACCGCGCGGCCGGGATGCCCCACCTGGTGGAGACCGTCGGGCGCGATCTCGAAGCACTCCAGGTCGCGGGCGTGGACGGATTCCTCTTCTGCAACGAGGCCGATCTTCCCTACCAGATCGGCGTCGGAGCGGAGGCGGTCGCCGGGATGGCGGCGGTCATCGGCGAGGTCCGGTCGCGTCTTTCACGTCCCTTCGGCGTCGACCTCGTCTGGGATCCGTTCGCGAGCCTCGCCGTTGCGCGCGCGACCGGCGCCTCGTTCGTGCGTGAGGTGTTCACCGGCGTCTTCGAGAGCGACCTCGGCGTCATCTGCCCGGACTTCGGGGCGATCGCCGCGTACCGCGAGCACATCGGCGCGAGTTCCGTCGCGATGTTCTCCAACATCACACCCGAGTTCGCGAGCAGCCTTGGCAATCGCTCGCTCGCGGCGCGCGCTCGCACCGCGGCGTTCCTCGGTGTCGACGCGATTCTGATCAGCGGGCAGATCACCGGGGCGGCAACCAATCTGCGCGAGCTGCTCGAGGCCAAGACGGCCGTCCCCGACACGCCCGTCCTCGCCAACACGGGGGTGCGAGTGGAGACTGTCGACGAGGTGCTGGCAGTCGCGGACGGGGTGTTCGTCGGGACCAGCCTCAAGCGCGACGGCGTGACCTGGAACGCCGTCGACCCGGACCGCGCGTGCCGTTTCATGACCGCCGTGCAACGAGTGCGCGAGGCGGTCCCGGCCTAACGTGGCAAAGACGCGGATCTATTTCGTCAGCGACCTGCACGGCTCGAACGTCTGCTTCCGGAAGTTCGTCAACGCCGCCAAGGTGTACGAGCCGAAGGTCATGATCCTCGGCGGTGACGTGGCCGGGAAGGCGATCCAGTCCATCGTCCGGTCCCCCGGCGGACGCTGGCGGTCCCGGTTCATCGGCACCGACTACGACGTCGTCGACGGTCCGGAGCTGGTCGCGCTCGAGAAGCTCATCTCAGACCACGGCTACTACCCCTACAAGGCAGATCCCGGCGAGCTCGAGGCGATGGAGGCGGACGGCGGCCTCGATCCGCTGTTCCTCCAGTTGATGCGCACGCGGCTGACCGAATGGCTCGAGATTGCCGACGAACGTCTGCGGCCGCAGAACATCCCCCTCTATTTCATGCTCGGCAACGACGACCCGGAGGAGCTCGGCGCCCTGCTCGACAGCGCGCCATGGGGAACACATGACGAGGGCAAGGTCGTCTGGCTCGACGACGAGCACGAGATGATCAGTTGCGGGTACTCGAACGTCACGCCGTGGCACACGTATCGAGAGCAGAACGAACTCGAGCTCAAGGCGTCGATCGACGCCATGGCGCCGGCGCTTCGGCACCCGGAACGCGCCGTGTTCAACCTGCACGCGCCGCCCTTCGGATCCCAGCTCGATGAGGCGCCGAAGCTCGACGAGAGCCTGACGGTGCAGGCCACGCTCGGGCAGGTGCAGATGGTGCCCGTGGGGAGCACCGCCGTACGCGACGCGGAGCAGACCTATCAGCCGCTCCTGGGGCTCCATGGTCACATCCACGAGTCATCGGGGATCCGGCGCATCGGACGCACCGTGGTCATCAACCCCGGGAGTGACTACTCGACGGGCGCGCTGAACGGCGCGCTGATCACCCTCGACGGCGACAAGGTCAAGGCCCAACAGCTGGTTCGCGGCTAGTCGCGAGGTGGCACGCTCGCACCTCGACGCACTCGTTTCCGTCGACGTCGGCACGTCGGGAGCGCGAGCCACGGCCTTCGACACATCGGGCGGGCGTCTCCTCGAGGTCCGCCGCTCGTATCCGACGCAGATGCCGCATGACGGGTGGGCGGAACAGGACGCGACCAGCTGGCGCGACGCCTCGCTGGCGGCGCTCGGGAAGCTGATCACCGAGCTCGGGCCCCGCCACACCATTCATGCGATCGGGCTGACGGGGCAGTGCCCGTCGATCGTGCCGATCGACCGCCGGGGCGTGCCGCTCCGGCCCGGGATCATCTATCGCGACAACCGCGCGGTCGCCGAGGTGGACGCCTTTCGCAAGCAGTTCGGCGACGAGTATCTCCACAACCTGACCGGTCATGTCCCGGCCGCGTTCCACGTCGCAGCCAAGGTCCTCTGGATCCGTGCCCACGAGCCCGATGTCTTCAGGGACGCGCGACTCTTCCTCGAGCCCACAGAGTTCCTGGCGCTGACGCTCACCGGGGAGACCGTCACCGACTGGACGATGGCGGCCGCGAGCGCGCTCCTCGACCTGCGCAAACGTGCCTGGGCGGAGGATCTCGTCGAGGCTGTGGGCCTCGACATGTCGCAGCTGCCCGTTCCGCACCCGTCATGGTCCGTCATCGGCGAGCTGAAACCGTCACTGATGCGCAGGTTCGGTCTCTCGCGAACGATCCCGATCGTCGCCGGCGCCGGCGACAGCATCGCGTGCGCCTTCGGAGCCGGCGTGGCCTCGCCGGGACCGGCCAGCGAGATGGTTGGCAGCTCCACATGCCTCAACACGGTGATCAGCCAGCCGACCCGCGACCTCGCGGTGACGCACTACCCGAGCGCCGTCGGTCCGAGCGGCTACGTCACCGAGGTCGGGATCAACACCGCGGGTGAGGCGGTGGACTGGCTCGCAGCGCTGATGTACGGAGGTCGCAACGGCCGGCCGCGCAGCGAGGACTTCGAACTCCTCGACCATGAGGCCGCCGAGGTGCCCCCCGGCGCCAACGGGCTCCTCTTCATCCCGGTGCTCGGTGACGGGGAGCGCGACGACCCGATGCTGCGCGGCGCCGCAGTCGGCCTGTCGATTCGCCACGACCGCAAGGCGTGGGCTCGCGCGACGCTCGAAGGGATCGCGTTCGCCATCCGCGCGCACCTGGAACGGCTCGGCCGCGCCAGCACGCCGGTGACCGAGCTGCGCGTGTCCGGCCGGCCCGCATATCTGCAGACCTGGGGGCACATCAAAGCGGACGTGCTCGGTATCCCGGTGTCACGCGTCCCCGGTGACGCGACCGCCGCCGGGGTCGCGCTGCTCGCCGGACTCGGCGTCAAGGTGTACTCGAGCCCCGAGTCGGCGATGGCGACCGCATGCCGGCGGGACTCACCGATCGAGCCTGATGCCGCCAACCACGACAGATACCAGGCAATCTACGAACACTACCGAGGCGTCGTCGCCTCGGCGACGCTTCGCGTTGACGTCCGTTCGATGTCGCAGTCATACGAACCGCACCGCCAGACGCGAGGGTTTGGATGAATGTGAACCTCGGCATCAACACGTGTTTCGCGCTGAAGCGCTGGCCGCGACCCGCGGACTGGGCGTCCGTGGTGCGCAACGACCTGGGCCTCGACCTCGTCGAGCTGTCGCTCGACCTGCTCGAGGGGACCGACACCTTCGCAGGTCGCCGCGACGCCATCGAGCGGACACGCTCCGCGCTCGACGCCAACGGGCTGCGCGCGCACGCGACATTCACCGGCCTGGCGGCGTACTCGCTCGACCTGCTCATGCATCCCGATCCGGCGCGCCGCGACGCAGCGCTCACCTGGTATCGAGGTGTCATCGACCTCACGGCGGCACTCGGTGCCTCCGCCACCGGAGGGCACGTCGGCGCCATGAGCGCCCCCGACTGGGCCTCGGCTGAACACCGCGCCCAGCGATGGAGCGATCTGAAGCGCGACCTCGAGGTCATCGCCGAACACGCGAAGAACGCGGGGCTGGAGTACCTCCTCGTCGAGAACCTCGTTGCGGTGCGCGAGCCGTCGACGATGGCGCAGGTCGAGGATCTGCTCACGGACGGCGACGCCGAGCACGTCCCGTGGCGGCTCTGCCTCGACGTCGGCCATCACTGCGTGCCGGGGACTGCGGGCGAGGAGCGTGATCCGTATGCGTGGTTGCAACGTTTCGGGAGCCGCCTCGCCGAGGTCCAGTTGCAGCAGACCGACGGGTTGACCGACCATCACTGGGCGTTCACGGCCGATCACAACGCGACCGGGCTCATCGATCCGGCACGAGTCCTCGAGACCCTTGCGGCCACCGGAGCACAGACGGTC
>CAAGKR010167600.1_pt1 | contig 10091 bp, 10 predicted proteins | sample 2556971 | NCBI WGS metagenome assembly CAAGKR01 (sample SAMEA5207829, study PRJEB30636) | soil metagenome | biome: forest; feature: boreal; material: soil | place: USA | collected 2011-09 | depth 1 m
GGTTTTGCGTGGGAACTGCCGCCCTTCAACTTGCCAAGAACTGAAAGAGCCGCGTCTACGTGCTTAAGCTGGCTCGCCAGATTCGACCTCTCTGTCCTCAATTCCGAAACAAAGGACGCCAGACCCGCTAGATTTGCTATGAATTCCCCCTCGGCAAAAGATTGTAACTGAAGGCTCCGTTTCCTGAGCGACTGGTGCCGCCGTCACGGATCGCTGGCCACGTCGAACACCTTTTACATCGCACGGGCGTCACTGTTTGCCGTAAACTGGCGACGACCAGCGTGCGATCAGGAGCGCTAAAGTTATGAAGGCTCTTCAGGCTGAGAACGAACTGCTAGAACGGTTCAAAACCGAGTTGGCAAGGGCTTCAAAGTTCTACCTTGGGATGGCGTTGGTCACGCAAAGCGGTTTAGAGCGAGTTCTGCCTTCGATGGAACGGAGCCTTGAAAGGCGAGGACGAGGGTACGTGCTTTTCGGCATTGATTTGCCGACTGATCCGGACGCGATTCAGAGTTTGTGTGCACTTCAAATCCGGCACAAAGAGAATTTCGAGGTTCGACGGTTTCAACCCGGCGAGCGTTTTTTTCACCCAAAGGTTTCGGTTTTTGTTGGACGCACTGGGGCGAAAACCGCCATTGTCGGCTCCTCAAACCTGACAGGAGGAGGACTAAGTGAAAATCACGAAACCAACGTTTTTCTCAACGACCGCAGAGTCGTACAGAAATTCCTCGATTATTTTGAGGAGCACTTTCAGGGAGCGCATGCGAGAAGGGTTGATCAACGTTGGCTGGATCAGTATCGTCAACTCTGGATCGAGCGAAAAAAAACAGAGCGCCGCCAACGAACGTTGCGTGAGAAAGCTCGCCGCCTTGGTACGCCACCGTCGAATGTGCCCAATCGGATTAAGGGTCATGCGTTTGCATTTACAGGGAGAATCGCCGGATGGCCTCGCGAGCGAATCCTGCATCCTCGCGTGGAACGGCGCGGAGGCCGCGTGGCAAAGAGTATCGCTTCAGCCGAGTGCCTTGTCCACGCTGAACTCTTGGGCGGTCGAAAGACCACTCGCAAGCTTGTAAAGGCTCGCCAAATGAATATCCCAATCATCACCGAGGAACAATTTCTGAAGTTAATGGGGTCAAAAGCATGAAACAGCAGGCACTAACCGAGGACCGAGTCGCTGGTTGCCGCAGCTGTGCAGTGGGCGGAGCGGATCATGCGGAAGGTTGATAACGTGTTCTCAAGCTGAGGAGCCATTTTCTGGAAGAGCGGGCTCACTCGTTCACGACGGCACGTCCCCGCACAAACCCCACATCAATCTTCTGCCGCCCAGCCTTAATCGCTGCTTCGATGGCGGACTCCCGCGTTGAAAAGGTATCCGGCACGTGGAACTGGGTTTCGGTCACGCCGGACGCATCGTGCTCTTCGATCGAGAACTCAGCCGAGAATCCGCCGTCCCGTAGTTCGTGTGATCGCGCCTCGATAACGTAACCCTTGTACCCATGCCTGCTCTTCATCGCCACGACCTCTCGAACTTCAATTATTGCACTTCGAGCGCGGAAGGATTTTGAGGGACTGAGCGGCGAGCACGGCGAGTCTATGCCGCTTCAAATTTTATGGACCGGCACAAACTCCTCGGCCGGAATACCATCAAAGAATGCCGACCGCAGCTGCGGAAGCGACTTTCGGGCTTCGAAATCTCCCAGGCCTTTTAGTGCGTCGATATCACAGGCGCGGTCCAGGGCAAATCGATTCTTCGCCACCACCGGGCTGATGCGCACGATATTGCTTCGGTCTGGCACCAGGTGCTGGGACATTCCGTATGCTGACGTGGCTTGCGCCGTCATGAACACGTCCACAATCTTAAATGCCCAGGCGAGCTTTCCCGAGCGTGACCACTTCACGTCCAGAGGTGCCGTGGTACACCCTAGGCTCAGAACGCGCAAGCTGTCGCGAGGCCAACCAAGTACACCCACAGCTTCCACCATCGCTACCATCAGAGGGTTGTTCGCCCACATGCCGCCATCGATCAGCGGCGTTCCCGATGAAGATTTATATGTAGGAAAATATGTGGGCGCCGCTGCGGTCGAGAGCGCCACCTCTACCGCACGACATTTGTAATCTCGTTCAAGTCTACGTTCATGCGATGTCTTCCAGATGTGCACCTCGCCCGTCTCCATATTGAATGAAGGGATGACCAGCCTTTTGCGGCTCTCACCCAGCAGGCGATTCCCAAACACTGATTCGGCGGCACGTCTCATTGGCTCCGAACTGTATTTCGCACCGAACAGAGAACGGAGAGCGCGCCAGCGCCGCGGACCGCGGCCAAAAATCTGTGGACCCCAGTTCTCGTAAAACGCCAACAGGTCTCGCGCCTGCAGTCCTAAGCCTAAGCCGAGCGCAATGATTCCTCCGGTGGAGGTCCCCACGATCAGGTCGAAATAGTCGGCGATGCCGCCACCCACGGAGTCTTCAATCGTCGCAAGGAACGATGCGGGGAACACACCCTTCACACCACCACCATCAATTGAAAGCACCCGGCGCATCATTGTTGACTTCACTCCGTTTCCGATCGTAGTCGTCTCTACTCGCTCCGGTGTTCGTGCTTGTCCGGATGCGTCCCGCCGCCGACCCAGAATCCCGTCGCATACCACACCTCGTAGAAATACAACCAACTGCTGATCCAGGGGACGAAATAGTCCGCCAGGTACATCCAGTTCTGCCACTCACCTTGTACGTGAAGGCACAGGCTGCCATCGGCGTTAACGTGGGGCAGACAACTTGCGCCCTCTCGAATCTCGAGGTGCGGCGCCAGCACGCGCACCTCAGGACGCAACTGGGGCCGAAAACGCACGCTGACGCGATAACTCTCACTCATCGGACTAGGCAGGAACTCGCCGATCCAAACCGCCTCGATCTGCCGAACCCTCCTGCGCAGCGTCAGTTCCGGCCACACGAGCCCCATTCGATACACTTGCTCATCGAAGCTGGGCTGACGCCGCATTTATTTCATTCCGTGGAACGTGTTGGCTCGTATCGGCAGGCCAATCGCCGGTGCCGCCGTGATGAGCCCGGTCGGTGCGACCCTCAGGACAGACTGCTCGCGCATCGCCTGTATCTGCCTCGCCTGTTTGGCGACCGCAGTTTTGACCGGCTCACCGAAGAGGGCCTCCAGCCGTTTCGCTGCGTTATGCACCCCAACCGTTGCAACGGCGTTCGCCCAATCCCGGTGCAGTTCGTGCATCCCGGTTACGAACGCCGCATACTGTTCTGGATCGTCCCAGCGTTCGCTCAAGTCTTCCAACGGATTTGCCGGATTCAACACATAGATGCGAGGCTTGCTCGACGCAATCAGCGCTACAATCCCGTTGAGGATGTCAGTCAACCCTTCGCTGACGGAGAGTTGCCCTTGATATGTTTGTGCCGCCAATGTCGTCAGGACCATCGAGATCGGCGCCATATCCGGCTGCTTCTGGTAGCGAATGTCCCGCCACCGCTTTAACAGCTGCACAACTCGCTTCAGCGTCGCCTTTTCCCAGGTTGCTTCCTGTGCCGGGACCGGCTCGGCCTTCGCCAGAATCGCACGCTCCGCCAGGATGGCCAACACCAGTTCGCAGCGCTGCTCGAACCAAGTACCGTAGCCCTTCGGATTCGATGGCTTCCACCAGCGCGATTCCCGATCGGGCACCAGTAAGCACGAGCGTCCGTTGGGCGCGTCGGGGCAAGCGGGAAGGATGTCCATGTGAAATTCGTTGGCGTAGTTGAGGCGCACGCAACGGTTCTTGATCTCCAACAAGCGCGCGTAGGCATCGTTCTGTTGAAGGCGCACCACCACCAGTTTGAGCAGTTGGAGGGGCGATTCAAACGCGCTGCTGGGTACGCCGAATTCGCAGACGAAATCGAGATCGTATTCGTCGCGCCCGGATGGCTTCACCGTGGTACCAATAAGCATCGAGCCTTGTGGGTACATCGAAGGCCGATATTGCGCCACTGTGCTGCCTTGCGCTTCAAACCAGCGGCACACCGCCTCGTATCGGTCCACTGCCAACTGGTAGCGCGTCGGGCTCAACTGCAATTCCTCGCAGATGAGCCACAGCAAATCATCCATCTGCGCAGCCGCGCTCTCGAGAAAAGAAACCGGTTTGGTCGTCACCACATCACTCTTCCCGATCGGCTTGGTGTTCACCTATCGGCGAAGTTGTTATAATATAGCGAACAGTGATGTGTCAACCCCGCAGTGCCAGATATCGCTTTACGTGACCTGATATCCACAGTAAACTATTGAGTTTCGGCCAATATTCAGGAGGAGCTAGATGCCGAGTATCGGCGATCGAATCAAAGAGATTCGCGAGGAACGCAAGTTGACACAGGATCAGTTGGCCGAGAAGAGTGGCGTCAGCAAAGGCTTTCTTTCCGATATTGAAAACAGTAAGCGCAATCCCAGCTCGGAATACGTCCTCAAGATAGCTAACGCACTTGGCGCTTCGCTCGACTATTTACTGCGTGGTGAAGAACCGCCAGCTGGCCTACGCAACGAACCGGTGATAATCCCGTCGGCCTTGGCCGAGGCGGCCGGGCAGTTGAACTTGTCGTATGCCGAAACGATCGAGCTGCTCGAAGCCCATCGCTCAGTTATTGCCCGTCGCAGCAACCGTCAGACCAAGACCTTCGATGTCAAGGATTGGATGGATTTGTATAAAGCGATCAAGCGCGTTTTCGGATAGTCATGGCGCCCAAGCTCAACGACAACCCGATGGTGCACGTACTGGCGGCCGACCTCGAACTGAAGTCCTCGGCTAATCCGGTCGCCGAAATCGTCACCTTCTGCCGCCGAAAAGTGCTTCGCTTTCTCGCAGACTTCCGCGATTGCAAGAATCCTTCCCAGTTGCTAACTCTGGTGGCCAACAAGCTGGGCACTCAATTCATCGAGATCCACAGCGACGCCGACCTCGACCGCGTTATCCAAGAATTCTCACGGCGCGGCGAGAAGAGTTTCGCCAATCTCCGCAACGAGTTTTGTGAACAGGACCTGGGCATTACGCTTCGCTTGGCGGCACCGGCCCGCTGTGGCCTACCCTACGTGTCCATTATCGATTACCGGGGCCAGAAGGCGCGTCGCGCCTATTTCACGAGGTGGCACGAGTTGGGCCATCTTCTGATCTTGACTGATCAACGCCGGCTGGCATTCAAGCGCACTCATTCGCTGCACGAGCCGAAGACGCCGGAAGAATCCCTCGTCGATGTCATCGCTGGCGAATTCGCCTACTTCGAGCCGATGGTCAGACCCCTCGCGGTTGGCGAAATTTCTTTCGCCACAATTGAGCGCATTCGTCAGGCACTCTGTCCCGACGGCAGCTTTACCTCGTCGGTCATCGGCGTTACGAAGGCTTGGCCCACTCCCTGCCTCTCGATCGCCGCTCAGATGGCGCTCAAGAAAGGCGAGGCGGACGATGCACAGGCTACGTTTGGATTCCGCACGGGCCCCAGTCCGGCTCTGCGCGCTACTAGCGTTACCATAAACGAGGCGGCCCGTAAACGCGGCATTCAGATGTACCCCAACTTCCGCGTGCCCGCCCAGTCGGTCATCGCCAAGGTCTTTCGCGACGGTCTCTCGGAAGCTGAAGCGACAGAAGACCTTTCCTGGTGGCGAGCCAGTGACGGTACCGAACTCCCCGCTCTGCCGCTGAAGGTTCTCGCAAAACGCCGCAGCGACTGCGTCTACGCTCTTCTCTTGCCTAAGAACACAAAACGTATTTAATGCCGCGGTAGCTTTTGGTTGGAACAGCGACCTCCAGTGGTCGGCAATCGCTACGCGAGGGCGCTGACATTGCCGCGATGACCTTCCATGTGCCTTTTCAGCAGCGTCTGCTTCTGGGTGTTGCGCACCAGGCGGACCAAGTGCTAGGCTTGTTGGCGAACAAAAGGCGAATAATTGTTTAGGAGTGCTGCATGCCCCCGTCCCAATCCCTCGCTCCGCGATCCGTGACAACCCTCGATACCGTTCACGACATTCTTGGGACTCTGGTCGCGCGCTATCGCCAGGACGAAGTCCTGACCTCGGTGCGGCAGATTCCCGCCCGAGAAGCCAAGTTTCAGCTTATGCCCAGTTGGGTGACAAGTGCCTTGTGTGAGGCGTATCGCGCGAAGGGAATCCAAGAACTGTATTCGCATCAGGCCACCACAGCTGAACTGGTCCACGACAGAAAAAACGTTGTCGTCGTGACACCGACGGCATCGGGCAAAACCCTCTGCTACAACCTGCCGGTTTTGAATGCGGTGCTGGAGAATGCCGATACTCGCGCTCTCTACCTATTTCCGACCAAGGCACTGGCACAGGACCAACTCGCCGAATTGCACGACCTTTCCAGGCGGCTGGATGATCGCTTCGGAGTGTTCACCTACGACGGCGATACGCCGAGCGACGCCCGTAAAGCGATCCGGGAGCGTGGACACATTGTCCTGACGAATCCAGACATGCTGCACACCGGAATCCTGCCGCACCACACGAAGTGGATGCGGCTGTTTGAGAACCTGCGCTACATCGTGCTCGATGAATTGCACACCTATCGCGGTGTCTTCGGGAGCCATCTGGCAAATGTGCTACGGCGATTGAGACGGGTTCTTCAATTCTATGGTTCCAAACCGCAGTTCATTTGTTGTTCCGCCACGATCGCGAATCCCGGCGAACTGGCCGCGCAGCTCATCGAAGGAGATGTTGAAGTCATCGAGGAGAATGGCGCTCCAGCCGGGGAAAAGCTCTTCGTTTTCTACAACCCGCCGATGGTCAACCGAAACCTTGGTATTCGGCGCAGTTATATCAATGAAGCCACACGGGTTGCCAAAGAGATGTTTGCCCGCAAGCTGCAGACGATTGTCTTCGCCAACAGCCGATTGCATACCGAAATCCTTCTCACCTACCTACAGCAGGCGAATCCGCCGAAGCCGGGCCAAGCAGAACCGATCCGCGGCTACCGAGGAGGGTATCTGCCGGGGGAACGACGCGAGATTGAACGAGGGCTGCGCGACGGCCGAATCCTGGGAGTCGTGGCAACCAATGCTTTGGAACTTGGGATTGATGTCGGTTCTCTCGATGCCTGCGTAATGGCGGGTTATCCCGGGTCCATTGCTTCCACCTGGCAGCGCGCCGGGCGCGCGGGGCGTCGCAGCGGCAGCTCGTGCGCGGTATTTGTCGCGTCTTCCGCCCCGCTCGACCAGTTTATCGTGCAGCATCCCGACTACTTCTTTGGAAGCTCACCCGAGCACGCACACATTCAGCCAGACAATCTAGAGATTCTGGTGAACCACCTGAAGTGTGCAGCGTTCGAACTGCCACTCTCACCCGATGAACGCTTCGGCAACGTCGATCTCCCTGAACTCTGTGAACGGCTTGGTGAAGCGGGGTTTCTGCATCGTAGTGGCGGGAACTGGCACTGGGTCCAGGAGGCGTATCCGGCGGACACGATCAGCCTGCGGTCGGTGACCTCCGATAATTTCGTGATTATCGACACGACGGGCGAAGAGAATGGCGAGCCGGAGGTGATCGGAGAGGTCGATTTTTCTTCCGCCCTAACCACAGTCCATCCCAAAGCGATCTATATCCACCAGGGTCAGCAATACCACGTCGAGCGGCTGGATTTCGACAAGCGCAAGGCCTACGTGAAGCGGGTGAACGTGGACTACTTCACGGATGCCATCCGCTACACCCAGGTGCGAGTGCTTGAAATCGCGGACGAGCAAGACATTCCCGGACCGGCAGCCCGGGCCCACGGTGACGTCCTTGTGCGCTCGCAAGTCGTGGGTTTCAAGAAGATCAAGTTCTTCACGAACGAGAACGTCGGCTCGGGAAAGCTCGAATTGCCGGAGAACGAGATGCACACGACCGCGTTCTGGCTAACGCTCGGGCACAGTTTGCTAGCGGGATTGCCTTTCACGCTTTCCGAGCGCCAGAGCGGCATCTTTGGATTGCTTTATGCCCTTGGGTCCATGGCGACGCTGCTCATGATGTGCGACCGACGGGATCTGGGTACAGCTGTGGGGGAGCGTCCGCCGAGCGCGGCTTCCGAGATCGACTGGGAGGATTTTGCGGCACCACGCACATCGGACATAACGGAGTTCTTCGAGCCCAACCTTTATCTCTACGACGCGTACCCAGGTGGCATTGGATTCAGCGAGCCACTCTATCGGATTTCGAACGTGCTGCTTGAACGTACGCGCGAACTCATCAACGGGTGCCCCTGCGAGAACGGATGCCCATCGTGTGTCGGGCCGACCGGAGACCGAAGCGAAAGAACGAAGAACGTGGCGCTTGCGATCCTTGAGCGATTGTGCGCATGCCCTGTTCCCAGCTATTGACGAAAAGACTCGAAAGGGATGGATTCGGTGCGAAAGTGAGCCCAGTGATAGAGGACCGATTTGCCCGGCTGAAGGCGCTCCAGCGCCCTTCTCCTCCACCGCTGTCCGGCCTCGAATGGCAGCCTGCACTGCCGCACATTCAGACCGAGCCGCACCACACCGTGCCGCCAGTCCCAGATGGATCGGCCAGGCTGGAGCGGATTCTGGGGGCCTCGGCAAAGACAAATCAGTACGGCGAACATCTTTCTTTGCATTGCTGGTTCGGCGAACCTGCGCGATACATCCCGAATATCCAGGCCTTACAGCTGCTGATGCCCAACGCACCTGAAGATGTTGCCGACCCAGAGCAGTGGCTCTTTCTCGACGTGGAGACGACAGGACTTGCGGGCGGCAGCGGCACGGCGTTTCTCGTCGGCATCGCATGGTGGGAGGGCGGTGGGCTCGAGATCGAACAGTTTTTCATGCGGGATTACAGCGAGGAATCCTCGCTGCTATTCGCGCTAGCGGAGCGACTCGCCGAGCGCCGGGTGCTCGTCACATTCAATGGCAAATCGTTCGACTGGCCGTTGCTCGAAACCCGCTATCGCATGAGCCGGAAGATCGCTCTCCCCACTCCACGAGCACATCTCGATTTCCTTCATCCGGCGCGAAACCTGTGGCGGTTGCGGCTTGGCTCGGTGCGGTTATCAGAGCTCGAACGCCACGTGCTGGGATGGGATCGAGGCGCGGATCTGATCTCCGATCTGATCCCGCGAATCTATCTGGATTTCGTCCGCGGCGCGCCGCCCGAGCGGCTCATTCCGGTCTTCCACCACAACCAGATGGACCTGCGCGGCCTCGCGGCGCTCTCAAGCCGCATTCTGTTGCTTCTCAGCGATGCTGAAACCCAGGGACGGGACGGGCTTGAGCTGTTTGGAGTGTCCCGCATCTGCGAAAGGCGGGGGGATGCCACTCGCGCGCGAAAGCTCTACGAAAGATCGATCGCATCCGCGCTGCCCGCTGAAACCGACCGTGCAGCGCGGCGCTCGCTTGCCCGGCTCGCGAAACGCGATGGTGATTTCACAGTGGCCTGCGAGCTTTGGAGAAGCGCGCTGGGGAACTCGCGCCAGGGCTATGAGGCTTATGAGCAGCTGGCGATTTACCACGAACATCGGGCCTGCGACCCAAACCAGGCGTGGGAAGTTGTACGGCAGGCGCTCGACGAACTCCGCCGGGCGAACCTCGCCGGTGCAATCACCCCTGGTGCATATCGCCAGATCAAGGCACGATTCGAGCATCGAATGGTTCGATTGGAACGAAAGAGCAGGCGGCCACTCTTGGATGGTTTGGGCGCGGGACTTCGCGCAGAATGGTGAATGGAATGGAGGAAGGAAGAAAACGTGTGCTGGGCATCATCGCCGGCATCCTCGTCGCACGGCATCTAAAGACGACGGAGGATCTGTTTGACAGCCGGCCGAGTCCACGCACGGAGTCGCTGGTGGCCTCGGCAGTACAGTGGGCCGAGCGAATCATGAAACGGATCGACGGAACCTTCGCCAATTCAGCGGATGATAAACGATGGCCGCGAGCTTAGAAGAGATTCTCGTTTCGGTGTGGCGCCAGGCCTTGGTAGAGGAGGCCAAGACCGTGACCGTCGGTGGCAGGAGTTTTCCAGTGCGGCGGACGAGCCGATCGCGATTGCGTGAAGTGGATTTTCAGTTCGAGGACCACGCGCTGCGTGGGCTGGAGCAAAATCCCAAAAC
>CAAGKR010252907.1_pt1 | contig 10091 bp, 9 predicted proteins | sample 2556971 | NCBI WGS metagenome assembly CAAGKR01 (sample SAMEA5207829, study PRJEB30636) | soil metagenome | biome: forest; feature: boreal; material: soil | place: USA | collected 2011-09 | depth 1 m
ACGTCGTCGGCGGTTCGGAGCGGCGGATTCATCTTGGCGTTCGTGTTGTATCCGCGCACGCTCTCTTCGGTGAGCGACAAATGGTGAGGACAAACTTCCGCGGTCACATTGATGCCGCGCTCCTTCCCCCATTTAATCAGCTCGACGGAACCCCTCGTGCTCATGTGAGCAAGGTGGACGTGTCCTCCGGTCAACCGCGCCAGAAGGATATCGCGGATGACCATGATCTCTTCGGCTTCCGCTGGAACACCTTTGAGTCCGAGCTGCGCGCTGACGATGCCCTCGTTCATCGCGCCGCCCGCGGCGAGTGTCGGCTCCTCGCAGTGGTCGATCACGGGAATCTTGAACGTGCGCGCGTACTCGAGCGCCGTGCGCATCAAGTGCGCGCTCGCTACCGGCTTTCCATCGTCGCTCACCGCGATCGCGCCGGCTCCAACCATTTCGCCGAACTCCGCGAGGACCATTCCTTCCTGCCCTACCGAAATGGCGCCAATCGGGTAGACCCGCGCCGCGGCAGCTCGCTGCGCCTGACGAACGATGAATCCGACAGCGGCCTGATTGTCCGTCACGGGGTCCGTATTAGGCATCGCGCACACTGCGGTGAAGCCACCGGCCGCCGCGGCCCGCGCGCCCGTCGCTACCGTCTCGACATCCTCTCGGCCGGGTTCGCGAAGGTGGCAGTGCACGTCGATGAATCCTGGCGACACGATGAGTCCGTCGCAGTCGATGGTCTCCGCTTCATCGGGAGGATCGATCGTTCGACCGAAGCCGGCGATTTCGCCATCGGCGATCAAGAGATCCCCGACCTCGTTCAGGCGCTGCGACGGATCCACGAGAGTGCCGCCGCGGAGAAGGAGCGGCTTCAATCGCGCTCCCCCGGCTCGCGCCCGCGCCCGCTGCCGCCTTTCGCCGCTTCGGCGAGCTCGGGTTTCCCGCCCGCGAGCAGATAGAGGACCGCCATTCTTACCGCGACTCCATTCGTAACCTGATCCAGGATCACGCTGTGCGGGCCATCGGCGACGTCGGAATCGATCTCTACTCCGCGATTCATCGGCCCGGGGTGCAGTATCAGGATGTCCCGCTTGGCGCGATCGAGTCTCTCGCGGGAGATCCCGAACACCCGATTGTATTCGCGCGCCGAAGGTATGTATCCAGCCGTCATCCGCTCGAACTGGAGTCTGAGCACGTTGAGCGCCTCAGCCCACTCGATCGCCTCCTCGATGCGGTCGAAGATGCGGATGCCGAATTCATCGATGGCATTCGGCAGAAGCGATCGCGGCCCGCACACCGCTACTTCGGCTCCCAGTTTTGTGAGTCCCCATATGTTCGACCTCGCCACCCGGGAGTGCAGGATATCTCCGCAGATGCAGATACGGCGGCCTTTGAGATCTCCGAAGCGATCGCGTAGCGTGAGAATGTCGAGCAAACCCTGGGTCGGATGCTCGTGCATTCCATCTCCGGCATTGATGACGTTGGATTGAATTCGTTCCGCCAGAAATTGCGCCGCGCCCGACGCGGAATGGCGAATGACCACCATGTCGATTCGCATCGCCTCGAGATTTCGTGCGGTGTCGACCAGCGTCTCTCCTTTGGACACACTCGATCCGGAAGCCGAAACGTTGACCGTATCAGCCGACAGTCTCTTTTCCGCGAACTCGAATGAGATCCGCGTACGGGTGGAATTCTCGAAGAAGAGATTGACGATGGTCGAGCCGCGAAGAGCCGGGACTTTCTTGATGGCGCGCTCGCTGATCTCCTTGAACGGCTCGGCGGTGTCGAGAATGAGTCGAATCTGGTCGCCCGTCAGCGACTCGAGGCCGAGTAGATCTTTGCCGAGTGTCCCCGTCACGCCGCTGACTTGGGGACGATGACGACCTCGGTGCGCTCATCGAGCTCGGCCACCATTACATCCACCCTCTCGTCCTCCGCGACATCCACTTTTTTTCCAACCACGTCGGCGTGAATGGGAAGCTCGCGTCCACCGCGATCGATCAGCACCGCGAGCGAGATCGACGATGGCCGTCCAAAGTCCGCGAGCTCGTCGAGCGCCGCGCGGACCGTCCGGCCGGTGTACAACACGTCGTCGACGATCACGACGTGCTTTCCGTCCAGCTCCCACGGCAGGTAGGTCGGACCCACAACCGGTCGCGGGCCGACGGTTTGCAGGTCGTCACGATAGAGCGTGATGTCGAGCGAGCCCTGCGGCACGGTGACTCCTTCTCCACCTTCAATCATCTTCCCCAGCCGGTCCGCGAGCTGAACGCCGCGACGTTGTATTCCAACGATGATGAGATCGTCCGTGCCGCGGTTGAGCTCCACAATCTCTACCGACATGCGCTTCAGGGTGCGCTCGACAGCCCGCGCGTCGAGGACCATCGTATTTTTCGTAGTCATCGGTGCAGAAATATGGCCCAGAACGAGACTTAATTGAAGGCATTGGAATGTTGTCCGACTTGATTCGACTCTTTGGCGGGCAGCGCCGGGCTGCTGGAATTTCGGAGCACTCGGTGCGGGGCATCCGCGTCGTCATCAACAACACCAGGCCAGACATTGACTCCAATGACGCGCTGGCGCGGCTGGATCGCACCCTCGCGCTCATCGAGCGGTTCGTTCCCCACCACTTCCGGCACCTTCAGCGGGACTTCGCCTATATCCTGGTCGAACGCTTCGCATGTCGCGGCGCCTACTTCCACGAGCAGAGAGCATGTCTGGTCGAGCTGACGTTCTCCGCGAATCTCAACTTCTCGGACGCCGAGGTCGCCGCAACTATTCTTCACGAGGCGATGCACGCGCGCTTGCACCAGCTCGGCTTTCCGCTCGAGATGGATGACCGCGCCCGGCAGGAGCGGTTCTGCCGCAGGGCCGAGATCGAGTTCGGCCAGCTGGTCCCCGGTGGCGAGCGCGTCGTGAAGAGGGCTGCAACGACGCTGGCCGGATCAGACGAGGATGTCGCGCCGGTGATCGACCCGCGTCTGGCCGCGAAGAGAATAGAGGAAGTCGATCGACGAGCTACTTGATCTCGACCCCGTTTTCCTGTTCGACCATCTTCACCGCTTCGACGTGATCGGCCTTCTCTCCGAGCAGTTCGCGCGCCTCGTGAAACCGTTTCGCGGTTAGCGATATGAGAGGCGCCTTCGCGTCGAGATCTTCGGCCAGCACGGCGGCTATCCCGATGTCCTTCTCGAGGAGGGCGAGCCTGAAGGTCCGCGGAAATGCGCGGGTCAGCACGCGCTGCGGAATCAGATTCTCCGAGCTGTTCGACCGTCCGCTCGAGGCGTTGATGACTTCGAGCGCAACATTGGGATGGACCCCCGCCTTGACGAGAACCGCGAGTCCCTCAGCCGCCGACAGAATGTGAACCGCGAGCAACGCGTTGTTGACAGCCTTCAGAGCGTCCCCCGATCCCACCGCGCCGGCGTGAACGATCTTCTTTCCGAACGCTTCCACTACTGGACGAACGCGCTCGAAGACTGATTGCTCGCCTCCCCACATGACGGTGAGCGTCCCGGCCTTCGCGGCAGTCGTACCGCCGCTAACGGGAGCATCGATGAAATCGATACCCCGCCCGCTTAGCTCCGCGGCAATGGAGCGGGACGTGGGAGGGTCGCCCGATGTGCAGTCGATCAACACGGTGCCCTTGCGGAGAGAATCGAGCATTCCGTTCTCGCCGTGAAGCACCGCTTCGACTTCGACAGACGAAGGAAGGCAGGTGATGACCACCTGAGCGTCCTTCACGGCTTCAGCCGGTGTCGCGGCGACTTGCGCTCTGTGCTCCCGCGCGAACGCTTCCGCTTTTGACGCTGTGCGGTTCCACACAACGAGATCGAACGGATCCCGAGCGAGATGTGAAGCCATCAGGGCGCCGATGTCGCCGAGTCCGAGGAAGGCGACTTTCATTATCGAGCCGCGTTCGCGGCACGAGCGTCGGCGCGGGCGGTGTTTCGCGCGTAAACGATCGATGAGATATCCGCGATCAGCTTGCTCGACTTTGCTCCGTCCTGAATTCCGCGCGTGAGCACCACCAGCACGTAGGGAGCCCTTCCTGGCGGGTAGACGATTGCGGCGTCGTGGGAGTGCGCGGTGATCTCGCCTGTCTTGTGGGCGACCCGAATACCCGGCGGCAGGCCCGCTGGAATTTTCTCATTGAATTCCTGAGCGAGCAGAATCTCCCGCATCTCGCGCGTCGCCCCGGGCGACCCGGCCTGGCCTGCTTCTATCGCTCTGAGAATCGTCGCAAGGTCCCGAGCCGTGGTCGTATTGTTCAGGCCTTTTTCGAAGGCCTTGTTGTCCTCTACACCGCGGAGCACCTGAATCCTTTGAGCGCCTAGCCCTCGCATGGCGAGGTTGACCTGGTCGGCGCCGACGAGAGCAATCAAGGTATTCGTCGCGAAGTTGCTCGACCGCGTGATCATGAGGCGGAGGAGCGTATCAACCGGCACTCGCGTTCCGACGCGATGATACAACGTGGTGTCGCTGTCCGAGTTGGGGTCGAGCGCGTACGGAGATCCGTCCACGATCGAAGCAAAGCTGTTGACGATCATCAAGCCCTGATCCATCGCGAACGATCCGGTCGACGCTCGGCGGAACAGCTCGATCATCACCGGGACCTTCATCGTGCTCGCTGCGTGAAAGCTGGTGTCGGCATTCAGAAATATGGTGTCGGGCGATGCCAGATCGATGTACGCGAGGCCCACCTGCGCACCCGGCTCCTGCTGAATCCGAGCCTGAATCCTGTCGAGCGTGGAGTCCCGGTTCTGCGCAAGCGTCAACAACGCCGCGGCGGCGAGGACGATCATCCCTGTACTTCGGCCCAGATGCTTTCGTTGTGCCGGTCGCGGAGCATGGTCGATCCGACGACGACCGTCACCAGTGCGACGACGATCGGGAACGCCAACCCCGCGTAGATATTTCCGGTCGCCACGACGAGGCTCGTCGCAATGATGGGAAGGAAGCCGCCAAACCAGCCGTTGCCAAAGTGATATGGAAGCGAGAGCGATGTGTATCGGATCCTCGCGGGGAATGCCTCGACCAGGAACGCCGCGATCGGACCATATACCATCGTCACGAAGACGACCTGGACGAACACGAGCGCCGTCAGCGCCACCGCATTGACGGGATTCGAGTAGTGCTTCATCGCATGGTAGATCGGCACGTACAGCAGTGCCGCGAGCAGATTGCCCACCATCATTATCTTCTTGCGGCCTATTCTATCAGAGAGGCTCCCGAAAACCACGAAAAGCGGCGTCCCCAGGATCAATGCGACCGCGACGCAGACGTAGGAGGTAACGAGCGGAACCTTGAGCACCGTCTGAAGGAAAAGAAGCGCGTAGAACTGGCCCGTGTACCAGACGACCGCCTGCCCCGCCGTCGCGCCGAAAAGCACCACGAGAAAAATCTTCCATCTCGTCCACGTTCCAAAGCTCTCCCGAATCGGGGCGCGGGAAGTTTTGCCCGTGTCCTTGAGAATGCTGAACAACGGCGATTCGCGCAGCCGCATCCTTATGTAGTAGGAGATCCCCACCAGGACCAGCGACAGGATGAACGGCACTCTCCAGCCCCAGATCTTGAATGCTTCTTCCCCAACAATCCCCCGGACGATGAGAATCACCGCGAGCGAGAGAAAGAGGCCAAGGGTCGCCGTCGTCTGAATGAAGCTGGTGTAGTAGCCGCGCTTTCCGTCTGGTGAGTGCTCCGCGACATAGATCGCGGCGCCCCCGTACTCACCGCCGAGCGCGAGCCCCTGCAGCAGCCGCAGAATCACCAGAATGATCGGAGCCGCGATTCCAATCCTTGCGTAGCCTGGCAGAAAGCCTATTGCCGCGGTCGATCCGCCCATGATGAGCAGAGTGGCGAGAAAGGCGAACTTTCTTCCAGTCAAATCACCGATTCTGCCGAACACGAGGGCACCGAACGGGCGCACGGCGAAGCCAACGGCGAACGTCGCCAGGGTTTTCAAAAAACTCGCGGTCGGATTGTCGCCGGGAAAGAATTGCGTCGAAATGATCGCGGCAAGGCTCCCGAATATGTAGAAGTCGTACCATTCGATCATTGTCCCCACGGACGACGCCGCTATCACCTTCCAGATTCCCTGAGCGGCGTCGAGTGGGTGCGCATTCACGCGCGTGGACCCTGCGGAGAGCGGCATGCCGTATGTCATTGCAAGTTAGCCTCGTGACGATTCACGTCGTGTCGATCAGCGAATCCAGCCACGCGATCTGTACGAAGGCGTAGCAAAAGCCTCATAGAGCCAGGAGCGGAAAGCGCGCAACCGATCCTCCGCGTTCGCGCCCGGATACAGTCCGGATCCGCGCACCGCAGCCGGAACGCAAACGACGCGCAGACCGACCGACTCGAAAGTAGCACAGGCCCTTCTCGTGTGCATCGGTGATGTCACCACCGCGAGCGTCGACCAATGATTGGCGCGCGCGATAGCGCGCATTCGGATCGCCTCGGTCCGCGTCGTCAAAACCGAATCGGCGAAGACGACTCGAGTTCTTGGCGTCGTGAGGCCCGCAACATTCTGGAGGTCGGCGGAATCGGAGACGAGCTTGCCGGCGAATTCTCTCTGCTCTCGCGAAACCAGCAACACCGGAGCGAGTCCCCGCTTTGCGAGCGACAACCCCGTGAGGAAGCGATCGAGGGTTTCGCTGCGCATCATGCCGTCGGGACTGAGGCCCATCGAGAGCACCGCGATTGCATCCACCCGCGCGGGAATAGAATCTCTTCGAATCAGCGGCCGCGCCAGGATCGAGACGGCGGGGGTGTATGCAACGACAATGCAGATAGTTGCGATGACGCCGGCGATTAGCCAGATGAGAGGCCGAAGCCGAGTCGCTCCCACCAGCGCGCCAACAAGTGCGGCCGGAAAGTAGAGCGCAAGGTCCGGAATTCTCAACAGCTGCTGCACACCGAGCGCGTGTGCGGCAACGGCGCTCAGCGTGGCGACAATTGCGCCCGTTAGAGCCTGTCGAAGCGTCCCGTTGACCGTTTTACGGCTTTTTCGACGGCTGGCGCTGAACCGACTGCGCGGTGGCAATCCGGTCGGCGGCAGTCTTCAACGCTTCCTGAAGCGTGACGGATTGCTCCGTCACGACGCGCTGCGCGGTCGTCACCAGTCCCGATGCCACCCGCATGGCGTCGGAGCGGATCTTAGGATCGGATGCGATCCGATGCGCGAGCGCCTCGACGGACGCCGCGAGATCGTCGAGCGATTTCTGCAGCTCCGGCGACGGCCTGAACTTGACCGAGTCGTCGGCCTGCCCGTGCTCGGGCGACCTGGATGACTTCTCCGTCGGTTGCTGTGATCGGGCCGCCGAGGCGGCCGCGAATGCGGCAAACAGAACCAGCAGAAGTGCTACCCGTTTGATCATCTTTATGGTCGAAGTTTATCGAGACCTCACCAGCAACCGCACAACCCATACCCCGCAATCAGCGGAAGGGGTTCGGCAAGCGGCAGTACTGCCAATCTTGCGGGGAGAATCGAGATGTCAGGATATGTGTTAGAGCTCAGGAACGCAATCAAAAAAGCCACGCCGCTCCTTCGATGCCCGCTGGGGTGACCCTACTGATCTCAGTTGACCCAGTCCGCAACGAAGATGTTCGTCTCGTGCGGATTGGCGTCGTGTCTGTTGGAAGCCCAAACGAGCTTCCTCCCGTCCGGGCTGAACATCGGAAAACCATCGAACGTCGGCGCCGTCGTCACCTGTTCGAGCCCCGAGCCGTCCGGATTGATCAGAAACAGGTCGAAGTTTCCGAGCTTTGGGTCGGTGTGATGATTCGAGGCGAAGATGATCCGCTTGCCATCCGGGGTCCACGACGGCCCGAAGCTCGCCGCGCCGAGGTGCGTGATCTGCCGCTGGTTGCTCCCGTCCGCATTCATGATCCACAGATCCATTTTGTTCGGACGAACCAGCCGCTGCGCGAGCAAATCCCTGTAACTCGCCAATTCCGTTTCGTTCGTTGGGTGGTACGCACGATAGACGATTTGCTTTCCATCTGGTGACCACCACGGACCGCCGTCGTACCCAGGCTGATTCGTCAGTTGCGTGACGTCCGAGCCGTCCGCGTTCATGACGTAGATATCCAGATCCCCGCCCTTGAGCGACGTGAATGCGATCTTCCGGCCGTCCGGGGACAGCACGCCCTCGGCGGTGTAAACGCCGAAGTGCGTCAAGCGCCGGCGACGCGAGCCGTCCGGCTGCGCCGTGTATATGTCGAACGGGTCGAGCCGCCACACGTAGCCCTTGGAGGCATCGGGGCGCGGCGGACACGCTTTCTCGAGCGCATCGCTCGACGCGAAGAAGATTCCGCGATCGCCATCCATGAAGTACCCGCACGTCGTCTTGCCAAGGCCATTCGATACGCGGCGCGCGTGGGATCCGTCGACGCTCATCACGTATTGCTGGTCGCAGGTGCGTCCGTCGCGCGTACTCTGAAAAATGAGCCGCTTTCCGTCGTGGCTGAAATAGGCTTCGGCGTTCTCGCCGCCATTCGTGAGCTGGCGGACATTTCGCAAGTGAGTCTCGCCGGTTTCCGGGGGCAGCGTTATCGGCTTGAATCCGTCTTGCGCCAGGAGTGGTCCCGCGCCGGCGATGATAGCCGCGCACATGACTCGAAGTTTCATTCTGCAGTCGATACCCATAGAATTGTGGCGCGGACCCAAGGCGGCGGCTATGCTGCGATGACCGAAATTACAACGGTGGACGTTCTGGTGGTGGGTGCGGGCCCAACCGGCCTGATGCTCGCGTCCGCGCTCAACGGGTTCGGAGTGCGGACCCGCATCGTCGATCGCATGATCGACCGCGCCCACGAATCGAGAGCTCTCGTCGTCCACGCGCGAAGCCTCGAGATTCTGCGCGATCTCGGGGTCGAGGAACCCCTTCGCCGCCGCGGAAACACGAGCGCGCGGGTGGCGGTCCATCTGAGCGGGAAGAAGCATTTTGTCGTCCCGTTCGACAATATCGGCGCGATCGATACGGAGTTTCCGTTCATTCTTTTCATTTCCCAGGCGGAAACCGAAGGGGTGCTCGGCGATCACCTCGCCTCGGTTGGCCAGCGTATCGATCGGGGTGTGGAGGTTACCGCTCTGATTGCTGACGAGAGCGGCGTCCTTTGCACTGTTGAGCACCTCGATGGCGGCAAGGAGCAGCTGCGCGCGACGTTCGTGGCGGGATGCGACGGCGCGCACAGCTTCGTTCGAAAAGCAGCTGGAATTCCCTTCAAGGGTGGCGCCTACCCGGAAACGTTCGTGCTCGGCGACGTGGAAGTCGATGGTGCGATCATCCCGAACGCGCTGAATCTCTTCTTCGGAAAGATCGGGGTCGCCGCGTTTTTCCCACTGGGGCGGCCGCGGACCTGGAGAATGATCGGGATCGCTCCACCGGAGGTGGGCGCGGAAATCAATCCGACAGATCGGCCTCAGCTCACTCTCGAGGAGCTCCAGAGAATCGCCGACATCTCGGTCCCAATCCCACTGCGGCTTCGAGATCCGGACTGGCTCGCGAATTTCCGGCTGCACCACAGGCAGGCCGAACACTATCGGTCGGGAAGATTCTTCCTCGCGGGCGACGCCGCGCACGTTCACAGTCCGGCCGGCGGCCAGGGAATGAACACCGGCCTTCAGGATGCCTGGAACCTGGGCTGGAAGCTCGCGCTTGCAGTCCGTGGGGTCGGTAAAGAGGGCTTGCTGGATTCCTACGAGGCGGAGCGACTTCCCGTCGGGAAATTCCTGCTTCGATATACCGATCGTCTTTTCGCCGGGTTTGCGCGCGTCGCGAAGGGTGGATGGGTCGCCAGGATAGTGCGAGCAGTTTTCGCCGGGCTAATTCTTCCGCGCGCGATGTCATCACCAAGGCGACGCGCACGCGCTTTTCGAATCCTCTCACAGCTTGGGATCCGCTACCGATCCAGCCCCATCGTCGAGGAGGGCGAGCCCAAACTGAAGGACGGCCCACGCGCCGGCGATCGGTTCCCGGATGCGCCGGTAATTGCTCGCGGCCACGCGACCTGGCTGCACCGCGAGCTCAGTGGATTCCGGTTCCACCTGCTGCTCTGCGGCAGCGAGACCGGCTGGGATGGGGAAACGGTACTCC
>CAAGKR010458656.1_pt1 | contig 10090 bp, 9 predicted proteins | sample 2556971 | NCBI WGS metagenome assembly CAAGKR01 (sample SAMEA5207829, study PRJEB30636) | soil metagenome | biome: forest; feature: boreal; material: soil | place: USA | collected 2011-09 | depth 1 m
AGTACCGAAGATACCAGCGCACGGCACAAAGAATCAGCTCCGGCGCCGTCTGCCGCCACTTGAAGATTGCCGGTCGGGTTACGTTCTTCACGATCTTTTCAGGCTACCAGCTACCCCCGCCAAAGTTGCAACACATCCCGTTTGTCCCTTCCCAATCTGCGTTCCAACCGCGCGCGCGCGATAAATACCGGATGCAGTGTGCGTTGGGTGAACAACCATTACCGGCTTACTTGGTGAGATCGCGCTAGTCGGTGCGTAACCAAAACCCAAGCAACTGACAGCACAATCGGAGTAAGAACGCGGTGGAACCAGCGCGGAGCAGATGGGCGCATTGGACCTCCCTCTCAGCGAATCGTTACTGGGATAGAGTGGTAGGCGCGCCACCCCATTCCCAGCATCGACACCATCCAGTTCGAACACCTCGCGCGGATGCGCCTCATACTTCCCGTTTAGTGATGTTACGGGTTAAGCGGCTGCAATCCCAGTGAGGGCTCAAAACCGCGGCGCGCAACACCGTTTCGTTTGAAAGCTCCCGAAATCTGGGTTAAGATCAGCACAGAAAAGCCGGGAGCAACGTTTGCGTGGAAACGGGGAATCCGCCTCTCCGACTGGCCCTGATTGGGTGCGGGCGCGTCGTCGAACAGTGCCATCTGCCGGCACTACAGGCACTCACCGGCATCAAGTTGGTGGCGGTAGCTGACACCGACTCCGGCCGCCTCAACAAGGTCGCAGATCGGTTCGGCGTGCGCCGGCGCTACGGCGATTATCGGGCGATGTTGAACGATAGGGGAGTCGATGTCGTCGCCGTCTGCGCGCCGCCCCAGTTTCATCCGGCGATGGGGCTGGCGGTGCTCGATGCGGGTAAGCACCTGTTTTTGGAAAAGCCCATGGCGCTGACTCTTAGCGACGCCGACCGGCTAGTGGATCGGGCGGCTGGCGTCACAGGCAAAGCGATGGTCGGGTTCAATTTGCGTTGGCACCGCCTAGTGCGCCAGGCGCAAACCATCATCGCCGGCGGCCATCTCGGAGCGGTGGTAACGATGCATACGGTGTTCACATCCGCGACGGCATTCCCGGCGCAGGGTTCCAACTGGAGGCGTCGCCACGACCTGGGCGGCGGCGTGCTGTTTGATCTCGGCATTCATCATTTCGATCTGTGGCGGTTCCTGATGCAATGCGAGGTCGAGGAGCTGTTTGCACAGCGCCGCTGTGATGAGCGCGGAGCAGAGTACGTTACGGTCAGCGCCATCATGGCCAACGGAGTGCTGGTCACTTCATCGTTCTCTCACGGCGTGAGTGACATCAATGAGATGGAGATTTGTGGCACCAAGGGCCGGCTGTCGCTGTCGTGCTACCGTTTCGACAGCCTTCGCGTATGCCCAAACGCCGCGCCGTCGGGCGCCGTGCGCAGTTGGCTCAGCGGTGCGATTGGGGCGCTGCGCAACGCGCCGCAGGCGGCCGGCCAGTTGCTTCACGGCGGCGACATCATCGCTTCCTATCGAGCCGAATGGCGCCACTTCATCAAGGCAATACGCAACGACGCGCCCGCTCAGTGCGGTTTCGAAGATGCTCGCAGCGCACTGCGCGTGACGCTGGCTGCGGCGGAATCCGCATCTCTTGGCCAGCAGGTGAGAATCACGCAATCAGGCGAAGCGGTCGCGCGGATTGCCACCTCCGCACAGGGTGAGCGATGCCCCGCCGGCTAGGGCAGCGGATGGCCAGTCAGCACGGGCCCGCCATGGTGAGCCTTCCCGCGATGTCCGTGGTGGTCATCACGCCGGATCGATACGACACCGTCGGCACTGTCCTGCGCCATCTGAAGGCCCAATCCATCAAGCGGCAACTCGAGGTGGTCATCGTGGCGCCGACAACCGACGCCATCCCACTCGACGCGCAGGAACTGCAAGGCTTCCACAACGTGCAAGTGGTTCCACTCGCGCGCATTCTTTCGTCCACCGCGGCAGCGCGGGTTGCGGGAGTGCGCGCCGCTCGCGCGCCGGTCGTGGCTTTCGTCGAGGATCATTCATTTCCGCAACCGGGATGGGCGGAGGCGCTAGTCGCCGCTTACAGGGAGCCGTGGGCCGCGGTGGGGCCGGCCGTCGGCAACGCGAACCCTGATAGCGCTATTAGCTGGGCCAATCTACTGATCGAGTACGCGCCGTGGCTAGACCCTAAGGTGCCAGAAGTCGCCGAGCATTTGCCGGGGCACAACAGCAGTTACAGGCGCGAACTCCTTATGGAGTATGGCGATGCCCTTGAACCGATGCTCGAATCGGAGAGCATCCTGCACTGGGACTTGCGCGCCCGGGGTTTTCAACTGCGTCTCGAACCGGCCGCCAGGACCCTTCACATGAACTACTCCACGGCACCCGCGTCGATGCGGTTGCGCTTCCACGGCGGACGGATTTTTGCTGCCGCGCGTGCCCGTAGCTGGCCGATAACGAGACGGCTCGCCTATGGCGCGGCAGCTCCGCTCATCCCGGCGGTGCGCCTGCGGCGCATCCTCGCGCAGGTGCGCGGGCGCCATCGCGCGACGCTGCCCCGCAATACGTTCCCGGCGTTGCTGATGTTGCTTGCGTGTGACGCCGCGGGTGAAATGGCGGGTTACTTTCTGGGCGTCGGCCGCGAGGCGGAGCGCGCGGGCAAATTTGAATTCCACGCGAACCGGCAACGTCCTGCGTCAAAGCGGTACGAACCGGCGGGTTCCTGAGGCTCGTGGTATCGACGAATCAAGGCCCCGATGGTGCCGCAGTGGTTGCGCTGGAACAGCCGGCAGGTCAGCGGAAACCGGCGTTGTCGGTCATCATCGTCACTCCCGACTCATATGACACCATCCGCAACCTGGTTGGCGCGTTGCGCGCGCAAACGGTACGCGATGCGCTGGAACTGGTAATCGTGGCGCCCGCGGCGGCCGCACTGCGCGCCGATATTGGCGATCTGGACGACTTCTGCTGCTGGCGCATCGTCGAGCTGGGCATTCTGCGGAGTGTCGCGCGGGCGAAAACCGCCGGCATCCGCTGCGCGACCGCGCCGGTCGTCGTGATGACGGAGGACCATTCGCTTCCCGACCCTGCCTGGGCGCAGGCGCTTATCGATGCGCACGGCCAAGGCTGGGCGGCGGTCGGACCGGCGATGTGCAACGGCAATCCGGAAAGCCTGATTAGCTGGGCGGACTTTATTATCGGGTACGGTCCGTGGTTTGACCCGCCGGCGGCCGGCGAGGTTGACGATCTGCCCGGCCACAATACTTCGTACAAGCGCGACCTCCTGCTCGAATACAAAGACCGCCTGGAGGAACTGCTCGCCGCTGAGAGCACTTTGCATCAGGAGCTGCGGGCGCGCGGCCATCGATTGTACCTGGAGCCGGCCGCCAGAACCTTTCATTCGAACTTCACCCAGCCCTCACGCTGGATACCCTACCTCTGTTACTCGGGACGTTTGTTTGCGGCGCAGCGCGTATACTCATGGCCGCTACTGCGCCGCGCGGCTTACAGTGCCGGCGCCTGCCTGATTCCGCTGGTTCGCCTTAAACGTCTGGTGCCGGGGATTCGCCGGTCGCGTCCCGATCTGCTGCCCCGCGTGTTGGCTCCGCTCCTGTTCGCGCTGGTCGTCGATGCCGTCGGTCAGTGGCTCGGATACACTTTTGGCGCCGGGCAGGCTGCGGAGAAGGTGGCGCGCCTGGAATTCCATCGCAACGGCCTTCTGGCCCACGCCGCGCGGCCGCCGCGCCGCGAGGATCTCGGCCAGGCCGCGCCACAGCGGGAAGAATGACGGCGCAGCAAACGCTCTTCTCGATAATCATTCCGACTTATTCGCGGCCAGCGGAATTGGCGAATTGCCTGGAAGCGCTGGCGCGCCAGCGGCTTGCGGCTGATTCCTTCGAAGTGGTCGTCGTTGATGACGGCAGCCCGGTGCCGCCCAACGCTGTGGTACGGCGGTTTAGTGACCGCCTTGATATAAGCCTGCTTATGGCCAACCACGGCGGGCCCGCCGCGGCGCGCAACAAAGGCGCCGAGCGCGCCCTGGGCAGGTTCCTTGCCTTCACGGACGATGACTGCCGACCCGCGCCAGATTGGCTCCTCGCGCTTAAGGCATGCTGTACGGCTCTGCCGGATCACATCATCGGCGGACGCACGCTGAACGCACTCGAAAAGAATCCGTATGCCGCCACGAGCCAGCTCATTATCGACATCGCATACGGCTGGTACAACGCTCCGGCTGCCGGCGAGGCGCGGTTCTTCGCGTCCAACAATATGGCGCTTGCGGCGGATCGGTTCCGGGCCGTCGGCGGCTTCGATCGCAGCTTCACGACCTCCGAGGATCGCGAATTATGCGACTGCTGGCTGCAGCATGGATACCGGCTGACCTACGCGCCGGAGGCGATCGTCTATCACGCCCACTCGCTCAGCTTTCGTGGCTTGTGGTGGCAGCATTTCGGGTACGGGCGCGGCGCTGGGCGCTTTCACCGAATGCGTGAACGGCGCGGTTGCGGACGTTTACGCCCCGACTGGGAATTTTACCGCCGCCTGGCGATGGCTCCGATTGCCCGGGGCCGGGGGACGCGGACGGCGATGATTGCGGCGCTGATGCTGATTGCGCAGATGGCAAACTGCGCTGGCTTCTTGTACGAAGGCGTCCGCCACCGCGCCGATTAGCGCGATGCTTTCGGACGTTCATTCACCGCGTTCGGCAGCGCTCAGCTCCCAACGCGGCGACATCGCCACCACACCGCGAGCGCGTCCGGAACCGGCCAGCGAGAAGCTGGCGATGCCGGAAAGCTGCTCGACGACCTCGAACGACGCGCCGTCCTGTACCGCGAAGTCCACCCGGTAGTAACCTTTCATGAGGCGGTTGTCGCCGTACCATGCCCGCAGACGGATACGGCCCGCGACCTGCGGGCAGGCAAGCCCGTCTTCCGCTGACATGTTCCATACACAGGTGATGCCGGCAGCGTTGACGATCGCCAACGAAAAGAGCGGCGGGCGCAAGGGGCGATCGAGTTGGCATTCGATTTCGATGCCGAACGGCGCCCCCACCTCGACCATAGTCGTGGGCCGCCCATCCGAGCCGTAGATTCTGGCGGCGACGATCGTTGCCGCACCCGGGGACGGGTCTGTCGTCTGAGGGTCCCGCTCCTGACCTTCGCCGCGGAAGACCAGATGCTCATACGCGCGCAGCGCCTCGACTGACGAGCCGGCGGCGACGATGCGTCCCTTGTCGAGCACGATGCCGCGTTGCGCGATGAACTGGGCGGTGTCCAGGCTGTGGGTGACGAGTATGATGGTCGTTCCCTGCTTGCCCATTTGCCTGATGCGCGCCAGGCTCTTGTTCTGAAAACCCAGGTCACCCACCGACAGCGCTTCGTCGATCAGCACGATGTCGCTGGGCACGCACGCCCCCACGCCGAAGCCGAGCCGCGCCACCATTCCGGCGGAGTAGGTGCGAATAGGCTGGTCGAGCCAGGCTCCCAATTCGGTGAATTCCTCGATCTCGGGCAGCAGATGCGTAAGTTCCCGGCGCGAGAGCCCCACGATCGCGCCAATGAGGCGGATGTTCTCGCGACCGGTCAGTTCCTGATGGAACCCGCCGGTGATTTCGATCATGGGGAACAGCCGGCCGTGCCGCACGACCTGCCCGCGGGTTGGCGGCGTCACGCCGGCGAGGATCTTGAGCAAGGTGCTCTTGGCGGCGCCGTTGCGGCCCACGATTGCCACCGTCTCGCCGCGGCGCACTTCAAGATTGATGTCGCGCAGCACCCAGGGCCGGCCATCCTCCCGCGGCGAATGCGGCGCGCCGTTGCCCGTCAAGCGCAACCACTGTTCCCGCGGCCGGAGCCATCGCGGCAGCGGCACACCGTAGCGCTTCCACACCCCCTGCATTGCAATGACGAGGTCGGCAGCCACGGCTACAGAACATCCGCGAAGTATTGCGAGGTGTACCGGAACAGCGGCCACGCAATTATCCAGATGACGAGGGTGCCGCCTATCGAGCAGGCGAAAAGCGCCGGATCGGGCACGCGGCCCAGCACCAGGATGGCGCGAAATCCCTCGATGATTCCCACCATCGGATTGAGCCTGTACCATCCACGCCATCGCTGCGGCACGCTCTGGAAGGAGTACATCACCGGCGTTGCGAGCATCCACAACTGCATCACGAATGGCAGCGCGAACACCGTGTCGAACTGGTATGTACCAAGCGCGGAAACCACAAAGCCGATACCGGTGGCCAGAAGGATAGTGAGCAGCAACAGCACCGGGAACCACAGCAGGGGCCATCCGACGGGCGTCCGGTACCATGCCATCATCGCGGCCAGAATAAGCCCTGCGACCATAAAGTCGACCAGCGATCCGATCACTTCGGCGATCGGAAAGGCCTCGCGCGGCAGCGCGATCTTCCTGATGATGGCGGCCTTGAAGTAAAAGGTCGGAGCGCAGCGCGCCAGCGCGTTGGAAAAGAACGTCCACGGGACCAGAGCGCTACAGGTGAAGACCAAGTATGGGACGCCCTCGCTTGAGATATTGAGCACGTGGCCTACGAAGGCGAACATGAGCAGGTATCCGAGCGGCTGAATGATCGCCCACGCCGGTCCCAGCACAGAGCGGCGATAACGCCCCTTGAATTCGCGCACGACCAGCGCCTGAACCAGGTTGATGGTTCTTCCCAGCCCGGTCTGCGTCTGCGGCAATCGGATTGGAGCGCGTGATGCCATCAGTTGGAGTCTAAGGTTAAAGACTGATACAGCGCATGCAATTTTGCTCCCACGCATTGCGGCGAAAAGCGTTCTCTCGCGTACTGGCAAATCCACTCGTGCGAGTATCGATGCAGGTTATCGAGCATGCAGTCCAGTCCTTTGAACAACGCTTCCGCGTCGCCGGACGATACCAATCCGCCGACATCGTCGACGATGAACTCCTCGGGCCCGCCGCAGCGGGTGGACAGAACAGGAATGCCGCATGCCAAGGCTTCAGCGGCGGGAACCGAAAAAGTCTCGGCCAAGCTAGACAGCACGAAGAGGTCCGCCTGACGCATCAATTCCGCGACTTCCTGCCTGGTCTTGAGGCCGTGGAAAGCAACCGCGTCGCCAAGTTTCAAGTCCGCCGCCAGGCGTTCGTACCTCATCCGCGAACCCCCATCTCCCACGATGTCCAGACGCCAATCATTTCGCTTGCGGTGCAGTAGGGAAAGGGCTTGAAGCAGATATGGGATGCCTTTAACCGGCTCCAGTTGGCCCACGAAGAGGATCCGTTTGTCCCCGGAGTTGCCGTTGCGCGTAGATGGAGCGGGGAAGAACAAAGTCGTGTCAACCACATTCGGTATGACTTCAAAGCGCGCGCGAAACCCGCATTGCTCGATTGCCTTTTGCAAAAAATGACTTGCGGGAATAACTACATCTGCCCCCCGGAAAGCCAACCACGCTTTGCACAGGTCCAGGCGGCCAAGCGTCCTCCTGGGAAAAGACGAAAAGTGTTCGCTGACCACCACGGGAATGCGGTTGAGTTTGCCGAAAGCGACCGCGGGCGCGCCGGCATCATAGATGTGAACATGAATCAAATCCGGCCGAAACCCCTGGCGGACGACATACCGGCAACTTCGTAAGATGCTCCATAAATAAGCGAGATATGACGTTTGAGGTATGGGTGAGGGCCGATACCAGATCCGCCAGGTGGGAATGCCTTCTCGAAGGTTCTCGTCGGTCTCCTCTTCGATCCTCCAAAGCCTGCTCAAGCTGACGTCGGACCCGGCGCAGTGAAGCACGACCACATCGTCATAGAGCTGCACCGCTTTTGCCTGCTCGCGCACCCAGACCGCTTTTGCGGGTTCTTTTTGCGTCGGATACCAGTTGGTTACAAAGAGGACCTTCAGGCGTTTCACGGTCGTCGTCCAGCTTGGGCTAAAGACGCTGACGACGCAGATCTTGTAGCCAGTATACCGACCTGCAGGAGGATGGCCCGGCAGGCAAGCAAGACCAGCAGTTGATGGCACGGCCAATAGTAGGGCTGTCGCTCCGAACAACGCTTCATGATTGTCCCTGACACTACGCTAGCCGCAGCGTTCCCCGGTGGTCAATGTTCAGCCTGCGAGATCAGTGAAGAAGCCACCTCCGATCTGCTGCCCTGCCAGCGCGTGTGATGCCCGCGATGAGCAGAGGCTGGCCGTCCCAGAGAGATCTGAGGAGGCAGTCAGTAATGTTCGACAAGTTCGGCTGCGCTCCGGCACGGCGATTTGATGGCGCAGCGCGATCGCTTCCAACACCAGCGCAGTGCGGGGTTCGGAGTTCGCTGCGGGCGACCAGGAATGCTCCGCTTGTCGGCATCCCATTACCGCAGGCTATCCTTAGCCGGTCGAACCCACCAACCAATCCGTGCGGATTAAGTTTTGAGAAGCCACAGGGAGATGCCGCTGGATGACGGCGCGCTTGTGCGCAATGACTGAACAGGGAGTAAATTAAAGTTCGTTACTCCGCGCGCACCAATGCGAAATGAAGGAGGGGCGCGATGACGCCACGGGAAAACGTCTGTTGTGTGCCCGGCCTTGAACGACAATTCGAGGCTCCGAAGATGAAGCACGGTGCGACCCTGGGACCGCGGAGATGGCACGTGGCAACAGCAACCCTTCTGGCAGCGACCCTGGTGCTCTCCGGCGCCGCCATCTACAACGGCTATCCCCTGGTATATCCGGACACCGGCGATTACGTCGGTCTGGCCGATATCAGCTTTCGCAGCATTTTCTACAGCCTGCTCATCGCTCCCGCGCGCTTGGCCGGTTCGCTCTGGCCGGTGGTATTCCTTCAATCTCTGATCGTCGCCCATCTGCTTCGCCTGGTCCTGCGCGTCGTTTTTGCAATCGTGTCTGGAGCAGCGTTCCTTGCTATCACGGTCCTGCTCTGCGTACTGACTAGTCTGCCTTGGTACACGGGCTTCATCATGCCGGACATCTTTACTGCCGTGCTCGTACTGTGTCTGTTCCTTCTGGGCTTCTGCCGCCCGTGCCTAGCTGGGGGAGAGCGAAAGTATATCGCTGTATTGACAGTGGCCGCAGCCACCGTGCACCTGTCCCACATCCCCCTCGCTCTCGGCCTTCTTTTTGTGGCCCTGCTCGCCCGTCTCATGCTCCGTAGGCGGCGGGAAATACGGTTGCCGAACGTGATGGTGCCCGCACTCGTGGTAGTTGCAGCCTTGCTGCTCGTCTTGACCAAGAGCTATTTGATGCAGCACGAAGTGGCCTTCTCGACCGGCGGATATGCCTTCCCACTGGCCCGGTTGGTGGCCGACGGGCAGGCCGTCCGCTATCTCCGCCAGAACTGTTCCGAGCGGAGATACGCGTTATGTGGATACGTCGCGGAGTTACCGCATGAATCCAGCGATTTCTTATGGTCGCTAGATAGTCCCTTCCGGAGGGTCGGATGGATCGACGGGTACCGCCGGGAGGGCCGCGAGATAGTCATGGGGACCATCAGCCAGTATCCTCTATGGACGCTGGAGAGTGCCCTTCGGAATACTATGGCGCAAATTGCGGCCGTCCGCACGGGTACCGCGCTGATATCCTGGGTGAACAAAGCCTATCCCACCGATGAGCTCCGGGCCTGCTACCCGGCGGAATTCAACGCCTACAAGAATTCGAGACAGAGCCGCAAACTGCTTTACCTTGATGGCCTTAACTACCTGCATATGGCGGTTCTGGTCTTGAGCCTGATCTATTGCTGTGTGGCCGGCGTTCTCTTCGCGAAGCTCGGACAATGGCAACCGGTGCAACTGCTGCTCACCATCACCGGCGCCCTGCTTATCAACGCGTTCGTCGCCGGGGCTCTGTCCGGACCGAACTCCCGCTATGGTAGCCGCTTGATCTGGCTAGTACCCTTCTTCGCCCTGGCCTCGTACCGGGAGCTTCTGAACTTGACGCGCAAGGATTGGAAATAAATGAGCTGGTACCGCGAGTTAAGGGTTCGAAGCCCCCGGAACCCTTGAGAATTTGAAAGCAAAAGATCGCGCGAGTGCCCACTGAGTGCCCACTCTGAGCTCCTACAGCGTGATCCTACATGACCTCGATTCTGAAAAACTGGCCAATTTCCTACCTGAGATGACACTACATG
>CAAGKR010204659.1_pt1 | contig 10089 bp, 9 predicted proteins | sample 2556971 | NCBI WGS metagenome assembly CAAGKR01 (sample SAMEA5207829, study PRJEB30636) | soil metagenome | biome: forest; feature: boreal; material: soil | place: USA | collected 2011-09 | depth 1 m
AGTTTAATAAATAATACTTATTAATTAGTTAAACCATTACATTTTTGATAAAAGACATTTTATATCAATATTATTTAGAGGGTTTTTAAATTAACAACTTTTTTAATACTTTAATCTCATTGAAAAACTCGTCAATTTCATAGCATTAGTAATAATCAACTTGGAATAGAACTTCAAACTCATTAAACTTAAGGACAGGACATTTACATTTTTTACAAATATTTTCAATAAATCCACCTCAGAGATTTATTATTGAAATTATTGTCCTGTTTCTCTATTTTAAAATAAATAATAAATTTCAAATATAATTTCCAACTACATGAAGATTGAAGGCAGGATATTAATGTTTTTACAGACACCTCTTCAAAAACTTAACCCCTAAGTTTTATTGAAGATTGTCCTGCCCTTATCCTCCCCCTATTTTAAAAAATTTATATAAAAAATTCTAAATACGATCTTCACCAATATAAATAATAGGGCATGGGAAATGTTAATATCCGATTTTATTTATAAACACTTTCCCCGTGATTGATCATTTAAAAGAGGATAGAAAATATTTTCATGTCCTTACTCACTCAATTATTTTTATTATAAATTTACTAAAATTCTAATAGAATATCTAGCAATGATAATGATGGGGCGGGGAATATATCACCTTTTGGTTTCCTATGAACCATTAGCTTCTATTCGTTCAAAGTAGGACTCCCTGCCCTACTTATTTCTAATTTTAAAATAAAATCAATTACCAAAATTTTAACACAAAGTTGGACACAATATTATAATGAGGAGTAGGGATGTAGTTTTCTTCTCTTTTTACCAATTCTCCACCGAATTGGTCCCCCCCCCAAATGTGGAAAATTACTCCCTGCTTCTCACCCACCCTAAAATTAAAATCAACAAAAATTTTAATAGATCATATAACAATATAATTAGTAAAGGGCAGGGAAAAATAATCTTAGAAAAATCTCTACAACTATTGGTTAAAAGTCTACCCAAATCTTTTAACGCTGCCCTTTACTTTTCTAATTTTTAAAAAAATAGAATTTAAATTAATTGTCTAGGTTTCTGAAAAATTTGTTGAATCCTTGTTACATCAATATTTGCAGTTCCAGTTGCTGATTGAACTAATACTCGTAATATAAGTTCTTTTGCTACACTTGATTTATAAGCAATTCCTAACTGTAAATTGGTGTTTGTCGTATCTGGTAATGTTGATTGTGCTAAAGGACTTTGACTTGAATCAATTAAAGGATCGCTCATTGGATCAATAATCTGCAATGCAACAATACCTCCAGAAAAACTTTTATTGACAGTTATTAATTCACGAATTGTTCGGTTAGCTGGGGCTAAAATCTTAAAATCTCTGAAAATTGGATTACTTGAAGATGTAGGGTTAAATGTTAATTTGCCTGGTTGTATCACCAAACTTATTGTTTGAGTTGTTATTGTACCTCCTAAAAGCCATGCCTTATAGTTTCCCACAATTTGGTTATGATCAAAAGATTCAATAATTTCATAAGCTAATCTAGTTATAACTCCAACATCATTTATATCCTCATTTTGAATATTACCTATCTCTGCTGCTGCATTTTTGAATAAACAACCATATAATTTACCACTCATTGATGCTAAATAACCAGATCCATCATCATTCCATGGTGCTAAATAAACTGCATGATTATATGATGCGGAGTTATCTTGAAATATCGAATCAATTATCTTCACTTTATTCTTATTTGGTGATGATAAATTACTCCCCCCAATATCACAATTTTTAATTGTTAAGTCATTGAATCCTCCAGAACCTTTATAATCTGCAACCGAACCAAAATTTCGTAGAATAGAATTCTTAACAAAATCCCCTCCTACCCCTCAAATATTCTGACATATTGAATTGCTAACCGGGACATTTATGGATTGATATTCTGTATTTTTAATATTCATCCAAATATTTCGAGTATAATTCATATTTATATTATTATAATTTTGACTTTTAATAAAACAGTCTTTAACAATTGTATTTTTAAATCCTTCAATAGAATAAGAACTAGAGATTATCGATGAGTGCCCACATTGGTACAATTAGCTCATTTTCTTTTAGCTTTTCTTCTACTAAACTGATAAGTTTATGTGCACTAACCATACTGTTTTTAGGGAATTTAATATACTCCTGCAAGGATTCTAATAGTTGCTTATAGGATAATGACCTTACCTCAGCACTACCCATACCAGATGAAGACATGAGTAGGATTATGGCCTGAAATTTAGGGTTACAATTTTTCAGAGCTAATTTGATATCATTTTTTGATTTGTTTCCATATAATCTTTAAAATCTAATAAATATTTCTTGACAGATCTATTCCGCATACGTATCTGAAGATCTTCCTCTTTTTCAGCTTCATCTATTAACTCGGTAGGAGTTTTTTTCAATAAAATTACAGTACATTTTTAGTTGAGTGTTATATCGTGTGATTGTACCTTTACGAATACCACGATTTTGAATAAAAGCTTTAAATAGTGAATCTTCTAATATGTCGATACAATGAATTTATTCGTTTAATGTATATAATTTTGTTACAAAAAAAGTGAACCTTTTATAGTAACCATTATAATGTTTTATTAAACTTATTATATTCAGCGAGTTAAAAAAGATTTAATCTAATAACTAAAATGGTGGCAATTTTATGGCAACTAAGAAGGATACAATATCAATTGATAAAGAACTTAAAGCAAGGATGAAAATATTCAAAGAAGCTCTTAAAAGTGAAGAAAAGATGTTAAAGCTGCATGATAGTATTTATGGGTCTGAAGTGCTCATAAGATTCGAAGTTTTTCTCCCATCTAGGGATCCACTGCTCTTTGCAGACGGCTTTTTCTTATATATGAATGATCAAGGAGAGATTGTAGATGCAGAATATCTCATAAAAATTGAAGATAAAGTAACTGTATCAAAACTTAAACCTAATGATTTGAAGGTTGTTAAGGAGCTTTTCAAAGATTCATTCTCGTTGGAAATCGAATAAATATCAATTTTTAATTTTTTTTTTACATTATTTTTTTTAAGAACTTTTTTATTAAACTCAATAAATTTAATTGATTGTAAAATATTATTTTTTCCAAAAAGAATAATTCTAAAGTTAATTTGTAACAGTTATATACCAATGAGGTTCATATAGTATCTTTGAATAAACTAGAATTAATCTAATCTGTATTAATTCTAAATAATTCAATATATGTACATAAAATTCTAGGATGTAATATGTTTATTATTTTAATAAACAATCAACTCAATTTTATGAGTTTATATGTCCTGATTTACAACTATAAATAAATTTTCTCATTAGTACATGGAGGAATAATTACAATGCGCAGTTTTGAAAAATTAAGTTCCTTAAAGGATTATATTCCCCTAAAAAGGAGTGAATCTGGAGGGAAAAATATTGGTCTCCTAGTAGATGGTCCAAATATGTTACGTAAGGAGTTCAGCCTTAATCTTGATATTGTAAGAGACATTGTTTCTGAATATGGTAACATGAGGGTTGGTAAAGTTCTTTTAAATCAGTATGCTTCTGATAAACTCATAGAGGCAATTGTTAATCAGGGTTTTACACCTATAGTTGTTGCTGGTGACACAGATGTTTATATGGCAGTTGAGGCCATGGAATTAATTTATAATCCTAATATTGATGTTATTGCTCTTATGACTCGAGATGCTGATTTTTTACCCATAATTAATAAGGCAAAGGAAAATGGAAAGGAAACCATTGTAATAGGTGCTGAGCCTGGTTTCAGTGCAGCACTACAGAACTCTGCAGATAGCGCAATTATTTTAAAATCTGATTTAAATAAAAAGCATGAATAGGTTTTAAAAATGCTTGTTAATTCATTAGCTGACGAGGTTAATAAGAGAGATGCCTCACTCAGGATAATTAAATCAATACTTCAAAGCGATGGGAGAAAAGGGTTTTATGATTTAACCGGATTGGCTGGAGGATTTCCAATTCTGGCCGAGGATAAAGCTCTTTTAGAAACTTATGCAGGTCCTGCCGTGTTTGAAGAAGCTGTTCAAACACTTGGTAAGATTCATCTAGGTGGTGAAAAGATACTTGCACTCAATAGAACGAGTTCAGGGATCCTGGCAGCTGTACTTGCACTGGTTAACGAAGGTGATGAAATAGTGCACTTTCTTCCTAAATCTCCAGCTCACCCATCAATCCCTCGAAGTGCAGAATTAGTGGGTGCTAGTTATAGGGAATTTGAGGATATAAATGACTTTGAAATCAGTGATAATACTTCGCTCGTTTTCATTACCGGATCAACAATGGATCATGAGGTAATTAATTTAAAAGATTTTTTAAGGGTAATAGAAATTTCAAAATCTAATGAAATAACCGTTTTTGTTGATGATGCTTCTGGAGCCCGATTACGTACTGTTGTGTATAAACAGCCACGTGCAATGGATATTGGTGCAGATATTACTATAACAAGTACTGATAAGCTGATGGATGGGCCTAGGGGAGGATTAATGTCCGGTAAAACAGATGTTATGCTTCAAATTAAAACAAAGGCTCATCAATTTGGATTAGAAGCTCAACCACCCCTGGTGGCAGGTATGGTACGTGCACTCGAAAATTTGAGCCCTGAAAGAATATTAGAAGCTTTTATTAATAAACATGATCTGTACAATGGTTTAATAAATGAATTTAAAGGTATTAAAGAGACTCCAACCGGTGTTATGTTAAAACCCGAAGAACTTAAATTAGAATTGAATAATAGGGATATAATAACCGATATAAATCATAATGATCTAGCATATCTTTTTTCAATGTTACTACTTAGAAATCATGGTATTATAACCATACCCGCAGTGGGTATGCCTGGAACATCTTCTACCATACGTATTGACCTAGCATCCAATGATGCAGAAAGAATAACAATACAAAATATTGTTGAATCTTTTAGTGAAACCCTCACACAACTTATTAGGATCATCGATGATACTAAAGCCTGTAAATCAATTCTTTATTATTAAATAACTTAAAAAAAATCTTTAAAATCAATAATTACGTATTATTTTTCACAATTAAACAAAGTGTATGGGGGTTAAATGTTGATTGAAATTGATGGATCCTATGGTGAAGGCGGAGGATCAGTACTTCGTATTGCAACAGCTCTTTCAGCAGTCACATCCAAACCAGTCCATATACCAAACATACGTTCTGGCAGGCCTAAACCCGGACTTATGGCTCAACATATGAATGCTGTTAAAGCTGTAGCAGATCTTTCAAATGCATCAGTTAAGGGATTAAATGTAGGATCAACTGAAATTTCTTTCAATCCCAAATCTTTGAATGGAGGAATTTATAAAATTGATATAGGAACTGCTGGTAGTATCTCTCTAATACTTCAGGCATTTATGATTCCAGCAGCTTTTGCAGATGGCCCAATTAAGATTAGAATTACAGGTGGCACAGATGTTAGATGGGCCCCGAGTGTTGATTATGTTGAAAATGTCAAACTTCCAATTTTAAGGTTGATGGGATACAAAGCAAATATCAATATTATTCAGAGGGGGCATTACCCTCGTGGAGAAGGAATTTTAGAAATTGAAATAGAACCAATAACCAAATTAAAACCATTAAATGTTTCAAACCTCCAATTTGATAGAATTTGTGGTATTTCTCATTCTGTAAAACTTCCAGTTCATATTGCTGAAAGACAAGCCCAGAGCGCGAAGAATGTTCTTTATAGAGAAGGGTACAATTCAGAAATTAAAATTAAAGGTTCACAAAATGCCGTTGGACCAGGGTCTAGCATATTTTTATGGACTAATGGTTTATCGCCTGTAAGTGGTAGTGCTGTAGGTGAACCTGGAAAAAAAGCTGAAATAGTGGGTTCTGAAGCTGCAAAACAAATTTTATATCATATATCACGTAGATCTGCTGTTGACAAATATATGGGTGATCAACTAATACCTTATATGGCACTTGCTGGAAGTTCGAGTATAAAAACAGCTGAACTTACACAACATGCCCTAACCAACATACACATTACAGAGAAGTTTGTTAATAAAAAATTCCATGTTGATGGAATTATTGGTGAAACAGCAGTTATAAAGATAGTTTAAAAAGAATATTGTAAATAATTAAAAAAAGTATTTTTTATGAGGTATTCATGTGAATACATTCACCAGATATTATTTTTCTTAGACTGCCATCGTCAAGTTCTAATATAAGGATACCGTCTTTGTTGATTCCTACTGCATCGCCTCGGATAGTTTTACCTCTAGTTCTGACTTCAACCTTACTACCAATTGTTTTTGAAAGGAAACGCCATTCATTCAGTATGTCTGGAAATTTACCATCAGTAAATTGGTTGTATAGTTTTTCTAAATTTAGAAGGAATTTTTGTACTAAAATGGCACCGTTTATCTCCGTATCCAATTCATTTTTAAGGGAAGTTGCGCCTTTTTGCAGGTCTGGTGGGAAAAGTGGAACATCAACGTTCATATCTATACCAATTCCAACTACAACATAGTTTACCTTATTAATACTGGCGTTGACTTCGGTTAATATGCCACAAACCTTTTTATTTCCTATTAATATGTCATTAGGCCATTTAATACCGACATCAAGTTTCAATTCTTTTTTCAGAGTTTCTGCAACTGCTACCCCTGTTACTAATGTTAATTGTGGTGCTTTTGATGGAGGTATGTCTGGTCTGAGTATTATACTCATCCATACACCGCCAGGGGGTGATATCCATGTTTTACCCCTTCTACCCTTACCCCTATTTTGAATTTCAGCTACTACTACTGTACCTTCCTCTGCACCATTTTCAGCTAAGTACTTTGCAACATCGTTGGTTGAATCGACTTCTTTGAAATAGTGGATATCTTTGCCCATGAATTTGGTTTTGAGTCCTTTTTTAACTTCGTAGGGTAAAAGTAGGTTTGGAGTTTTAATGAGCCTGTAACCTAATTTAGTATGATTTATGATGTATCCCTCATTTTCGAGTGTATCAAATTCATTCTCTACTTCTTTTTGGGATTTACCAGTTTCATTTACTAGTTGTTCTAAAGGAACGTATTGATCTTTTTTTTCGTAAAGGGTTTTTAATATTATTTTTTTAGTCATATAACTGCCTCTTTACCATTTATTCGGCTTTTTTTAATGAATCTGCCATATAACTTGAAACTGCTGCTGATACTGCTGCAACTTTCCGGGAAGGCAAAAATGTAGATTTAAGACGAGCTTCCATTTCTTTATCTTTTTGAATTACTTTTTCAATGTTTTCAATAATCTCATTTTTATACTGGTCAACAAAGTGTGTGTGAAGATTTGCATCTCTAAAGTGTTGATTGGTCATCATTGATTTATGGAATGGTATAGTTGTCTTAACACCGAGTATAATATATTCTGATAATGCCCTTTGCATTCTTGCAATAGCTTCGTTACGTGTTCTTCCCCACACTATGAGTTTGGATATCATTGAATCATAATATGGTGGTATTGTATAATTGTTGTAAACACCACTGTCAACCCTTACACCATTACCACCAGGTGATCTGTAACCTGTGATCTTGCCAGGATTAGGTGCAAAATCGTTTAAAGGATCTTCGGCATTTATACGACATTCTATTGCATGACCCCTAACAGATATATCGTTCTGGGTACAGCAAACTTCTCTACCTGCTGCTATTTTGATCTGCTCCTTAACAAGGTCTACACCCGTAACTGCTTCAGTTATTGGATGTTCTACTTGTATACGGGTGTTCATCTCGAGGAAGTAATATTCACCATCTGAATAGATAAACTCTACTGTACCGGCATTGGTGTATCCTATAGATGTTGCTGCCTTAACAGCCGTATCACCCATATCTGCTCTGAGTTCGTCTGTCATAATTGGTGATGGAGCTTCCTCAATAAGTTTCTGATGCCTTCTTTGTATGGAACATTCCCTGTCTGCTACATGGATGGTGTTTCCATGCTCATCTGCAAGTATCTGAAATTCTATGTGTCTTGGTTCTTCAACGTACTTCTCTACGTATACTGTAGAATCTCCAAATGCAGATGCCGCAACGGATTTAGTTGATTCTATGGCTCTTACCAATTCATCTTCCTCATAGACGGTTCTCATTCCTATTCCGCCACCACCTGCTGATGCTTTAATAATAACCGGATATCCTATAGTTTCTGCCATTTTAGCGGCTTCTTCTACAGAATCTATTCCTTTACTCGCTCCAGGTATTACAGGAACACCTGCCTTTTTCATGAGTTTTTTAGAGGTAATTTTACTTCCCATCTCTTCGATAACTCTTCCACTTGGCCCTATTAGTTTAATTCCATGTTTTTCACATTCTTCACCTAGAAGAGAGTTTTCTGCAAGGAATCCATATCCGGGGTGTATTGCCTCGGCGCCTGAATTTAATGCAACGTCTATTATTTTATTAATATTTAGGTAACTTTTTGCTGGTGCGGGTTCGCCAATATTGTAGGCTTCATCTGCGTATTTTGCAAAAAGAGAATTTTTATCTGCATCTGAGTATACTGCAACACTGTCTACTTTCAGTTCTTTGCAGGCTCTCATTACACGTATTGCTATTTCTCCACGATTGGCTATTAAAACCTTTTTAAACATGATATCGTTCCTTAAGAATTTTATTTATCATACCCTTAATAATAAGCTTTGAAATCTTTTTTTAACGTTAATATCTTATATCTATTTTTATATTGACATATATATAATAAATTTTATACTTACTAACTAAACCTTATTTATAAATGAGTTGTAATGAATATTTATATTAATCTTATTCGATCTTCAATTCAAGTTATATTATATAATGATAATTTATTTAACCCCATTATGGGGGATGATCTCCTGTTTAATTCCATCTTTATAAGGATTGTTTTCATGTTTAATAAAAAAAGACAGCTTGAAATGGCTTTACAAGATATTCCTCCCCATCAAAATCCTAAAGTAGATCTGGAACAGTATTCTACACCCTCGGTTATAGCTGCTGATGTTCTGTGGAATGCCTATTCAATTGGAGATCTTGAAGGGATGAAGGTTGTAGATCTTGGTTGTGGTACTGGTATATTTACAATTGGTTCTTCTATGATGGGTGCTAGAGAATCTGTTGGTATTGATGTTGATAATGAAGCAGTTTCAATAGCAGAAGCCCAAGCACTGAAAATAGGAGTTCAAGATAAAGTCCGGTTTGTGACCAGTGATATTAGAGATTTCAGCGAATCAGCTGACACGGTTATACAGAACCCTCCATTTGGTGCTCAGAAAGCTAAAAGAAACGAGGCAGACAGATTATTCATGGTTAAAGCACTTGAAATTGCACCGGTAGTTTACTCATTCCATATACATGAAACTGAAGATTTTGTCACGAATTTCTTCAAAAAAGAAGGTGCCAATGTATCTCATGTATTCCATTACACATTCCCTATACCTCGCACCTATGATTTCCATAGGAAGGACAAGGTAAATGTTAAAGTTGTACTATTACGAGTTGAAATATAAATGCTAATGTTCTTTAAAGAGCACAATCTTTCTAAGGTTCATAATATTAAAAATAGTGTAAACTCACTTGGAATAACGTATTCTTAAAAATAATTCTCTAATATAAATTTAATACAATTAATGAGTTTTAAGAATATTAATAATTAATTTTTTTTTTATTGCGGTATTTTCTTTTTTTTGAATTATATGCATAACTTTATATATTAAAACTTTTAAAGTATAATCTAAATAGTAATATTAATAATATAACTAATATTAGTAATAAGAAGGTGAAATCTTGGATTTAATAATACCGATGGGATTGAAATGTGGATTTTTTTTACTTTACTTTATCCTATTTCTGTACAACAGATCGTTGAAAAAATCTCATGAAAAGACAGTTAATTAATTATTTTGATAATATTCTTTTTCTTTTTAATATGGTAATTTCTAGTCAATAATAATTTATTTGGTTTTCAAGTTGAAAATTAGATATATGATTTTTTTTATTTTTTATTTGTGTTGAAAAATATGGAATCTCACCAAAAAATTTATAAATTATGCTGTACTAAATTG
>CAAGKR010113385.1_pt1 | contig 10088 bp, 8 predicted proteins | sample 2556971 | NCBI WGS metagenome assembly CAAGKR01 (sample SAMEA5207829, study PRJEB30636) | soil metagenome | biome: forest; feature: boreal; material: soil | place: USA | collected 2011-09 | depth 1 m
CAAACGGTCTTCAAGATCGAGCAGTTCACCGCAACCGAACCCTATCTCGTGGCCGAGTACGAAGAGCTTTCCGACATTACCAATTCTTCAGAAGAACTGGTAGCGATGCAGCGCAATCTCGCGGGGCTCTTTCAGAAACTGCTCGGATATCTGCCGCAAGCGCCGCGCGAGATGGAGATGGAAGTCCAAAACATCTCCGAGCCCAACTTGTTGACCTATTTCGTCGCTTCCACGATGCGGCTCGATACTGCCGACCGCCAGGCCGTGCTGGAAGAGCGCAACACCGCGAAGCGGATGCGCAAACTGACGATGCTGCTCACCAAGGAGCTCGAAGTCGTCGAACTGGGACACAAGATCCAGTCCGACATCCAGCGCGAGATGGAAAAAAATCAGCGCGAGTTTTACTTGCGCCAGCAATTGCGCGCGATTCAGGAAGAGCTAGGCGAAGTCGATCCGCAGCAAGCCGAGGCCAACGAGCTGCGCCAGAAGATCGAAGAAGCGAAGATGCCCGAGGATGCCCGCAAGGCCGCCGATCGCGAGTTGGACAGGATTTCGAAAGTTCCGCAGGCTTCCCCGGAGTACAGCGTCATCCGCACGTACCTCGACTGGCTCGTGGAGCTGCCTTGGGGGATTGAAACGACCGATCACTTCGATATCAAGCGCGCACGAGAGATCCTCGACCAAGACCACTACGATCTCGAAAAGATCAAGGATCGCATTATCGAGTATCTGGCGGTCGGCAAGCTCAAGAAACGCCTGACCGGCCCGATCTTGTGCTTCGTAGGACCGCCCGGCACAGGCAAGACCTCCCTCGGACAATCGATCGCCCGCGCGATGGGTCGTAAGTTCGCGCGCCTCTCGGTCGGCGGCGTGCGCGACGAAGCCGAGATTCGCGGACACCGGCGCACGTACATCGGGGCGATGCCCGGCACGATCGTACGCGCGATTCGGGATGCCGGAACGCGCAATCCCGTCATGATGATCGACGAGATTGATAAGGTCGGCGCGGATTTTCGCGGCGACCCGCAGTCCGCATTGCTCGAAGTTCTCGATCCGGAGCAAAATAATACGTTCCGCGATCATTACCTGGATCTGCCGTTCGATCTCTCGCAAGTGCTCTTTGTATGCACCGCCAACAGTTTGGACACGATCAGCCCGCCGCTGCGCGACCGTATGGAGATCATCCAGCTCTCAGGATATACCGAACTTGAAAAACTGCAGATAGCCAAACGCTATCTGGTGGCCAAGCAGCGCAAGGCAAATGGATTGAAGGATTCGCAGGCGCAGATCAACGACGCGGCGCTGCGCTCGATCATCGTGGATTACACGCGTGAAGCCGGCGTGCGGAACTTGGAGCGCGAGATCGGAACCACGTTCCGCAAAATCGCGCGCAAGATTGCCGAGGCCCCGCGCTTCAAGGGCCGGATAAAAGCGGACAGCCTCGCGAACTATCTCAACAAACCGCTTTTCTACAGCGAGGTCAAGAAGCGCGTCGCTTCCGTCGGCGTCGCGACCGGGATGTTCTATACGCCGGTTGGAGGAGACATTCTCTTCATCGAAACGACCGCGATGCCGGGCACGGGCAAGCTCGTGCTTACCGGGCAGCTCGGCGACGTCATGAAAGAGAGCGCACAGGCGGCAGTTTCATTTTTGCGCTCGCGCTCGGGCGAGCTTGGTTTGCCTGACGACTACTTTGCCAAACACGATCTGCATATCCACGTGCCGACGGGCGCGACGCCCAAAGACGGACCGTCGGCCGGCGTGACGCTGGCAACCGCGCTCGCCTCGCTCTTGAGCGGGCTGAAAGTCGATCCGGACGTTGCCATGACCGGCGAGATCACGCTGACCGGACAAGTGTTGCCCATAGGCGGTTTGAAAGAGAAAGTGCTCGGCGCGAAGCGAGCCGGGATCAGAAAAATCATCATGCCGAAACGCAACGAGATCGATCTCGACGACATCCCGAAAGAAGTGCGCGACACGATGGCGTTCACTGCGGTTGAAGAGCTCTCCGAAGTCCTGCAGCACGCGCTCGGCAAGCGCATCATTACGCCCGTCGATTTGGGCGCCTCCCCGCAGCGCGCGAGCAACGTGGTTCCGATGCGGCGCAGCGCGCTCAAGCGCGTGCGCGCGCCGGAGCGCAAGCGTTCGCGTACGCGACGCTAGCAGCGTGAAGAGAAACCTGCTCTTCATTCCCGGGCCGGTGATGGTCTCGGAGCACGTGCTCGAGGCGATGAATCAGCCGCTGATCGATCACCGCGGTCCGGAGTTCAGCGCACTGGTCGAACGGATTTACGCCGGCCTTCGCCCGCTTTTCGGAACGCAGCGCGGCGAGATCATCTTGCTCGGATCGTCCGGAACGGGCGGGCTCGAAGCAGCGATCGCCAACGCGTTTTCACCGGGCGAGACTGTACTCGCCGCCCCGATGGGAGCCTTCGGACAGCGCATGATCGCGATCGCGCGCAAGTACGGAATCAGGATCGAAGCGATTGAAACGACGCCGGGCTACGCACTCGATCCGAATGCGCTAGCGCAACGACTGGCGGCCGACAAGCAACGCCGGTATGCCGGCATTCTGCTCACGCACAACGAGACTTCGACCGGTGTGCAAAGTGAGATGGCGGAGCTGGCCGCGATCGTGCAGCAGCACGGTGCGCTCACGATCGTCGACTCCGTCAGCGGTTTGGGCGCAACCGATTTTCGCATGGATGATTGGGGCTTCGACATCGTCGTAAGCGCTTCGCAGAAAGTACTGGCTGCGCCGCCGGGCGTGGCGATTCTTGCGGTAAGTCCGCGCGCTTGGAAAGCGATCGCGGCCTCGAAAACACCGCGCTTTTACTTCGACTTGCGCAAAGCTCGCGAGTTTGCGGGCCAAGGTCAGATGCCGTGGACGGCACCCGTCAGCACGCTCTTCGCGCTCGATGCCGCGCTCGCGCAGTATCATCGCGAGGGCGCGCCAGCTGTTTGGCGCCGCTTGGCGACCTATTCGCAGGCGATTCGCGCCGCATTCGAAGCGCTTGGCCTGGAAATTTTCTCTCAGCCCGGCGCGCATTCGGTCACGGTCGTGACGGCAAAGGTTCCCGTTGGCGTGGACGCGGCCACGCTGCTGCGCGGGTTACGAGAAAATCGCGGCGTCACGCTGGCCGGAGGTCAGCTCGATCTAAAAGGCAAGATCATCCGCATGGGAACGATGGGCGACATCTCGCAGACCGACGTGCTGGCCGCAATCGAAGCGATCGAGACCGCACTACTCGAAGTCACACCCGGTGCTGCGCAAAAACGTGATGCACGAATGGGCGCGCAAACCATGGAAACGTCCCTATGATTGCATTGTCGATGCGATCGTTCGGCTGCGTTACGTAGCCGACCAACACCGAACGGTGTAAGTCCGCGCGAATGTCCGGCGAGAGCGGGAAGAACAGCGCGACGTACAGCAGCAGCCAAATGAGCACGAGCCCTTTCGCGATGCCGACCAGAGCGCCCGCGATAGCGTTGCCCAGTCCCAAGAACGGCAGCTTCGTAACGGTGTTGAGCGCGCGGGCCACCAGCAGGATCGCCACGTACGTTGCCAGGCCCACCAGAAACATGGCAACGACGTGCGCGGAGCCTGCACCTAGGTGCAGCGTGCTCTGCAAGAACGGATCGAGCGAGCCGCGATAAAACCACGGAACGATCAGCGAAGCTGCTAGCGCGATCGCGCCGCTCAATTCCAGAATGAATCCGCGTTTGTAGCCTTTGAGTGCTGCAATCAATACAATTGCGGCGATCAGAATATCGGGCCAGCTCATTGCCGGATTGTGACGCCAAACTCTTGGCGGAGCGCGCTCACGGCTTTGTCGATCGCGGCATCGGCTTCGGCATCGGTGATCGTTCCGTCTGTCTTCTGCAGCGTCACCCTGATTGCGAGGCTCTTCTTGCCGGCGGCAATCTGCTGTCCGCGATATTCATCGAACGCTCTTACAGACGTGCACAACGTGCCGATGGTCGCACGAAGCGCCGTTTCGATGCGTTGCGCAGGCAGCTCCGGATCGCAAACAAGAGCCAGATCGCGATACGTCGACGGAAACTTCGGCGGCGGCTTGAACTGCGGGATCTCGTACGCCGGAATGGTGTGCAAATACACGCTGCACAGATAGACAGGTAAGCGCAGGTCGAACACGCGCTGCACATGCGGATCGACCTGTCCGACGACGGCTACTTCGCATCCGTCCAGCAGCAGCACACCGGTCTTACCCGGGTGAAGTCCCGGGCGTTGGTCCGCGGCAGTTTCAAACGTGGCGCGTCCCGTCAATGCGCCCAAAAACGCCTCGCAATCACCTTTGGCGCGCAGGAAGTGCGTGTCACGCCAATCCGGTTCGTCTACCGGTTCGGCAGAAAAGCCGAACAGCACGGCAGATCTTTCGAGTGGCTTGCGATCTTCGGTGTAAAACACGTGTCCCAGTTCGAAGACGCGCATCGGGGCGTCAACGCGCGCCAAGTACTCAAGCGTTGCGGGTTCGAGCGCATGGCGCAGATAGCGCTGCTCCTCGCTCAGCGGGTTGAGCACTTCGACCGGGCACGCCGGCGGTTCGACTCCCGCGCGCTTGAGTTTTTCGAAAACGTGCGCGCCATGCAGTGAGTATGTTACGATCTCATGGTAGCCCAGCGCGGCGAGTGACTTACCGATCTCGCGTTCCCGCCGGTAGTCCGTGCTCGCAATCTCGTGCGCTCGCACGAAGGGAATCTCAGCAACCATTCGGTCATAGCCGGCGACTCGCGCCAGCTCCTCGATTACGTCCGCGCTCAGCGAGACGTCTTTTCGCCACCTCGGCGGAACGACGCGGAGCGAGCGCTCATCCTGCGGCTGTACCTCGAATCCGAGACGATCGAGATACTCGCGAATCTCCTGGACTGAGAGCTCGAAGCCCAGCAGCCGCTTTACGTCGCGCGGATCGAAATCGATCGCGGGAGATGGCGAAAGCGGCTCGCCGAACGCGACCGGTTTGTGCGGACGCGCGCCGGATTGCGCCAGCAGCTGCGCGGCGCGCGCAGCGCCGGCGTCGGTAAGCGCGGGAGCGAGCGATTTTTCGTGGCGCGAGCTTGCCTCGGTGCGAAATCCCAATTGCAGCGCGGTGCGGCGAACGCGCGCCCCGTTGAAGTTCGCCGACTCCATCAGGAGCTCGCGGGTTGATTCGGTCACTTCGCTGCTGCGGGCGCCCATCAGACCCGCCAGACATTCGGCGGCCTTTTCGCTAGCGATGACGAGCTCTTGCGGCGTGAGTTCGTGCTCGGTGCCGTCAAGTGCGACGAGTCGTTCGCCCTTGCGTGCGTCACGCACGATTAAATGATGATGCGGAATCTTGGCGGCGTCGTAAAAATGCAGCGGCTGTCCCGTCTCAAGCATCACGTAGTTGGAGATGTCCACGAGCTGATTGATAGGCCGCTGCCCGCTCAGTGCGAGCCGAATACGCATCCAAGTCGGTGAAACCCCGGCGTGAACGTCGCTGAAGAGCTGCGCGACGAATCGCCGGCAATCGGGCGATTCGAGCGTAACCTTCGGCTCCGGTCCGCCGGAATTCGCGCCCGGATTAGCGAGCTCGGGAAGCCGCAGCGGAACGCTTAGATAAGCCGCGAGTTCGCGCGCAAGTCCCGCGATCGACATCGCGTCAACGCGGTTGCTCGTGATCTCGACATCGAGCACGGCTTCGCTCAGCCCGAAGTATTCGACGACGTCGGTGCCCGGCTGCAGCGTTTCTTCGAACTGCATGATGCCGTCTTCGAACCATTCCGCGGGCAGCGCCAGCTCGTCGGCGGAGATCATCATGCCTTCCGACTCGACGCCACGCATCTTGCGCCGCTCGATCGTGAGCTGCGGCAAGCGCGCGCCGATTATCGCAACCGCAATGGTTTGTCCGGCCGCGACGTTGGTCGCGGCGGTCGCGATCGTCAGCGGTGCGCCGTCGCCGATCTCGATCTGGCCAACTTGCAAACGATCGGCGTCGGGGTGTTTGCCGAGCTCGGCGATCCGGCCGGCGACCACGCCTGTAATGACTGGACGCGTTTCGATCGCCGCGACCGGAAAACCCAGTGCGGCGAGCATTTTTGCTATGGCTTGCGGATCGCTCGGAAGCTCGACGTACTCCCGCAGCCAGCTTAACGGGACGCGCATCAGGCGAGCTGTTCCAAGAACGCCGGATCGTTTTCGAAGAAGCGGCGAATGTCGTCGATGTCGTAACGCACGAGCGCCATCCGCTCGAGGCCGAAGCCGAAGGCCCAGCCCGAATAGATCTCCGGATCGTAATCGACGTTGCGCAAGACGTTCGGATGCACCATGCCCGCGCCCCCGAGCTCGATCCAGCCGGAGCCGCCGCACATGCGGCACTCGCCGCCCGCTCCTCGACAGAGCGGGCAGGTCGTGTCGACTTCCGCGCTCGGTTCGGTGAACGGAAAATACGATGGCCGGAAACGCACCTGCTGTTCGGGTCCGAAGAGCTCGCGGCACATTCCGGTCAGCATGCCTTTGAGATGCCCCATGTGCACGCCCTCGTCGATCAGCAAGCCTTCGCATTGATTGAATTGAAATAAGTGGCGCGCGTCAACGGCGTCGCGCCGGTAACACGTGCCGGGCACGACGACCGCAACCGGCGGGCGATGCTGCTGCATCGTGCGAATCTGCATCGGCGACGTGTGCGGGCGCAGCAAGAGATTGGTCGTCACGAAGAACGAATCGAAACCTTCGCGCGCCGGATGATCCGGCGGAATGTTCAGCGCGTCGAAATTGTAGTAGTCGGGCTCGATCTCAGGGCCGAGGACGACCGCAAAGCCGTGCCGTTCGAAGTATGCGCAAACGTCGTGCATAACGCGGCGCATCGGATGGATCGATCCCTGCGCGGATTGGATCGCGGGAAACGTGACGTCGATGCGTTCGGATAAGATCGCTTCGACATCGCGCGATTGCAGGCGAGCTTGCGCATGCCGCAGGGCTTCCTCCATCGCATCAACCGCTTCGTTGATCGTCTGTCCGGCGCCGGGGCGTTCCGAGGCCGGGAGCTTGCCGATGCCGCGGCGCAGCGCCGTCACCTCGCCGCTCCGTCCTAAAAATGCGACGCGCACCGAATCGAGCAAGCGTGCGCTGGCAGCTTCGCGCAGCGCAGCCTCGAATCGGGCGCGCAATTGCTCGAGCTTTGTCGCTAACTCGCTCATATAAATGAAAACGCCCGGGGTTTATTTCCGGGCGCTTTGGAGTCCGCCTTTCGCTTTCGTCAGGTCGGTACCGACGTCGGGTGAAGCTGCCGATAAATCAGGTAAGCATTGATCGATCCCGTGGACTTGAAGAGTTTCCAGAAGAACTCGGACGTGGCCATCGGTCTCCTTCTGGGCGGGCTTTCAGGCCCGACCCCCATGCGAATGCAAGCAGTATAGCATGCGGGTTTTCCACAGGGTAGTCTTGACTTTTTGGCCTGTCTAGACTCTCTTGACAGATTCTAAGCTGAGGCTCCCTTGGGCCTGGGTTCCATGTGCTTGGCCGCCTCGTAGAGGGCGATTCCGCCGGCCACGGCGGCGTTCAAACTCTCCACCCGGCCCGTCATCGTAATGGCCGCCAGTCGCGTACAGATCGTCTGCCACTCGCCTAAGCCGCGCCGCTCTTGGCCTACGACCAGCAGGCTTTGAGAAGGCCAAGTGAGGCTCTCGACGGGTGCGCCGGCGGAGTCCAGGCCGGTTGCCTGCCAGCCCCGCGCGGCCTGAGCGGTTTCTTGGGCCGAAGCCACCGCCAAGCGAAGGCGAAAGATCGACCCCATCGCGCCGCGCACGACCTTCGGCGCGTACGGTTCGACCGAGTGAGATCCGAAGATCACCCCCGCGACGCCAAACGCCTCCGCGGCGCGCAACAGGGTGCCCGCGTTTCCGGGATCGCCCAGATCGGCTAGCGCGAGTACCAATCCCGGCTGAGCGAAGAGCTCCGAGACTGGGTGCAGCAGGACCGGAGCGGTCGCAAGCAGCCCCGGCGAGATTTGCAGGTCGGAGAGGCGGCGCATCGTCCGTTCGTCCACGCGGTAAACCGGCACGCCGCTCGCCTCGAGTTCGCGCGCGCTCGGCGCGGACTGCAAAGCTTCGGGCGTGCCGTAGACCTCTTCGACGCGGATGCCGCTGCGCAGCGCTTCGTCCAAGAGCGTCGCCCCTTCGATGGCAAAGCGGCTCTGCTCGCGGCGTCCTTTTTTCGTCCGCAATGCCCGGACGCGATCCACGCGCGGATTATGAGTTCCGAGCATTCCGGCCTATGTAGCGAGCACGCAACGCGATCACAATCAGCCCCGAGAAAATAGCCGAGATCGCGATCGCGATCCGATCGTTGAAATGATGCGTGGCGGCGTACCTGAGGAAGATTGCCGTCACTGCCGCGAAGATCGCGAGAAAGATCAACAGCCAAACCAACTCTTGGCCGATGGAGGATTGCGGGCGGCGCACGCTTGCCTCTTAGTACGAGGCTTGCGTGCCGTTCTCCGTCAATGCGCAGGCGGGCCCCGAACAGCTCGAGCAGGATGAACGCATTGAGGTGCGGCAAGTATCTTTCCGAGACGCTTATTTAACAATTTTCGTCAAGAGTCGATAATTCAGGTACAAACCTCCCGCCGAATGCGTTTAATAGAGGCGGGTTCTTGTCATGGAGGGTTGGCGGTGGATACTCCGCGGGACATTAATGCAGTCCTCAACTATCTTTTGAGCGACGGGAATCGCGAGCATATCGCCGCGTCCGTGCTGGCGTCCGAGGACGAAGCCTACCTCAACAAGCTCGTTGCAGCCGTGCGCTCCGGAAAACGCGCCGTCCTTATCGTCGAAGACTCCGCCGACAAGCTGAAGTTCATGTTCAGCAACGCATCCCGCGCCGAGGCAGTCAGCATGCTCGGCAAGGTCATCGAAGCCACCGGCCGGCGTCTCGCCAACGGCGACGACTAACTCTTTCCGATCGCCTTCTTCGCGGTTTTCAATAGCGAGCCGAACGCAACGGCATCCGAGATCGCCAGCTCCGCCAGCGTTTTGCGGTTGAGCGTGATTCCGGATTTCTTCAAGCCGTTCATGAAGACCGAATAACTCAAACCTTCCTTGCGCGCCGCCGCATTGATGCGGCTGATCCACAGCGAGCGAAAATCGCGCTTGCGAACGCGCCGGTCGCGGTACGCGTAGGCCAGCGAGTGAAGGAGCGCTTCATTCGCTACCCGGTAGTTGCGCCGGCGGGCGGCGCGAAAGCCCTTGACGAGCTTCATGACTTTGCGCCGGTGTTTGAGGCCGTGGACGCCGCGTTTGATTCGTGCCATGTCGCAGCTCCTTACACCAGGTACGGGATCGTCGGCGCCAGGCGCTTAAGATCGCCCGAAAAGATCGGCTGATCCTTGCGGAACTTCCGTTTGCGCTTGCGCGTCCGCTTGCTCATGATGTGGCCGCAGCCGCTGAATTGGTGACGGTGCGTCACCTTTCCATTGGCGCTGACCTTCACGCGTTTCGCGGTTCCGCGGTGGGTACGAATCTTAGGCACTTTTTTTCTCCTTGGTCTTCGCTGCCAAGCTGGTGAACTTCGGCGGACCGGTTGGCACCGAGCGAGGCGCGAGGATCATGAACATGTTCTTGCCTTCGAGCTTCGCGTCTCGTTCGATGATGGCAAGCGGCGTCATATCCTCAGCCATGCGATCGAGCAGTCTCTTCCCGAAGGACGTATAGGTAATCTCTCGCCCGCGAAACATGATCGTGACTTTGATCTTGCTGCCGTCGAGCAGCAGACGCTCGGCCATCCGGGCCTTGGTCTCGTAATCGTGCGTCTCGATCTTCGGCCTGAGCTTCACTTCTTTGAGTTCGAAGCTCTTTTGTTTCTTGCGAGCGTCTTTGTCTTTTTTCTGCTGCTCGTACTTCAAACGTCCGTAATCGCCGATCTTGCACACGGGCGGGGAAGCCGTGGGCGAAACTTCGATGAGGTCGAGTCCGGCGCTGCGCGCGCGCGCCAGGGCGTCCTCCGTGATCAGGATCCCAAGTTGTGCGCCGTCTTCGTCGATAACGCGAACTTGGCGGATGCGAATCTGGTCGTTTACTCTGAGCGGTCGAGCTATTGCGTTACTCCTGTC
>CAAGKR010001699.1_pt1 | contig 10085 bp, 10 predicted proteins | sample 2556971 | NCBI WGS metagenome assembly CAAGKR01 (sample SAMEA5207829, study PRJEB30636) | soil metagenome | biome: forest; feature: boreal; material: soil | place: USA | collected 2011-09 | depth 1 m
CTAATGTATACATAGTCCGGCAAGATGTAAGTATACTACCAGTTTTGGAAGATGTCAATAGCAATTTTGCGTTTTTCCGATAATTTCCGATGAAAAAGAAGCCATTTTCTCACACAAGCACGGCTGAACATTCCGCCTCAACGAGAGCGGCTTCAATCTCTTCACCCAAACGCGGATTCCAGGGACGTTGTGCACCAACCCAACGTTCACGGAGCAGGTGTAGCAAGTGACGCTGATCATCCGCCCCCAGCATATTGAGATCGATCATGGATTCGGGCGTACCGGGATAGATGATTGTGAGAACAAAGCGATCGATGGATAGCATCGTCTGGCTGGTAAAGGAGTATATTTGTGGAGAACCCATTTTCCGGCAGAAGGAGACGCTGCCGATAACGCCAATAACGATAAAAGAGAGAAAGGGCAGCGTGAGAGCAAGACCCGCTACACCCAGAACGAGAGCAAAACCAGTAGCAAGGATGGCAAGGGCGAGAGGCGAGAGATGCGAAGTCCAGCCAAGTAACATTTCCGGGATCAACCCGACCAGGGCGGCTAGAGAACAAGTGAGAGCAGTGCCGACTAACCAGAAAATGCTGGAGAGGTTTTCATGTGAGAGATCACGGACAACAAGGGTGGAATCGCTGAAGGCAATCATCTCTTTCGCATAGCCGATATGCAGGGCATAGAGGAAGCGCGCGATGAGCACACAGCCACCGAGGGCGATAAAGGCAATATACCAGCAGAGAGCTACAAGAGCGTCTTGCCATTTCAAGTAGAATGTAAAAGTATGCGTATAGGTTGGGAAGAGCCACAGAGCGAACGCAGCGGTGAGAAGGCCACAGAGAAGAAAACTGCCGAGAAGCAGCAATGCCAGGAAGCCGGTGTGTATATATGCCGCTCGTCCAAGGCGAAACTGGTAGGTATTGGCTGATATCCGTCTCATACATCCACCCGAGGTTTCAAAAATTGCGTTCAGTTTTGTTGCCCTATGCTATAACCTCTATATTAATACGAATCAAACCGGCAGAATGATGCAATTATTGCATCTTGCTGCGCAAATAGCGCCTTTATGGGTGAAGATTGCTCCTGAGGTCTTCAAAAAGGCTGGTTTGCAAATATCTTTCTGAGGCGCTAGGAAAAATAGTGACGATGACTTTACCGTGGTTTCGTTCTTTATGCGCCTCTTGTAAAGCAGCCCAGGCAACGGCGCCGCTACTAATACCAACGGAGAGACCTTCTTGCTCCATGAGACGAATAGAGGTAGCGATGGCATCCTGGTCCGTAACGGGAATTACCGAGTCGATGAGGTCGACGCGCAGTGTATCGGGCTGAAATCCTGCTCCAATGCCCTCGATGCGATGTGGTCCGGGGCGACCACCCGATAAGATAGCGCACGAGGCCGGCTCGACGGCGATAACCTCGAGGGAGGGCTTGCGCTCGCGCAACCCTTCCGCGACGCCGGTGAGGGTTCCTCCCGTGCCAACGCCGATGACAACGATGTCAACGGCTCCAGATGTCTCTTCCCAGATCTCTACAGCGGTTCCTTCGCGATGAGCGCGAGGGTTGGCCTGGTTGTAAAACTGTTGTGGAAACCAGGTGTTGGGGAGGGTAGTTCGCAGCTCGATGACTTTGTTAATGGCGCCTCTCATACCCTGGTTGCTGGGCGTAAGCAGGATCTTTGCGCCAAAACGCCGCATGAGGAGACGACGCTCCAGGGAGATGGTGTCCGGCATGGTAAGAATGCATTGGTAGCCGCGAGAGGCAGCGATCCACGCAAGTGAGATGCCCATGTTGCCACTGGTAGGTTCAGTAATAATCCCACCTGGACGTAAAAGCCCCTGCGCCTCTGCCTCGCAGATCATCTTCAGGGCGATGCGGTCCTTGATGCTGCCGCCTGGACTAAACATTTCTAGCTTGGCAAGGACAGTAGCGCCTGCGCCTGAAGTCACGCGCTTTAACTCTACAATGGGTGTGTGACCGATGAGTTCTGTCACATCATTCGCCCAGTGGGCCATAACTCTTCACCTGTGGTTTATTATGATTAAAATGGGAGTGCTCCCAATGTAGCAGCACTTCAAACTGAGGCATCTACGTTTCCTGGAATGGAAGCAAGGCTTTAATCATGCGGAGTAGTTCTTCCATTTCAAAGGGTTTCCGCAGCAAGAGGCCTGTTTGCACTCCCATACGATGCAGTTCCCAGTCATGGCTGCCGGTAATGACAATAATGGGAGTGTTCTTCGTATTGCTATGCCCGCGCAGGATTTTAAAAAGCGATGCTCCATCGAGGTTGGGTAAACCGACATCTAATAAAATGAGATCAGCTTTGAGTTCCGGTAAGGAGGTTCTGGCTTCTTGCCCGTCAGAGAAAATATGGAGTCGCCAGTTACCGGCGCAACCCAATAGATCACGGAACATGCCTGCCAATCTTGCATCATCTTCTACGATAGCTATCAGCGTATCACTGTTGGATGTTGGCCTTGAAAATTCGGCTCCTGCATTATGCACTTGCTACCACCCCCGTCTCATGACGTAGCAGCTACAACCTTCTCTGCTCTGGCATTCGCACAAGGTACTCCTACATTTTGATTGAAACTTTGCGAGAAAACCACGAGGTCTTCAGCCTCGTGGATGAGTCGATGTCTTTTAGCCTTGGTTGGCAATGTAGTGACGAATGACCTCCTGACTGGCATTGCCAATCGTACAACAGAAGTAGCCATCACTCCAAAAGGTTCTTTCCTTCCAAAAATGTTGTTTCAAATCTGCCTCATAGCTTTTCCAAAGCTGAAAGGGGGCTTTCTGCTTCAATCGACGCACCATGGCAAGCGGTGAAATGCGAAGCTCGCTTTTGACAAGGCAATGCATATGATCTTGATCCACCTCCATTGTTTCAAAAGAAACATCAGATCGTGCTCCAATCTCCTCAAATATGCTTTTACCCACCTTTCCATAGGGAATCAAGAGCTTTTTCCGGCATTGACCGACGAAGATGAGGTGAGAGGCGATGAGAAACTTGGCATGGTGCTTTGATGAATCATCCATGATGAACGGGCGCTCACTCTCTTCATTTTCTCAAACTTGGGAATGGGTTTCAAAGCCAGTTTGTTCCCAGAAATATCCATCAGGATCGCATATCCCGTTGTCATTCGGCCCTTGATAAAGTATTCGTGACCGAGATAGCGCACCTTATCAAACTTACGCCAGCCAGAGATTTTGCCGGTTGGTATGCGTTGTTCGCTCCGAACGCCTTTCGTCTGTTGATAATCTCCATCGGGAACGCATTTCTTCCTGAGAACGCTCCTTGTTTGGAAAACGGGCGGTGTGCCTCGTGTCGCAATCATTGCCGCATCAAAGCTATGTGCTTTTGGAAGCCCTGCACGGTGGCGATGTTCATTGGTCACAAAGCCCCACGTTTCCTCGGCTGGCACCCGTTGGAGCAGCTGGGTACGAATGCTGTTCATCTGAGTAGCATGACGCAGCTGTCCTTTTCTCTTCCCTGCCTGCTTGAGAGTGACGATGCCAGCATGCAGGCCATCATGGCAAGTTTTGCAAAGTGTCAGGAGATTCCCTTCCTCATCGCTTCCGTTTTCGCTGCGAAAAACGAGATGGTGCACTTCCAAACGGTGCTCCTTCGATTTTCCCTGACAGTGTTGACAGGTGTAGCCATCTCGTGTGAGCACGTAGGCTTTGGTATTCGCGTAGCCGTAGTTGATCCCTTGTTGATAGAGCCACTTGTGCTGCAACACTGCTGGATTTTTCAAGGCATGGGGATCAAAGGTTCCCGTTTCCAGCACCATGGACGTGATCGGCATTAACCACTGGACAAAGCGGATTTCTCGCCGATGCGCGTCGATTTTGCTCGTCATGGTGGGTGAAAATCGCCCGGTCCTGGTCGAGTTCTTGCGGTTCAACCAGCGAGCGGGGCGATATCTGGTTTTGCGCTGACGACGAGTGCGACGCGAGGCCGCTCGTTCTTTCATCGTCTGGGCAATATCATTGCGGATTTCCACCTCAGAAAGATAGAGAACATTCCCGTTTTCATCAGCCACAGCCGAACCCATCACGGAACTGCCGGTATCCACTCCCAGTGTCAATGGTTGCGTGTAGGTGTGCTCTGGCTGAGAACACAGTTGGATCGTAAAGGGGGTTCTGCGTACCACTTTGGCTTTTCCTTGTTTGAGTAACAAGCGGGCAATGACACACGAACAGGGCATCAAAGGTGCCCTCTCTGGTGAAAGCACATACACTACATTCATGTGCACACCTTCCTTTCGGAAAAAAACTCTGCTTGCGCAGGTGATGCGTATCCAGGCACTGTGACCATGTATGGAATCCGGCCTCATCTCGACAATGTTAGAAAGGCTTGTCGCGCCTGGAGCACCGACCCTTTCCCCAGGTCTACTTAACTCCAGGCGACAGCGCAGCGGTCTGATGCGTCAACCGCAGGTGTCATGACCCATCTAACGTAGCTCGCATTTCTGCGGCTGAATCTGGTGAACTCAGGCTTCCGAAGAAGCCGCTGCGTCTTTCGCTCAGCGGTAGTTCACTTAGATGTAGTACATTGTTTCCATAGTGCCGGTTTGATGCTGTTGTGCCAACTCCTCAATGGTGGTTGAGGTGAGTACGAGTTGTGTCATTTCGTCAATCTTTTGCCAGACACTACGTAAGGCACACCCCGGCGAAAGCTTACAAAAATCAGGATTGGGAAGACATTCCATTGGCGGAACATAGCCCTCCAGAGCTTGCATGACCTGGGCCATGGTGATTTGGGCTGGCGGCTTTGCAAGCATATGCCCGCCCTTGGGGCCGCGAACACTTTTCACTAAGCCTTCTTTGCGCAAAGCCATTAATATCTGGTCGAGATATTGCTCTGGAATGTACTGCCGTCTCGCGATGTCGGCGCTTTCAATTGGCCCGTGACCATAGTATGCAGCCATATCGAGCATAGCTCGCAATCCATAATCGCCTTTCATTGTGAGTTTCATGATGACGACCTTTCAAGCAGACTATCACTATGGGCTGTGAGAGGCTTCAACCTATACTGAGCCAGAACATGTACAAGTATGCGATGCCATTACAGGATATATCAGCAAGGAACGTCTGTCAATGGCTTACTTCTGCTGGTAAAGCTCTTGTCGCGCTACAAGCAACGTATTGTATGGATTGTTTACACACGCGGAAAGGGTTTCTTTGGAACCATTAAGCTACTGCCGTTTTGACGATGATACTCACCGCCAGGATAGTCGTCGTGTCGAGTGAATCGGTACGCCCTCGCACTTCTACTATCTCTCCAACTTTCAAATCGCTAAAAGTGGCTGATCCGTTTGGCGTCGTATAGGTGGTGTTGCCGGTGACCGTAACGGTGACCGTTTTCTTTCCTTGAATCAGGGCGATTACAAATGTTTGAGTTCCCAGGGACTGGATAGTTCCTACTACTCTATTTACACTGCTGATTTTCACGGGAACAGTCCCGCTAGGTCTTGGGGTGAGCGTCGCAAGAGACGTTTGAGCAGCACGTGGAAGAAGAATGGCAAAAGTATAGGCCGAGACCCCTAACAAGAGTATGCAGAGGATACCCATTATCATTAGCAGCCGTTTGATTGTCATAAAAAACTCCTGGTTATGTACAACCCGTTGCAGATATTTTCGGTATCGGCAAGCTGGCAGTCCAAATTGAACGAGCAAGTATACTCGCGCAACGTCTGCTGCAAGAGTGCGCCTTGTTCTGGTGTTAGTCTCGATAGGATACGGGTGGTGCGCTGTAGCATATTCATAGATTAGCATGATATGGTAATATGTCAAGTAGGAAGTTAATAGCGGCTATTTCGACGTTACAAGCACTCGTCCCGAAAAAAAGGGGAATTCGCTATGCAACAGGATGCAATCGAAAGAGGTAAGCTGGTTTCGGCTGCTGGTGACCAACTAGAAGACCTTCATGGGCGTAATCGCGTCGAAACGCGGCTAGCAAGCTCCGCAGAAAGCCCCTACGGACCAAAGCCAGCACAACCAAAAGTGCTTGTGATCGAGGATGAAGAAAATATTATAGAACTTATCAAATTAGGTCTGCGCTATGAAGGTTTCCAGGTAGTAGGTGTTTCTGACGGACTGGAGGGATTGACTGCCGCACAGCGCATCAGTCCGGCTATGATAATCCTTGACCTGGGGCTGCCTCCCGGCAGCATAGACGGATTGGAAGTATGCCGGCGTCTTCGCGTAAACCCGACAACCCAGGACGTGCCGGTGCTAATGCTGACCGCCAGGGGCGAAGTGGAGGACCGCGTGGCTGGCTTGAAGATCGGAGCGGATGATTACCTGGCCAAGCCCTTTAGTTTTGAAGAACTTGTCGCTCGTATCCATGCTATTCTTCGCCGCCAGCGCCGCTCTTCTGATACTTTGCACGGTGAGGGGTTGAATGAAAGAGAGGAACAGGTCTTACAGTTTGGTGATTTGCGGATGAATTTGACAACGCGCGAAGTGAGTCGCGCAGGACGTCTTATCGAGTTGACCGCCACTGAATACAATCTGCTACACCTGTTCCTGAGCCACCCGCGACAGGTTCTGGATCGCCACACCATACTGAATAAGGTGTGGGGTTATGACTTTCTTGGTGAAACTAATATCATCGAAGTATACGTGCGATACTTAAGGGAGAAGATCGAAGATTTACCAAGCGCTCCCCGTTTTATACAAACAGTTCGTGGGGTAGGATACGTTTTGAAAGGGTGATAGGACGAGGATAAATGAAATGACGGCAGAACTGAAAGGCGATGACGAAATGAGTAAGGTCGCTACGAATTTGAGTACCACGAGCGACCTACTCGAGCGCGCTTCACAGGCGCAGCAATCTTCGGAACAGCGATTTGACCGTTTACTCTCCGATGCCTCCCACCAACTTCGCACTCCGTTAACATCCATACTGGGTTTCACCGAGGTACTGATGCGTGGAGCAAAAGATGATCCAGAGACGGCGCTGCACGTGCTAAAGCTGATTAAAGGTGAGGCTGAACGTATGACGTACCTGATCAATGACCTGTTACTACTGGCCCGGCTCGAGGATGCACACGACCTGGTAAAGCAACGTATTGACCTGATCGATCTGGCACTAACAGTTTTGGAACAGACAAAAGCGGCGGCAACAGACGGACGAAAGATTACCGTCCACGTTGTAACACACGAGCGGCTGAACGTGCAGGCAAACGCTGATCATCTCAAGCAGGTGTTACTCATCCTATTTGATAATGCGATGAAGTACGGTCGGCCAGGGTCGGATGGTTGGATTCGACTCCAACTAAACAGAGAAGGCGGTTACGCGCTCTTGCAGGTTATTGACAATGGCAAGGGCATTCACACGGACGACCTGCCCCATATCTTTGAACGCTTTTACCGAGGGAAGCATATGCCCATCTATGTGTTTCCCAGAAAGGTTCCTCGGGGCGCGGGGCTTGGACTCTCGATTGCCAGAGCGATCGTATTGGCGCACCAGGGAAGCATTACCGTCTCTAGTACTCCTGATAAAGAGACCATCTTCACAGAGAAAATACCCTGTCTCTCGCAGTAAACAATCATATTTCCTATTCCTTTCTACCTGGATTGACCGCCTCCCAACTGCGTGATACACTGCGATGAAACGAAACACAAGATGGCATACAGGGCTTACAATTACAAGAAACCCATGGAGGATGCTATGTGGACCTCAACATTAGAACTTGATCCTGCGCATGTTATCCCTACGAAACTTCTGGGATACATCTGGCATGGAGCCTATTTCTCTTCTATCGCGCCCCTACAAGTGCAGAATTTACCCCGGCAGCCATTACCTGCAACCAACTGGGTGCGCGTACGCAATGCGCTCGCAGGCATCTGCGGCAGCGACTTACACCTCATCTTCGTTGATGGAGACTTTAATATTGCGCCCGCGGCAATTCCCGGTCACGGTCGCTCCTATCCAGGTCACGAGGTAGTCGGAGAAGTTATAGAAGTTGGGCACGACGTGCGTCATTTAAGTGTCGGTGACCGCGTTGTACTGCAATCTGGCCCCAATTGCATCACGGCGGGTATACAACAGCCCTGTCGCTCATGCGCTTCCGGTCACTTTGGACTCTGCGAATACGGCGTCCTGCCTGGTCCACAACCAATAGGCGGCGGATGGAGCGAGGAGATGTTACTCCACGAACAACAGCTTTTCCGCATTCCCTCCGACATCCACGATATGCAAGCAGTGCTGCTAGAACCGTCCGCAGTTGCTGTCCATGCCGTCTTACGCCATTTGCCACAGGCAAAAGATCGCGTGCTCATTATCGGCGCTGGGACTATAGGGCTGCTCATCTTACAGGTTGTCCGCGCTCTCGCTCCCGAAGCCGAGGTTTGTGTAATGGCACGTCACGCCTTCCAGATCGAGCAAGCCGCGCGCTCAGGCGCGCAGATTATCTACCCGCAGGATAGTTATAAAGAGGTACAACAGGCTACCGGCGCACAACTCTACAAGGGTATGTGGGGCAACAAGATGCTATTGGGTGGCTATGATGTCATTTATGATACTGTCAGCAACACCCATACCACCCAGGATGCGCTCAGGTGGGCGCGGGCCGGTTCAACTGTGGTCATGCTGGGCCTCAATCTGCATTCTATGAGGATTGACCTCACTCCCATATGGTACCAGGAGATCAACCTCATCGGTACATTGGGCCATGGAATGGAGACCTGGCCCATCGGCACAAGCGAGAGTAAGTCCACGTTCGAGATCGCTGCCGAATTGATACAGCGAAAACTGATATTTCCCGATAAACTGATCACCCATAGTTTTCCTCTCAGCGGCTACCGCAATGCGCTTATGACCGCTGCCAATAAGGCCCGCAATCGCGCCATCAAGGTGGTATTTGACTATTCAAAGCAGCCGCCATCGGTTGTGCCAAATGTTCGCGCGGCAGCGCGTCAACACCAGCGAGCAATTACCATTCCTACAGATTCTCGTCCAACCCTGCCACCTGCGCCTGACGAAACGGGATTCTCACAGGAAACTTATCAGCGCTGGACAGAAGAAGAAGCGCCGTATGGAGCACCAGCAATCGTGGATAGTAGGGCTACAGCAGATCAAGAGGCATCACCCAGGGTACCCGCCAGTGAAAACCTTGCAGGAGAGATGCCACCAATGCCCGATTTCTATGACGAGGCTGATTTTGGCTCCACGGATCGAGTGCCGGCGGTGACTCTCGATGTCGAGAACAAAGAGAAAGATACCGCCACAGCATCTGCCGTAGAACCTGCTCAATTCAATCTCGAGCCACAATTTGTTGCCACCTCCATCATTGAGCAAGAGGATACAACCACGTTTGACGATGCTGCCTCGCCATCAGAAGCGGAAGAAGAGCACTCAATTTCACCCGAGGCGCCTCTCCCGAGGGAGAACGAACCACCAGCGTTACCTACCTCCGGAGTAGATGAAGAGGATGAGACCTGGCTGCAGTCTGTTACACACCCGCGTATCGACGCAGGTCCGTCATGGCTACAAGCCCTTTCTTCCTCTCAAAAGGATGAGGGAGAGATTGAAGCTCTATTCCCTGCTTCTACCGCCAAGAACGAAGAAAGCCCCGCCGCCCAAATCACTCCTCCAGCAACAATTGAGAGCGAGAGCGAGGCAAGGCCAACATTCTCCGCCTCAACCCAGAAACGCGTACGCTCTAAGCGCAAAACAAGCGAACACAAGGACGCGCCCCAACAGCCAACGCGCAGCGAAGAGGTCGATCAAGCGGAGCCATTCTTGCCCGAAAACGAAAACCAGGATCAACAAGCGGCTTCCGAAACTACAGAGTAGTTCCATCTGACACTCCCCTGACAAAAGCCAGGGGGTTCTTCCTTCAACCATGAGACTTGCCTATCAGTCTCGCAACCGAAAGGTAGTGGCCCGCATGTCCAGAAGCGTTCACAGAACCGAAGTTCTGTCGGTTCCCGTGTGCCCCACGGTAACGGCCTAGGTGTTGACAAGAGAGACATCCGACCGTGAGGTGAGAATAGCGCCCCTGTTTCCAGAGATTATACGCCCGTTTCTCTTGGTAGTTCTTTGGTTGATACGCTCATGCTTTTACCTAAAGGAG
>CAAGKR010287625.1_pt1 | contig 10084 bp, 6 predicted proteins | sample 2556971 | NCBI WGS metagenome assembly CAAGKR01 (sample SAMEA5207829, study PRJEB30636) | soil metagenome | biome: forest; feature: boreal; material: soil | place: USA | collected 2011-09 | depth 1 m
CATATGTTGACGGCCATCGGCTATCCCGTGCTTGAATTGATGCGCGTAGGCATTGGCTCGCTGGCACTTGGAGATCTACTGGTTGGTAAGTGGAGATACTTAACAGAAGATGAAGTAAGCGATATGGTATAACATCAAAGTATCAGAGATAGAAGGGAAGCTATATATATTGGACTCTATCGAGCACACGCTTAAAACGAATTTTGGGCATGACTCGTTTCGCGCGGGTCAGCGTCATATCATCGAATCTATTATAGCGGGGCAGGACGCTTTTGTGCTGATGCCTACGGGCGGCGGGAAATCGCTGACGTATCAATTGCCGGCTTTGTTGTTACCTGGATTGACGATTGTGATTTCGCCGTTGATCGCGCTGATGCATGACCAGGTGGATCGCCTGCGCGCCAATGGTATCGCGGCTACCTTTATCAATAGTTCGCTCAATCTTGCTGAGCAAAGGGAACGAGAGCGGGCAGTGCTTAACGGGCAGACGCAATTGCTCTACGTGGCTCCAGAGCGACTGGTGACGGGCAACTTCCTGGCGCTGCTTGACCAGGTTGAGCAGAACGTGGGCATATCGCTGGTGGCGGTAGACGAGGCGCACTGTGTCAGCGAATGGGGGCATGATTTTCGCCCCGAGTACCGGCAGATCGGCATATTACGCGCGCGCTTCCCGCGTGTGCCAATGATGGCATTGACGGCCACGGCTACCGCGCGGGTGCGTAAGGATATCCTGTCACAACTGGGGCTGCGCGATCCACTGGTGCATATTGCCAGCTTCAATCGCCCCAACCTGTCCTACGAGGTGCGCGATAAACGGAAGGGTACCTTTGACGAATTGGTACGACTACTGCGCGAACTGGCAGGGGAATCGGTGATCGTGTATTGCCAGAGCCGCAAAAGCGTGGAAGATCTCAGCATGGCTCTGAACCAGAGCGGCATCGAGTCTTTGCCCTATCACGCGGGTTTAAGCGCGGAGCAACGCACCGACCATCAGAATCGCTTCATCCGTGACGATGTACCGGTGCTGGTAGCAACGATTGCCTTTGGCATGGGCATCGGCAAACCGGATGTGCGCGCGGTGATTCACTACGATCTGCCGCGCAACCTCGAAGGATATTACCAGGAATCGGGCCGCGCCGGGCGCGATGGCCTGCCCGCGCGCTGCGTCATTTTCTTCAGTCGCGGCGACCTCACGAAAGTGGAGTATGTCATCGGCCAGAAGACGGACGAGCAAGAGCAGCGCATCGCTCGCCAGCAGTTGAAGCAGGTGGTAGCCTATTGTGAAAGCAGCGTTTGCCGCCGCAAAGTATTGCTGGCCTATTTTGGCGAGACGCTAGAGGATGAGCAGTGCGGCAATTGCGATACTTGCGCGCACCCAGGTGTGCTGGAAGATCGCACGAAGGATGCCATCAAGCTGCTATTTTGCATCGCGAAGACGCAGCAGCGTTTTGGGATGAAGCATATCATCGATGTGTTGCGCGGGGCGCAGACGCAGAAGGTGCGCGATGCAGGGCATGACCAGCTTCCCATTTACGGGTACGGCAGGGAACTGAGCGCCGATGAGTGGCTGCATATTGGCCGCGCCCTCATTCACCAGGGCTTGCTCGACGAAACTAGCGATGGGTATACCATACCGCGCCTGAACGAGCGTTCCTGGGAAGTGATTCGCAAACAACGAACGGTAGAGATTGCCACGCCGGTGAAACCTGTTTCGACACGTATAGAGAAGCCGGGTCGGCAGAAAATATATGCCAGAGGTGATGATGAAATAGCCGCCCCAGATGCGCCTGGAACCGAAGAGTTGTTCCAACATTTACGCGCATTACGCAAGCAGCTTGCCGATGAGCAGGGGGTACCTCCCTACGTTGTCTTCCCCGATACCAGCCTGCAAGAAATGGCCCGACAACGTCCCCAGACGCAACGGCAATTCGAGCTGATTCCAGGTGTCGGCGCTCGCAAACTGGCAGCGTTCTACAACATTTTTACAAGCGAGATTCGCGCCTACTGTGAAGATCACGGCCTGGAGATGGAACTGGGAACGGTCAAGCCTCCAAAGGTGAAAGCGGTAGAGACAACCCCAAAGGAGAATACTCCTTCATCACTCCCCGGTTCGGTCACGCGCCAGTTGACGCTGGCGATGTTCCTGCAAGGCTTGAGCATGGATGAAATCGCGCAGAGGCGCAACATGAGCCGGGGTACCATCCTCACACACCTGACCGAATTGCTCGAATCAGGCGAACCCCTCGATATGGAGCGTCTGATACGCCTGGAACGCTACAACGTAATCGCCGACGCGCTGCGAGAGGTAGGCGGCGAGCTATTGAAGCCCGTCAAGGAATTCCTGGGCGATGAGTATGCCTATGATGAGATACGCCTGGTGAGAGCGGCGGAGAACCGGAAATTTTAACAAACCAGTAGATTTCTCGTCAATTACTTTGAGAGGGATTCTACTATGGTTGATCGTTCAGGACAACAATTGGGGCATTATAAGCTTATCCGTTTAATCGGTAGAGGCGGTTTTGCCGACGTGTACCTTGCGCGGAATCTACATCTGAGATCGTTGTGCGCGATCAAAATTTTGAGAACGCCGCTGATGCATAAGGGACGACGCAAGTTTCTGCAAGAGGCGCGACTGGCAGCTACACTGGAACATGATCATATTGTGCGCGTTTTGGATTTTGACGTGCAAAATGGCCTTCCCTTTATCGTGATGAGCTATGCGCCACATGGCTCTTTACGAAATTACCATCCTCGCGGTACAAAGCTCAGCTTTAGTACTATTCTTACATACCTCGAACAGATCGCTGATGCATTGGACTATTTGCACACTCAAAATTTAATCCACCTCGATATCAAATCAGAAAATCTTTTAATAGGGCGTAACTATGAAGTGCTACTTGGTGATTTTGGTATCACTGAAGCAACGCACAAACCGTCAGGGCCTGCATCCAGACCAGGCACGCTTTATTACATGTCTCCTGAACACCTGCGTGGCAAGTCATGCACAGCAAGCGATCAATATGCTCTGGCTATCTGTGTCTATGAATGGCTGGCAGGGCAATTTCCGTTCGAGGGAACACGCGCAGAGATTAGATGGCAACATTTGCATGATCGTCCAGGCTCATTACGCGCCCTGGCCTCTGACATTCCGCCAGCTATGGAAAAAGTTGTGCTACGCGCTTTGTCGAAAGATCCGCAACGACGCTATCCCAGTGTGGGAGCATTTGTCGCGGCCTTCAGAGAGGCCATGCCGCCTGTTCTGCCACCTGCCACAGCGCTTTCAGTCGCGCAGGTGGGTTGGTTGAAGTTGCGCAGGTGGATTGCGAACTGCCGTAAGTGGCTGCTTACCCGCCAGTAGCGACGTTACTTTATCCGCGCAGTTTTGTGTAGGCCAGGCGTAGACCTTCGAGGGGCAGGTACTGGTTGACGTGCTGGATTTCGGGGATGATGGGGGCCATCAACTGGGCGAGGCCGCCGTGCGCGATGATTTTGACCTGGCTTTCGTCGGTCACGCCGGGTATTTCTTTGCGCAGGCGGCTAATCAGGCCCTGCACCAGCCCGACGTGTCCGAAGATGATGCCTGATTGCATGTTCTCGATGGTGTTTTTGCCCAGCGCGTATTGCGGCGGGGTCATGTCCACGCGGTACAGACGAGAGGCGGCGCTGCTCAAGGCTTCGGCGGAGATCATGAGGCCTGGGGCGATAGCTCCGCCCAGAAAATCGCCGCTACCGGAAATGACATCGAAGGTGGTAGCGGTGCTGAATGCAATAATGATGGCGGGGCCACCGTAGAGATGATGCGCGGCAATGGTGGTAGCGATACGGTCGGAGCCAATCTCCCAGGGATTATCGACCAGCAATTTGATGCCCAGATCGAGTGTATGATCGAGCACAATGGCTTCTTTGTTGCAATAGCGCACGGCCAGTTCCTGGAAAACGGGTGTCAAGGGGGGAACGACGCTCGACAGGATGATATCATCGATATCGGTCAACCGGTGTCCCGCGTGGCGCGCCAGGTCGTTGAGCACCATCGCGTATTCGTCGGTTGTGCGCTCGCGGGCGGTCGATACCACCCAGTGATTGCGCATGGTGACGCTGTTATAGAGACCAAACTTGATATTGGTGTTGCTGATATCGATAGCAAGCAGCATAAGAGTATCTCCTGCGCTAACCAGTAGCGACGCCCCTTGTGGGTGTCCCGTTTTCTTCGTCCATAAGCGTCTCCTATGCTCTTATGATATACGGACGGGACACCCACAAGGGGCGTCGCTACTGGTTAGTTTCACATTATTTGCTGCAACCGCGCGGCATATTGTTTAAGGTAGGCGGCAATTTCGAAGGTATTTCCATAAGAGGTGTCGGTAGCCACAACGACCTCGCTATCGGTGCGCGAATCCAAAAATGCCAGCGTGGTGGGAGTGCGCATACGCTTGCGGCGCGCTTTCTGACCCGATGGGAAGAAGGCGCGTCCAAAGATGAAACCGGCCACGTTTTCGCCCGCGCTGGGAACATCTCGCATGGCATTCCTGGGGGTGGAGCGATCAGGCCGGGGTGCGCCACGCGCTGTGACATACCGAACATGCATGAGCGGCACATGCGCGATTTTGTCGCCTTCCTGCTTCACAAAATCGTCCGGCGTAATCACGATCAGATATTTTTCAATATGCCGCAAACGCCGGGCATCCGCGATGAGCGACCAGACACTACCCGCGCCAATAAAGAGCGTGATAAGCATCAGCGCTGTTGCGAAACAGCCTGTGAAGACGCTTTGCTGGAAGTTATAGGGAATAGTGACAGAGGCAATAAATGCGAAGAGTCCGAAGCCAATAATCGCGCCAACGGCCCAGCCAAGCATGCCGGTCGTTAATTTGTTTTTCAATAACGGTAGAACAAGCCAACCTGGCGGCGTTTCCTCGCCAGATGCCCTGGCTCTCTCCAGTATCTCGGCTGCTTCCATAGCATCCCTTTCGCTTTCTGCGGTGTACTCCGTGTTTCGTACAGGGTAGGGGCGGGGCTTGTCCTCGCCCTGGTTCGTCATTTAATGTATTTGATTATACCAGACATCAGGTATCATGTGTATGGCCTCTCCCTTTACCACATCTGTCAGCAAGAAGAAGAACATGAAAGCAACACTGACATGGTACAATATTTGCAACACCAGGAATGGCATTGTCATTCTGAGCGAAGCGAAGAATCTGGCTCGATGGACAGTGAGATTCTTCGCTTCGCTCAGAATGACAATTAAGAACAAAGTGGATATATGGAAGAGCGCATACAATTTGAAGCAAGAGAGAGGGCCTGGCACCTTCTGCGAAGTTTTCACGCAAGTCACCCACAATGGCGGGATGATTGCACGCCACTTCATGAGATTACGAGGTGGCTCGACCTCGAAGTCGAAACGTTTCATTCTGACGATCAGCCAGAAGGCACATTTGGGTATCTGGACCCGCAGGAACATCTTATCTGGCTGCGTCGCGATCTTCCTCCACTGTTGCGCCGTTTCACGCTGGCGCACGAACTGGGCCATGCCATGCTCCATCGCAAAGTCGCCCCGCGGCTGCAGCCGTTATTTGAGAGCATCTATGCCGGTATAACTATCGCGGTTGGCGACGAAGGGGCGTCACGTGAAGACCCCTGTTCGACGGATGATGTGCGTGAAGAGGTGAGCAGCCCAACTTTTCAGGAACAGGCTGAGGAAATGCTCGGCCCAGGAGTGGCGTATGATCCACGCAGCCAGCGCGAACTGGCGGCCAACATCTTCGCCGCGGAACTGCTGATGCCGTTGGAAAGGGTACGTGAGCTTTTCCTGGCGCGAGATACGCAGGCATCCCAGCTTGCCAGTATTTTTCAAGTCTCACAGAGCGCGATGCTTAACCGGCTGGCGGATCTGGTGATGGGCGATGCAAGCGTTTCCTCCCCACATCGTCGTCCATCCCCGCCCCCGCCGCCTCTACAGAACGGGGGCAGAGCATCGGAGAATGAGGAGGATACGGCGTGGATAGAGCGGTATGACGAGTTTCAGCGGGCGGCGATTGAGGCGCGGACGCCGGCCTTGATTGTGGCGGGGCCGGGCAGTGGAAAAACCAGCACACTGATCGGGCGAGCGGCCTATCTCATCCGTGAGCAGGGCATCGCGCCTGAGCATATCCTGGCGCTGACTTTTTCACGCAAAGCGGCGGGGGAGATGCAGGAACGTTTAGACAAGATGCTGCTATCCGGTACCGGTATGGTCACTCCCAGGGTCAGCACTTTCCATGCTTTTTGCGCTCAATTGCTGCGCAACTATGGTGAGCAGGTGGGGCTGCGCGCCAATTTTGCCTTTATCGATGACGCGGAAGGGTATTTTCTATTGCGCCGTTTGGCCGCGGAACTGCCGCTGCGCCATTATCAGAACCTGGCTCACCCTGCTGCATCTTTTCCCGACATACTCGGCGCTATTTCGCGCGCGAAGGACGAATTGGTTACGCCAGATATGTACAGGCAACTGGCGCAGACTATGCTTGAGCAAGCGCAAGATGAAAAACAGCAGGAGTCGGCGGAGAAAGCGCTCGAAGTGGCCGCCGTTTACCAGCTCTACCAGCAGAGCTTAGCGCGGCAGGGCGATACCGATTTTGGCGGTCTGATTATATTTGCCGTGCAACTTTTGCAGGATCAACCTGTTGTTCGAGCGGAATTGCGCGAGCAGTACCAGCATATTCTGGTGGACGAATTTCAGGACATTAATCGCGCCAGTGGCGTGCTTTTGCGTTTACTGGCGGGCGATGAGCAGCGCGTGTGGGTGGTCGGAGATGCCAACCAGGCAATTTATGGCTTCCGGGGAGCTTCGCCCGCCAATATCGCTAATTTTCACCAGGACTACCCCGGCGCGGTTGTGCTACCGCTTAGCCGCAACTATCGTTCGCGGCCCGATATCGTCAACCTGGCAGATGCTTTCCGTCGCCGACAACTCGAAGCAGAGACGCTACCCGGCGCGGTTTCGACGGCTCGCGCAACGCAAACGGAACCATACATCACGCTGGCAAATGCGCCCGATGAGGATACTGAGTTCAACGGCATCATCAACGATATGCGGCGCAAGCACGAGCAGGGCTACGCCTACCGGGATATGGTCGTGCTCTGTCGCACGCGCTCTCTGGCGCGCAAGGTGACACGCGCCCTGGTCGCGGCAAACCTGCCCGTAATTGAACGCGGTGGAATGCTCGAACAGCAACACATCAGGAACCTGCTCTCGATTATAATGCTGCTGACAGACTCCGGCAGCATGGGCATAGTGCGGGCGGCGCGTTTGAGCGACCATCTCTTCTCGCAGCAAGACATCGAGATTTTGCTACAGGCCATCCATGAAAGCAGAAGCGGCGAGCAAAAGCGCACACTCGCCACTCTGCTGATGCGCAATGATACGCCTGCTGCTTTAAGCCATAGCGGTCGTCAATCATTCGCGCGCCTCTCCGCGATTCTAAAGAATATGCGCAACACCTGCGCCAGCGTTTGGATGCTGTTCGCGCACTACCTGTTCGTGGAATCCTCGATCGGGCGCGATTTGCTATCAGTAGCGACGCCCCTTGTGGGTGTCCCGTCCTCTTCGTTCATAAGCGAAACACAAAATACAGGGATAGGATACCCACAAGGGGCGTCGCTACTGGCGTTACGTGCCGATTATAATAGCCTTTTGCAGATGGCGCGATATTATGACCAGCAGCAGCAAACGCTGCGCTTGCAAAAGAGGGAGCAGGCTATTGAACGCGGCGAAGAACCTGAAGAGGCGATAGCGCCGGATATCGAGGAACAGGCGAAGGGTTTTCTGGACTATATTACCGTCCTGCTTTCTTTGCGCCAGGATGGGGGTAGCCGGCGCGAGAGCGAGAGCAATGACGGGGAAGATCTGCCCGACGTGGTTCGCGTGATGACAGTCCATGCTAGCAAGGGCTTAGAGTTTCCGGTGGTCTACCTGCCGGGCATCGTTAAAACACGCTTTCCCGCGTCAAAACGCTGGCAGCCGGCCCCGCCGCCACGCGGGCTGGGAGCAACAGGCAGTGACGAAGAGCGCGCGCGCGAAAGCGGAGAAGCCTGTCTCTTTTATGTTGCAACCACCCGCGCGCGCGATCACCTGGTGATTAGCTACGCGAACCGCTATGGCAAGGTTAACCGCTCGCGCTCGCCTTATATCGATGCGCTGCTGGCCGGGGTAACGGACGAACGCGCCATCAGGATTGTCTGGCCCAAAAGCGATGAGAGTCTTTCTACCATATCAGAGGATGACGAAAACGACGAAACGGTTTCCGCCCAACCGGATGACGTGTTTGTCGAAGCCATGAAGCCCCAGACATGGCGATCGAGCGATATCGAAGCGTACCAGCGCTGCCCGCGCCAGTATCTCTATAGCTCCATCTATCACTTTCGCGGCGAATCCGCCGCCTATCAACTGTTCTGGAGAGCCACAGGCGAAACGCTGGATGAACTGCAAAAGCAAATCGCGACCTTGCAGCAAAACGAAGACAGTGAGGCGCATTTCCCAACCGAAGAGGAGACGCGCGAACTCTATACGCGCTGCTGGCAGAGTCACGAGGGACATACGCTGCCATTCGGCTCGATGTACGAAAACCATGGACACGAAGTGGCGGCATTGCTGCGGCACAAATTGATGGAAAGCGGCAATACGCACTGGCAACTGCGCCCCCAGTATAGCGTCGAGGTGGCGGGAAAAACCGTCGAAGTGACGGTTGACCGCGTTGAGACGCCTGGGCATCCAGGCGAGCCGGTGAAGTTCGTCAAGACAGGCTTTGGCAGGCGCAAAGATAAAGTCGATCCCTCTACTCGCGAACTGCTGTACGCCCGCGCCTCGCGCCAGCATCACCCCGCCCAACCTATCGAGTTGCGCTTCCACAACATGAGCACGGGCGAAACCTTCGAGATTGTGCTGAAAGAGAAAAAAGAACAGAAATTGTACGAGGAATTGATTCAAACTATGGCGGCTATGGAGCGCAATGAGTTCCCGCCCAAACCCGATACGCGCACCTGTCCGGGCTGCCCATTCTTCTTGATTTGCCCGGCGTAATACGAACGTTATCTATTGCTTTTGAAAATAAACTCGTCTATACTTTGAGTAGGTTTTCACGAAGTAATACAAGGAGAAGAGAGATGCAAGCCCATATCAACAATCACGATGTATACTACACCACTAATGGTCATGGTCGCCCGATGTTACTTCTGCATGGTGGGACGGGGCTTGACCACACATATTTCCGTCCCTGGCTTGACCCATTAAGTGACCAGTTGCAATTGATTTTCTATGATCTGTACGGCCAGGGCCGCTCGACGCGACCGCAAAGCTTTGAGGATATCAGCATGGATACCTGGGCGGATGAAGCCGACGCCTTACGCGCTCACCTGGGTCATGAACGGATCATCATGCTGGGGCATTCCTACGGCGGCTTTATTGCTCAAGAATATGCTTTGCGGTATGGCGATCACCTGGATGGGCTGATTCTTTGTGATACTGCTCCTGTCCTGGATTATATAGAGGTTGCTATGGCTAATGCTCAGAAGCGGGGTACGCCTGAGCAATTTCAGGCTTTGATCGCCGGACTTTCAGCGCCGGTAGCAGACGATGCCGGTTTTCGACAAGTCTGGACAACCATCTTGCCCTTATATTTCAACAGGTACGACCCGGAAGTAGCAGCCACGATGGATGAGGCGACCCTGTACAGCGCGGGCGCTTATAACCAGGGCATGGGCAAGTTACTGCCAACTTTCAACGTTTTGAGTCGCTTGAGCGAGATTACCGTGCCAACTCTTGTGATAACGGGCCGGCACGACTGGATTACGCCGCCAACACAGGGAGGCGAGCGTCTCCACGCCGGACTGCCAAACTCGCAACTGGTCATTTTCGAGGATAGCGGCCACTTCCCTTTTATCGAGGAACGCGACAAGTTTGTGGCAACCGTTAGAGACTGGGTAAATAACCTGGGCTAATCAGCAATAATAGTATAAGTCCTCTTTCCATTTTGTATGCTCAAAGCATTGCCTGAGTCCCGCGTTATGATGAATATTACCAACCAAAATCGGGAATCGTGTTCATTGGGAC
>CAAGKR010446375.1_pt1 | contig 10081 bp, 7 predicted proteins | sample 2556971 | NCBI WGS metagenome assembly CAAGKR01 (sample SAMEA5207829, study PRJEB30636) | soil metagenome | biome: forest; feature: boreal; material: soil | place: USA | collected 2011-09 | depth 1 m
AGCCATTGCCACAACCGGGACCCCGTCGGACTCCGGCAATGCTGGATATTCAGCCAAATCGACTCCGGAGCCCCGAATGATCAATGCTCTCTCACGAGCCACTCCGCCCAGACGAAGCAAGGTATCCCGATCGTCCGGGTTCTGAAAAATCACACGGAGATTGTTTTTGCCAAAAGCCAGACGGTACAACAGGGAAACCGTACTTCGGATCAACCAGTTCTTGAAGCCCGAGGCAATAAATACGAATCCCAAGCCGGAGACGGAGGCAACGACCGCGGGAACCTTGCTGATTCTGGCCACCAATCCGCCGTACAACACCGGCTTGCTGGAAACCAGATGAACAATGTCAGGTTTTACCTCGCGCACTAGCGAGAAGATAGCCCGCAGCGTGAGCAACTCAGCAAACAGATTCGTGGCGCTGCGGGAAATCGGGAGTTCATGAACCATGATGCCCGCCCGTCGCAATGCGCATTCCTTGCCCGTCAGGGCAGCACCCAGATGGACCTCATATCCATCCTGAAGCGCGGCTAAGGCAATCGGAAGACGATGCGAGACGAAAAACCAATCTACATTGACAATGAACAGCAACTTCTTTTTCACTACAATTCCGGCCACGATTGAAACATCAGCATCGCCCTGGTCCGGGGCGCTTTGGCAATACGCTGGCGTAGTTCCGCATAGTGCATCACAATCGCCACAATCGGTATCCCGCGGCGCAGATGGCAACGCGATCGTAAGCGGACTTCACATCTATGAAGACTCCGCCAACCCTGAGCTTGCCTAGAAGTTCCTCCAGCGGCATGGCGAGGAATTCCCTATGGGACACCGCCGCAATGATGGCATCCGCGTCTGGCGGAAGCCGTTCCCAAGGGGTAAGCGTCACGCCATATTCATGCGCAGCCGCGTCGGACGCTGCAATGGGATCATGTACGCTCACCTCACAGCCGAATTCTTTCAACTCCCGCACCACGTCCGCGACCTTGGAGTTGCGCAGGTCGGGGCAGTTTTCCTTGAAGGTCAGCCCCAGTACGATCACCTTGGACCCCTTTACCGGGCTCCCGCTCCTGATCAACTGTTTCACCGTCTGCTGCGCGACATAGGCGGCCATGCCGTCGTTGATGTGGCGGCCGGCCAAAATCACTTGTGGATGGTATCCCACCATCGCGGCTTTGTGAGTGAGATAGTAGGGGTCTACGCCTATACAGTGTCCGCCTACCAGACCGGGACGGAAGGGCAGAAAGTTCCATTTGGTACCCGCGGCCTCCAGGACTTCCAAAGTATCGATACCGACGCGATCGAAAATCAGCGCCAATTCATTCATCAGCGCGATGTTGAGGTCGCGCTGCGTATTCTCGATCACCTTCGCGGCTTCAGCCACTTTGATCGAACTGGCTTTATGCACGCCGGCGACAATCACCGAACCATAAAGACTGGCTACTTTGTCCAGTGTCGGGCCGTCGTCACCGGAAACTACCTTGAGGATCTTGGTGATCGTATGCTCCTTGTCGCCAGGATTCACGCGCTCCGGGGAATAACCGACATGGAAGTCCTGCTTCCATGCCATGCCGGAATGCTTTTCCAGCAAAGGAACGCATACTTCTTCCGTGGCGCCGGGATAGACGGTCGATTCATAAACTACGATCGCTCCCTTCTTCATGTGTTTCGCCACGGTCGTGGAAGCTCCCACCAGGGGAGAAAAATCCGGGATATGGGCTTCGTCTATCGGCGTCGGGACGGCAACGATAATGAAGTCTGCCCGATTCAGGAGCGATGGATCCGTGCTGACAGTCAGGCCAGTGGCCGCCTTCAGATCCTGGCCGGAAACCTCGTTCGTCGGATCGCAGAACTTGCGATAGCTGTCAATCTTGGATTCCGAAAGGTCATAACCAATGGTTTCGAATTTCTTGCCAAATTCCACCGCCAGCGGCAGACCGACGTAGCCCAAACCAACTACAGCAACGACTTGTTTCATTTCCTGTGCCACCTTTCACGTTCAAGCTCATCGTATCGATCGGAATGAGGGCGAGCCTTAGTCGATGCGGCGCTGAATTGATCCTCATGCAAGTTGATCGCCAAGCGAAAACCGCGCGCAGGCAAGGCCCGGTTTACCCTGCCGCAAGAAAATCAAAATGACCAAGCCGTATCTCAAGTCGGCGCAACAGGGGTCACTGGCAGTCCAACCACGCCTGGAACATCAACACATCCCACAGATGATATTGCCAGTTACGTTGGCCGGAGAGATGCTCTGCCCATTTGCGCCGAATCGGCGCCGGGTCGAAATAGCCCTCCTGCCGTAGTCTGGATTCATCGAGCAAGCTTTCCGCCCAATCCCGCAGCGGCCCCCGCAACCACGCATCTATCGGTACCCCGAATCCCATCTTGGGCCGCTCGATCAACGCCTGTGGCACATAATTGTAAAGCACCTGTCGCAAAATCCACTTGCCCTGTCCGTTGCGAACTTTCATGGCCAAAGGCAAGTGCCATGCGAACTCCGCCACCCTGTGATCCAGCAAGGGTACGCGCGCCTCGAGGCTAACAGCCATGCTCGCACGATCGAGTTTCGCCAGAATGTCGTCCGGCAGATAGCTCACAAGATCGAGGAACATCATGCGTTGCGTAATGTCCGGCAAATCCGCCCACAGCGCGCGATCGGTCAGCACCGTCGCCGGCTCCGACGCCCCGAAAATCACCGCTTCCGGTTCCCAGTGGGAAACCAGGCCGCGGTACAGCTCTTCCGGCGACGCGCACGCCAGGATCCCGGCAAGCTTGTGCAGCTTGTCGCCGGGCAATTGCGCGCGCAAACGCCCGGGTAACGCCGGCTCCAAGAAAGACAATATCCTATTCCAACGCTGCGGAGCCAAGGCCGTCAAGCCGTATGACAGTGCCGCTCTCACTGGCTTGGGCATCCAGCCGGCTTTGCGCCAGATACTTTGCACCCAGAGATAGCGGTTGTAGCCGCCGAATAGCTCATCCCCCGCATCCCCGGAAAGGGCGACCGTCACATGCCGCCGGGTCATTTGCGAAACGAGGAAAGTCGGGATTTGGGAGGAATCGGCAAACGGCTCATCGTAGATCTCCGGCAAGCGCGGAATGACTGCCATCGCCTCTTCCGGCGCGACATAAAGCTCGGTGTGCTCCGTGCCCAGGTGACGGGCTACGGCCCTGGCATGCCCCGCCTCGTTGTAAGCCTCCTCGTGAAAGCCAATGGAAAAGGTCTTCACCGGCCGAGTCGACTGCGCCTGCATCAATGCCACCACGGTGGAAGAATCAATGCCGCCAGAAAGAAGAGCACCCAATGGCACATCCGCTTCCATGCGCAATGCTACGGCATCGCGCAACAAAAGATCGAGCGCGGCAACCGCGTCCGCATCGCCCCCGGAAAAGGGCTGCCGTATGCCCGCCTCTGCAAGCTCTCTGGCCGACCAATAGGGACGAACTTCAGGGAATTCCTGGCGACCTGCCAGCGGCAGGCTGAGCATATGTGCCGGCAGCAGTTTTCGCACTCGTTGGTAAATTGAATAGGGCGCGGGAATGCAGTTGTGCCGCATGTAGAGCGCCAGAGCACCGCGATCGATTTCCCCGCGCCAAGCGGGATGCGCCTTGAGCGCCTTGAGTTCGGAACCGAACAGGAACGCATTCCCCATCCAACCGTAGTACAGGGGCTTTTCGCCGAAGCGGTCGCGGGCTAGATGCAAAATGCGCTCGCGCCTGTCCCACAGCGCAAAAGCGAACATGCCATTGAAGCGCGCAAGCGATTCGGGCACGCCCCAATGCTCGAAGGCGGCAAGCATCACCTCGGTATCGGAATGTCCCCGCCATTTGATCCCCCTTTCTCCCCCGGGGAGAGAACCGCTTTGCCGCTTCTCCCCTTGGGCGATGGCTGGGGTGAAGGCCAGGGCAGCCTCCAGTTCAGAGCGCAGAGCCCGATAATTGTAGATCTCACCGTTAAACGCGATGACATAGCGGCCGCTGGCGGACAGCATCGGCTGATGCCCCTGTGGCGACAAATCGAGGATAGAAAGCCGGCGGTGCCCGAGCGCGATGCCTACGTCAGCATCTATCCAAGTGCCGCCGTCGTCCGGGCCGCGGTGGACCAGCCGGTCCGTCATGCGGGCAAGCCCGGCCGTCAGATCATCCAGACCTTGTCGCGAAAATTGCAGATATCCCGCCACGCCACACACAATTAATCCTTTACGCGAACAATCACGTTGTCGTCGGGTAGTAATTTGACCGGGTACGCAGCCGGCGTTGGCGGCGAACTCATGCGCCAAGTCGAGCAGGCCTTTGTCGCGGTTGATGCGCTCAAGGAAAAGATCCAGGTGCGCGGGTGGCGGCGTCGGTCAGCTTGCATGTGCCGGCGTCTTGAGAAAGCGATAGGGTTCGATCCCGTGCGGCAGATTCAGATCATCCAGCCGTCGATGCAAAGAGATCAGCAATTCGGCCCAGGCCTTCGCCATCTCTGGTGGAACCTTGCCACCGCGGTGATCGCGCCAACGGCGCCCGGCCGCGGTGGCAAACATCAAGTCGCGTGGTAGCTTGAGACCTGTCGCCAGCACCGCGAGCAGTAGATTGCCCCATTGGCGGCGCTGCGCGAATCGGCTAATTTGTGCGCTAAGAAAACAACGACGCGACAGGAATATATTGCGCAGGGCGATCGGCCCCATGCGATATCCCAGAAGAATCTCGTCCAGAACGGCGAAGCGGCTGTCCGGGTACGCACGCAGCAGCAACTCCTGATCCTGGGAGCGCACCAGTACCGGGGTTCGATAGCGATAGCGGCGGAACCAGTCGGCGCGCCCCATCCAGCTCGGGTGCGCCAGGTAGAAACCGTTCCAAGGCTGCGCGCACAGCGCCTCGTGGCTCAAGCGGTGGGGGAACAACCCGGTGGCGGCCCCGCTAGCGTCGAAAATCAAGGCCCGGCAGCCCACCAGATCCAGCGCGCTCTCGGCGTTCAGGCGCGCCACCTGGCGCGCAAACCGATCCGGAAAACACACGTCATCTGCGTCCATGCGGGCGATGTAGCGGCCGGCGGCTGCGTCGATGCCCTGATTCAGCCGGGCGGCCAAGTTTCGCTTCATGCCATCGCGCAACAGGCGTACGCGCGGATCGCCGAAGCGAAGTGCGATATCCGGGGAAGCATCGACCGACCCGTCGTCGAGCACCAGTAATTCAAAATCGCTAAAGCTTTGCTCCAGCACGGATAACATGGACAGCGCCAGGGTGCGTGCGCCATCGCGTACCGGAAGGAGGACGGAGACTTCAGGCATGCCGGCTTATCGAAAAATGATCCAGGATGGTTTCGAGTCAAACGCGGCTAATGTACTGCCAGCGAGAAACGGCGAGATCGCGCGCATCCAGTTTTGGGCTCGCATACCAGGGCGAAGGCGCGATAACGATCTGTTCCGGACTATATCCCAGCCAGCCTGCCCACCAACTGAAACTGCTGTTGGCGATGATGTGGTGTTTGCATGCGCTCATCAATGCCAGGTCCTGTTCAGGCCTTTCGGCGTTTCCCGTTACGAAAACCGCGGATGGATCCAGCGAAAGCTCGGCACGGGCCCATTCCGGATCGTCGGAGAACACCATGAAATGGCATTCCGGGCAGCGGTTCCTGATGAGACTTATTGCGCGCCGGTAATATCCGATGGAACACAGGCCGTGCACTTGCGTCGCGTTGTCGAGGCTTGCGAAATCACCCCTGCGCACATGCAGGCCGACACTGCGATCAGAGCGCGCCAGTTCCAGCAGTCTGGCGTTAGCGCCGGCCAAAGGCTGCCGGAGCGTGAAATCGGCACGAATTCTGTCGGCGATATCGATGAAATAGCGCTCGGACTGCCAGTAGCCAATCAGGCAGACTGGCTCATGCAGCGTCAGCACAGTTGGGTCGTAGGTGATCCCGGATTCGAAATGCCAGCGGCGAAACCAGGGGCGAACGAGCGCCAGCCGCATTCCGATTTCCGCCACCCACACCGGCCAGCTGTTCAAATCCGCCGCGGTCGCCAGCCTAGCCTGCAGCTTGAATGGCGCAAGGGCATAGGCGCGGCGGGTGTAAGCCCGGAACGCAAATGCATGCTCGAACGCGCGCGTGTCGAGCAGCAGTTCCGCGCCCAGCCGGTCAGCCAATGCCCGACCGGCCGCGTACTGGAACATCTGGTTTCCCAGGCCACCTGTCAAGCGAACAATGACCATCAGTCGTGCTCGCGAAAACAACACAGTTTGGTCATCGCGAACACCTTTAGTCCTTGATGGCGGTTACGTGGTAGCCGACGGTGAAGCGCTGTTCGTGGTCGAATCGGTCCAGGAAACGGCAGACCAGCGGAATCGCAAGCGCGAGCAGGGGGGCAAGCAGCGCCCACAGCGGCAGCCACAGCAGCTCCGTCGTTAATGGCATGCCAAGTTTGAACGGGCGGGTTGTCTGCACGAAGCGGATCGATTCCTGGGCGAAGAACCTGAAGGAACCGGCATTCGCCTCTATCTTGATCTGCGAAAACCCCGCTTCGCTGAGGAAGTGATGGTACCAATAGGGCGTGTAGCCGCCGTAATAGTGATATGGCTCCTGGTGGATGCCGGAACCGAGGGGAGCAGTCAGCATCAGAAGCCCGCCAGACTTGAGGATGCGCGCCATTTCCTGCACCACCTTGATTGGTTCGCGCACATGCTCCAGCACTTCAGTGCACAGGATGGCGTCGAACTCCCCGTCCGCCACCGGCACGCTGGCGATATCGCAGCGGTAGTCGATCCTGCCGTAGCCGCCGTGACGCAGCTGAACATCATCCAACCCGGCGAAATCCTGGGTTTCGTAGCGACAGTGCGTAAACAGCGGGCGGTACGGGCAGGAGCCGGCGCCCAGGTCGAGCACCCTCGCGCCCGCGGGCAGGCTGGCCGCCTGCCCGGCCACCCACCGGTCGCGGTTGACCAAGTTGAACGCAAACAGAGGGCTGGCCTTGAGCCAGGATTTCAACGCCACCGGAATATCCTTTGGCACAACACAATTCCAATCCGACAATCGAAGGCGGAGCTTCCGCTCGGGCGCAGGTTCCGGCCGTCACGGCTCCTTGTGTGCGCCTGACTTCGAGACCTTTCTCTGCGCGTTGAACGTTTCATCGCCCCAATGCTTTTCGCGCATCCTGCAACGGCAAACGATCGCCAACAAAGAACGATCCTGCTTCGTTCAGATGGACGGCGTCTCGGTATAGAAGCGTCCTATCCTTCATTGCCCAGCAATACTCCTGGTCACACAACTCACGCGACGCATCCCAAACTTTTACCTGGGGGAATTGTTGCAACACCTTCATCACCATGACGCGATACTCTTCGCTTGTCGCGTCCACTTCTTTCTTTGAAATCGCGCAGGTCGTTCTCAGCTGTGCTGCCGTAATTCGCCAGGGACGAAAGTCCACACAGGTCGCCGGATCGAAGTCCAACATGGGAGCACTGATGATAAACACGACTTGTTTACCGGCACCCGTCAGTTGGCGCAAGGTTATGCGCATCGCGCCCTCCAGCATAGACAACGGTGTGGCGAGCGTGGGATCCTGAGGATAGTTGATGCGAATGTAACTCCGTTCCTTGCCAATCAATCCCAGACTGCCGGAAGCGTAAGCCACGCCCATCATCGCAAGCACCACAGTCTTGACCGTGGCTGTTTCGATGGCGTAATTGAGAGCCTTGTCCCTTGCGATTTCGCAATGCAAATCTCCCCCTTGCATCGCGGCATTCAGCATTGTGGCATTGAGCCCATAGAACGGCGGACAACCGCCCCGCCCCAAATTCAGCAGGTTCTCGTTGGACCTGGCATATGTTCTTGCAAGTCCCGGGTAAAATTGGTTGGCATTGCTATCGCCGATCAACACGACGGTCGGTGATCTACTAATGTCGTTAATTTCACAATACTGCTCGAACTCCTTTCCAAATTTCTCGGTACAGGCAGGTTGTCGATTCCAACCTTGATCGTCCCAAGCCAAAGCCCCGATACTGCGTGCCAGGCGTTCTGCCTGAGGATACCGCTCCGGAAAACCCGCGTGACGATACACCTGAAACCCAAGCGTGCCAATCAGGCCGAGCGCCACAAACAGACCCGTCGCAACCGTCCAGTGCTGCCGGAAGCGCAAGCGCCTTTCTACCAGCCAATACGTCGCCCAAGAAAGCAACCCAATCAAAGCGACGACAGCAAGGCGTATCACGGGACTTGGCGTTTCCCCTTCGACAATGCGCGCGAAGGTAAGCAATGGCCAATGCCAAAGATATAGCGGGTAGCTTATCAGGCCAACGTAGACTGCAAACTTGCTTGCCAGCATGCGCCGGTTGAACCATGATTGCTCCCCCGCGGCGATTATGCAAACCGTCCCTATCGTCGGAAACAATGCCCACCACCCAGGGAAAGGTTTGCCGCTATCCAACCCCGCTATGGCCAGCAGAATTAGGACCAGGCCGCTCCACGCAAGCACGTTGGCCAAATCATTATCCGCTCGGCGCGGATTGCGTAACAGAAATCGGCTGGCTAGATGATCGAAGCTGTGCCGTTCATAGAGATTGACGTAGGCCAGCGTTGCCCCGATTAGCAACTCCCAGGAGCGCGAAACCGCCAGGTAAAACACTTTGACGGACCGGTGCTCAATGTTCGCAACGTTAAGCAAGAAGGAAAGCGCCAATGCCAAGACGATTACCATCAGCGGATTGAGATTCCCGCGCAAAGCCAAGATCAACAGCAGCGGCCAAACAAGATAAAACTGCTCTTCTACGCCCAGCGACCATAAATGCAGCAGTGGCTTGAGCTCGGCGGCAATGTCAAAATAGCCCGACTCGGCCATGAATACGTGGTTAGAAACATAAACCGCACCCGCCGCAACATGCTTGCCCAGCGCCTTGTATTCACTCGCCAGCAAGATATACCAGCCAATGACCAGGCAAAAAGCGAGCACGACGATCAGTGCCGGAAAAATTCTCTTGATACGCCGACTGTAAAACTCGAGCAGACTAAATCCGTCTCCGCTCTGCGCTCTGAGAATGATGCTGGTGATCAGGTAGCCGGAAATGACGAAAAAAATATCAACGCCGACAAATCCGCCCGGCAGCCAACGCGGGAATGCGTGAAAGATTACGACCGGAATAATCGCCAGCGCGCGCAACCCGTCAATATCGCGGCGATACGCCAAATGCGGATTGTGAACAACGCTGTGCGGGGGGGGCATTATTCCTGCTTGGCCGGGCGCTTTTGAAATACGAAAATTCCCAGCGCGTACCGTTGACGGGCAAGGCTGGAGAGTTGTGCTTCATCAAGCGCAATGGCCTGAATCCGCCCACCTGGGTGAATCACGGTCAGGGCGGAAAGTGTGAGCGAATGCTGCGTCGCCAACTTGACGATTGAGCGTGGGTCAAACACACGGTGGGCATTGAACTCGACTCTATCAATTCCGATAGGAACGGAAAGATAAAAGACCCCATCTTTCTTGAGCAGTGCTGCCATATTCACAAGCCCGCGTTCAAAGCCTCTAGGATTAATCGGATCGCCATACCGGCCCAAACCAAAGTGCTCCAACGCATGCAGGCAGGAAAGAGAGTCGCAATAGTCCGCCATTCCCGCCACGGGCTGCATAAGGTCGGCCTGTTTGAATATTACGCCCGGTACTTGCGTGCTTATCGGTCTGACATCGAACACCTCGATCTCACGAAAGCTGGCCACGTGGGCGACAAACCCGCCCACAAGGGATCCGACATCCACGTGCTTGTTCGGTTTAGCCTCAAAAATTTTTCTTGCTACCAGCAAATCCTGCCAGAAGTATTCGCTCTTCGTCGTTCCGCCTTCTTCGTGCCAGTCATGTAGGCAGGGCAGCAATTCAATACGTCCGGCGTAGCCAGAGCGGAAGCGACGGAAATCGCGAACATAGCGCGGCAGGCCCTGCAGAGAACGAAGCATTTTCCTTGGGTCTATGCCAAATTGATCACGCAGAAGCCGGTAAAGCCCAAGGGGCATATTCCCAATGTTCATGACACTACACGCGGGACAAGGCGAATGATATCCATTGAAACCTCGGCGCTATAACTGCCGTCTTCCCGTATGACGCGCAGCAGATCGTCAAGG
>CAAGKR010033618.1_pt1 | contig 10080 bp, 10 predicted proteins | sample 2556971 | NCBI WGS metagenome assembly CAAGKR01 (sample SAMEA5207829, study PRJEB30636) | soil metagenome | biome: forest; feature: boreal; material: soil | place: USA | collected 2011-09 | depth 1 m
AAAAAAAAACCCCGCCATTCCTTGGCGGAATGGCGGGCTTGGTGAGGAGCCCCGAACCGATTGTGTATTCCAGTTCGGTCTGAGAGTCGCCCTCATCCTTCATGGCCCCCATGGGAACCATGACCATTACCCGGTAACCAGATCCCTCATCTTCTCCGTGTTGGCTACGGTATTACCTCCGGCTCCAAACACAATTTCAGCGTAACGCATTCCGAAAGCGGTGGCTTGAGGTGGATCAAAACCCTCTCATTTCAGCGCCGCTTCGACGGCGCGGCGGGCCATCACAGTGACGAGGTGCGCGCGGTAATCCGCCTTTGCATGCAGATCGGAGTTGAGGTTCTTGTCCGGAACCTTGATGTTCGCCACCGATTCCGGCGCGAACTTCGAGGCGAGCGCCTTTTCCATCTCCGGTACGCGGAACACGCTCGGGGCGGCGCCCGTCACCGCCACGCGCACGCCGCTGCCCGACTCGGCGACGAACACGCCGACGATGGCGTAGCGCGAGGCCGGATTTTTGAACTTCATGTAGGCCGCGCGCTTGGGCACCGGGAACGTCACCGCGGTGATGATCTCGCCCGCCTGCAACGCGGTTTCGTACATGCCTTTGAAGAATTCATCGGCCGAGATCTTGCGCTTGTTGGTGACAATGGTCGCCGCCAGCCCGAGCACCGCCGCCGGATAGTCCGCGGCCGGGTCGTTGTTGGCGAGCGCGCCGCCGAGGGTGCCCATGTTGCGCACCATGCGATCGCCGATGTCCCCCGCCAATGCCGCCAGCGCCGGGATGGCCTTTTTCACCTCGGCGGAAGCCGCGACTTCGGCGTGACGCGTCATGGCGCCGATGGTGACGGCGTTGCCCTCGACCTTGATGCCGGAGAGCTCCTTGATCCCGCCCAGATCGACGATGTCGGACGGGTGCGCGAGGCGCAGCTTCATTGCCGCGAGCAGGCTCTGGCCGCCGGCGAGCAGCTTGGCGTCGCCGTTTTTCGCGACTGTCGCCGATGCGTCGGCCACCGATTTTGCTTTCTGGTAGTGGAACGAGTACATGTGTGTCTCCTAGGCTGCTTTATTGTTGAGCGCGCGCCAGATGCGCTGCGGTGTTGCCGGCATCTCGAGGTCGCGCACGCCAAGCGCGTCGGTAAGCGCGTTCATGAGCGCCACGGGCGCGCCGATCGCGCCGGCCTCGCCGCAGCCCTTCACGCCGAGCGGATTGTGCGTGCAAGCCGTCTCCTTGGTGCCGATCTTGAAGTTGGGCACGTCGTCGGCGCGCGGCATGCAGTAGTCGAGAAACGAGCCGGTGACGAGCTGGCCTGAATCGGCGTCGTAGTGGCAGCCTTCGGTGAGCGCCTGGCCGATGCCCTGCACCAGCCCGCCGTGCACCTGACCCTCGACGATCATCGGGTTGATGATCTTGCCGAAGTCGTCCACCGCGGTCCAGCGGTCGATGCGCACCTTGCCGGTTTCGGGATCGACTTCCACCTCGCAGATGTAGCTGCCGGCGGGGAAGGTGAAGTTGGCCGGATCGTAGAAGGCGTTTTCGTTCAGGCCGGGCTCGAGTTTGTCGAGCGGATAGTTGTGCGGTATGTAGGCCGCGAGCGATACTTCGGCGAAAGCTTTCTTCTTGTCGGTGCCCTTCACCACGAACGCGCCGTCCCTGAACTCGATGTCGGCCTCGGCGGCCTCCATCAGGTGCGCGGCGATCTTCTTGCCCTTGGCGATGATCTTGTCCACCGCCTTCACGATGGCGGTGCCGCCGACGGCGATCGAGCGCGAGCCGTAGGTGCCCATGCCGAAGAGGACTTTCGACGTGTCGCCGTGAACGATGTCGACGTCCTCCATCGGAATGCCGAGCCGGTCGGCGACGACCTGCGCGAACGTGGTCTCGTGCCCCTGTCCGTGGGAATGCGAGCCGGTGAATACCGTCACCTTGCCGGTCGGGTGCACGCGCACCTCGGCCGCCTCGAACAGGCCGGCCCGGGCGCCCAGCGCCCCGGCGACGTTCGAGGGCGCGATGCCGCAGGCCTCGATGTAGCAGGCGTAGCCCAGGCCGCGGAGCTTGCCGCGCCTGGCCGACTCTTCCTTGCGCCTGGCGTAGCCCGCAACGTCTCCGAGTTTGATCGCCTCGGTGAGCGTGGCATCGTAGTCGCCGATGTCGTACAGCAGCGCGACCGGCGTCTGGTATGGGAATGTCTTGATGAAATTGCGCCGGCGGATCTCCGCCGGATCGAGCTTCATCTCGCGCGCCGCGGTTTCGACCAGGCGCTCGACCACGTACGTGGCCTCGGGACGCCCCGCGCCGCGGTAGGCGTCCACCGGCGCGGTGTTGGTGAACACCGACGTGACTTCGACGTAGATCGCCGGCGTGGTGTACTGGCCGGCGAGCAGCGTGGCGTAAAGGATGGTCGGAATTGCCGAGGCGAACGTGGAGAGATACGCGCCCATGTTCGCCGTCGTGGTGACGCGCAGGGCGAGAAACCTGCCGTTCTTGTCCATCGCCAGCTCGGCTTTGGTGACATGGTCGCGGCCGTGCGCATCCGAGACGAAGGATTCGCTCCGCTCCGCGGTCCATTTCACCGGGCGGTTGATTCTCTTCGTCGCCCAGGTGAGCACCACGTCCTCGGCGTAAAGATAGATCTTGGAGCCGAAGCCGCCACCGACGTCGGGCGCCACCACGCGCACCTTGTGCTCGGGCAGCCCGAGCACGAACGCGGTCATGAGCAGCCGCTCGACGTGCGGGTTCTGGTTGGCGACGTAGAGCGTGTAGCCATCGTCGGCGCGCGAGTAGGTCGCGTTTGCCGCGCGCGGCTCGATGGCGTTGGGAATGAGGCGGTTGTTGACGAATTCCAGCGTGGTGACGTGTGCCGCGCTGGCGAACGCCTTCTCCACCGCGGCTTTGTCGCCGAGCGCCCAGACATAACAGGTGTTGTCCGGCGCGATGTCGTGCACAACCGGCGCGCCTTTCTTGCGCGCCTCGCCGGCGCGAACCACCGCCGGCAGCACTTCGTAATCGACCTGCAACATCTCGGCGGCGTCTTTTGCCTGCTGATAGGTCTCGGCGATGACGACGGCAACCTGGTCGCCGACATGGCGCACTTTCCCTTGCGCGAGGCAGGGGTGCGGCGGCTCTTTCATCGGCTGGCCGTTCATGTCGGTGATGAGCCAGCCGCAAGGCAGTCCCCCGACCTTGGCTTCGGCGAGATCCTCGCCGGTGAAGACGGCGAGCACGCCGGGCGCCTTGAGCGTCTTGTCTTTCCTGATCGACTTGATCCTGGCGTGGGCGTGCGGCGAGCGCACGAAATAAGCGTAAGTCTGGCCGGGCAAGGAGATGTCGTCGGTGTAGTTCCCGGCGCCGGTGAGAAAGCGGTAATCCTCTTTGCGCTTGACTGATACGCCGATGAAGGTATTTGCGCCCATGGTCAGCTCCTTATCGCCTCTGAGCCGGGGACGAGGCCCCGGCGTTCGTTGCGGAGGCGGCTTTGATTGCCTTGACGATATTGTGATAGCCGGTGCAGCGGCAGAGATTGCCGTCGAGTTGTTCGCGGATCTGCTCTTCGGTGGGATTGGGGAAGTTCTTCACCAGGTCGATCGCGCTCATCACCATGCCGGGGGTGCAGAAACCGCACTGCAGGCCGTGATGCTCGCGAAACGCCTCCTGCATCGGGTGCAGCGTGCCGTCGGGCTGGGCAATGCCTTCGATGGTGGTGATCTGCGCGCCCTCCGCCTGCATCACCAGCATGTTGCATGACTTAACGGCGCGGCCGTTCAGGTGAATGGTGCAGGCGCCGCACTGGGCGGTGTCGCAGCCGACGTGGGTTCCGGTCAGGCGCAAATTGTCGCGGATGAAGCTGACGAGCAGCGTGCGCTCCTCGACTTCGCCGCTGGCCGCTTTGCCGTTGATAGTCATGGAGACCTTGACGGTCATGGTTCGACTCCTTCGGTGGAAAGTTGGACTTCTTCTTGTATCTGTATCGAATAGCGTTCCCGAATACGGGAATTGCACCATCCAATCGGCGAAAGGCCTCCTCGACAAAAAATATTCGTGTCGCCGGATTTGCGGCGAAGGGACGTCGGCAGAAATCCTAGACCATGTGAGGGCGACAAGCAACCGCAGCTTGCCGAGGAAGGGCCGGGCCCCTTCAGAATCGTTACCTGAGGCCGGACTTGACCCGATTTTAAGGGGGGTCCAGGCTATCGCGGTATAATTAATTGTTAGGATTCAATAATATTTTCACCTCAGGCATAAGGATTTCCCATGGACAGCGTCGATCTCGAAGTAGTACGCAGCGCACTGAAATGGGCCGAAGCCGGCCACCGCGCCACGCTCGGAACGGTCGTGCACACCTGGGGCTCGGCCCCGCGCCCGGTGGGCGCAATGCTCGTCATTCGTGACGACGGCCAGGTGATCGGGTCGGTCTCCGGCGGCTGCGTCGAGGACGATCTCATCGAAAAGGTGAAGGGCAGGGCGCTCGCCGTGGACAGGCCGCAAGTGGTCACTTATGGCGTGACGCAGGAGCAGGCGACGCGCTTCGGGTTGCCCTGTGGCGGCACGCTGCAGATTGTGCTCGAGCCGGTAACCGCGGAATCGAAGCTGAAGGACCTGCTCGCGGTCATCGAGCGCCACGAACTGGCGGCGCGTTTCCTCGACATGGAAACCGGCAAGGTGCGTATCGAGCCGGGCAAGGGATCGGACCTGCTGGAGTTCGACGGCAAGGCGCTGAAGACGGTGCACGGTCCGCGCTGGCGCCTGCTCATGATCGGCGCCGGGCAGGTATCGCGCTATCTCGCGCTGATGGCCCAGGCGCTCGACTACCACGTCAGCGTTTGCGATCCGCGCGAGGAATACTCGGAAGGGTGGGACCTGAAGGACGTGCCGATCAACCGCGGCTATCCCGACGACGTCGTCGTGGCGATGAATCTGGACGCGCATTGCGCCGTGGTGGCGGTGACGCACGATCCCAAGCTCGACGACGCGGCGCTGCTCGAGGCACTCAAGTCGCCGGCGTTCTACGTCGGCGCGCTCGGCTCGAAGAAGAACAACGATACGCGCCGCAAGCGTCTCGCCGATTTCGATCTCGCCGCTGCCGAGATCGCGCGCCTGCGCGGGCCCGTCGGCCTGAAGATCGGCTCGAAGACGCCGCCGGAGATCGCGGTGGCGATCCTCGCCGAGATGATCGCGGTGCGTCGCGGCGTGCAGATCCCCGAGACCATCGAGCCGCCGAAGGTGAATGTCTCGGCCGGCTGCGAAGTGCCGCAGAACTGACGCGTTTTCCCCTCTTCGTCGAGGAGGAGTGGCGCAATGCGCCGGGGCGGTCATCGAGCCTCGGCTCAAACCACTTCGCCGGCTTCGCCGGCACCGCTCCTCGATTGAGGAAAGATGCGTCGATGAACTTCCGGGAATTCATTTGAGCCTCACTGAACGATGATCCGTGGCATTCTTCTCGCAGCCGGCTACTCGAAGCGCTTCGGCTCGAACAAGCTGCTGCAACCGCTGCCCGCCGGTTCGCCGCATGCCGGCACGCCGATTGCGCTTGCCGCCGCGCGCCACTTTATCGAAGCCCTGCCCGAGTCCGTCGCGGTGATCAGGCCGCGCGCGCAAAAGCTCGGGAAAATTCTGCGCGACGCGGGCTGCAACACCGTCGTCTGCAAGAACGCGGCCGACGGCATGGGCACGAGCTTTGCGGCGGGTGTGCGCGCCACGGCGGATGCCGACGGCTGGATCGTCGCGCTCGCCGACATGCCTTTCATCCGGCCCGAGACCATCCAGTCGATCGCCAAGGCGCTCGCGGAGGGCGCCGCGATCGCAGCCCCGAGCTATCGTGGCGTGCGCGGGCATCCGGTGGGATTCGCGCGACGTTTTTTCGACGAGCTCTCGGCGCTGCGCGGCGATGCCGGTGCGCGCGAACTGCTCAAGCAGCATCCCGACCAGGTGACCCTGTGCGAAGTGAACGACCCCGGGGTGCTGCTCGACATCGACCGGCCCAGCGATCTGTAGTCACGGACGGAAGATCCCGGGCCGACTTCCTGGTGCAATGACCCTGCCGATCCGCTACGCGAACCGATGACGCTTCACACTTTCCGCGGCGACGAGTTGCACACCGTCGAGGTGCGCCTCAAGCGCGCTGCCATGGACACGAGCGTGCTCGCCGAAGTCGCGGCGGCGTAAAACTACAGTCCGAGTGACAGGCCTCACCTCCGCATGAAACCTGCCGACGACAACGCCGATACCGTCCGATACGCCGACATCGTCGCTGCCGCCGAACGGCTCGCTGGCCATGCGCACCGCACGCCGGCGCTGACTTCGCGCACGGTGAACGAGCGCACCGGCGCCGAGGTTTTCTTCAAATGCGAGAATCTGCAGCGCATCGGCGCGTTCAAGTTCCGCGGCGCCTACAACGCGATGTCGCGGCTCGCGCCCGGGGAGCGCAAGCGCGGCGTGCTCGCGTACTCTTCGGGCAACCACGCGCAGGCGGTGGCCCTCGCCGGCAAGCTGCTCGGTATCCGCGTCGTCATCGTGATGCCGGCGGATGCGCCCGCCGTCAAGATCGAAGCAACCCGCGGCTACGGTGCCGAGATCGTCCTCTACGATAAGCACAAGGAAGTGCGCGAAGAGGTCGCCGAAAGGACCGCCCGCGAGCGCGGGCTCGCGATGATCCCGCCTTTCAATCATCCGCACGTGATTGCGGGACAAGGCACGGCGGCAAAAGAGCTGATCGAGGACGCGGGGCCACTCGATTATCTGTTCGTGCCCTGCAGCGGCGGTGGGCTGATTTCCGGATGTGCCGTCGCTGTGGCGGCGCTCTCGCCCGGTTGCAAGGTGATCGGCGTGGAGCCCGAGGCGGGCGACGACGCGACGCGGTCCTTCAAGACCAAGACGCTGCAGACATGCCACAACCCGGACACCATCGCCGACGGCGCGCGCACGCACGCGCTCGGGACGCTGACCTTTCCGCTGGTTTTGCGCTATGTGCACGACATGGTAACCGTCAGCGATGCGGAGCTCGTGCGCGCGATGCTCTATCTCTGGGAGCGCATGAAGATCATCGTCGAGCCGACCGGAGCGCTCGGTGCGGCGGGCCTTTTCGAACGCGGGCTGCCGGTCGCCGGCAAGCGGGTCGGGGTGATCCTTTCAGGCGGCAACGTCGATCTCAAACTGATGGCAAAGTACTTCTAGTCCCACCCTGCCCCTCGTTAAAGATGGTACGGATTACTGTACCAAAACCATGCGCTAAGCCGCGCCAGTAAATGATGTGATCTATATAATGTTTAAGATTCTCTAGTAGGTTAGTGGGCTGGAAAAATCCGTCAACCACGGATTAACACGGATTGGAGCGGATTCATCCGGGGCTCGTGCCGTGAGGTTTCGCGGGAATGACGGCTTAGGTGCGGCGCGTCCAGACTTGCCAGCGCTCCTTCCCGGCGAAGACCGGGATCGAGTCGCCGGCCGCGGCGTCCGCGGTCCGGTCGAACCGCTCGCCGAGCAGCATCGCGAGTTCGCCTGCCTTGAGCCCGAAGGGCGGGCCACGCTCGTTGTCGTCGAAAAAGAAGAAACCGGCGAGCCGCCCTCCGGGACGCAGCAGTTCCGCGACGCGTTGCGCGTAGGCCGACCACAGGCGCCGCGGCAGCGCGCACAGGAAAGCGCGCTCGTAGACCAGATCGAACGGCCCATTCGCATCGAAATTGAAAAAATCCGCGAACCGGACCAGGCGAGCAAGCGGCCCCAATGTTTGTTGCGCCCGCTCCACCGCGGCGGCGGCGTAATCGATCGCGAGTGCGTCGAATCCGGCCTCGGCGAAAGCACGCACTTCGTAGCCTGAGCCGCAGCCCGGGATCAGCACTCGCTGCCCGCGCGGCTCCGTCTTGAGAAACTGCCCGAGCGCGGCGGGAACGCGGCCCGCATCCCAGGGCGTCACGCCTTCGCGGAAGCGCTTTTCCCAGAACTCCGGTTTCGCCGGGTCTTCTTTCGGCGGCAAGGCTGTCCTTTCACGTATGCAACTGTCGGGGTTGCATTCCTATTGTACCCATCGGAAAACATCGTCAGCGAATGAGCGGGATATGGCTGCAACCGGGCGCCGGGAGCCGCGCCGGCCATGATAAAATGTTTTTTTGCCTGTTATGCCGATAACAAATGTTCAACCCCGACAAGCACCTGCAGCAAACCGATGCGGAAGTCTGGGCCGCGATCCAGCAGGAAAACCAGCGCCAGGAAGACCATATCGAGCTGATTGCCTCGGAGAACTATGTCAGCCCGGCGGTGTTGCAGGCCCAAGGCTCGCAGCTTACCAACAAGTACGCGGAAGGTTACCCGGGCAAGCGCTACTACGGCGGTTGCGCCTTTGTCGACATCGTCGAGCATCTGGCGATCGAGCGCGCGAAGCAGCTGTTCGGCGCCGAGTACGCCAACGTCCAGCCGCATTCCGGCTCACAGGCAAACCAGGCGGTGTACATGGCGGTGCTCAAGCCGGGCGACACCCTCCTTGGCATGTCGCTCGCGCACGGCGGGCACCTCACGCACGGCGCCGCGGTGAGCGCCAGCGGCAAACTCTACCATGCGCTCTCCTACGGTCTGAACGCCGGCGAGGTGATCGACTACGACGACGTCGAGCGCCTTGCGCGCGAGCACAATCCGCGCATGATCGTCGCCGGTGCCTCGGCGTATTCGCGCGTGATCGACTGGCAGCGGTTGCGCGATATCGCCGACGGGGTGGACGCCTGGCTGATGGCGGATATCGCGCACTACGCCGGCCTGATCGCCACCGGGCTCTATCCGAGCCCGATGGGGATCGCCGACTTCGTTACCAGCACCACGCACAAGACGCTGCGCGGCCCGCGCGGCGGGCTGATTCTTGCCGGAGTCGAGCACGAGAAAATCCTCAACTCCGCGATCTTCCCGACTCTCCAGGGCGGACCGTTGATGCACGTGATCGCCGCGAAGGCGGTGGCATTCAAGGAAGCGCTCGAGCCCGGGTTCCGCGACTACCAGAAACAGGTGATCGCGAACGCGCGGACCACGGCGAGCACGCTCCAATCCCGCGGCCTGCGCATCGTCTCCGGCGGCACCGATTGCCACATGTTCCTGGTGGATCTGCGCGCCAAGAACATCACCGGCAAGGATGCCGAGGACGCGCTCGGCCGCGCGCACATTACCGTCAACAAGAACGCCATTCCCAACGATCCGCAGAAACCCTTCGTCACCAGCGGCATCCGCATCGGCTCGCCGGCGATGACCACGCGCGGCTTCCGCGAGGCCGAAGCCGCGCGCCTCGGAAACCTGATCGCCGACCTGCTCGATGCGCCGCAGGACGAAAAGGCCATCAGGCGGGTGGCCGCCGACGCCGCCGAACTGTGCCGCCGGTTCCCCGTGTATCGCGCCGGGGCGGCACGGGAGCAGGTTCCCGCGTGAGCAGCGTGCGGAATAAAGTCACGAGACCAACCGAGGCAGATTTTCTCCATGAAATGTCCGTACTGCAAGGCTGAAGACACCGGGGTCATAGACTCGCGGCTCTCCGAGGACGGCGACAGCGTACGCCGCCGGCGGGAGTGCGAGGAATGCGGCAAGCGCTTCACCACCTACGAGCGCGTCGAGTTGTCGATGCCGATGGTGGTGAAGACGAATGGCCACCGCATGCCCTACGACCGGGAGAGGATCCGCACCGGCTTCCTGCGCGCGCTGCACAAGCGGCCGGTGCCGACCGAATACGTCGATCAGGCCATCACCCGCATCGAGCAGCGTGTTCTTGCGCTGGGGGAGCGCGAGGTGCCGAGCCGCATCATCGGTGAGATGGTCATGCGCGAGCTGAAGAAGATGGACGACGTTGCCTACATCCGCTTTGCGTCCGTATACGAGGATTTCCAGCGCGTGGACGATTTCCACGAGGCGATCCTCGAAGTGAAGAAACCCGGCGGCAAGCGTGGCCGCGCCAAGAGCGTGAAATAGCTTCGCCGCAGAGGGCGCGGCGGAACGCCTGTAATCCTCTGCGCCCTTGACGTTTTGAGTTGCGGTCAGATTCCAGACGATGTCCTTCTCCGCGGCCGATCAGAAATTCATGCAGCAGGCGCTCGAGCTTGCCGGGCGCGGGCTTTTCA
>CAAGKR010362209.1_pt1 | contig 10080 bp, 7 predicted proteins | sample 2556971 | NCBI WGS metagenome assembly CAAGKR01 (sample SAMEA5207829, study PRJEB30636) | soil metagenome | biome: forest; feature: boreal; material: soil | place: USA | collected 2011-09 | depth 1 m
CGCTGTCTGCCGGCAACACGATGGTGATACGCGCCGCCGGGAAAGGGTATACCGTCACGGTGACCAACTCGACGCGAGCATCAGGCAGGGCAGAGTGCAGGCTCCAGGTTGGGGCGGGCGCGGCTGACTCTGCCAATGGCGTGATCGTGTGCAGCAACCCGAAGGCGCCCCGTGCGAAGCCCGGAGTCCCCGAGATCTTGATGCTCGGTTCAGAACCCGATCCGCTTCCGCTCCGCCGCCACGCCCGGCGCCATCAACAGGCGGATCGCGTCGAACACCACCCGGAACTTGCTGTCGTACTTCTGCTCCAGCACTTCAAGCTTTCGGGCCAGGTCCGCGTGAGTGGCCAATAGCGCCCGCAGCCGGACAAAGGCCCGCATGATCTCGACGTTTACCGCCACGGCCCTTGGGCTGTGCAGCACCGAGGAGAGCATGGCGACGCCTTGCTCCGTGAATGCCCGAGGCAGCTTCCTCCTGCCGCCATGGCCCGAACTTGAAATCGCAGTTTGCGATATCAAGTTTGCGGTCTCTGACGGAGTCAGCACGAACGCAAAGTCCGGCGGAAAACGATCGAGGTTCCGCTGAACCTGCTCATTCAGGCGACCGGTAGTCACCCCGTACAGCGCGGCCAGGCCCGCATCGAGCATCACCCGCTCGCCACGAATCGTGTAGATGCTGCGTTCGATTGCACCGCCGACTCCCTCACCCTGCTCCGCCATCTCGCTCCTCCCTCCTCGCTCCTCGTGTCATCCTTCCCCCCGATCCAAGACGCGATACTGGATCGCCTCCCCCACATGCCCTGGCGTGATCTCATCCACTCCTTCAAGATCCGCCAGCGTCCGCGCCAGCTTCAATACGCGATGATACGCTCGCGCTGACAATCCCAGCCGGACGATCGCCCGCTTCAACACCGCATCCGTGGCCGCGTCCGTTGTAACGAAGCGTGCGAGTTCCCGCGGCCCCATATGCGCATTCGCGTAGATCCCTGGCGATCCCTTGAATCGTTCGAGCTGCCGAGCCCGCGCCGCCTCCACGCGCGCACGCACCGTCGCACTCGACTCCGACGGCACGCGCGTCGCGAGATCGTCATAGGCAACAGGTGGAACCGAGAGATGAATGTCGACCCGATCAAGCAATGGCCCCGAGAGTCGCGCGAGATACTTCTGCACCGCGAGCGGCGGGCAGATGCACTGCCTGGTCGGGTCACCGGCATGGCCACAGGGACAGGGTTTCGTTGCCCAAATACCGTGGCGGTTGACCGCACCCAACCCAAAGCTAGGTTACCCAAAGCAGCTCAAGCACTTAGCCGATCATATCAGGGCCAGGCGGATCGATTTGGGTCTGCTGCAGCGGGAGGTGGCGGCCCGGATCGGCACGACCAAGGAGGTTGTCCACAACTGGGAGAGGGGCCACGCGGAACCGGAGGTGAGGTACTACCCCGCCCTGTTCCGGTTCCTCGGTTACAATCCGCTCCCCGAAGCTAAGACCCTCGGCGAGGCGGTGAAGCGAGAGCGGATGAGTCGGGGGTGGTCCATCGCGCGGCTTGCTGAAGAGGCCGCGGTCGACCCGGCCACGGCCGCCCGGATCGAGAGGAACTGCGCGAGGATGGCCCGGCACACGATGATCGCCGTACTTGGTGCGCTCGGACTGCTAAATCTGACGGGGGCTTGGGATCGATGGCACCTGAAGTCTTGAACTGTCACAGTTCTCAGTCCAGGTTCATTCTTGCGTCCCGGTGACTGCCAAGCCTCAGTCTGGATTGACATCGGTTCAGAGATTAGGGGTCTGACCCGAGGATGGTCTCTGGCCACGCTGGCTGCCAGAGCGGGCGTCGACCCGGCCACAGTCGCTCGGCTTGAGGTGGACACCAAGGGGATGGCGAGCCGATCCGTACGTGCCGTCCAGGCCGCGATAGGGCCCAATACGGGGTGAACCGCCGACCCTCCTCTTCGGGAGCAGGAGGTCCGGGGTTCAAATCCCCGCGCCCCGATTTGGTAACCTATTACGAAGGTTGATCTTACACAGATCGCTCCGCGAATCACTCGCGGAGCGTCTTGCTGATAGTAATCACGCAGTAATCACGCGGAAAAGGTCGACCTCTCGGATTCTCCGCCTTCTTTCACGTCGCGCCTGGATCTGATGTCGAACGCCTCTTTCGCTTGCTCACCGGAACGGCGGCTGAGCTTGACTTGCTGCGCGCGCAATTCGAGCTGCAGGAGCGACGCGCGGACCTAGTGTAGCTGACTGGCCCGGATCCGGCGGTTGCAGGCGAGTTCCATCTGCTCCAGCCTGCGGAACGAGCAATCACTTCGAGAAGCATCGTTCGTAGAGAGTAGTACCCAAGTCGCGCCAATGACTCGACTTATAGGGAAACGTGCCGGCTCGAAAGTCGATCTTCATCGACGCGAATCGATCGCGATAGTACTCAAAGTTGTCGCCAACGCCGCTGTTTTCAATCAGCGCACGCATGCAAAAGATGAGTCCGTTGATTGTCGTCGCACTCAATGCTCTACTGACCTTTCTGTCAGTAGTCCACAATTCGTCGGAGACATTGGCCTTGAACCCGGCCAAGAGCAAGTTGAGTCGGTTCGCCGCGAACATGATGTATGCCCCCAACTCCGCTTCACCCTTCTGTTGCTTCACCTTGTTCTTGCCGGGACCGGGCCACAGTCGGAACAATGAATGTTCTTGCTGTACATCTACGATGTGGCGCAGGCCGTAGCTGACAATAGACGTTGTCTTGATCTTCCCACTGTCAAAGAAATGCACCTCAAGCTTGCCGCCCAGTGGCCCGCTGGCGGCTAGCCGCTCAATCACCGCCTTTGCAACCGCGATCGCCGAATACGGCTTTATGATCCGCTCGATAGATTGCTTGAGATCTCCTCGAACCCGCTTCTGCTTATCGTTAATCTCCAAGAACAGCGTGGCTTCGAACTTTCTGGCACGCAGCGCTTGCATTCCAGGAGGATAAACAATGCCTGTCACGAGCAAATGTTGCTTTCCCCGGAGCTTCGCAATCTTCGCCTCATTGCCATCGTCGCCCTCATGGTAAGCGAACACCCGGTGTTGGCCGTCAATAATCCCGATTGCATTGAACTTCCTTGGAATTGTTAGCTCCACGATTTCAATACTGTCGAGACCTTTCCCCTTCTTCTCCGGCCCATGCTTGTCAAGCTCGGTGTCCGCGGGCAGCGTAACGATGATATTGTTTACGAACACCCGCTGCTCAGTAGCCAAGTAGTCCCGCATGGCAGCGATCTTCGCTCGTTCGAGCAAGCGTTGGTAGAGGGCATCCTGATCACGCCATGAATCCGCTCGTAGGACATAAGCCAGCTCAATAAGCGTTTGTGGATCAATCAGAAATGAGACGAGTTTATGTCCAGCGGGAAAACCACTGGGCACCTCTGGAAGGAGCAGCGCTTGGTAGGAATGCAACTCCACGCGCTTCGGGCCAACGATATCGGCCAGCTCAATTCCCAGAAACTTGAATAGCTCAAATCGCGCGCTACGGTGAATTGTGCGGCTCAACCGAAGAAAATATTGCAGTGACGCGTGCGCCATTAGAGAACACTGATCGGCGTACCGATCTTCATAGTCACTGTCCACGTCGTGCCGAGTGCAGTACACGAACCTGACCTGGCACTCACGTACGTCGATCGAATTTGTTGAGAGGTGCTTCTGAATCGGCGGAAATATTGTCGCTAAGAAGGACACTAGGCGGGCGGGATCGGCAACCAGATGCTCAAAGAACTCAGCTTTCTTGCGAAGGTGGTCTGGAATGTGACTGCTGGCAAGCGTGGTCTCTTCGGCGATGACGAAGACATTGTCGAGCAGAAACACCGCGTCGATTTCGCCAACGCGACCTTCAAATGTGAACTCTTCGTCGCGGGTTGGGGCATGCGTGAATCCGGAGTTCACGAAGAGCGTGCGCACATCACTCTTAAACCTTCGCTGATCTCGTCGCTGCTGTTTCTCCACGGATGTCAACTTCTTTCGCATCGTCCGTCGCGTACTGCGTTTTGTCCGGGGCCCCATCGCTGATCTCCGCAAGAAAGGCTGGCGTTGTGCGACGTTCAAACCGCGACGAGCCACGGATCGGACACTGACCGAGTCATTCGATCACTGGGTGCCGGACTTGCGGTTGGTCGCCTTTGGCGACAGTTCGGCAAGACGCCTCTGAACGAGGCGACAGCAATCCAACTGAATATCGGAGACCACGTACTTCATCCGACTAAGGCGAGCGGCGACGGCAGTAGTTCCAGTACCTGCAAACGGATCGACCACGAGTCCACCGCGTTCCCCGCTGATCTCAAGGATACGCTGTAAGAGACGAATTGGTAACTCGTTAGCGATTCGGTGTTTGTATCGACGATGACGCACCGGACTCAGGTCGTCCCAGACATCCGACAGATTCACACCATTCTCCACATGCTTGCGGTAACCTCCATAGTCGCGAATGAAATTTCCACAGTGCGGACAGGTAGCTGGCGCAACTTTGGGGCGATTGAGCACGACGGGACTGCCCTTTGAGTAATGAAGCAGAGCGTAGTGCGCTGGATAGAGACGCGGGCCGCGCACGAAGCCGTTCTTCATAGTGATGGCAATCCAATGCTGGAACTGCAAGTGTTGCTCAAGAACGCACGAAAGCCGAACCGCCCAACGTGGGATGTGGTAGAGGTACAATGATCCGCCCGGAGCGAGAACTCTGGCGGACTCCTCGATAACCTTGGTCACAAATGCAGTATAGCCGTCCTGTGTGAGGCGATCGCTGCGTCCGGTGCGGGCACCGTATTTCTTGCCAAGATTGAACGGAGGATCCAGGAACACTATGTCCGCCGTGTTGTCTCGCATTGATCTCAGACACGCCACAGCGTCGCCCCGGGCAATGTCGCCGTAGCGGCTAGATTCGACCAGTTGGGCGGGTCGCTCGCGCCACCAGGCCCTTAGTTTTGGCTTACTGGACGCCTTAGCCAATCGATTCCTCGGTTGATCGAGTAAACAAGCCTACCGGCCCGCCTCAATCTAGGACACTTCGCCGGCCGGATCCAGAGGTTCGTGCCATGGAGACTCGGCATCATCCGTCCAATAGCCGGGAGCGTGAGTTATGGGGTCCGTCGCGCTCACCTCGAGCCCGGATCTGAGGTCGACCGCCTCTTTCGCGTGCTCAGCCACGCGTCAAGCTCGTCCCGATCGTATAGGACTCGGCGCCCGACCTTGAAGAACGGTGGCGAATCCCCAGTCAGGCGCATCTTTGCGAGTGCCTGACGCCCCAAGCCGAGATAGGCGGCGGCATCCTCCGCGATGAGCATCCGCCTCCCGTCTGGAGGGCCACTTCCTGGCTCCTGTCCCGCCTTTCCAGACCTGGCGGGAAGCCCTTCCTCCGGTCGCTGGCTTGGGCGGCTCGAACTCATCCAGAAAGCCGATGAAGCCATCGGGCGTGAGGAATCGGACCCGGTCATCGTCTTCGTGGTCAAAACGGGACCGAGCCTCCAGCAGCGTCTGCTCGTTGGGGCTCAGGAGCACGGCGTACTTGAACCCTGCCGCCAGGCACTTGGAGAGGTTCTGTATCTCATGCTCCGCTGCTGTGATTATCGAAATCTCGCAGCCGATGGTGAGTCCGTTGCGGTCAAGGTAGACGTCGATGTGCCCATGTCCATCGAGCACCCGTTTCTCCACGGCCACGGTGAATCCGCGATCTTCGGCCAGCTTGCGTACCAGCGACTGGAGATACTTGTGCTGGGGTCCGCCCCTGCCGGGGAGGCGCTCCGCGGGCGGAGAGACGGCGGGCGCCCCGGGCGACCCTGCTTTGCGTGGTGCAGATCGCCTGGGAGCTCTAGGCTTCTCCACTTCCTCGCCCTGCTCTGCGGCACTGTTCGTCCGGAGTTCTTCCTCGACCTCCTCCTTCGGCGTTGCGAAGCTCGCGCGTGACGCATCGACAACTGCCTTCCGGCGAACGCGGCCGACCTCTGCGGATACCTCGGGAAGGGATGACGTCCGAAGATTAAAGTCGAAATCAGGGCGTTCGATCCGGGCGATCGCCTCTCCGATGCCGAGGTTTTGCAGATCCTTTGCCTCGAAGAACGAGAATCCGTCTGCAAGCGTCCTCGCATCCTGATCGCCCACCCGAAAGACGATTCGGGTATAGGCGTTGCCGAGGACTGCGCCCGCAACCTCTTCACTGCGACTCTTGAGCTGCCGCATCTCTTGATGCGCCAGCGTGAGACCGAGGCCGTACTTGCGAGCACCCGAGAGAATGGCCGCAAGCGACGGCGTGATGAAATGGTGGAACTCGTCGATGTAGAGGAAGAATGGCACGCGCTTTGCCGCTGCCTCGTCCTGTCGACTCATCGCCGCCTGGGCAATCTTCGCTACGATGAGGGAACCAAGGAGATGCGAGTTCTCCTCACCGATCCCGCCGTGGGAAAGCTTCGCGAGGAGAATCCTCTTTCCATCCATGATGGCGCGCATGTCCAGCCGATCTTCCTTTTGCGCCACCATGTGCCGAATGAGCTTGGATCGGAGGAAGATGTTAAGCCGCGTCAAAATGGGGGCGTGCGGTAGACCCTTCAGGAGAGCGAACTCTTCCTGCCAGTAGGAAACGACCTGTTCGTCCTGCACGGTCTCGAGGAAGCGCGCCCGGAAACTCTTGTCGATAAGGAAGCGGCGGAGGTCGACGAGCGTCCCGCCTTCGGTGCTTTCAAGAAACGCGAGGATGGCATTCCCGAGCACGGCCACCATCTGGTCGCCGAAGCTTGTGGAGAGCCGCTTGAACACCGCCACCAAGTCGGAGGCCAGGAGCGTCCGTTCGAGTTCCGAATGCGCCGACAGAATATTGAAGCCCACGGGATAGGCTTCGTCGGCGGGATCGAAGACGACCACGTCCCCGACACGGTCCTCCGGCATCCGAGCCAGGATGTCCTCGATCAGGTCGCCGTGCGGGTCAAGCACCGCGAAGCCATTGCCGGCGGCGATGTCTTGCATCGCCATCGAGAGCAGGAGCGTGCTCTTTCCGGTCCCACTGGCCCCGATGACGTAGGTGTGCCGGAGCCGGTCTTCCGTGGAGAGGGACACGGTGCACAGCTCCTCGTCATGGTCATTTGTACCGAGGACCAAACTGTGGCCGACCGCTCCGGCCGGAGCGGCTTTCGTACGTCGGCCCTGGCGAACGAGACGCTCCGAACGCACCGACGCCGACGGCGGGTGTAGGACTGTCAGGACCTCGGAAAGTGAAAGCAGCATGCCGCTCCGGTGGGCGGCGCGGTCCAGGAGGTCTTCCAGCTCGACCGCAAAGGAGTGTTCACCAAGGTCAGCGAGCGCCAAGCTGTTGGTGTCCGAGCCCATGGCCCCAGACACCGCGTAGGCGAGGCCCCTTGCCACTTCAATGGCTCGGTCCTTCTCGGGGGCAACGGCCGCCACCCGCAGCACCGAGGCGAAGAGCGGCTCCGCAAACTTGGAACGAACCAGCGGAAGGATCTTGTCCACATCATCGACGGGTCGCCGGTCATTCGTGCAGCGCTAATTGGGTTCATAGTCACCAGCTCCAACTCGTGCGAACCGCTCGGATATGATATCATCTACGTATGACGATTGATTCTGGACAGCACATCACTCCTTTGGCCCGCTTGCGATCCAGTGACGCGAGGGCGTACGGTGGCAAAGCGGCCACCCTCGGGGAGTTGCTGCATCTTGGCTGTCGCGTACCTCCTGGGTTTGCGATTTCAAGCGCTCTGTGGCAGGAGGCGCGCAATGGAGCGAGACCCCTCCGTGTTCCTGAGGAATTGCATCGAGTGCTACTCGATGCGTTTGATGGACTTCACGTCCGCGCCGTAGCGGTTCGCTCTAGCGCTATCGGTGAGGACGCCGCTGGACGGACTTGGGCGGGGCAGTTTGCGACGAAACTTGGCGTCACGCGTGCAACATTGATAGAGGCGATAGAAGAGGTATGGCAGTCGCCGTTCCGGGCCCAGGTGCAGGCCTATGCTACGACGAACGGCCTCGACCCTTACGCCGGAGTTGGCGTTATCGTTCAAGCGTTAGTTGAAAGTGATTTCAGCGGCGTTGGTTTTTCTATCGATCCTGTTACAGGCGATCAAGGCACCGCGGTACTCGAGGCGGTGGCTGGCCTTGGCGAAGTGCTTGTCAATGGGCGCGTCACACCGGATACATACCACGTCGACAAGGGAACCCTTTCCATATTGAGGGGGCATCAGGGCACGCAAGATCGGCAATTGGCGGCGGACGCCGAAGGTACGACCTGGGTGAATCACGAAGCCGAACATGTTCCTGTCGAAATGGTGCTGGATGCCGCGCGCATGGTCTGCGACATCGAAGCCGCATTTGGATATCCTGTGGATGTCGAATGGACATTTGGCGACGATATGCTGTTCGTGCTGCAAGCGCGCGCCATCACCGCCGCTGGCAGAGGCCATTCGGATCGCGCGGGAAGCCTACTGGGTTATACGCTCTCCTTTGTTGCCAAGGGAGTTAGCGTCCTAGCGACCGACGTACACATGCGGATCTATGGAAGCTACGAAGTTGTGATGCTGCAGGTCGACGGGCAATACGAGAAGTGGTCTGGTCCGAACGGCTTAGCGCAGGCAGCGGCGGAGGGCGCTGCATTTCTTTCCGATTCGCTCAAGGTTGATGCGCTCAGGAGTGAAGCGCAGGCGATTCTTGGCACACTCGTGGAGACAATGAAAGAAGCTGCGCTGCGTGGAGACCTCCTCAGCTCCCGGCAGAGCTTCTTCCGCGAGAGTGATCGTTTCATGACCGTCTATAAATACTTCAATTCCGAGTTTGTAGATATGGCCTTTGTCGCTGCCCCGGGCAACGAGTCGCTATTGCATGGGCTGAAGCTTGTGACGGACTTGAAGAACCCACTGCGGTCCGTCTTAAATGCAGTGTACTTCGATCCATCTGGGCCCTTGGCCACGCTAGTCTCTGGTTTAGCCACGCACACAGGACGTAGCGAGGAAGACCTATACTCCTGTACCTCCGCCGAATTGTTGTCGCTCGCGATACCGGCTTCTCCTCAGCTCGCTACTCGTCGCTCAGCGTATGCTGAACTGCTCTCCAGCGATCGACTTGTAGTTCTCTCCGGAAGCGATGCAGTGCGACTCAGGCAGACCGCAGTTCCGCCGACGAACGGGGGCCTTCGCGGCACTGTGTCGAATGCACCGGTAACTCGTTTTATTGGAGCGGCGTACGTCCTCGATGTTGATTTCGCGGATCTGCCTGGCATCGCTCGCGCGACTGAGAACATGCCAGCTGGGGCAATTCTTGTTTGCCGAGTAACAGGCCCGGAAATCACCGAGGCGTGCGCGAAGGCCGGGGCAATAGTGAATGAGATTGGCGGTCTGCTTAGCCACGCAGCAATCATTAGCCGTGAACTTGGCTTGCCCTGCATAGTCGGGATCGTTGGCTTGTCGAGCGCGATACGTACGGGAGACCTTCTGGAGCTCGATCTCGTCGAGGGTCATGTCTCGATAGTTACCGAGGCAACGACAGAACCGGCAGAACCCCAGCTAGAGTAGGTCGAAACGCGCCGGCTGAGTGAATGAGGGGTTTGGAGGCGATACCTGCCGTCTCTGCTGTTTGGGGGACTTATAGCTAGTCAATCGCGCGCCGAGCGGTTGCTTCATTTGATCAGGCGCGTAACTCGACCGACTTCAAACCAAAGCTTCACTGTGAAGACGACGATCATGATCAGTTCGAACAGGCCGAGTAGATCAAGAGGGTGAGTGCTGGTCCAAACGACAAACTGTCGAGGATTGTATGACCAGTCGTTGTCGCCGAGGAATCTAAGGAAGCCCACGACGCCGAGCACGACAAGTATGAGGGAGTATCCGCGCAGCTCTTTGACTGTGCTCAGTACCTCTGACTCTCTTGCGTGAAGTAGGTCAAAGAGTTCGGCCAGAGTTTTATGCTTGAAGTTCACGCCGGCAACGGTCCAGCGCGCCTCGGGAGCGAGGTCTTGCAACTCTCGCTTTGAGAACGGGGAAAGCTCGATGGGAGAGGCGATGCGCTTCAGGTGAAGTGGAACATCGCTCAACGGACGAGCCACCCGGCGGAAGCGGCGCA
>CAAGKR010417277.1_pt1 | contig 10080 bp, 5 predicted proteins | sample 2556971 | NCBI WGS metagenome assembly CAAGKR01 (sample SAMEA5207829, study PRJEB30636) | soil metagenome | biome: forest; feature: boreal; material: soil | place: USA | collected 2011-09 | depth 1 m
ACTCTGTCGAATCTCCCATATCCTCCGCGTAATCCATCTCAGGCATGCCTATCTTCTTTCCGGTGTAGCAACGAGGCTGCGCATAAGATTTTAGGTTGGACTCCAGTTCATAGCATCTACGAGGATGTGGGGTGATCAACAGTTTTTAGCAGGCAGAAGCAACCTGCTCTTGTGTTAACGCTGCTCGCAGGAAAGGTTTAGCGCGGTTGAAATAGGTTTTCGCGGTTGCCTCCGGGATATTGAGCATCTGACCAATTTCAGAGAAGCTCTTTTGCGATGTATAACGGAGAAAGACGACGGCGCGAAGCCTGGATGGCAATGCGCGGATAGCTCGTAATACGCGCTGTTGTAATTCATGTCGTTCTGCCATCTCGTCTGGAAGAGGGAATGGGTCAGGTATAAATTCAAACGGCACGAACTCATTTTCAACGTCTTCTGATACTGCCAGCTCTGAAAAGCTGATTGGGCGCATGCGACGCAATTCATCGACACATCGATTATGGGCAACTCTGAAAAGCCAGGCTTTGAGTGATTTATCCGTGCGCAGTGTGGCTAATGAGAGGAATAGTTGGAGAAAGACATACTGCAAAACATCATCAACCTGGTAGCGATTTCGGAGAATTTGATAGACCCAGCTGCTGAGCACGGCATGATAACGTTCAACCAGAATTTCAAATGCGCTCTCATCGCCAGCAAGCGCTTGTTGAACCAGTTCGTTATCGGTGAACTCTGAGCAGTGTGTCTTTGCAAGTTCCTGAGTAAGCATGGATAACATCCTCCGCTGTAGGCACTTACTGATGCAACTGCTTAGCGCGGCTACGATGAGTGCCCTACTTACGAAGTATGGTTTCTGCACATCACAAACTTCTCTCAATACTTACGTATTGTGTCACCATTAGCTCACAAAAGGATTCACTTTCGCCACTTCCGCACGAGCTTAACTATTTCGAACCACAGAATGCTGATGAGTGCGGCAGCGACACAGAGTAAAAGTTCAAGGAGATTCGGCGAAGCAAAACTAAACAGGTCGCGTAACAAGGGCACGTAGAGCACCAGGCACAAACCGATTATCACTCCCGCTGTTATCAACCACAGGGCAACATTACGCTCGCGCATTGTCGTTATAATGAGCCGTGACTGGGAGCGATTGACGTAGATCAGGCCAAGGTTGCCGATAACCAGTGTGGTAAAGGTCATGGCACGCGCAACAGATTCGTCCAGTCCGCGATAAGAGGCAAAGAAATAGATCGCCAGAACGCTCAGCAAGACACTCGCGCCCTGCAACAGGCTCAACAATACAGTACGCTTGCCAAACATTGGTTCCCTGGGATCGCGCGGTGGGCGTTCCATGAGGTGTGGATTCCCAGGTTCCGCCTCGAAAGCGATTGAGGATGCGGGGTCAATGATGAGTTCCAGGAAGACGATTTGCACGGGGAACAATATCAGGGGTTGTCCCAAGAGCAAGGGAACCAATGCAATACCAGCAATTGGCACATGGATGGCCAGGATATAGATCATTGCCTTGCGGATATTGTCGTAGATGCGCCGTCCGAGTTTGACCGCCTGCACGATCGATGAAAAATCATCGTCAAGCAAGACGAGGGCCGCGGACTCTCGCGCTACATCGGTGCCCCGTTCACCCATGGCGATACCAATGTGTGAGGATTTTAAGGCAGGGGCATCATTGACACCATCGCCTGTCATTGCCACTATTTCTCCGTTGGCCTTGAGAGCATTGACCAGGCGCAGTTTTTGCTCTGGCACCACTCTCGCAAAGATGTTGACAGTCTTAATTCGTTCTTGTAGTTCGGTATCGTTCATCGCATTCAATTCGGCACCGGTGATGTATTCATCCGCTGGTTTCAGGCCAATTTGCCGGGCAATATTCCTGGCTGTCCCAGGATAGTCACCTGTAATCATAACTACGCGTATACCAGCGGTGTAGCATTCTTTTAATGCGTCTGCAACCAGTGGGCGAACCGGGTCAGCCAGGCCAACCAACCCTACGAACTCGAAAATAAAGTCGTGTTGTTCGCCAGGAAGAGTATTGGTCTGGTTAAAATATGCCTTGGCCACACCAAGAACACGTAGTCCATCATCGGCCATGCCTATTACCTGCTGGGATAGTTCCTCCTTTTGGACTTCGTTGAGATGGCAAAGGTCGATTATGGCTTCAGGCGCACCTTTAGCGGCGATTACGTATGTTTCGCTAGCAGGCGATTTCCATACATGGGAGAGAGCCAGCAGTTCCGGCGATAATGGGTATTCACGTATCAGCGCCCAGTCACTATGAATATGTTCGGTTTGCTCCAGGTAATGCTCGCCCAGTTGTCGCATGGCTTTTTCCATAGGATCAAACGGGTCTTGCTGGCTGGCGAGAATGCTGAACTCCACCAACTCGTGGAACGTCTCCGGTAGAGGATTGCCGGTGTCTTGCTGCCCACCGACATGATGGGCAGGTAGGAAATACACTGCTCCAGCAGCGAACAGACGACTGACCGACATGCGGTTGAGTGTGAGCGTGCCTGTTTTGTCCACGCAGAGTACGGTGGCCGAGCCTAATGTCTCGACGGCAGGCATGCGGCGAGTGAGTACCTCATTCTGGGCTATGCGCCAGGCGCCCAGGGCAAGGAAGATGGTCAAGACGACCGGAAATTCTTCAGGCAAGAGAGACATAGCCAGTGTGATGCCGGCCAACAGCCCGTTGAGCCAATTTCCTCGTGTAAGTCCATAGAGGATCACTACTAAAACGCAAAAGGCAAGACCCATGATGGCCAAAAAGCGCACAAGCCGTCCAGTTTCTCTATGCAACGAGGTTTCTTCAGGTTCTACTGTTTGTAAAGCTTTGCCAATCTTACCCAGTTCGGTGTTCAGTCCCGTTGCCTGCACTTCGGCAATACCCTGACCCTGGACGACCAATGTGCCCGAGTATACAAATGGCAGGTCATCGCCTCCCGGTCGAGCCATAGCCATCGTTTCTGCACGATTATCCCAGGGGACTTTGCGCACTGGCACCGATTCACCCGTCAGCAGGGACTCGTCCACTGAAAGATTGAGGCCCCAGAGCAGCACGGCGTCGGCAGGGACACGATCGCCTTCAGCCAGCATCAACACATCGCCACGGGCAACTTCCCGGCCAGCAATACGTTTTTGTTCCCCATCTCGGATGACAAGGGCACGCGGACTGGAGAGGTCCCGCAACGCTTCCAGCGCCCGTTCGGTTCTATTTTCCTGGTAAAAGGTGATGCCCATAATTACAAAGATCGAGCCGAGCAAGATCAGGGCTTCGCGTATATCTCCCAGGAGAAGATAAATGATTCCACCAGCAATCAGCAGGATAAACATTGGTTCGCGCACGATTTCAAGCGCGATCTTCACTATCCCGCGTCGCCCAGTAGAGGGAAGCTCATTGTGACCTTCTTTCGCCAGCCTCGCAGCGGCCTCTTGTTCAGAGAGGCCAGTAATCGTGTTGATATCGAACATCTGGGTACTGCTACTCTGTATCGAAGGAGGTTGCATGAGTCAATTGTTCCTTTCCTGCGTTAGTGCGCTCCATTTACTACTTTATTTTACCAGCCGGCGCATGAGCCTGCGCTTGACGATTTCGACGAGCAGCAAATAGGTGATAATCATAGCTGCAAGGAAGAGGAAGTATAATGGCGGCAGGGGTGTAAAGCCGAGGGGACCGGCAAGCGGAGTAAATGGGAGTATCATGCCAATACAAACAACCAGAACCGTCGAGAACGCCAAAGGAAGGCTAGGGCGACTACGCAAGGGATTGCCTACTGTACGAATGACGAAGAGCACGAGCGTTTGAGTGGCGAGTGACTCGACAAACCAACCTGTGTGAAAGAGCGCTTCAGAGGCATGGAAGACCCACAGCATCATGAAGAACGTGAGAAAATCAAAGATAGAGCTAATTGGGCCAATGTAGATCATGAAGTCGCGAATGAGTCGGATGTCCCAACGGTGCGGTTTGATGATATAGCTCGAATCAACGTTGTCCGTTGGTATGGTCACCTGGGAAAGGTCATAGAGGAAGTTATTAAGCAAAATCTGTGTCGGCAACATGGGCAAAAATGGTAGGAAGAGCGAAGCGCCCGCCATACTGAACATGTTGCCGAAGTTTGAGCTGGTACCCATCAGCAGGTACTTCATGACGTTACCAAAGGCCTTGCGTCCTTCAATGATGGCATTATGCATAACCCGCAAGCTCTGTTCAAGCATAATCAGGTCGGCGGCATCCTTTGCTACGTCAACTGCGGTTGCGACAGAGATACCAACATCGGCGGCATGGAGTGAAGGAGCATCATTGATGCCATCACCAAGGAAACCGACAACGTGGCTGCGACGCTTGAGTGCAAGAATGATGCGGTTCTTTTGCGCTGGCGAAACTCGCGCGAAGACACTGGTCTGCTCAGCAACGTGAGTCAGGGCGGTATCACTCATACGATCGAGTTCATCCCCCAATACGATATGGTCTGTTGTCAGACCTACTTGTTCACAGACATAGCGGGTAACGAGTTCGTTGTCCCCTGTGAGTATTTTCACTTCTACTCCATCGCGACGAAGTGCGTCCAGCATTTCATCGGCATCTTCTAGAGGTGGATCAAAAAAGGTGAGAAACCCTATGAATACCATGTCTTTTTCATCAGCTATAGTATAGGTGTCTTGCACGGAAACGAAGCGGTAGGCAACAGCTAGCAAACGAAATCCCTGGGCGCTTAGTCGTTGATACGTTGCTTCGGCCTGTGCTCTTATCTCCGCATCGAGTGGCCTGGATTGACTATCTGCCTCATAGAATGAAGACATATCCAATACACTTTCAGGCGCACCTTTAGTAATCAACATGGCTTTGCCGTCGGTCTCGACTACAACAGAGAGCCGCCTGCGCTCGAAATCGAAGGGAATCTCACGTAGCTTCCTATATGCCTGAATATCCAGGTGATTGTGCTGTAGTATGGCTGCGTCAAGTGGGCTTTTGATGCCCGTTTCATGAAAGCTGTTGATGTAGGCGAAGAGCAAGACCCGTTCAGATGGATTGCCAAGCGGGTCAAGAAACTGGTTGAGTACCATTTTCCCACCCGTCAACGTGCCAGTTTTGTCACTACAAAGGATGTCCATGCTGCCAAAGTTTTGTAAAGCTTCGAGATTTTTGGTGATGACTTTTTGTTTCGCCATATGAGAAGCGCCATGCGCCAGGGTTACAGTCGTGATCATTGGCAGGAACTCTGGTGTAAGCCCAACCGCCAGGGCAACTGCAAAGAGCAGCGATTCAAACGGATCATGCTTTAATGCGATACTGACCAGGAAGACGAAAAGCACGAGAAAGAAGACTACACGCATAATCAGAAAGCCAAATCTTCTGATGCCACGCTCGAACTCTGTTTCCGGAGCACGGGCGGCAAGTCGTGCCGCAATATCGCCAAAGGCGGTGGCCCGACCTGTCAGAATGATGAGAGCAGTTGCTGTGCCGCTGACTACTGAAGTGCCAAGAAAGACCATGTTGCTAGCTTCGGCATTGTTCTGTGGCGTCGATGCGAGGTCATGGGCATCCTTCTCGACAGGCATGGACTCTCCTGTGAGTGCAGCTTGCTGAACATGCAGGCCGACAGTTTGGATCAGGCGTGCATCTGCTGGCACGAGATCGCCAGCAACCAGGCGAATGACGTCTCCCGGTACCAGTTCGTGCCGTGGTAGCTCAACCCATTTTCCATCTCGCAGAACTGTAGATGTGAGAGCTACACCCGCCCGAAGCCGTTCAACTGCACGCTGTGAACGATACGTTTGAACGAAGTTGAGCGCAACGCTCAGCAAAACCATCGCGGCGATAATTGAGGCATTGATTACTTCACCCAGAACGGCAGAGGCAGCGCTGGCAATGAGCAAAATAACCACCAGCGGGTTGGTAAGAAAAACGAGAAACTGTCGAAAACCTGCAGCACGCCGCACGCTGGTCGGTTCATTCGGCCCAAATTTCTCTAATCGTTGGCTAGCCTCTTGAGTAGTCAGACCTCGTTCGGACGAGGCCAATTGCTCATAGAGGGTAGCTAACTTGGCCTGTGTCCTGCCCTGCTGGCTAGCAATAACGTTCTGTTGAATGCCTGAAGGTGTCTCTTTCGGTACTGCTGATTTCTGCATATCTATCTCCAACTCTGGCATTTTAGAACTATCCTAAACGCCCTCCTACAAGTGATCCAAGACCAAATGTTATGGCCGCTGCCGCTAAACCCAGTAAGATCTGGCGACCGGCAGATTTTAGGAGCGGTGCTCCGGTAGTCAGTGTTATACCAACGCCGATGATGAAAAAACCCAATATACCCAGCACCAGGCTGAACAGCACGGCTATTAGCCCGCTGCCGAACACAAAAGGTATGACGGGGATTACAGCACCAACGGCGAAGAGCATGAATGACATAATCGAAGCAACCCACGCCGAGCCGCCGAGTTCCTCCGGATCGATACCTAGCTCTTCGCGGGCGAGGGTATCAAGTGCAGCTTCACCCTGTCCCATAATACGATCAGCCATTCGATTAGCAGTTTCCTGATCAATGCCTTTAGCTTCGTAAATAAGAGCCAGTTCTTCACGTTCTTCCTCAGGCATCTCAACCAGTTCCTGGCGCTCGACCGCAATCTGATGCGTGTAGAGTTCGCGCGCGCTCTGCACGGAGAGCCACTCGCCGATAGACATAGAGAGCGCCCCAGCGAGCATACCGGCTAGACCTGTGAATAGAATGGTATGCCCTGGGAGATTGGCCCCTGCAACGCCCATGACAAGACTCAGGTTGGTGGTGAGACCATCGCTGGCTCCCAATACAGCCGCACGCAGGGCATTGCCACCGGTACCACGGTGACGGCCCTCGAAGCGGGCGAGAGCAGGACCAGCGATGCCACCTCCAGTTATCTCTACAGAGCGAAAAAGGCGTTCGTGCGAACGCTCATCCTTCGGCATACCAGCGGCTCGAGCTTCTGGTTGTTGATCATAGTCGTGGCTGGCGCTACGTTCCATCGACGAGACCATAGGCAGTGCTGAGTTTACGCCGAAGCGATGTGCCACCCAGATGATCATACGCATGCGCCATCCCGGGGTAAAGGCGGGCACAGGTTCGCCTGCTTTGCGCAAATAATCAGCCCAGATGCTTGCGTGACGCTGCTCAGTCTCTGCCATACGCCGGTAGAGTTCTGCCAGGTGTGGGTCACGCTCAGTTTTAGAGAGCGATTGGTATAGCTCAGAACCCTCTTGTTCAGCGAGATAATTTGCACGATAACGCTCGATGTCGCTCTTGACTGCCATGTATATTACTCCTTGTTGATTTTTGTTAGCGTTACTCATCACATATACAGACTATAGGGCAAATCTCACAAATCCGTCACAGGATTGCGACATACTCTCACAATTAGTTTACGGAATGATGCAATGAATCCGAATCGGCCTTCTCCAGTCTCGTGAACAATTTGTGATATTACCCAAGCCAAATGTGTCCCAGGTGTGATGCTGGCAGCTTATGCTCCTACGTAGAGAGATTCTCCCTTGCAGCAGTCCTTTCCCAATGGCGTGAAGTGATGTCAAGGGAGAGGAGGTATGAGATGAAAGCGAGAAAATACGTTGAACAAAATCGTGTAGCTGCATTCGTAGGTTTCACACTGATATTGGTGCTGGTGATAGGGCTTGCAATCATTATCCCCTTTGCCAGTCGCGGCGGTACTCCTACGACGAAACCTACACCAACACCGACAACAGGCGTGGTAACACCAACACCGACTCCTGCCGAAAACACACCTACTCCAGTACCTGGAGTGGTCCTGGGGCCGCAAGCTTGCCCCAATACAGTGAAAGACCCCGCGCACTGGGATGCTATCCTTGGCACTCAGGGGAGCGGCAGCAAGGTAGTAGGGGTAAGTTGTGCAAACATCCTGGGGAATCCTTCACTACAGTCGCTGGTAACGGTGCGACATAGTGACGCAAATAGCACGCTGGATGTCTACGTCTTCAATAACATTACCAGCGTAAAGCCAACACAGATTTTCAAGTTACAGGGCTTGTTGATGGGCGACGCAAAAATCAGTGGCTACAATTCTGTCATGACCGCTGAAGTCGATCAGAACTCCAGCGTGAACGCGGGCAAACCCTCTTCCCAATGGACAGCAGACCTCTACCGCGAATTTGAGTGGAATGCCGGTGAGGGGACACTGGTGCAGGTTGCCTTCCCAGGCATCTTCCCTGACCTGACGCGCTACCAGGCCGAACTGGATCAAAACCAGGTCAAGTTGGGCAAGGATAGTTGGAAGCTCGATGCGCAGGAGACTACCAAGCGCTTCGCTCAGGCATTACTGCGAACACCTCCTGATAGCGCGGTAACGCTGGTCAGCGGAGGTGGAGTGCATGATGTCGACGCAGTAGTGAATGTGACACCCCCTGTTCTTCCCGGATGCTGTGGGCCTTTTCCGCCGATCAAGGTAACGCTCAGTCGTCTTGAAGGGAACACCGGCAGTGGTATCTGGATCGTGATAGGCGTCGAGAGTGAGAAGAAGGCTATCACTGCTCCACAGAACCGTGAGCGCCTGAGCAGCCCGGTGACGGTCGCGGGATATGGCTCACAATTTGAATCACAAGTCGGGATCGTGCACATATTGGATCACCTGTATACCGATATCGGTCACACCATTGCCATGGGGTCCAGCGGCCTCGGATCTGGTCCTTTCTCAGTCAAAGTGTCCTATGAGACCACTTTCCACGGCGGCGCTCAGGAGGGGATCGTAGTTCTCTATGACGAAAATGGAGGAGGTACCTCGTTGCGTGGTGGAGTAGCGATGGTGAAGGTACTGTTGAGCTGAGCATATAAGCAACATTGTCAAAGGTGTTGAAGGGCTGGGGTTGCTCCGCCAACCCAGCCTAAATAATGGGGGCTGTGTACGAAACGTGATGAAAATGCATGTTGCTGTGATGTAATTGTGATATTAGCGGGGTATCCTTCTTACTAGAGGATACTCCTAATTAGAGGGTGCTCCGGTCGCTTTCGCCAGAGATGAAAGAAACTTGAAATAGACCCTTTAAAAAGCACAAAATAAAGAAGCATGTAATTATTTCGATAGGTCAGGATGACAATATCATGAAATATATGCAGTCTGCTGCTAATCGAAGGCTTGGACTGATACTTATCATCACTTCGGCTGCATCGTTTGGGGTAATGCCCATCTTTGCACGTCTCGCTTATAATGCTGGAGCTGAACCAATTACAGTGTTGTTCCTGCGATTTACTATAGCCGCCGCGGTAATGAATCTGGTTATGGTAATAAGCAAGACACAGTATCCCCGTGGGCTTATTCTATTAGAATTGATTTTGCTAGGAGCAATAGGGTATGTAGGTGAGTCACTTGCGTATTTTCTGGCGCTTAAGATGGCCTCCGCTGGTTTAGTGGCGCTGTTGCTTTATATCTACCCGGCGCTGGTCACGGCCCTATCGGCTATTTTCTTGAAAGAGCATCTTACGCGTGTCAAGATTATAGCGCTCTTCCTTGCTCTCTCAGGAACAGCTCTGACTTTACGGATAAGCAGCGGTGGCAGTCCGCTGGGTATACTGCTGGGTATCGCAGCAGCCGTGGATTATGCGATCTATATCCTGCTAGGAAGCCGCATAGTGCGGCGTTCAGGCCCACTCAGCTCAACGACAGTGATTATTACATCGACAGCAGGAGTATATGCTGGTATTGTGGCCATTCGTGGCGTGACTTATCCCACGACATCGACCGGCTGGATTGCGATCATTGCGATTGCGCTTATCTCAACGGTGCTTGCTTTCGTCACTTTCTTTGCTGGCCTCAAGAGGATTGGCCCAACCAGCGCTTCGACACTTTCAACATTTGAACCAATCGTGGCCGTTGTTTTAGCAGCAATCGTTCTGGGAGAGACAATAAGCCCTATTCAGGTTCTTGGTGGCGCACTCATACTAGCTGCTGTGGTGCTCCTGGCAAGAAGCGACAGATGGCGAGGCAAGAGAAAGCGGGAGAGTAAGGAGCAAGATGGGGAAATGACGCAGGGGGCAAAGGGGCAAGGACGGGGGCAAAGGGGCCAGGGCGGGG
>CAAGKR010302844.1_pt1 | contig 10078 bp, 8 predicted proteins | sample 2556971 | NCBI WGS metagenome assembly CAAGKR01 (sample SAMEA5207829, study PRJEB30636) | soil metagenome | biome: forest; feature: boreal; material: soil | place: USA | collected 2011-09 | depth 1 m
GGGTGCGGGAAGACCACCCTCCTGCGGATGATCGCCGGGATCGAGACCCCGACCGAAGGGGACTTCGTCATCGACGGGCGGGTGGTCACGGACCTGCCGCCCCGGATGCGGAACATCGCGATGGTCTTCCAGAGCTACGCCCTCTATCCCCATATGACGGTCTATAAGAACATCGCCTTTCCGCTGCGCGCCCGGGGAGTGGAAAAGAAGGCAGTCCGGAAAAAGGTCGAGTGGGCGGCGGGAATGTTCAAGATCGGGCGCCTGCTCGACCGGAAGCCGCGTGAGCTCTCCGGGGGGGAGCGGCAGCGCGTGGCGCTGGCCCGGGCCATGGTCCGGGAGCCCAGCGTCTTCCTGCTCGACGAGCCGCTCTCCAACCTCGACGCCCTCCTGCGCACCTCGGCACGCGAGGAGCTCCGGCAGTTTCAGCGGCGGGTCGGGGTCACCACGATCTACGTCACCCACGACCAGGTCGAGGCGATGGGGCTCGGCGACCGGATCGTCGTCATGAGCCAGGGGAAGATCCGGCAGGTGGGGACGCCGCTCGAGATCTACCAGTCCCCCGCCGACACCTTCGTGGCGACCTTCGTCGGATCCCCCCCGATGAACCTCCTCGAGCAGGAAGACGTCCTCCTCGGCTTCCGTCCCGAGACGTTCATGCCCTCCGACGCCGTGGAAGGGTCGGAAGGCATGGTCACCTACCCGTTCGAGGTCACGTACACCGAGTACCTCGGAGCGGAGCGGCTCGTGTACGGGAACGTGGGGGAGAAATCGCACGGGCGCCACATCGTGTCCCGCCTTCCCGGGTCCCTCACCCTTCCTCTGGAGGCGGGGAAGACGTACCCGTTCGCGGTTGCCCGGAGGGACTTCCGCCGATTCGACCGCAAGAGCGGTCTGGCCCGCCCCGGAGACGCGGCGTGACTTCCCCCGCGCCCCTCGGGTCTTCGCCTGCCCCCTATCGCGGAGGGATCCTCGATCGCAAAGAGACCTTGGCGAAGTTGCTGATCGCCCCGGCGGTCCTTTACATCGTCGCCATGATCGGCGCCCCGTTCGTCCTCGCGATCCTCTACTCCCTGAGCGACGCCACCACCGGGGACCCCTCTCTCCACCTCGTTGGCCTGCGGAACTTCGGCGCGGCGCTGGAGGATCCCGTCTTCCGGCTCGCCTTGCGGAACACCTTCGTGTTCACGCTGGTCTCCCAGTCGATCGTCATCGTCCTGTCGCGGATCCTCGCCAACGCCCTCCTCAAGCCGTTCCGGGGAAAATGGCTCGTGCGGTTCCTGATCCTGCTCCCGTGGACGGCGCCGATCTCCCTCGGGACGATCGGCTGGCTCTGGATGTTCGACTCGATCTTCAGCCCCATCGACTGGGTGCTGCGGTACCTCGGGATGCTCGGGACCGCCACCGCGCTCCTCGGCCCCGAGACGAACATGTACTGGCTGGGCGTCCCGGGACTCGCGATCGCGTCGGTCATCCTCGTCAACGTCTGGCGGATCCTCCCCCTCGCCACGGTGATCCAGCTGGGCGGGTTGAGCTCCATCCCCAAGGACCTCCTCGAGGCCGCCGAGGTGGACGGCGCGAGCCCGTGGCGCCGGACGCTGATGATCACGATCCCCCTCACCCTCCCGATCGTCAGCATCGCCTTCCTCTTCGGCGTGGTGTTCACCTTCACGGACCTGGTCGTCGTGTACGTCCTGACGCGGGGCGGGCCGGTGCACATGACGCAGGTGCTTTCTTCCTGGACGTTTTTCAAGGGGATCGAGGCCGGAGACTTGGCCCAGGGGGCGGCCATCTCCCTCTTCATGTTCCCGGTGCTGGCCGTGGTCGCCATTTTCATATTGCGGATGGCCCGGCGGACGGAGGTGGTCTGATGGCGAACCTCGGGAAACTCGCGCGTCGCGGAGGGCTGTACACGCTGCTGGGAGGGTTCGCCTTCTTCGGCGCCTTCCCCTTTTACTGGATGGTGATCGCCACGTTCAAGCGGGACCACGACCTCTTCAGCCCCTTGAACAATCCCTTCCTGTTCAACGAGGCCCCCACGCTGGACCACCTGCGTCTCCTGTTCTCCGAAACCCACTTCGTCGGGTACCTGACGAACACCGTGATCGTCGGTTTCGCCGTCGTGGTGATCACCCTGGCCACCGCCGTCCCCGCGGCGTACGCTCTCGCGCGGTGGGCCCGGGGGTGGGGAGAAACGCTGGGGATCGGGATCTTCCTCACCTACCTCGTCCCGCCCACGATCCTGTTCATCCCCCTCTCGCGCTTCGCCTCCCTCTTCGGGCTCCAGGAATCCCTCTGGTCCCTGATCCTCGTCTACCCGACCTTCACGATCCCCTTCTGCACCTGGCTCCTCATGGGGTTCTTCAAGACGATCCCGAAGGACATCGAGGAACAGGCGATGATCGACGGATTAAGCAGGTTCGGGGCGATGACGAAGGTCGTGTTTCCGCTCGCGATCTCCGGCATCTTGACCGTCGTCGTGTTCTCCTTCACCCTCTCGATGCACGAGTTCATCTACGCCCTGACCTTCATCTCCGTGTCGGCGAAGAAGACCGTGTCGATCGGGGTGCCGACCGAGCTCGTGCGCGGCGACGTCTTCCAGTGGGGACCGCTCATGGCCGGGGCGCTGATCGCCAGTCTCCCGGTCGCGGTGGTCTACACCTTCTTCCTGGACCGGTTCGTCGCCGGCTTCACGATGGGAGCGGTGAAGTAGCTTCCCGTCCCGGTGGTATGATGCCTGGATGGCCGCCGATACCCTTCCGGTGAACCGCTGCGATCACCCGCCGTGGGTGATCGCGTCGAACCTCTTCAACCAAAATCCCCTGCCGATCGAGATCCAGGGCGTCCGCCGCTCGCACCGCTCCCTGTTCGCGCGACTCGACCGCCTCGAGGATCCCAAAGCACGGGCGCGGGCTTTCCGGGAGTACATGGCGCTCGTCTTCCTGGTGGGGAAATGGCGGAAGGAGTCCTCCCCCCTCGGGCGCCGGTCCCTACGGAACAGTTATCTTCGGTTCCTGCGAGGCTGGATGCAGGACGCCAGCTCCCCGGAAGGGGCCGTGCTGAAGGGATGGGTGGAAAGCCGCTTCGGTCTCCCCCCCACCTTTCACGCCGGACCGATCGCGGACCTCCACGCGCCCGCCTACGTTCTTTACCTCATCGAGCGAATGCGGGAGACCGCCCGGAGCAACGCCGTCGAGTCCCAGTTCGACCTTCTCTACGAATTTGTCCAGTATGAGCTGCGGCGGCGCCACCCCGGGATCTCCGTGTTTACGCTCTATCGCGGCGTCCGCGACCTGGCGGAACAGCACGTCCTCGAGGATCGGGGAGAGAACCGCCTGCTCGTGCGCATGAACAACCTCAACTCGTTCACCTCCCGGCTGGAGCACGCATGGCAGTTCGGCAGCCGGGTCCTCGAGGCGGCGGTTCCCGCGTCGAAGATCTTCTTCCGATCCGACCTGCTCCCCGGCATCCTCCCGCGCGGGGAGGAAGAGTCGCTGGTGATCGGGGGGGAGTACGAAGTGACGGTGCGGCACTATTGAGCGCGGAAAGGAAATCTCCGCCCGGCGCGGCCGGGATCGTCGACCGTGCGCGGGCCGCGCTCTTCGGCGTCGCCGTGGGAGACGCGCTGGGGGCCACGACCGAATTCATGACGCCGGCCCAGATCCGCAACCGGTTCGGTGTCCTCCGGGAGATTGTCGGCGGGGGCTGGTTGAAGTTGTCGCCGGGACAGGTCACCGACGACACGGAAATGACGCTTTGCATCGCCAGGGGAATCGTCGGATCGGGAGGGTGGCATCTCGGGCCGATCGCGGACCGGTTTGCCCATTGGCTGTCGGGGGACCCCGCCGACGTGGGGGCCACCTGCCGTCGCGGGATCGAGAAGTACATGGAAAAAGGACGACTTGAAGCGCCCCCCGACGAGCAGGGGGCGGGAAACGGCGCAGCGATGCGGGTCGCTCCGGTCGCGCTCTACACGCTCGGGGACGAGGAACTCCTCTCCCGCCTCGCGGTCGAGCAGGCGCATATCACCCACCACCACCCGCTGTCCGACGCGGCATGCGTGTCGGTGGGAACGATGATCCAGCGGGGCCTTCTCGGCGCGCCCCTTCGGGACGTGCGGGCGGCGGCGGAAGAATTGGCCGCGCGACACCCGGAGTTCCGCTTCGAGCCGTATGATGGCAAATCGTCCGGCTACGTGGTGGACACGCTTCGGACGGTGTTCGACGCCTTCTTCTCCACGGACAACTTCGAGGATTGCGTCGTGAAAACGGTGAACCGGGGGGGCGACGCCGACACGACGGGGTCCATCGCCGGCGCGATCGCAGGCGCCCGGTACGGGCTCGCCGCGATCCCTCAACGATGGCTGCAGGCGCTCGACGGGACCCTTCGGGAGGAACTGTCCGCGCTCGCGGAGGAACTCGTCCGGCTCTCCCCCCGATTCGTCGAAAACGCCGCGAAGGGGTCCTGATGCGCCGGACCGGATTCCTTTGTGTCGTCCTCGCTGCGCTCCTTTCTTTGCCGGGTGAGGGACTCGCCGCGGGGCACATCCCCCCGGTCCGTTCCCTTTCCCGGGAACGGGCGGCACCGCCCGGATCCGGGTCCCCTCTTGTCGCCATCCTTTGCTACCACGACCTCTCCGACGATCCCGCCCGGAAGAGCTACACGATCCCCCCGGAACAGTTTCGTCGCCAACTCCGCCAGCTCCGGGAGGCGGGGTGGGCGTTCCTCTCCCTCTCGGAGTTGCTCTCCCGGAAAGACCACTTGGACGAACTCCCACCGAAGACCCTGGTGGTCACCTTCGACGACGCCTACCGGAGCTTCTTCGAGAAAGCCCTCCCCATCCTGAAAGAAGAAGGGGTGAAAGCGACGGTGTCCGTCATCTCCTCCTTCATCGACGCCCCCCCGACCGACCTGCCGCCGCTGATGACGTGGGAGCAGATCCGGGAAGCCGGGGAGAGCGGTTTCGTCGAAATCGCCTCCCACTCTCACGGCCTCCACCAGTACGAGGTGTCCAACCCGTACAACGACACGTCGCCCTCCGTCACGACCCGTCGATACCTGTCCCGCGACCGGCGGTACGAGGACCGGGACGAGTACCGGTCACGGATCCGCGCCGACCTTCGCAAAGCGAAATCGTTGCTGTCGGAGAAACTCGGCCGCGACGCAGGCGTCCTGGCCTGGCCGTACGGGGAGTACAACGCCATGGCGCGCGAGCTGGCCCGTCAGGAGGGGTTCGCCGTCACTCTCGGATTGGAGGGGACCGACGTCCGGCCCGAGGACTTCGCACGGGGCCACCTCCCGCGGATCATGGTCACCAGGGAGATGAATCTTGGCGCGAGGAACCTGACCTGGCTTTCCCCCCCCCGGCATCCCGTCCGGGCGGCGCAGGCCGATCTCGACGCCGTCTACGACCCGGACCCCGCGATCTTCCGGGGCCGGGTGGATCGCCTGGTGGACAAGATCCGGACGGCGGGGGCGAACACGGTGTTCCTGCAGGCGCTGGCCGACCCGGCCGGCGACGGTTTTTACCGCGAGGCGTACTTCATGAACCACCAGCTTCCGGTGCGGGCCGACATCTGGTCGATGGTGGCCCACAAGTTCCGCCACGCCGGGATCCACGTTTGGCTGCGGGTGCCGGTGATGAACCTCTCCTGGGAGTGGGAGCGCCACCCGGAGTGGCGCATCCCCTTCCGCCCGAAGCGCCGGGCACCGGTTCCCGAGCCGTGGCACTTCCGCGTCTCCCCGGTCCATCCGGAGGCACGGCAAGCGGCGTTGGACTTTTTCAGCGACATCGCCGTCTACCTCCCCGTCGAGGGGATCCTTTTCGACGACGACGCCTATCTGGGCGAGGGGGAACGGCTTCGGCGGAACCGCCCCTCCACGCCCGGCGCGAAGTCGGAGGCGATCCGGAACCTGATCGAAGAGGTCAAGGCGGCCGTCCTGGCCTGGAGGCCCAACTCCGCGTTCGGGCGGAATCTCTACGCTCCCGTCGCGGAGCGGGACGGCGTCCACCCGAACTTCTCCCAGGACCTGTCGCAGTTCCTCTCCGATTACGACCTGACGGTGGTGATGGCGTACGCCCGGATGGAAGGGCACGAAAAGGACGCGGCGACCTGGATCCGGAAGCTCGCCGAACGGGTGGAACGGAAGGCGGGTTCCTACGCCCTCCGGGAGGGAGGGCTCCCGCCGGTGATGCTCAAATTCCAGGCGTACGACTGGAAGAAGAAGGAGTGGGTGCCCCCCTCCGAGACGGCCGCGGGGATTCGTGCCGCCGTCGAGGCGAATATTCCCCACATCGGCGTGTACCCCGTGCTGCCGGAGGAGGGGGAACTTCCCGAGGGGATCCTCAAGGGGGCTCGGCCCCCGGGATCAGAAAGGTACGAGGAACCGTAGGTACCCGCCTTGGCGGCGATACCCCGCTCCCCTCCCCACGGTGCTCGAATCGGCGATGAATCCGCCGAGGGTGATCCGACTGGCCTCACCGACCTCCCGATCGACTCCCGCCTCCAGGGAGTAGGTCGGGGATCCGCCCGCTCCCTTTTCCTGCTGCGCCCCCCCCATCGCCGTGCCGAAGGCCTCCCACCGGGGACGGAACGCCCACCGGCCGTCGAGGCCGAACTCTTCGGTCGTCTGGCGAAGCGGGTTGTACGCGCCCACGTCGAGGCTCTTCCGGAACCCCAGCCAGGACAGACGCGCGAGGCCGGTCAGGCGCGTCACATCGCCTTTCAGGAAGAGCCGGCGGGAAAGGCCCAGCTCGAACCGCTCGCCGGAATTTTCCCTCGCCTGCCCGACGTCGTTCCGGTTGTGCTGGAACAGCAGCGCCGCCGAGGCGAAGACCTCGGTCTTCCAGGGGATCCACCGGGTGACCCCGGCGGAGACGGTGTCCACCGTGACGTGGTTTTGCAGGGAAAGGATCGTATCGTAGGGAGCCCGCTCCCAGTCGAGAGCAATGCGCCAGAGGTCCCCGGGAAAGAAGGTGACGCCCGCGCTCCCGGTCCAAGGGCGGAAATCTCCCACATCGTACAGGGAGAGGCCCGCGGATCCCCGAAAGACGGAGGATGCCCCGGGACGATAGGCGAACAGAAGGGATCCCGCCGTCCCGTTCGCGGAATCCACCTGGTCGATGTTGACGTCCTTTCCGGGCGATCCCTGGCGGAAGGCCAGATCCCTCCCGACGACGGCGATGTCGAACCCGCGAGCCGCCCGGCCGTGAACGCCGAGGGACAGATCGAACAGGGAGAGCTGGTCGGTGTCGTGGGAAGCACGGACCTCCCCTTCGATGTACCGGCGCAGCCGGCGTCTCACCCGGGCGAGCTGTTCCGCCGCCTCCCGGTTCTTCGGGTCGATCGCGACAGCGCGTGCGGCGGGTCCCTCCGCCTCTTCGGGGAGATCCAACTCCATCCGCGCGCGGGACAGGCCGAGCAGCGCCTCGATGTCGTCGGGCCGCGCGGCCAGAACCCGATCGAACTCGGCGAGCGCCAGGCGATTCCGCCCCTGCCACAGGAGGGCGAGCGCCAGCCCGTTCCGCTCGTCGAGATCTCCAGGCTCTTCCGCGAGCGTCTTCCGGGAGAGGCGCTCCGCCTCGTCCAGCCGGTCGCTCCAGCGATCGGCAAGGGCCAGGAGCTTCCTCGTTTCCCGATCGGCGGGGTTTCGTGCCACCGCGGCTTCCAGAACCGGCAAGGCCTCGGCCGTCCGGTCCGCCCACAGAAGCTGCGCCCCAAGGGATGGCGCGATCTCCGGGCCAAGGGAGGGGTCGGCGGCAACCGCGGCCTGATAGGCCCGGATCGCCTCCGCGGGACGGTCTCGGGACGCGTACTCGTCCCCCTGCTCCCGAAGCCGCCGCGCCTCTTCCGCGCGGTTCGTCGCCCGGCCCGCGGACGGCGCGGGAGCGTCCTCTCCGCGCGCAGCGCCAGACCACGACGCGACCGCAAGGAGAGCAGCCATCACCGCCGCCAGGAGCACCCGATCGCCCCCCTCCCGCTTCGCCATCACTCTCTCTCCGTCTTCCACAAGGTGATCTTCGGCCGTCGGCCGAAGAACCCTATCGGCGTAAAGAAGAACGTGATCGTGGACATCAGGGCCCAGTAGAGCGCAGGGTACAGCACGGCGACCCCCGCGTACGGGCGGATCGACCGGTCGTAGTGGCGGTCCAGCACCACCCCGACCGTCAGCTGGGCGATGCACGTAGTGGCGATGATCATCCCCCAGAAATTCGGGATCGGGTCGGCCCCGATCGGTTTGATCCCAATCGAGTAGGAGAGGATCCACCCGGTGGTGAGGATCACGAAGCACACGGACCAGAGGATGGACAGGATCGCCTCGTAGACGACGGGCCAGAAGCGCACGTTCTTGTAGTGGAAGAGGATCCCGCCGTGGCGGCGAAGCACCTGCCCCAGCCCCACCGCCCAACGGCGCCGCTGCCGCCACAGGACGCGCAGCGTCTCCGGCACCTGCATCCACACCAGGGCTTTCGGCTCATACCGGATATCCCAGAACCGCTTCTGCAGGCGCCACGACATGTCGATATCCTCGGTGGCCATCGACGGGTCGAACAGCCCCACGTCGAGGAGCGCTTTTTTCCGGAACGCCACCACGACGCCGGAGACGGTCTGGATCCGCCCCCACACCCTCTGCGCACGGCGCAGGAGCCCCACGACGGAGGTGAACTCGATCAGCTGGATTTTGGAGAGCAGGCTTCGCCGGTTCGCCACGCGTGGGTTCCCCGTGACGGCCGCCACCCTCGCCGAGGAGAAGTGCGGCACGAGTGCGCGCAGGATCCCGAAGTCCACCACCGCGTCCGCGTCGATGGTCAGGACGATCTCTCCGTTCAGGCACGGGAGAGCGTCGTTCAGCGCCATCGCCTTCCCCTCGTTCACCGTCTTGCGCACCAGGCGGACCTTCCCCCGCTCCACGTACGGCATCACCCGGGCCACTGTTCCATCCGTGGAGCCATCGTCCACCACGACGATCTCGAACCGGGGATAGTCGATCCGCATCGCCGCCTCGAGGGTCGCCTCGATCCCCTCCTCCTCGCAATACGCCGGAATCAACACGGAGACCATCGGCGGCGGCTCCGGCAACGCGTACAGGGTAGCCTCCTCCTCCTCCTCCATCCTCTCCTTCCTGAAGTAGTAGATGACGGAAGTGGTCACCCACACCACGGCGGAGAAGACCGGGTAGAAGCCGAAGAACAAGAGCATCACCCAGTAGAGGGTGGTGTGCTGAAAGAAGATCATCCCCGCGATGAGGTGGTCCATCTCAATCTTCCCGCGCCGACAAGGTCTTCCGGTTCTCGCCGTCGACGGACACGGTGATCAGCCGCGACGCCCGCTGCGCCTCCCACCCCGCGTGGACGAGTTCGCGGCCGAGGGCGTCCATGGCGAACACTTCCGGTACGTCGGGGATCCTCCGGCGGGGGCCCTTGCGGCGATAGATGCCAAGGTTGTACCGAACCCAGCCCAGGGTGAGGACCACCGTGCACAGCGACACGACAAGAATGGCGAGGATGGCCAACGCGGCGTCCGACAGGAGCGTTGTCGGAAGGACGCCGGACCACCAGTAGAAGAACAGCACCCAGGTGCACACGACGATCAGCGTGTGGAGCCCGCCCCTCATCGACCAACGCCGCCTCGGCCTGCCGCCCGCCCGGCCCGTTTCCCGTTTCATCCCTTTTCCCCGCTCCCCCCGTCCATTTATAGTAATAATTCGCTCTATTGGCAAGAAATCTTCAGGGGAACCCCGACGCCCGTCCGACACACCTTCCGGTGCGCCTCCCGGTTGAAGGGAGTGTCCCTTGCGTGGTAGCCTCACGCATACTTGGGAATACCGTCTCGTTGGGAATCCCCCTTACAGGAGCCACAATGGAACTGGAACCGGAATTGACCGCGCAACTGAAACGGGTCCTTTCCTCCCTTGAGACGCTGCTGCCGCGCCCCGTGCCTCGGATCGACTGGGCGGAGTGCGTCGCCGCGAACTGGCGGAAGCGCTCCTTCTCGGGGTACCTCGAACCGATCGGAAACGTCGAGACCCTCCGCCTCGAGGATCTGCTCGGCATCGAGGAGCAGAAAAGGGTGGTGGAGGA
>CAAGKR010485193.1_pt1 | contig 10078 bp, 5 predicted proteins | sample 2556971 | NCBI WGS metagenome assembly CAAGKR01 (sample SAMEA5207829, study PRJEB30636) | soil metagenome | biome: forest; feature: boreal; material: soil | place: USA | collected 2011-09 | depth 1 m
CTTTCCTCTTCATGCTGTACTCCCGTAGAATCCAGACAATTTCTGAGTTGATTGACCGCTTATCCTCTTGTGCAAGTCGTTTGATGGTTGCCAGTACGTCAAGAGGAAAGCGTACCGAGAACCGTTTCTCTTCTTGTTCCATGAGTACTTTATAGCATCATAGTATATACGTATCAAGCATGTTCCGCCTGCGGGCCGCGCGCCTTGTATCCCCATGTCTAAAGCCAGGGGTCTTACGGCGCGGTTCGATAAAGCATAACCGCGCCAGGGCAATACTTACCCTGGCGCGGTTATGCTAACTCGCGATCTCAGCTTTGAAATGAAACCGCGTGGGCGTCACTCGTACCAACAATTCGCCGGGGACACCATTGCGCTTACCATACGTTTCCGCCAGTTCTGCTACAGCTTGCGTAGCGCCTCGAACAAGTCCTCGTTATCGGGCATGTCGCCGGGGCTGTTCAAGACCTCGATGTAGCGAATGACGCCCTCTTTGTCGATGGCAAATAAGGCCCGTTCCGCGAAGCCACCAGCATGACGCACGCCATACAGGTCAACTATCTTGCCTTGCGGATAAAAGTCCGACAGATTGGGAAGCGTTGTGCCCATCGATTTAGCCCAGGCATCCAGCGCGTAATGACTATCCTCGCTCACGCTAACAATCTCAGTATCGTAGCTTTTGAAGCGATCCAGTTCCGCCTCATACGATGGAATCTGCGCCGAACATACGCCGCTGAATGCAAAAGGCACAAAAGCCAGCACAACATTTTTCTGGCCGCGAAAATCTGCCAGGTGCCAGCTTTCCCGTTTGCCTGTATTGAGGGTAAAATCAGGCGCGACATCGCCGACTTTCAAGTTCTTCGATTCAGAACGACTACTGGTTGTCATGGGGTATCCTTTCTAAAATCAATTATGGTGTACCTTCAAACCAGAAAGGACATAAGCCTTCCTAATATAGTTCAATACATGTGGGCGTTACTGGTTGTGATAACCATACGTCTTGCAAGGTGTATCATTTGCGCACCAGGGGAAGTTTTTCAGAGACGACACCCACCCGATGGAATTTTAGCACCCCCTGAAAGAACATGTCAAATAAAGTCGTGAAGGAAACGCCCATGCGCACAGACAGCGCAGCGCGATAGAGTATGTTGCAAGAAGAACTGGCTCGGAAACAACCATCAGGAGAAACGAAACCACCACGGCTGACGCTCTGGGACAGGTTGCTGGCCCGCGAAGGCATCATAGCCTACCTGCCGATCATTGTAGTGGTCATCTTGATGTTTATGGGGGCATCCTGGCAATTTATCTGGCTGCATACCGACGCGGCTCGCTACCAGTGCTATACGCTCACCTTCTGGCTGGGCGGCGACGCGGCCAAACTGCTCCCCGGCGTGCAATGCGCGTATTTGCCCCATTCCTCGCTCGTAGCGCCGCCGTTCCACGCGCTGCCGCTCGAATACCCACCACTCACGCTGCTGATTTTTACGCCCGCGCTCTTCGCGCCGCTGGTCTACTACCAAATGACATTCGCCATTTTAATGGCGCTGACGGCTGTCTTTATGTACTGGCTGCTGCTGCGGTACGCCCCACGCGGCGCGGCGCTGGCCTTTGCCGGGTACATGCTTATCGGCGCGTGGGCCACCGCCGAGGCGCGCTTTGACCTTGTGCCTGCCGCGCTCACCCTCATCTGCGTCATCGCAGTCGGGCGCAGGCACTGGACCTTCGCCTATATCGCGCTGGCTATCGCCTTCTTGCTGAAAATCTACCCACTGCTCTTCCTACCCGCTCTTTTCATTGCGGAACAACAGGATGCCCGGCGTTTCTATACAACGTCGCAACCTTTCCCCCTGACATCTTTACCGGTAGAAGTCTGGCGAACTATACGCGGCTTCAGACAATGGCGCTGGAAAAATACCCTGATCTTCTTTGCTATCCTGTTCTGTGTGACCAGCTTTTTCGCGCTATTGGACTTCCGGGGAGCCGTGTTGAGCCAGCTCAGCTACTTCGCCAATCGCCCGGTACAGGTCGAATCAACCGCCAGCCCCATCCTCTTTCTGGCAACCCGCTTTGGCATCGCGGGCCACACCGTCTATACCTTTGGCTCGATCAACATCGTCAGCGCGTTGGGTGGACCGGTAGCGCTGGTCTTCGATGCGCTGCTGGTACTCGGTTATCTCTACACCATCTACTTACAATGGCGCGGCAAGCTGGAAATCACACAGGCCTTCATCGCTATTTTACTAGTCTTCATTGTGACAGGCAAAGTGTTCAGCCCGCAATACCTCATGTGGCTGATTCCCCTGCTGGTGTATAGCGGCGCATATAACCGCTTCTGGCTGATAACCTGGAGTCTGATGTCGCTGCTCACCACCATCATCTACCCCTACTTATACACGCGCACGCTCAACGGCCTGCTGGCGCCATACCTGCCCGGCTTCATCGAGAGCGTGACCGCCCGCGATGCGCTGCTGGTGTTCCTGACACTGGCCTACCTCTTCAACTGGTGGCAGATTCGTATATCGAGAGACACAGCCGGCGTAGCAAGCGCATAATCTACGCGAGATTTACGCGGGCGCGTCTGATAATAGCGGCAAAGTCCGTACCCACCGGAAGCGTGCCGAATGCCCGTCCCCAGTCTCCCGCCAGTCGCGAAGCGCAGAATGCATCGGCAACTGCCTGTTGCCCATATTGCGCGAGCAATGCGCCCTGCCAGACCAGCGCCATCTGCTCGACAAGACGCCGCGCGCGTACCTCGATATTTGAGAAATCGGTCAATTCGCGTTTGAGCTGTCCAATGGCAGCATCGAGCCGCGCATCCATCCCATAAGCGCGTGTCACCTCAGCCAGGAACGCTTGCGCTGACGCCGGTTCCTTCTGCATAGCGCGTAAGACATCCAGACAGTTGACGTTGCCCGATCCCTCCCAGATCGAATTGAGTGGAGCTTCCCGGTAAAGGCGTGGCATGACGCTTTCCTCAACATAGCCATTGCCCCCCAGGCACTCGAGAGCCTCCGCCGCGTGCGCCGGGCCGCGTTTCGCCACCCAGTATTTCCCCACTGCCGTGCCAATGCGCCGCATCAGCGCCTCGTGCTCGTCATCATCAGCGCGGTCACCGGCTCTTGCCAGGCGCATCGCCAGCAGCGTAGCCGCCTCCGATTCAATCGTCAGATCAGCCAGCACGTTCTGCATGAGTGGCTGTTCGATGAGCAGCCGCCCGAATGCTTTGCGGTGCGCAGCGTGGTGAACGGCTGCCACAACCGCCTGGCGCATACCAGCCGCCGAGCCGATCACACAGTCCAGCCGTGTAAAATTTACCATGTCGATAATGGTACGTACCCCACGCCCTTCTTCTCCCACACGAACCGCCCACGTCTGGTCAAATTCAACCTCACTGGAGGCATTCGAACGGTTTCCCAGCTTGTCTTTGAGCCGCTGGATGAGAAAGCGGTTGCGCGTCCCGTCTGGCAAAATTCGCGGCAAGAGAAAGCAGGTCAGACCCCGAGGAGCCTGCGCCAGCACCAGAAACATATCGCACATGGGAGCGGAACAGAACCATTTATGCCCGGTGAGCAGGTAAACATTCTCGCCTTCACTGCTGCACGGCACAGCCTGTGTAGTGTTTGTGCGTACATCAGAACCGCCCTGTTTCTCCGTCATACCCATGCCGCAAAGGATACCCTGCTTCTCTTGCAGAGGTCGCAAACCGGGTTCGTAGACCAGCGAGGTGAGAAGCGGTTCCCATGTGGCTGCCAGGTGTGGCAGCCCGCGCAGAACTGATACGACGGCATGGGTCATTGAAATCGGGCAGCAATGACCGCCCTCCATCTGCGAGCTTACATAAAAAACGGCGGCGCGGGCCACATGCCTGCCCGTTCGCTCTTCACGCCATGACAGGGCGTGCGCTCCCGCGTTAATCGAGGTGCGCATCAAATTATGCCATGCTGGGTGAAATGTGACTTCATCAATGCGCTGACCGGTTCGATCAAAGGTATGCAGCACAGGCGTCACCGTATTGGCATCGAAGCTCCACGAAATCGCCTCTTCGCTACCCGCCACCCTCCCCAGTGCGGCAGCGTGATCCGTCACCCACGCCGCTCCTTCACGCTGCACGCTCTCGACAAGTGTCGGGTCCTGCTCAAAAATGTTATAGTTGACAAGCGGAGGAACTTGATTGAACACCTCGTGAGTAGTATGACCGTGAGCAGTTTCCATTTCTTGCAACATAGATGTAACAGCCTTTCGTTCAATGGCGCACACTCGCTACAAAATGAAGACAAGGTTTTTCTGTTCACAGCATACCACATTTCTCTACTTCTTCGCCCCGGCCACTTCTGGCGTGACCAGAGACCCACTTGCACCTTTTTTCTGGTCCAGGTACCACTTCACGCCCTCAGAGAGGCCGCGAATGTAGTCGTATTGCGGCTCGTAGCCCAGTTCGCGGCGCGCGCCGTCAATCGAGAACTCCTGGTTCCCACCCAGCAAGGTAATACCATAGGTGGTCACTGGAGGCGGTGACGACTTGCGGCGACCAAGCGCCTGCCAGAGCAGTTCTGCCACGCGACCGGCAGAGAACATAGCAGCGTAGGGATAATTCCGCGCAATGTGTGGGACTTCCAGGAAGTCGGCGATCATGTTGAGATATTCCGATTGTGTCACACGCCGATCATCGGCAAGCGTATAGGCCCGGCCAATGACGGAATCGCCAGCATCACCCGCTTTGATAAGCCCCTGCGCCACGTCGCGCACATAAACAACCGGTACGACATTCATTCCTGAACCGATGATAAAGCCCTTACCGCTATCAACCAGCGAGACAAACCGCCCAAAGCTGGCATTGTCGCGTGGGCCATAAATCCACGCCGGACGCGCGATCACGACGGGCGCGCCGCGCTCTTTTACCATCTCGGTTATCAGCTTCTCGCTGGCAATCTTAGTGCGGCTATAAGGATTATCCTCGGCGTGAAACGGGTGATCCTCAGTCACGATACCATGCAGGTGATGCCCGTACACGGTGATGGAACTGGTATGCACGATGCGCTGCACACCGGCTTCCATTGCGGCAGTAATCAGATCAGCCACGCCCCACACATTGACGGTATTGTAATCTTTTTCCAGGCCCCAGGGACCTGTCCGGGCCGCGACGTTATAGACGCGCTGCGTATCCTTAACCGCGCTTTTTAACGATTGCGCGTCGGTCAAATCACCATGCACAACTTCAACGCCTGCCAGCGATTTCAGGCGAGTCGCGTCTTCGACGGGTCTCACCATCGCGCGCACGTCATCGCCACGTTCCAGCAGCATATCCACAAGATGGCCGCCCAGAAAACCAGCGGCCCCGGTAACTAATACCTTCACTTTTCAGCTCCTTCTTTGCCTCAATTATTTCCCACTCCCCACATCTAATGCGAGTATAGCAACTGAGCAAAATAATGGCAAGCAAATGAGAGTGTTGGTATCATTTCTTTCGCTACACTTTCGGTGTCATCTTCCGATTATCTAATGCAGAAGGGGCGCAATCAACTTCACCTCTGTTAAAACACTGTATAGACGTAGGAGTGCGTGTCATGCCACAATCTCGTTTCTGGCGATCCATAGGAACCATCGCTTATCTCTTATCAGGTATTTTCCTGGCTATTCTGGCTTTCCAGGCGGTCAGAGCGCGTTTTTCGTCAGACAAACACCAGCCAACCTCTGGAGAGCATCCGCAAAGCGTTATTATCATGGGCATAGGGTCACGCTTTATCGCTCCTACCCGCATTGAATTGCGCGACATCGAGAGCGTCATAAATCACGCTCCAACGCTTTTTTCTCATATCCCGCGTATATTTGGTAAAAGGGCGAGAAATTCAGATCCACGAGAATTAACTCCAGGTGCCGCTATTACGACACCTTTCATTGACATACAGCCAGATGTTCCGGTATTACAATCCTCGGAAATTATTCCCATCGTTCACACAGAAAAGCAAGGGTTAGGCAAACGCGCGCTCGTTCTGGTTTCATCGGTGCTACTGATAGCCATCATAGCCACGAGCTTTTTATTCTCGGTGCGCATCTTCTCAGCGTCATTAGGACAACCGGCCAAAGCTCAGGCTGACGCAGCTCAACCGGCTCAACCGGCGCAACCAAAACTGGTACGACCAGTATTCGAGCGCGGCATCATCTATCCGCAGTGGTACAGCGATGGATACGGAATCAACGACACTACCTGGCAGCAAGGAGTATCCACCATAAAAACACAGACGGGCGCGCAGTGGATTGAGATTCCCGTGCTATTCTCGCAGGCCACATCCAGTTCAACCAGCATACAGCTGTCCGCGAGCACACCTTCAGTGCAAAGTTTTAGCGAAGGCATTGAACGCGCGCACAGTCTGGGCTACAAAGTGTTCTTCGTACCACTTATGCAGGTGCGCGAGCCGGGCGGCTGGTCTGGCAGCATCACTTTCAATACCCCGGCATTGCAACAGGCGTGGTTCAATAGTTACTGGAACACCATCCTGCCTTACGTGTCCACCGCTACCAGCTTACATGTAGAGCAAATGGCTATAGGAACAGAACTACAGGCGCTGCAACAGATCGTACCGGGTGCCCTGTGGAACCAGTTGATCGGACGCATACGCGGCGTATTTCAGAATACGCTGACCTACGATATGAACTGGTCGTCGCTGGCTCTTCTATCAATGCCTACATGGTTACGCAACACCAGTCTCACCTACATTGGCGTTTCAACCTACATTCCACTGCTCGACAAAAGTGGGCGCGTAGACCCGCAGGCTATGTCCGCACTGTGGCGTAACAAAATCAAGACGCAACTGGATGCGCTGGCCGTTCAAATTGGTAAACAGGTGCTCATTACAGAGATTGGCTATCGTAATAGTAGTGATGCCCTCTATCGCACGTGGGAGGCCACCACCACGGCTAAAGCTGATCCACAAGAACAGACAGGCGCATTCGATGCCGCGCTAACCAATGTGTTTTCAGACGCGCACATCGCAGGCACATTTTTCTGGGGATGGGACGACGTTGGACGCTTCGCATTTAGCGGTCAACCGGCAACACAAGTGTTGCTCAAATGGTATACGTTGAAACAGGTATAAAGAAGGGGTGGAAACGATGTCAACCTATTTGAAAGAAGAGCAAACTACTCGGCAGGTTCATGCTCAACCAGTCACAAACGGGGATGAACATTTTATCAGTCAGGTCGCCAGCTATAAACACTGGCTAACCTCTCAAACCCAGCAACACCAGGGCCTGGTGTTCCACGAAATAAACGAGTATGCTGAACGTGCTATGAAGATCGTCGAAGTAGACAACAAGCGCATCCAGACCTTCACGCCTTTCCGCTACAAATATTCCGCGCTGCAAACCATCACCCATAAACAGGTTGTCTTAGTAACAGCTCTCGCGCTAGGCTGGATTACGCTGATGGTTGTGAACTGGAAAGTCACGCTGGCCTGGACCATATCCTTGATAACGCTGGGCTACATGACCCATCTCGTGCTGGATGTCATACTCGCCATCGGCGCGATACGCAATCCGGGCGAAGAACATATCGACGAAACCATGATAGAATCGCTGAAAGATGCGGATTGGCCGCCTTACACCATTCTTTGCCCGCTGTATAAGGAAGCGCAGGTGGTACCGCAATTTGTCAAGTCCATGCGCTCCATTGATTACCCGGCGAACAAACTGCAAATCCTCTTTCTCACCGAAGAGGACGACGTGGAAACACGCAAGGCGATCCTTTCGCTGCATCTACCGCCGCACTTCAAAGTCTTGACCGTACCGGATGGCTCGCCGCGCACAAAGCCCCGCGCCTGCAATTACGGACTTGTCGAGGCAACAGGCCAATACGTGGTTATTTATGACGCCGAAGATGCTCCTGAACCCTTACAACTGAAGAAAGCCGTGCTGACATTCGCCAATCATGGCCCCGAATTAGCCTGTGTGCAGGCCAAATTGAACTTCTACAATCCGCAGCAAAACCTGTTGACGCGCTGGTTTACTGCCGAATACTCGCTCTGGTTTGACCTGATCCTGCCCGGATTGCAGAAAATGAATCTGGCAATCCCACTCGGTGGCACCTCAAACCACTTTCCGGCGCAGACACTGCGCGCCCTGGGCGGCTGGGATGCCTTCAACGTAACCGAAGACTGCGATCTAGGTCTGCGTCTCTCGTGGTTCCGCTTGAAAACCGTCGTGGTTGATTCGACTACCTATGAAGAAGCCAACTCCCGTGTGAAAAACTGGATTCGCCAACGCTCGCGCTGGATAAAAGGCTACATGCAGACCTACCTGGTGCATATGCGCGAACCAATGCATTATATTCGCCACAAACGCCTGCGCGAACTCTTCTCCCTGCAAGTCGTCATTGGCGGAAAAACAGCGATCTTGCTAATAAACCCGCTCATGTGGCTATTGCTCGCGCTCTCCCTGGTTTTCCGCCAGCAGGTCGCCAGCGCATTTGGCACGCTTTTCCCTGCTCCTATCCTTTTCATCGGAGCAATCACCCTATTTCTGGGCAACTTCTTCTATGGTTTTATCTACTTGCTTGGCTGCATGAAACGCGAGCAATTTAGCCTGGTGAAGTGGATGCTGCTCATTCCTGTCTACTGGTTCCTGGCAAGCGTTGCCGCCTTCATGGCGCTCTACGAACTCTTTACAAGGCCGCATTACTGGCAAAAAACGGTGCATGGATTACACTTGAATACTACCGCCGAAACAAGCAATAGTGACACTGAGTGGGATGAACTGGCGCAGTTAGCCGAAAAGCTTACGCCTCTTACCACACAAAATGGACCGTCCTTATCACACGGCTCCGGCATGGCTTCTCGCGTGCAAAAGTACGAAAAGCTGGAGTACGTTCCCGTCGCCTCGGTACAGGACAGCGTTGAGACGATGATCGCCCCACGCAAACCCGCGCTGCTCCCCTCCGAACGCGCCTTTTTAGAGGGCGTAAAACACGCCAAACACGATAAATGGACTCTCATTACCGTTCTAACCGCTCTCTGTCTGAGTATTGCCGCGTGCGTCTTCTTCTACAAGCAAGGCCAGTTATTGCTTCTTCACGATGCAATTGTGCATCTGAATATCGCGCGTAAGTTTGTAGTTGGGCCACCCAGATTCGATTTCACTCAACTGGGCGGCTACTGGCTGCCCCTGCCACACCTGGCGATGGCCCCATTCATCTGGAATGATTTCCTGTGGCGCAGCGGATTGGCCGGGAGCATTCCATCTATGCTCAGCTATATACTTGCCTCGCTGTACGTCTTCCGCGCGGCACACGCTCTTACACGCAATAGTCTGCTGAGCTACCTGGGCGCGCTCATCTTCATGCTCAATCCCACCATCCTCTACCTGCAAAGCACTCCGGCCAGCGCCATGCTCAACATTGCCATGCTCATCATAACGTGTTACTACCTGCTCGCATGGTCGCAGAGCGGCAAGCCAGGCCACTTGCTTTCGCTGGCGGCCAGTATCTGTCTTGCAACACTCGTCAGCTACCATGCCTGGGTCTACTTCGCCGCGCTACTTGTGCTTGTGCCGGTGATCGGCCTGGCTCGACGCCAGAAACGCGAACAGATTGCCAGCAACCTGCTCATTTTCAGCATACTGGGCGGCTTCGGTATGCTATTGTGGGTCCTCTGGTGCTGGAACCAATTTGGCGACGCCCTCTACTTCCTCCATGCGCGCTTAGTGACAAATACACACTTCGCTCAACTGATTGTGAAATACCACCTGTCAACCTATCATAATGTGACACAGACACTACTCTACTCCGGTCAAACCGCGCTCGGTACACTGGGGATTGCACTGGCAACCCTGGCAACCCTGTCCCTGCTCGTCTTCTTCGCGCGCAGGTTCGGCAAGCCTGAAATGTTCGCGGCGCTCATGCTCCTTGCGCCCATCGTCCTCTACCTGGCAGCCATCTATAGCGGTCAGATACTGTTGATCGGCCCGGCAACGCTGCCCATCAACATCTCAGACCATCTCTTTCAAGCGCGCCTGGGCGCAGAGCTTGTTGCGCCCACCGCCATTTTCGTAACTGCGCTGGCGGGCAGTCTGCCCGTTCAACATATGTTTA
>CAAGKR010316662.1_pt1 | contig 10077 bp, 9 predicted proteins | sample 2556971 | NCBI WGS metagenome assembly CAAGKR01 (sample SAMEA5207829, study PRJEB30636) | soil metagenome | biome: forest; feature: boreal; material: soil | place: USA | collected 2011-09 | depth 1 m
GGGGGATCTCCCGGTGGCTCTAGATCAGTTCGAGGGTGGGGACTTTTACACGGCCACCAGTGGGGACTTTGTCATGGCCACGGACACTGGCATACCGGCAGGGACCGCGGCGACATGGTGATCCGTCTATTGAAGCGCCACACCAGGCCACCCAGAGTAGTTCCGCCTGTGCGGGCCCCCGAGATGGCGCGAGGTCCGGTCACAGAGAAGAGAGTCAAGCGACCAACGATCGACTTGAAACCGGCGCTCGACTCACTCGCTGTCTCGAAGGGACTTCTGCCGCGATGTCGAAAGATCCTTCAGCAGTTGACCGACGAAGCCCTGCGCCGTGGATACGAGGTTCTCGCGGGCGTTGAGAAATCGAGCCTCGTCATCGTAGCCAGCGGCGAGCATCTGCCGTTCCGACTCTTCGAAGAGCAGGACACCGCGCCGGCACCGCCGCCAACAAAGGCCGAACTCCGTCGCTATACGTGGCGACTGCCGCCGTCGACCATCAGGGTCCCCACCGGTCGATTGGTGTCCGCGGCCATTGACACTCGGTGGGCTCGTCCACGAGTACATGAGGGCAGCATGATCGAGTTTTTGTACCCGACGGGCTGATGGGATGGAGTCGAGAATGTCTATGCCGGCCGCGATGAAGTCCGGGGATCAGGTCGCTGACGGCACCACATGAATGAAACAGGCCTTTGCCTCCTCTCGATCAAGGCTCCAGGACGACTTTGAGCAGATCGCCCTGGCCGGCTAGGAGACGATCGAACCACGCGGCTGCCTCGGAGAGTGGGGCCACGGCGCTCACCAACGCGGACACATCGATGCGATTCTGGGCGAGCAAGTCGATGCACGCCGGGTACTCGCCGCACGACGCGGTCGACGCGAGCAGGCTTATCTGGCGAGTAACTACTGACTGCAGCGGGAATTCGACGCTCGGCGCCACGTTTCCAACAAGGACAACCGTCCCGCCCTTCTGAACCGCGTCGATCGCGAGGTTGACCGTCGGGCTGATACCGACGGCCTCAAAGGCCACATCAACCCCGCGACCGCCGGCGGCTTTTCGAATCGTCTTCACGGCGTCCAGGCGATCCGAGCGGACTACCACTGCGGCCCCAAGTAGTTGTGCTGTCGAAAGTCGGGCGTCGTTGATGTCTGCAACGAACACTCGGCTGCAGCCTAGGGCCCGCAGTGTTTGGAGGAGCATCAGGCCAATAATGCCGGCGCCTACGATGACAACCGTCGAAGAAGGACTGACGGGTACCCGCGAGACCGCGTGAACCGCCACGGCAAGCGGCTCCACCAATGCACCATGGACGTATGAGACCTCTGCGGGCAAGCGATACAAGACACGCTGCGGCACCACAACGTACTCTGCGAACGCACCGTCGCGCCGGTAGTCCGCGCATGACACGCCCAAGACGCGCCGGTCATCACAGAGGTTGACAAGCCCTTCGGCACAGTAGCGACAAGTGCCGCAGTAGATGGTGCTGTCGAAGGTGACGCGGTCCCCGGGGAGCCAAGTCGCCACCTCGTGCCCCACGGCGACGATGTCACCCGACGCCTCGTGGCCCATGACAACCGGGGGGATCCGTCGGCCGCTTTCCCCCGCCATGCCGTGAATATCGCTTCCACAGATTCCGCAGGCACGAACTCGAACCAGCACGTCGGTAGAGCTCGGTACGGGCGTTGCAATGTCCATGTACTCAAGGTGCCGGTAGCTTGTCAGGACTGAGGCCTTCACGCTGGAACCCTCCGGCGGCTGAGTGGCAGGTACCCAAGGCGACCGTCGAGGTCAGTTCTACCCTGCTCAGGCTCAAGCGGGAACACGACGGGAGCGTGATCACGCTGAGACCGGTAGATGGCAGTGATGATCTCTACTACCTTCCGTCCCTCCCGGCCGTCGATCAAAGGAGGCCGGTCCTGGATTACCGCTTCAATGAAGTCGGCGATCTGCAGTTCGTGATAGGAGCTCGTCACGTCTTGTCCCGCGGCCCGACGACGATCCTCCTCCTGCCACTGAGCGAGGAGATACTCTTCTCCCGGGATGGTCCAAAGATCGTTCACAGGCGGCTCGACGCTCGAAGACACGCCGGCGATGAACGGCGATCCGGACTCCGTCTGAGCGCCAATGGACGCCCCATTGGAGCCGTGGATGTGGAGCCGTCCGTACAGACCAGGCTTCTGCGAGTTGCTCAGCATGACTGTGGCTAGGGCCCCGCTGCGGAACCGTATGACCGCCAACGCCGTGTCTTCGACGGGAATGTAGGGATGATTGAGGTTGTCCCAGTACCCGAAGAGCTCCGCGATCGGACCTAGCAGCCACTGCAGGAGGTCCAGTTGGTGCGGGCACTGGTTGACCATCACCCCGCCGCCTTCACCGTCCCAGGTCCCGCGCCACGGGTCGGACTCGTAGTACGACCGATCCCGCCAGCCGAGGACAACGAGGCTCGCCAGGACCGGATCTCCGATCTTGCCGGCCCGAATCGCATCGCGCATTCGGATCACCGGCTCATAGAAGCGCCTCTGGCTGACGACGCCGAGCTTCACGCGCGCCTCTTCGCACGCAGTAATAGCCTCATCGCACTCGACCAGCGTAGGAGCCAGGGGCTTCTCCACCAGCACGTGGACGCCTCGCTTGGCGGCTGCTACAACGGCACTGGCATGCGCCGGGTGGGGAGTGCAGACGGAGATGATGTCCAGGTCTTCACTGTCCAGCATCAAGCCGACGTCACTGTACCCGTGCGCGTCGAATCTTCCCGCGAATTGCGACGCCCGGTCTGGAACCGGATCGCAGACCGCGACCAGAGCCGACCCCTCCAGCGATGCAAGTATCGATGCATGGGTTCGGCCGACCTTGCCGCAACCGACGAGACCCGCCCGGAGAGTGCGTACCATGGGGACTCTGCCCTCCTCCTACTGTTGGATCGCGATCACAGACGCGACCTGATCTCCGCCATTTCGGGTGGCCTGGGGCTGGTGCCAGCGCGACGCTGGCACCCACATGATTCCCTGTCAACGAGGGACGTAAGAAGGACGGTCTGAACGGGCCCCGACTCCGGATCCTCGATGAGGCGTATCACCTGTTCGACCGCGCGATAGCCGATCTCGTACATGGGTTGCCGTATGGCAGTCACGGACGGACGCATCAGCGCCAGCCATGGCATGTCGTCAAAACCCACTAGGGCTACCTCGTCGGGGACGGCGACTCCCAAGGCGTCTAGAGCCTCAAGCGTGGCGAGCGTTGCCGGGTGGTTCGTGGCAAAGATCGCGTCAGGCCGCGGCTTCATGCTCAGGAGTTCCGAAGCCTGCGAGAGGCCGTCCGCGACCGCGAGCGATACGGATCGGATGAGCTCAGGGGCGGGGCTCAGCCCAGCGTCGGCGCAGGCCCGGAGGAAGCCCGCGACGCGATCACGACCAGTGGTGACCGTCGTCGGTATGGAGAGGCATGCGATCCGCCGGCGGCCACTGTCGATCAGATGCGCGACTGCCTGGTACGCGGCAGTCTCATTGTCAACCGTAACGCTGCCAAACTCTGTGCCTGCGAGTGTGCGGTCGACGAGAACGGTGGGGATCCCTGACGCCTCAAGCCCCTGTAGCATCGAGGGCTCGGTCCCGGCTGCCGGCGCCAGGATCAGGCCGTCCACGCGGCGGCCAAGCAGAAGGCGAATCCCCAGCGCCTGAAGGCTAGTCTTCTCGTCGGTGGAATTGAAGAACATGGTGTAGCGGTGTTCGAGTGCACAGTCCTCGGCTCCTCTGGCAACAGCTGGATAGAAGGGGCTGAAGATGTTCGCCGCGAGCATGCCGATGGTATGAGTCCGCCGGAACTTGAGGCTTCGGGCGATTGCGTCGGGCTCGTATCCGAGATCACGCATAGCATGAAGGACACGCTCGCGCATTCGTGGGCTAACTGATCTGGAGTTGTTCATTACGGCAGAAACCGATGCTCGTGAGACGTTTGCCTGTGACGCGACGTCGGCTTGCTTGACGTGTGTGTGATTCACCATGGATTCCCCCAAATCCACACACGTAGGCAAGCCCCGACCTTCCCTCGTCGCGGGCGTTGCTTCGGCGTGCGCGTCATGTGGTCCGCGTCTGAGGCTGCTCAGTCATTGGGGCCGCCTGGGCCTGTTTTTGAGCCTGTGCGCATCGCTCAATGTACTGATCGTATTCGATGAGTTGGAACTCATTGATCACGTCATCGAGCCGGAGGTCTGGATCGAGGCTCGATAGCGTGAAGACATGCTCCTCTGTGTAGGCTTCAACTCGCAGGCGGTGGCCGTACTTCTGCTGGAGCGGCAAGACCCTGTCGGCTTGGTTGTCGGTGTGGAAGAGCCGCGTATCCAAGTCAAGGTCGACGACCGCGATCGGGTTCCACTGGGAGGTGGCCGCTATCACTCCACCGGTGAGATCGATGACGCGGGCGCCGAGTGGCCAGACTGAAGTCACGATAGGAATATGGTGGATGGCAGCATACGCGCGCAGCGGGAAACCCCCCTCATACCCGGCGAGCCAGCATACGAGCTCTACCCTCTGCCGTGAGAACTCATTCCACACCTCGTGCCAGTTGACGTCGAAGCACGCCGCAACGCCGATCCGCCCAAGTTCCGTGTCAAACACGCCCGGCGTCGTTCCGGGATCCACACCAAGCTCTATCTCCCCGTCGGTTGGATGCTGCTTGGCGTATGTCCCGACCAAGTCCCCATCGCGGCCGATGACGGCGGCGACGTTGACCAGGCGCGAGCGGACCTGTCTGTAGAATCCGGCAACGACGTACATGCGGTACCGTCGAGCAAAGGTGGCGACTGCGTCGAACGCTGGGCCTGGAATTGGTTCGGCCACATCGCGCACTCGGCTTGCGGCGAGCCCGGCAGCAACGAACCCCTCCGGTAGGCAGACGAGATCGGCTCCGTGCCGCCCAGCAGCGTCAAGCAGTGCAAGCGCCCTATCGAGATTCGCACTAGGCTCAGGTTCTCGCAGGTTGTGCGGAGGACGCGTGTCTTCGTAAACTCCTAGCGACGTCGCGACCACGCGGATGATGCGGGACATGAGTAGCCTCCAGCCTCACATCGAGGCTTGCAGAACCCGGCCGAGATCGTCCAGTGTCACCGGGCGGGCGCTCGTCCAGATGTGTCCGGTCGACTCCGACACCTTCGAGAGGATCACGGGAATGTCACGCTGGCGTCCTCCGATCGCCGAGAGCGTGGTCGGCAGACCGATGGTCGCGATGAACTCCCGAACAGCGTGCGAGAGCGGCCGGCCGTTAGGCCCGAAGAGCACTGCGATGTCTGCGAACAGCGGGGAGGGGTACTCGTCAAAGTCGAGGACCGCCCCGAAGACGGCCGCGAGCGCCTCTCCGTGGGCCACTCCAAGCGTCGCGCTGATTGGCTGCGCCAGGATGTGCGCAGCTCCCACGCCGGCGGCGAGCGCCTGGCCGGCAAGGTGACTCCCGAGGGAGAGGGAGCTTCGCGCGTCGTGATCTGTTCCATCGCGAACGGCCCGGAGGAGCGGATCGACGAGCAGCGACAGAGCCTGCCGACTTAACGCCCTGGTGAGCCCGTTCGCGCGGGGCGATAGGTAGCTCTCGATCGCGTGCGTGATTGCATCTAGACCAACAAGTGCAGTCAATCGCGGCGGGCAGCTCCACGTGAGAGTGGGATCAACGATGACGATGCGGGGCAGCATGAGCGGACTGCTGACGCTCTTGATCAGCCCTCTCTCCCGGTGGAGTATCACCGCCGTGATGGTAGCTTCCGAGCCGGTCCCCGCGGTGGTGGGGATCGCGATGACTGGGACGCCCGCCTTGGTCAGTCTACCAGCACCGAACTGGTAGTCAGACCATGATCCACCGTTGCACGCAAGCGCCGACGCTGCCTTGGCGGTATCAAGGATGGATCCACCTCCGATCCCGATAACCAGTTCGGCATCGACCGCTCTGACCCTCGCAGCGCAAGCTTCAACCGCTTGGTGATCCGGCTCTCCCCGGAGCTCGAACAGCTCTACGCGGACGCCGGCCGAGTCCAGCGAGCGCAGGACACGACCAACCGGTCCCTTTTCGTCACTGCTCCACGCCGAGCCGTAGGTCACCAGGAGAGCCCGCGAGCCGAGCCCACTCGCTTCCACTCCCGTGAAGTCAGCTGTGCCGTCGCCGAACAACACGGCCGATGGGTTCCGGATCACCGACTGAAGCTGGGTAGGATCGCTCGGCGCCTCGAAGAGGGAGGCGGTGCTCCCGAATAGAACGCCTGGCAGAGTCTCTGGCGTATTCATGACAGATCCTGCCTCGTGGCCACCGCAGCGACGTCCTTCCCGTGCATACCGACTCCTTCATACATGTTTGTACCCGCAGCAGCGGGGGAGGCGCCCTGGGCGCCGAAGATCAGGCCCATGATCTTTGCGGAGATGGCGTCGTACTCATGAGAGTTCGGCATTTCTCCGACGATTTGACGATCACGGAACACGAGGATGCGATCCGCTAGGCCGATCACTTCCCGCAGGTCAGATGAGATCAGGATCACTGAGACGCCATGACCTGCCAGGTCCGAGATGATCTTGTGAATCTCAAACTTTGTCGCGACGTCGATACCCACCGTCGGTTCATCGATCACCAGTATCTCCGGACCAGACGCCAACCACTTCGCGAGGCTGACCTTCTGCTGGTTCCCGCCGCTGAGATGTCCGACATCACGTGACACGTCTCGCGGCCTGAGATTCAGAAGCTCCGCATAGTGCTCAGCGAGACTCGCCTCGGCTCGGCCGCTGAGTAATCCGATTGAGCGATTGAGATGTCGCCAGACGACGGCAGCGATGTTGCGCTGGACGGAGTGTATGAGGAAGAGGCCTTCCTCTTTCCGATTCTCACTGACGTATCCTATGTGCCACCGCTTGAGCGCGTCCGAGAAGCTGCGGATCTCGGCTGGACGACCACCGACTCGGACCGCGCCACCCATTACGCGATCCAAACCCACCGCTGCCCTCGCCAGTTCCGTCCTGCCAGCCCCGACCAATCCGTACCAGCCGAGGATCTCCCCTCTATGAAGCTGGAACGAGGACCCGATTGTGGTCGCTTGGGAGGGCTTGCCCGTTACCTCCCAGACGACCTCGGCACTGCCCGAAGCGCTACGCACCAACTCCGTTTCGGCAGCACGACCGATCATCAGTTCGATCAGGCGTTCCTGGTCTAGCGCCGCTCGCGGAACACCGTCAGGGCCCGCATTCCGGCCATCGCGCAATACGGTTACGGAGTCCGAGATGGCAAGCACCTCTTCGAGCTTGTGACTCACGAAGAGGACAGCGACCCCTCGGTCGCGCAGCTGCCGGAGCGTGTCCAGCAGCCTGCCCGTCTCGGTGCTGGAGATGGATGCCGTCGGCTCGTCGAGGAGCAGGACGCTCGCGTTGTGCGATAGCGCCCGCGCGATTTCGATCAACTGCTGCTCCGCGGGGCTCAGGGACGTCACCGACTGCGAGGGTGAGCCGGCCATGCCGACCATCGCCATGTAAGGGAGCGCCTCGCGATTGACACTGCGCCGGTCGATCAGGGACATCGACCGTCGCACAACGCGATCCAGCATGATGTTCTCACCGACGGTGAACACGGGAATCAGGTTTCGTTCCTGATGTACGACCGAGATACCCGCATCAAAAGCACGATTCGGGCTCGTGATCGCGGCTCTCTTCCCCCTGATGTTGATGACGCCAGCGTCGGCGGCCTCGACCCCTGCGACTATCCGTATCAGAGTGCTCTTGCCAGCACCGTTTTCGCCTACCAAAGAGTGGATCTCACCCGGGAAGAGCGTGAGGTTTGCCTCGGCCAAGGCACGGACTCCCGGATAGTCCTTCGTCACTCCGACCAGCTCGAGGATCGGCTCTCGAATGACGGAACCCGCTCCTGCGGTGGGTTCAAGCATTGTCGTCACCGCCGCCGTCGCGCTGTTATCAGGGACGTTTCGATACTGATCATCCTCAGCCTGTCCACACCAGCCGCCCCGAGGATGACTAGGCCGACGAGGAAGGTGCTCAGGTACGGATCGACGTTGAGGAACACCAGACCATTGGAGAGCACAGAGAGAAGGATCGCACCGAAGAGGCATCCAACTACACTCACGTTACCTCCGGCAAGGAGTACGCCGCCGAGGATGGGCGCCGCAAACGACGGGAGAAGCCAATCAACGCCAATCGTGGGTTGTGAACTCCCGAGCCGTGCAGCAAGCAGAACGCCAGCGAGTGCTGACAAAAACCCTGAGAGGGCGTGTACGGTGATCAGTGAGCGCGGCATCGAGATGCCCGCTAGCTGGGCAGCGCCCGCCCGTGAGCCCACCGCCAAGATCTGCCTCCCCAGCCCCGTCCAGGAGAACAGCGCCCACAGCAGGAAACCGGTAGCCAATGTGACGATCAGCAGCACGGGGACGCCGAACAGATCAGCCGTGCCAATCGACATAAAATCAGATGGGAGCCCGTAGTAGGGCTCGGACTCTGTTAGCCCAAGATTGATGCCGACGAAGATGCTGGACGTTGCCAGCGTGATGATGAACGGGGGCAGCCCCGATCGTGCGATGAGAAATCCGTTCACGGCCCCCAGCGTCGCGCCCAGGGCGAGACCAGCTCCGATCGCGATGGGCGTGGGTACCCCGTAGCTGTCCATCAGCCCGCCGACGGTAACCGCCGTCAACCCGCCGATCGCCCCAACCGATAGATTCATGCCTCCCGACGCCAGCACGACCATCTGCGCGAAGCCGTATAGGGCCGTGATAGAGAAGTCGCGGGAGAGGACTGCGGCATTGTCAATGCTGCCGAACCCAGGCGCCGCGAGGGCGAGGGCACCGCTGAGGCATAGCACGGCCAGCACTACCGCACCCGGTCCCACGTTAAATTGCCCGCGCAGCCCGTAGATGACTCGTGTGGTATGGAGTCGACGCCCGAGCGTTGTCACGACGGCCTCGCCATGATCGACAGCCTGCGGACCGCCGGCACCCGTATCCGCCCCGACATAACAGCGACCAGGATGATGATCCCGGTGCCGGTCTGGTACCAGTACTGGCTCATCCCGACGAGCAGGAGGCCGTTGGCGATGACGGCGAGAAATGTGGCTCCCATGACCGCGCCGGAAACGGATACCCTGCCACCCTGGATGAGGGATCCGCCCAGGACCGGGACAGCGAACGATGGGAGCAGCCAATCTTGGCCGAGGGCGACCGGGGCCGTGGCCAATCTCTCCACAGTCAACACGGCTGCGATCCCGACCAGCGCGCCACACAGGACATGTGCTAGCAGGACCACGCGGCCAGTGGGAATGCCTGTCGATACCGCGGCCCTTGGGTTAGCCCCGGTGGCCAGAAGCTCCCGGCCATAAACGGTTCCGTGAAGCAGGATCGCGACGAGCGCACAAACGGCAAGGCTCGCGACAAGGATCACCGGGACCGGCCCGATCGTCGCATTACCGATCTCCCCGTTCAATGGCGGCAGGTGATCGAAGGAGTGGCCGTGAGTTAGGAAAGCGACCACCCCAGTGAGCACGCTTGCGAGCCCGAGCGTGACGATGAACGGGTTGAGGTTCGTGCGCGATATCAATGCCCCCTGCAAGAAACCAAAGCCAGCCGCGGTGCAGAGGGCAGCCGCCACGGCCAGGGGGATCGGGAGCCCAACCACCTGGAGCAACCAACCCAGCATCATTCCCGAACCTGCCCCCATCCCGGCGACGGCGAGGTTGAACTGCCCGATGGCGAACAGGACCACCTGTGACAAGCCTACAAGTGCGATGACCGCGACCGAGGCCAAGACCGAGTTCAGGTTGTATGACGAGAGGAAGCTGGGGTTGGCAATTGAGAGGAGCACAACGAAGACCGCGGTGGGTAGCGCAATCACCGAGAGTTCTCTCGAGGGCATGAGGAGGCTGGCGAGTCTGGACACGTTTCTCACGTACTTGATCGTGCGGCCTTCTCTGGCGTCGGGCTCGCTCATGTCATTGGGCCGCTCAACCAACAACGACGTAGCTCCTTCCATAACGATTGGACCACAGACCTGTCGGTCGCCGGATCACGCTCTCCGCCAACCTGCCCCACTTGCGCCTCCGCACCCGGCGGGGGCATGACA
>CAAGKR010432715.1_pt1 | contig 10077 bp, 9 predicted proteins | sample 2556971 | NCBI WGS metagenome assembly CAAGKR01 (sample SAMEA5207829, study PRJEB30636) | soil metagenome | biome: forest; feature: boreal; material: soil | place: USA | collected 2011-09 | depth 1 m
CCTGTGGGCGACACGACCGAGACGGTCGGCGCGCCGCCGCGCCGACGGCGCCTCCATCGGCCCGCGGGTTTGGTCGGCGAGACCAGCCGCCGCCCCGGGACTGCTCCGTAGACTCACGGCCGATGGAGGATCGTCAGACGCCCGGCCTCTACCTCGAGATGACCGACCTCGGCGCGGACGACTATGCGACGACTCGCGTCCCGGACGTGCTCGCGATCTCGACGGTGCGGCGCGCCACCTGGTGGGAGAACGTGCATCGCGATCGAGCCGACCTGCCGCGGGTCTTGCCCGAGTTCGGGCTCCTCGGCGTGTACGAGACCGAGATCAGCTTCGTCGCTCCCGACGTCCCGGATGGGATCTCCGCCCACGAGTTTCGACGCACCCCACGGCCGGGGCAGGGTCGGCTCACCGGCCGCCCGACCGTGGGCCTGTCGTTGGTCCTCATCAGCCCCACCGAACCGTCCCGAGCGCAGGAGCTCCGAGATTGGGCTGACTTCGTCCACCTGCGCCACATCGCCGAGGTGGGCGTACCGGGATACGCGATGGTCACCCCGTACGAGCAGGTGCGAGGCGATGACCCGCGTTTTCTGCACTTCTACGAGATGGATACCGACGACCCGGAGACGGCGTTCCTGGCCATGACGCCGCTCGTCCGGGAACATCTCGCCGATCGGGCCGAGTTCCGACGCTGGGCCGATCACGAGGCGCTCCGGATCATGTATGTCAACAGCTTCCGGCGCGTCGGTGAGTGCTCGTCGTGACCGACATCTTCGAGGTCATCCGGTCCCAACGAGCCTGTCGCAACTTCTCGGACCAGCCGGTCGACGACGAGACCGTCGGCCGGCTCCTCGACGCCGCCACCCACGCTCCGAGCGCCGAGAACCGCCAGCCGTGGGTCTTCCTGGTGGTTCGCGACGCCGCCACCCGCGCCCGGTTGCACGACCTCAGTGAGCACGCATGGGAGCAGGGCGGCCGCGCCTACTCGGAGGGGCGGCTCTCGTCCCAGCTCCTCGCTGACGTGGAGCACGGCATCGCCGGGGGTGGCTACCGCGCCGCGCCGATCGTGGTGGTCGTCGCCGCCGACACGACCCGCGCCCACCCCGCCACGATCCCAGCGTCGATCTTCCCCGCGGTGCAGAACCTGCTCCTCGCCGCGCACGCCACCGGCCTCGGCTCCGCGCTCACCACCCTCACCACCGGCTTCGCCTCCGAGCTCACCGACCTGCTCGGACTTCCGGACCATGTCGTCGCCCAGGCGGTCGTGCCCCTCGGGTACCCCAGCAAGGCGTTGGGGCCCCCGCGACGAGAGCCGTTCGCCGAGCACACGTACCGGGACCGGTTCGGGACCGACTGGTAGCCCCGTCGTCGGCCACCTCGGCACCGGCCCGGTGGCACAACCACCGGGGAGGGGGCGGGCATCGGGCGCCTCCCGCCGACCCGGCCGCCCGTCATCGGACCTGGAAGTCGTAGGTGCCCCCGCCGACTCGGACGATGGTGTCGCCGTGGTCGGTCCCGACGAGCTGCACCCCGACGGCCCGGTTCAGCGGATGGTGGCTCTCGGTGACGTGCGTGGGACGTGACGTCGCGAGTCGAACGGTGGCGGTGGCGTTAGCAGGGACGATGAGCTTGAGGGTCGAGGTCCCCGGGCCGCTCCCGTGCTGCCACGCGACCGTGATCGACCCGCGCGGGGTGGGGACACGCCCGGACGCCGACGCCAGCCCGCCACGCGGTGGGGTGACGTCGAAGGTCGCGTAGCCGGGGCCGGTCGGCTCGACGCCGAGCAGCTCGCGTCGAATCTCGACGACCACGTTGGCGCCCCAGCCGTGGGACATGCTGTCGCCGATGACGTCGGAGGGCTTCCACACCTCCCACGTGAAGGTCGCTCCCTGGGCGAGAATGTTCGCCCATCCGGGCGCGTTGCGGTCGGTGACACGGCGCACGAAGTCACCATCCCGACCGGTGAGACGGAGCGCGGCAAGCACCTCGGCCGCGGTGCGGGGAGGGTTGGTCATGCCACGCGCCGCGATGTACGCGGCAACAGTGGCGGCGCGGTTCGCCGGGACGACCTGGTAGGCAACCGCGGCGGTGTTGGCCTCCTGGGACGCTTGCCTCGTCTGCTTGCCGTTGGCGAAGATCCCGTCGACGTAGATGCCGTCGGGACGGGTGAGGCGGGTGTTGATGGCGCTCGTGAGCGCGGCTTGCCGGTCACGTTGTCGCGCGATGTCCGCGGCGGGCTGGCCGAGCACCGCCGCGATGTCCCCGGCGCGGCGGAAGACATCCGTTCCGAGCACGTTGAGCCGCGTCACGACCGGGAACGCGTAGTAGATGTTGGTCGCGGGGAGGCTGGTGACGAGTCCCGTCGATGGGGCGACGGCGTTCTGCACGTAGTCGGAGAGGTTCGCGATCGTGGGGTAGACAGCTTCGAGGAGGCTGCGGTCCCCGGTTGCGAGCCAGTACTGCCAGGCCCATTCCGGGTAGATCTCGCTGAACTCGTTGATGTCCTGGGCGCCCAGGCCGGTGGGATAGATCTTGTTGATCCGACCTTGGGGCCAGTACCGCGCTTGGGATTGGGCGAACTCGAGCAGGGACTTGCGGGTGAGGTTCTGCTCGCCGAACGCGGTCATGGCGGTCTGCGATTCGTTGAACCCGTCCCAGAGCCACGGGCCCTTCTCACGCGTCGGCGTGTCGAGGTACTGCTCTTGGGCGGTGAACAGCGCCGAGTGGAGGCCGAGCTGGAACACGGCGTTCACGGTCGGATCGGGCGACGAGAACGTGGCTGGCGGCGTCTCGGGCATAGCGGTGTGGCGGGTCAACGCGACGACGTCCGACGGGGCGAGGGTCTCGCCGGGCTTGTCGATCTGGAGGTAGCGGAACCCGAGGTAGTCGAAGGGATGGAAGGTCTGCGTGCCACCGCGTTGCACGTACGAGTAGCTCATGTCGGTGTGCTGGGTTCCGTGGACGGTGGAGACCTGGCCCTGGGGGCCCGACGGTGGGTGGGAGTCGAGGAGGAACCCCGCGTGCATGGCGACGCGTCGGCCGGACGTTCCGTGGTGGAACGTGACCGTCGGGATCGCGGCGTACACCTTCCCGAAGTCGGCGACGACGGAGCCGTTGGCGAGTCGGGTCAGCGAGACGGCTCGGACGGGCTGCTCGACGATTCGGGTTCGCACCGGGATGAGGTGGGTCCAGGGGGCGACCCCGGCGGGTCCGAGCACGGTGGCGGCGACCCAGCTCCGGTCGTCGAATCCGGGTTGGTCCCACCCGAGCGGGGCGTGGGCCCCGTCGATGTTCTCGGTGAAGTCGACCTGATCGCCTTCCTGGTCGCGTTGGGTTCCTGGGAGCCAGTTGGCTTTGAGGACGCGCCACGAGCCGTCGGTGGTGACGAGCTCGCTGCTCCCGTCTTGGTGGAGCACGGAGAGCTGCGCGATCACGCCGGGGCTGCCGGCCGGATGGGCCTTGGTGGCGCCCTGCCAGCTGTACAGGAGGCCCAGCGCGTTGGCGCGTCCGGCTCGGAGGGCGCGGGTGGCGTCGAGCGTCTCGTAGTACTGGGCGTCGGGGTAGCTGTACGCCTCACCTTTGCCGACGCGAACGCCGTTGATCGACAGCTCGTACTGCTGGTCGCCCGACACCGAGACCCGGGCGCGCACGATCGGGGATCCGCCGACGTTGAACTCCTTGCGGGCGTAGGTGTACTGGTCGGGGTCGCTGGCGGGGCGCTGGATCCACTGGGCGTGCCAGTCCTGGTCGGTGAGCCCGGTCTCGAAGTGCGCCGGCGGCGCCAGCGGTCCCGGTCCGTCCGACTGGCTCCAGGTCTGCACCGTCCACTGGTAGGCGGCGTCCGGCGCCAACGCCGGTCCCGCGTACGGCACCGCGGACTGGTCGGCGGCCATGATCTGGCCGCTGTCCCAGACCGGCGTGATCGCGCCGGGCGTGCCCGTGAGGACCTGGCGGCTCACGATGATCCGGTACGCGCGCTGAATCGCGCCTCGACGCCCGTCGTTGACCTGCCAGGCGAACTGGATGTCGTTGACGCCCAAGCCGATCGGAGCGGTCAACCCGTCGACCCGCAACGCCTGGGGCGGGCCCGGCGACGCCGGTGTCGGCTCGGGGATACCGGACGGGGCCGACGCGCCCGAGGTGGCGGTGCCCAGTACGAGGGTGATCAGCGTCGCGCCGACGCGACACACGAACCGAGCCGACCGCGGGGGACCCCCACGGCTCCGGGCGCCCACGGGGCGACACTACGCGGACCGCCCCGGGGCCGGAGGGCGTCGCCGCGATCGTCCACGCGCCCGCTGGTCGAAGCCGCGCTCGCGTCTCAGAGGCGGACGGTCTCCCCGCGATTCGCCGCCGAGGCGCGGATGGCGTCGAGGACCCGCATGGACGCGACACCGTCGACGAACGTCGCGACCGGCACCGCGGGTTCGAACGGCCGGTCCTCGACCCCGGCTCGGAGGACCTCGCAGAGCCGGGTGAACGGCCCGAGCTCGAGGTGCGTGAACCGGTGCCGGGGATCGTCGCTCGTAGGGGGTGGCGGCGGGACCGCGAGATCGGGTGCGATCTCGAGGCGCCGCGTCCCGTCGGCGTCCGCGATCCAAGCCTCGGTGCCGTCGATCCACGCGCTTGCGCGCGACCCCGCGACCCGCGTCACTCCGGAGAGCGGGCCCCAGGCGGCGGCGGTCTGCTGCAGCACGCCGTCAGCCCCGTTCACGAGCCGGAATCGCGCGGTGAACGAATCCTCCGCGACGCCATCGCGGGCCGACACGACGCCCAGTCGCGCGCTGACCTCGGCGAACTCGCCCACCCAAGCCCGAACCTGGTCGACGACATGCGAGCCCGACGCGCCGAGCCAGCCCCCGCCAGCGTCCGGGTCGAACCACCACCGTGGCGTCCGCGCCGCCGGGTCGGCGACCAGCGGAACGAACTGGACGAGGGAGAGGAACCGCACCTCGCCGAGCGTCCCACCCGCGATCGCGCGTCCGATCACGGCCCGCTCCGGCGCGAATCGGAACTCGTGGCCGACGAGGTGCGTGACTCCCGCGGTCGTCGCGGCGTGAAGCATGGCTTCGGCCTCGACCGCGTTCCGCGCGAATGGCTTCTCGCACAAGACGTGCTTGCCGGCTTCGACCGCCGCGATCACCACCGCCGCGTGCGTCGACGGCGGCGTCGCCACCGTCACCGCGGCGACGTCTCCGCGGTCGAGCACCCCCGCGAGGTCGGTGCTGCCGTCGGGGATCCCGAGCCGTTCGGCGCGCCGTTGGGTCCGATCGGGGTCGCGCCCGACCAGGGCGACGACGTCGAACCCGGCCGCCCGCAACGCGGGGACATGCACCCGCGCTCCGAACCCGCTGCCGACGACTGCGACCCCGGGCGGGCTCAGTAGCCCTCCTCGGCATCGACGAGACCCTCGAGGCGCTCACCGGCGACGAAGCGGGACAGGTTCTCGGCGAACGCGGCGAGCATTCGATCGAAGGCCCGGGGAGTCACCCACGACACGTGCGCGCTCAACCGCACTCGGGGATGGGTGTACATCCAGTGCCCGGCCGGGAGGGGCTCGGGATCGACCGTGTCCAAGCTGGCCCGGGCCACTCGGCCGTCGTCGAGCACGGCGCGCAACGCGTCCTGATCGACGAGGCTCCCGCGGGCGATGTTGACGAGGTGCAGCCCCGGTTGCACGGCCGCGAACGCGGCCTCGTCGAGCAGTCCGACCGTCGCCGGGGTCGCCGGCGCGGCGAGCACCAGGTGATCCGCGGTACGCAGGAGGTCGTCGAGGTCGGTGACGATCTCGACGCCGGAGACCGGCGGCTGGTCGGGGCGGCGGCGAATGGCCCGCACCCGAGCGTCGAAGGCGAGCACCCGCTTCGCGACCGCGGCGCCGATCCCACCGAGCCCGACGAGCCCGACCGTCTTGCCCGCGAGCTCATCGAGGTCGGCGACGTTCCAGTGCGCGGGGGGGACGTCGAGCCACGTGTCCGGGAATCGCTTCTCGAACGCGAGGATGGCGGCGAGCACGAACTCGGCGATGGGGATGGCGCTGACGCCGCGGGCGCACGTGACGGTGCGGCCCTCGAGGAGGGTGCTCGGCCAGGCGTCGACCCCGGTTCCGGGGAGGTGCATCCACTGAATGCCGAGATCGTCGAGCCGGTCGAAGACGGGGTGGCCGAGCGACCAGGCGGCGAAGAGCACGTCCCCGTGCAGGTCGTCGGGGATGACGTCGTTCGGGACCGCGATGATCTCGGCGTCGGGGACCGCGGCGCGCGCCGCCGCGGCGGCCCGGTCGCCGAGCATGTTGAGGATGCGCAGCGGCACGTCAGAACGGCCGGGTGACGGCGCGGGTCGGCCCGAAGCTGTGCAGCGCCATCGCGTGGAGGTTCCCGAGGCCGCCGTTGACCATGACGAGCATGTGGTCGGGGTGCTCGACGAGGTGCACGAGGCCGGCCTCGTCGACCCGGCCGTTCTCGTGCGCCTTGGCCTGGTGCGGAGCGGGCCACCAGGTGACGGGGAGCGACGCGTACGCGTGGAGCCGTTCTTGGACGTCGGCGATGTTGGGGTAGGCCGCGGCGATGAGATCGGCCCACGGCGGGGCGAGGCAGACGAGGATCTCGGCTCCGTGGTGCGCGCCGATGAACGCGTTGGTCCCAGGGAAGGCGAGGGACTTGCCGACGAGCTCGAGGAGATCGACGCCGTTGTCGGCGTAGATGTCGGCGACGTCGATCGTGCCGGTGCAGCCGTGCACCGTCACTGCGTCACCGGGGACGCCTCGCCGTTCGGCGAACGGGGCCCACGGTGAGCGTTCCTCCCATTCGCCGACCACGATGCCGCTGACGCGTCCGGGCGAGCCGAACACGCTCTTGGAGGACACGCCGACGACCTGACCGCCGACGTTGCGCATCATGAGGCGGGTGGCGCGACCGATCCCGGGCCCGGGGCCCGCCGCGCCGCCGAAGCAGCCGACGTCGTAGGGGATCCCGAGCCGTTCTCGGCTCGGCCCGTTCACGAACAGCCCCGGGACCACACAGGAGGTGGTGGTGTTGAGCGCGAACAGGTTGAGGATGGGGTCAGCCATCGCTTCGGCCGCCGAGCACAGCAGCGGCATGGCCTCGGCCGGTGCGCCGGCCATCACGGCGTTGATCGCGACTTTCTCCACTGTGGCGCGCCCGTTGCGGGGCGGGAGGTCGCAGAGGTGCTCGTCGGGGAACCGTCCGGAGGCGGCGACGTGGGCCCGCACCCGTTCCTCGGTCGGCGGGACGAGCGGCAGGCCGTCCCCCCATCCGGCGTCGGTCGCCAGCTTGGTGAACGCCACCGGATCGTCGTCGACCTCGAGGCGCGCGCTGGCCAGCCAGTCGATCGTGCACCCGTCAGGCCCACAGTCGACGCGCGACTCGATGCTGCTCTCGGTCACCGCACCCGCCCGGTGGTCACGGGAGCGGTCACGCTGAGGCCCCGAGCGTCTCGAGCAATGCGGGCCAATGCTGACGCGCGATGGCCCGCACGTCGGCCTCGGCTCGCGTCTCGAGCGGATACGGGAGAACATGGACGCGCAACCCTGCCCGGCCGGCGTTGGCGGCCATGGTGTGCGCCAAGGATTCGAACTCTGCGGTTACGACGACGACCGCCGTCTTGTCCTCGAGAGCAGCCGCGACGGTGTCGTGAACGCTCCACGAGGTGCAGGAGCCTCAGTTGCCGAGCCCGACGATCGCGACGTCGACACCGGCGGCGAACTCGTCGAGCTCCCGGAAGGTGCGCTCGCCTTCCTCGCCGATGCGATTGCCGGCGTTCCAGACCCGGACCGAAGCGCCGGCCGCGTCGAGGGACTGCTTCCACTCGTCGAGCACCCACTCCCACGACTGCCAGGTCTCGTCGGTGCGGAGACCGACGAGGCGCCCCGCGAGCGACCCGGCGTCGGGTCCCGGTTCGGGGGTCAGCTCGGGGGGTGTCGCAGTGGGATCAAGGATCGTGATGCGGGCCATCGCACCTCTCTTCTCTCGGGGTCCGGCACTGGGATCGTACCGACCGCGGTCCGGCACAGACTCGCGACTGCCCGCCTCGGCCTGGCCCCCGTGGGTGCGTGTGGGGGTGCGCGACACTGGCCGCAGCGGCCAGGAGGGAACGCGTCATGCCAGCATCGGCTCGGTCGGGCCGCATGAGGTGACCGGCATCCCACTCCCGGTCGATGTCGACGACGTCACCCCGTCGTGGCTGTCAGAGGTGCTCGACGTGCCCGTGACCGCCGTCGACGTGGTCGCGCGGCACTCAGGCACGACGGGACGGGCCCGGATCGCGCTCACCTACGGTCGGGATGCCCCGGATCGGCCGACGGCGATGTTCGTGAAGCTCGCCCCGTTCGACGAACGGCAACGACGCTTCGTCGACGCCGTCGGGCTCGGGATCGCCGAGGCCCGCTTCTACCGCGACGTCGCCGCGAGCGTCGCGGTGCGCGTCCCTCGGGTGTGGCACGCCGCGGTCGAGGACGGGCGCTACGTGATGGTCCTCGAGGATCTCGTTGCGAGCGGCTGCCGCTTTCCGAGCCCCGACGACGGCGACCTCGACGTCGTGACCGGCCGTCTCGTCGACGAGCTCGCGGAGCTGCACGGCCCGTTCTGGGAGTCGCCGACACTCGACGACGGGTCGTTGGCGTTCGTCGGTGACGGTGGCCGCCTGCAGTTCGGTGCCGGCGGCCCGTTCATCGCCCGGGCCGTCGCCCGATTCGCGGCCGAGATGCCTCCGGTGTTCACCCGTCTGGGTGAGCTGTACGTCGAGGCCGCGCCCCAGGTGGCCGAGCTGTGGGCGTCGCTGCCCCGCACCTTGGCCCACGGGGACCCGCACCTCGGGAACCTGTTCGTCGACGGCGAGCGACCGGGTTTCTTCGACTGGGGCATGGTGATGCCCCGGGCCGGCATGTGGGACGTGGCCTACGTCCTGTGCGGCTCGGTCCCCACCGAGCTGCGCCGCACGTCCGAGGCGGAATGGATCCGCCGGTACTGCGACGGGCTCGCCCGCCACGGCGTGGAGCTCGACGAAGGCGAGGCGTGGGACCAGTACCGCCTCTTCGCGATCTACGCCTGGGTGTCGTCCACCTCGACCGCGGGCGTCGGCGACCGTTGGCAGACCGAGGCCGTCGGGCGAGGCGGGATGGCCCGCGCCACCGCCGCGGTCGACGACCTCGACGCGGTGACGTATCTCGAGGCGTGCCTCGCCGGGACGGTCAGCCCATGAGCGCCCGGACGTGCTCAGCGAGGGCTTGCGCCCAGGCGAGCGGCTCGTCGAGGGGCCAGCCGTACTCCGGCAGGTCGAAGTACTCGATCGAGAGTCGCCCCCGGTAGTCGAGCGCGTCGAGGCGGGCGAGGACGGCGGCAAAGTCCACGACGCCAGTGGGGTCGTCGACGTGCAGCTGGGTCGAACCCGGCCGCCCTTGGCGGAGCTGCACGTGGTCGGCGTGCTCGAGCACCTCGATCGGATCGCCGCCCCAGTCGGCGACGTGGCCGGTGTCGACGAGAAGGCGCAGGCCGGGGACCGCGGCCTGCATGGCCCGGATGGTGTCGGCCGAGCAGACGGTCGCGCCCGCCCAGGGTTCGAGAATCGCGCCCGGCGCGGCCCGGAACCAGCGGACGGTGCGGTCCCACATGTCGGGGCCGTCGCGGGGTGCCGGGGTGGAGCACCAGCCCGGCTGCGGCTTCGGGAAGGCGGTCGGGCAGCCGACCGGGAGCGCGAGGGTGGCCGGGTCAATATCGACGAGGACGTCGACGTGATCGAACCCGAGATCGGCGGCGCGTGCCGCGCTCGCTTCGGGTGGGTCGGGTCGGAACGCGAGGTCGACGACGCCGAGCGGGAACACCACGCCTAGGCGGTTCCGCCCGAGAACTCCATCCCCGAGGGCATCACCATGCCGACGGTCTGGAGGTGCTGGCCGAGCACCTGGTCGAAGTGCTCGGCGACGAGCTCGGGGGTCCATCCGCCGTCGCGCCACATGAAGGCGATCTGCTTGGGGTGCTGGAACAGCGTGTAGGCGTAGTCGGTGCGGCCCAACAGCTGGCCGTTGACGTGCGCGGCTCGTTCCGACGCCAAGAACACGACGAG
>CAAGKR010527126.1_pt1 | contig 10077 bp, 8 predicted proteins | sample 2556971 | NCBI WGS metagenome assembly CAAGKR01 (sample SAMEA5207829, study PRJEB30636) | soil metagenome | biome: forest; feature: boreal; material: soil | place: USA | collected 2011-09 | depth 1 m
ACTTCGGGCTCTGCGGATAAATGTACTCGTTGCATGGTTCCCAGGGGCTGCCGTGGACGACGAGCAGGCGTCTGCCCCCGAGATCGGTGCGCAAAGATGCCGGCTGCTCGGAAAGGAACTGCAGTGTATCGCTCTCGATCCAGCCCGCCTGCCGGGCGCGGACGCCGTGCGGGCTGAAGAAGGTCTCCTCGTGGTTCCCCTGCACGATCCGCGCACCGCGCTCGCGCAGCCGCGATACGACCTCGTTCGAGAAGCGGAACTGGAAAATCGTGTCGCCGGCGCAGACCAGCTCGTCCACGTCGCCCATCGCCTCGAGGGCACGGTCCAGCCCCGCGATATTGCAGTGGATGTCCGAGACGATGCCGACTTTCACATGTCCACCATCAGCCACACGGCAAAGCGGCCCGCCCGGCGTAGCGACCGGCCGCGGCACCGGGTTCTGGCTCAATTAACCGTGGCCAGAGAGATCGCCGGGATCGTGCTATGCCCGGCCTTACTCGAAGATCGACGAGACGACTTCCTCGATGCTGCGCTGTACCTCGCTGTCGTCGGTCAGCGCCCAGACCACGCCTACCTGGCAGGCGCGGCGCGGCGTGATGCCTTTGACGATCAGCTTGCCGGCGTAGATCAGGAGGCGGGTGCTGACGCCTTCACCGAGTCCGTGCTCGCGCAGGTTGCGCACCTTCTCGCCCAGCTTGGCAAGCTCGTTTGCCGTTGCGGCATCGACGCCGGCCTCGTGCTCGATGATCCTCGCCTCGGTCTCCCGCGGCGGATAGGTGAAGTCGAGCGCAATAAAGCGCTGGCGCGTCGAGTGCTTGAGGTCTTTGAGGGCGCTCTGGTAGCCGGGGTTATACGAGATCACGAGCAGGAAGCCCTCGCTCGCCTCGATGATCTGCCCGAGCTTCTCGATCGGGAGCACGCGGCGGTAGTCCGTCAGCGGATGGATGAGGACGGTCGTGTCCTTGCGCGCCTCCACGACCTCGTCCAGGTAGCAAATCGCGCCCCGCTTGACGGCGCGTGTGAGGGGGCCGTCCATCCACCGGGTGCCTTCGCCCTCGAGCAGGTAGCGGCCGACCAGGTCGCTGGCGGTCAGGTCTTCGTGGCAGGCGATGGTGATGATCGAGAGTCCGTGGCCGTCGTTGGCGCCGTTCATGGCAGCCGGGGACGCGGCTGTGCCCGGCTGCCCTTTGACGACGGTGAGCGGACGGCCAAGTTGGTAGGCCATGTATTCCACGAAGCGCGTCTTGCCGCAGCCGGTGGGGCCTTTGAGCAGCACGGGGATCTTCTGCTCGAACGCCGCGCGGAAGAGCTGCTCCTCGTCTGCGACCCCCACGTAGAACGGCTCGTGCTCGGGCGTGTACTCCTCTACGGCATACGCCCTGTACTGGTCCTGCTGCTCGGTCTCAGTCTTCGTCGTCACATGCATTTCCTTACCCAGCCCCGGTTCCCCGCTGGACGGCACCGTCCGGACTCCGCCGGTGCTGGGCAACCGTTCCGGTACTGTCTTACGGCTGAACTGCCAGGGAACAGCGGCTGCGGTCAGCGGCTGCCCGCGGCTGCCAGCTCACCCCAGAGACCTGTTACCCGCGCGGTGGCCGCCTCGACCGTGCCGCTGTTGTCGATGATCACGTCAGCGTGGCGTGAGCGCTCCTCGTTCGTTAGCTGTGCCGCGATTCGCGCCTTCGCCTGCTCCGCGGTCAGCCCGTTGCGCGATATCAGCCGCGCTTCCGCAACCGCTTCCGGTACGAGCACCAGCCATACTTTATCAACCAGGTCCAGCCAGGCCGCCTCGATCAGTACCGCCGCTTCGAGCACGACCACGCCGATCCCAGCCTCGCGGAATTCGTCAATCTTCCGGTGCATCATGCGCTTCATCACCGGCCAGATAATCGACTGCAGCCGCTCGCGCTCGCCCGGTTCGGCGAAGACGATCCCGCCCAGCACCTTGCGGTCGATCTCACCATCCGTGCCGACCACCCGCTGCCCGAAGGCGTCAACGACAGCCTGCCAGCCTTCTGTGCCGGGGAGGTACGCCTCGTGGCCGACTCGGTCGGCATCCACGATCGTTGCGCCCCGCTCGGCGAGGGCGGAAGAGATCGTGGACTTGCCGCTGGCGATTCCACCCGTGAGGCCGATGACAAACACGCGCACCTTCACCAATCGCCGGTGATTCCCCGGCGACGGCTCAATCTTAGCAACCGCGTTTCACGAGGGTCAACGCGGAAGAGGGGTGCAGCACCAGCAGCGCGCGATTCAGGTTCGTACTTGAAGTGGAGAATCTCAGGGTTCGACGATGGCCCGATTGCCGTGGATAAGGCGGATTCCACGCCCCTGGTTCATCAGCGGACGATCACCGTGCCGGTCATATACGGATGGATGTCGCAGGTATACGGAAACGTTCTCGCCATGTTGAACGTAACGCTGCCGCTCTCGCCCGTGGGCAGCAGGTCGGTGTCAAACGAGCCATCGTCGGCCGTGGCGGAGTGCCGCGTCGTATCGGTGTTCGTCCACGTCACCGTCGTTCCCACGCTGATGATGATCGGGTCCGGGGCGTAGGCAAAGTTAGCGATCGTGACCGTCAGGGCGAGCACGGCCTTCTCGGGCGACAGTACCGCCGCCGCCGACTGGCTGAACTCAGTGCCGGAACCCAGGGCGCCAAGCGTGAGCAGGGCCAGGATGGCGAGCGAAGCCGCGGCCCGGACATGCCGGCGTGTCGCGTGCTGTCTCTCCGGCCCTTGTCGCTTCGCCGCCGAAACCTGCCCGCGCCTGCCACCGTTCATGCTCTCCTCCGCCCTGCCAATCGCGTCAATCTCAGTGGATCACCTCCCGGCTGTCAATCGTCTTGCCACACACTGGACGGAGCACCTCCAAGGGAGAGTGCTCCGTCCAGTGTTCATTGTTCGATGTTTGCGCGCCCTGGCTGTTATGACCAGGGCGGGGCCGGCTAGCTCTTGAGTCTTTTCACCTCTTCGATGAGGGGTGGCAGGATCTGCTTGTAATCAGCAATCACGGCAAAGCGCGACACTTTCACCATGTTGGCGTCGGGATCCTTGTTGATCGCGATGATGTTCTTCGAGCCCGACATGCCCGCCATGTGCTGGCTGGCGCCGGAGATCGCCACCGCTACGTACACTTCGGGGCTGACCGTGGTGCCGGTGAGGCCGACCTGCTTCGACGGCGGATACCAGCCGAGGTCGCATGCCGCGCGGCTGGCGCCCGCGGCGCCGCCGAACGCATCGGCGAGCGCTTCGATCTGAAGAAAGCCGTCGGCCGAGCCGAGGCCGCGCCCGCCACTGACGACCACGTTGGCGTCCTCGATACGAATGCCCTCGACCTTCGCCTTCTCCTGGCTGATGACCCTGGTGCGTGGTTGGGCGGGCGTCACGGAGACGTTCGCAACCTCCGCGCTGCGACCGGGCTGCTGCGCCAGCGGCTCCTGCGATTTTGCTTTCACCGTCGCCACGACAGGCAGGTTGACCGGCGTGAGCACAGCGCGGGCGTTGCCGCCGTATGCCGGCCGGGTCAGTCGCAGCGTACCGCCCTCGTAGGCGATCTCCATCGTATCCATCGAGACGCCCGTATCAAGCCGGAAGGCAAGCATTGGCGCAAGGTCACGGCCGATGCTGGTCTGCCCGACGAGCACGAGAGCGGGGCTCGCCTGCCCGACGATCTGCTGCACGACCGGTAGCCAGCTCTCGGACTGGTACGGCGCCAGGCTCGCATCCTCCGCAAGATATACCGTGTCGGCGCCGAACTCGCCCAGCTGACTGCTGATCCCGCTCTGGCCGTTGCCGAGCAACGCTGCTGAAACCTTGCCGCCGAGTCCGCCATCGACCAGGCGCCGCGCGAGCCCAAGCAACTCTGTGGACAGTCCGGCGAGTGCACCCTCATGCACCTCGGCGATCACGAGCACACCGTTCTCGTTAGCCTTGTTTACCAATGTACTGTTCTCCGTTTAGTTGTTCTGCCGATCGACCGCGTTAGATCAGTTTCGCCTCGCGCATGCGCCGGGCCAGGTTCACGGCCTGCTCCTGCGGCGAGTCGCCCTCGATGATCTCCACATTCGTGTCGTTCACCGGGACGAACAACTTTTGCAGCTTCATCCGGGGCTGGAGGTCGCCGGCGCCGAGGCCGAGGTCGGCCGTCGTGTAGATCGTCACCTGCTTACGAGCGGCCATCATGATCTGACGAAGCTGCGGGTAGCGCGGATCGCCGAGCTCGTTGCTGACCGTTACCATGGCGGGCAACGACGCCTCAACCTTCTCGTAGCCGTCCTGCAGCACCCGCTCGACCGTGACTTTATCGTCGTTAGCGGTCACGCTCTTGGCGACCGTCACGCAGGGAATGCCGAGGAAGCCGGCCACACCGGCGGGCACGATGCCCTGGTCCCAGTCGGCTGCCTGCCTACCTGCCACGATGAGCTGGAAGTCGCCGATCTTCTTGATCGCGGCGGTCAGCACTTTGGCCGTTACATAGGCATCGGCATCATCGAGCGCGGGGTCGCTCACCAGCACGCCCTCGTCGGCGCCCATCGCCAGGCCGTGCTTGATCGCATCGCGGGCGCTGGCCGGTCCCATCGAAAGGACGGTCAGCTTGCCGTCACCGGTGGCGTCCTTGACGCGAAGGGCGGCTTCGACGGCCTGTGCATCATAGGGGCTGATCACGGGCGCCATGCCCTGCGCCGGCACGACTTTGTTGGTGCCCGGGTCCACTCTGAACGCCGCCGACGGCGTCTCCGGGTCCGGCACCTGCTTCACCAGTACAATAATGTTCACCCGGGCATCCTCCTTAACGGGTTCACCCCCCACATGCGTGGGGACCACACGATAATGTTCACCCGGGCATCCTCCTTAACGGGTTCACCCCCACGTGCGTGGGGACCACGGAGTAGACCATCGGGCGATAGTCGAGGTTGACGGGGTTCACCCCCACATGCGTGGGAACCACATCTTGCTCCGTCCACCTCTGGGCCGGCCTGCGCCGGCGAAAGACTGTTCGGCCTAGCCCGCAGTGCTCCCCGCGCCGTTGCTATCGGGACTGCCGGGACTGCCCACCGATGCCTCCAGCAGCTCCGCGATATCCACTGCGCGCATGCGGTGCTCCTCGTCGGGCTGGAGCGCCGGGATCGCGTCCTCAAACATCTGGATACAGAAGGGGCAGGCCACCGCGACCACATCGGCGCCCGTGGCGATCGCCTCTTCGGCGCGCACCTGGTTGACGCGACGGCCCTTCTTCTCCTCCAGCCAGATCATGCCACCACCGGCGCCGCAACAGAAGCCCTTGTCACGGTTGCGCGGCATTTCGATCAGGTCGAGCCCGGGAATCGACTTGAGCACATCGCGGGGCGCCTCGTAGATGCCGTTGTGACGGCCCAGATAGCAGGAGTCGTGGAAGGTCACCTTTTGGCCGAAGGCGTTCTTGGGCCGCAGTTTGCCCTGCTCGATCAGCTGCTGCAGGAAGACAGAGTGATGGATCACTTCGAACTGCACGCCGAAGTCCGGGTACTCGTTGGCAAAGACATTGAAGCAGTGCGGGCAGTGCGTGATCACCTTGCGCACGTTCAGCGCCTTGAACAGCTCGCCGTTTGCTTGCACCTGCGTCTGGAAGGTGAACTCGTTGCCCAGGCGTCGTGCCGGGTCGCCGTTGCAGGTCTCCTGAGCGCCGAGCACGCCGAAGTCGACGCCGGCATCCATCATCAGCCGGATGACGGCCTGCGTGATCGGCACGTTGCGGTCCACCAGCGCCCCCGTGCAGCCCACCCAGTACAGGTACTCCTGTTCGCCCGTGAACTGGGGCACCTGCATGTTTTCCATCCAGGTCGTGCGCTGCAGTTGCGTGCCGCGCCAGGGGTGTCCCCGCTGCTCGATGTTCTGCAGGGCGGCCTGTGCCGTTGCGGGAATCGAGCCCTGGTCCATGACCAGGTGGCGGCGGAAGTCGATGATCGTCGGGATGTGCTCGATGAAGACGGGGCACTCCTGCATGCAGGCGCCGCAGGTGCGGCAGGACCAGAGCTGCTCCTCCGCCACCGATTCGCCGACCAGCGTTCGGGACGGCTGCGGCTCGGCAACGCCCCGCTCTCGAGCGGTGGCCAGAGCGGGCCCAAACTCGGACATGTAGTCCTTGACGTTCTGCACGATCGACATCGGCGACAGCGGCTGTCCGGCGACATGGGAAGGGCAGGCGTTGGTGCAGCGGCCGCAGCGCACGCAGACATCGCTGTCGAACAGCTGTTTCCAGCTCAGATCCTGCAGCTTCGCCGCGCCGAAGGTCTGCTCTTCGGACATCGAGGCTGCCGCCGCTTCATCCAGCAAATTTGTCGGATAGGAGAGCCGCCCGTACGGCTTCAGGCTTTTGAAGAAACCGTTGGCGGGCGCCAGGAAGATGTGGCCGAGCTTGGTGTAGGCGATCAGGCTCAGCCAGATGAACGCGGCCGGCATGTGCATCCACCAGAGCGTGCGGTGAATGCGCTCCATCAGCACCACGCCAGCTCCCAGGCTGATCATCGCTTTGCCGACCAGGAATCCCACCGGCGCCCAGTGCGACCAGTCCGGGTGCCCGCTGAAGAACACCCCGGAGGTAGCCGGCTGCAGCTCCGTCGCTCCGATGCGCATGCCCTGCTGAATCAGGCCCGAGAGCAACAGGAACGCGAGCAGGCCCAGGATCACCTGGTCTTCCCACTGCTGGTCCCACTGCACGCGGGGCTTGCGGGTCACGTATCGCCGGATACCCGCCATCGTGACACCGACCAGGCCGATGACGCCGAACAGGTCGCCGCAGAACTTGTAGACCAGGTAGACGTTGCCGCGTAAGAACGGATCGCCCGCCAACGGCTGCCAGATCTCGTTGTCGACCAGCAGCAGCGTCGTGACGATCGTCAGCGCGATGATGCTCGTGTAGATGCAGGTGTGGTAGATTGCCGCGTAGGGGTCGCGGAAGACCCGGTGCGCCGTCGCGCCACGCGAGAAGGCGTTCTTCAGCCGCTGGGGAATGTTGTCGATCCGCATCTCCTTGCGCCCGAGCCGGTAGAGCCGGCCACGGCGGAAGGGCACGTAGAGCAGGGTCGCGATGAGGGCGCTGAGGAACAGGTAGAGCACCCAGTAGCCGCGGATGTTCCAGTATTCCCGGCGCTGCGGCGTATTCTCCCCGGCGCTGGCCGCTGTCACGGCGCTCACGACGATCAACGCGATGCCGGCGAGCCACAGTCCCAGGGTTGCACTGCGCAACGTGACCGAACGCTTCGGCCGGCCGCTGTCCGCGGATTTCTCCTGACGCCCGTCGCCGAGGTCTACCGCCATGCCTATGCCTTCTTCCCGTGCATGAATGGCATCGCTGCGTTACCCACAGCCGTCTATCCCGCCAGGTTCAGCAACGACTAGAGCTCGTCCGGCGTGCCGTGATGCTTGCGGATCTCCGTCTTCAGCACCTTGCCCATTGCGTTGCGAGGCAACTCGTCGACGAAGGCGATATACCGCGGCACTTTGTACGAGGCCAGCCGTGATTTGGCGTATGTCCGAAGGTCGTCCGGCGTTGCGCTCTCCCCCCGCTTCAAGACGACGACCGCCTTGATCTCTTCCCCCCAGTCGACGTCGGACACGCCAATCACCGCCGCTTCCTCAACCCCGGCGTGCTCTTCCAGCACGGACTCGATCTCGCCCGGCGAGATGTTCTCGCCGCCGCGGATGATCAGGTCCTTTGTGCGGCCGGTTATGAACAGGTAGCGATCTTCGTCGAGGTAGCCCACGTCGCCGGTGTGCAGCCAGCCGTCATGGATAGCGGCGTGCGTGGCCTCCTCCTGCTTGAAGTACTCGCGCATCACGCGGGCGCCGCGGACGCAGATCTCGCCCTCGTCGCCCTGGCCCAGGAACTCGTTCTGCTCGTTTAAGATCGCCAGTTCGATGTCGTCCATCGCCCGGCCGACCGAGCGCAGGCGGTGCAGCTTCTTCTCGCGCTCGTCCTCAGAGAGGCCGTGAATCATGTGGTCGTCGGGGCCGAGGTAGGTGAGCGAGGAGGTGCTCTCCGTCTGTCCGTAGGCATTCATCAGGCCGCAGTGGAAGACTTCCACGGCCTTGCGGACCACCTCGTACGGCATCGGCGCCGCCCCGTAGGTGATCAGCTTCAGCGAGCTAATGTCGTAGTTGTTGAACTTCGGATGCTCCATCACGCGCTTTAACATCGTCGGCACGATGAAGCTGTGCGTCACCTTTTCATCCTGCACCGTCTTTAAGTACAGTTCGGGCTCGAACTGCGGCAGCACGACGAGCGTACGGCCGCCCCAGATCGACGACATCATCGCGGTGGCGCCGGCGATGTGGAAGAGCGGCACGGTTAACAGCGTCACGTCATGCACCTCCGGCATCGCCGGATCCATGGTGTTCGTGACGTAGGCGGTAAGCGTGAGGTACGTGAGTACCACACCCTTGGGCAGCGCCGTGGTGCCGCTGGTGTAGATCACGATCGTGGGATCTTCGTCCTCAACCTCGACGTAGAGGTCGTCGGGCGATCCCTTGCTCAACAGTTCGTCATAGCTGGGCATGCCGTCGGCGGCCCGCTCGAAGCAGACGAAGTTCTTCACGCCGGTGAGGTCGCCGCGAATGCGTCCGAGCAGGTCGAGATACCGCTCGCCCACGAACAGGGTCGAGCACTCGGACGAGTTGAGCATGTAGGTCAGCTCTTCGTCCTTGGCGCGGAAGTTCAGCGGCACCAGGGCGACGCCGAGCTTGGCACAGGCATAGTAGGCTTCGATGAACTCGGTGGAGTTGACCGCCATTACGCCGAGTTTATCGCCGCGGGCGAGACCCATCCCCTGCAGCGCGTTGGCGAGCCGGTTGGTGCGCTCCACCATCTCCATGTAGGTGATGCGTTTTGAGCCGCTGACCAAGGCGTCGCGATCGGGCACCACGTATGAGCTGATCTGCAGGAATTCGGCGGTGTTCATCCTGCTTCCCCTACCTCCGATGTCACCGGGTCCGGCCGGCGGGATGTCTGACTGCGCGCAGTATACGTTCGTGGACTCGGTGGTAAAAGCCAGTACGATGCACATGCGATCGCACCGGCCAACCGCGCGATCCGAAGGTGGAGCGCCATTAGCGGCGAAAGTCCTTGCACAACCGGACTGCCCCATCTTCAGGAGCCATGCAATGCCGAATATCTACGACCGCGCTCTTATCCGCAAGTCTGACCGGGTGGCGCAGCAGTCCGGCACCGCCCGAGAGGGGTGAACCGTCCCGGCCGAACAACGCGCCGCCGCAGCGCTCGTCCTCCTGAAAGACGCCGTTTTCGAGGTCGGGGCGCCAGCGAACGATGCAGCCGTTGAGGCGGTTGGCAGCTATCCGGTCCTGTTCGTCGAGCGCGAGCACGCTGCTATCCGGCTGCGCCACGATATAGAGCATGCCATTCGGGATATAGGTGACGCCCGCGGGCGCGGCGGTGAGCCGTTGCACCGGGGCGCTGTAGCTGGAGCGATCGTTCTTGTTCAAACAGGAGTAGCCGACCACGACCAGGAGCAGCGCCATGAGCACCGTGGCGACGATCGAGAGCCGGTTGCGCCAGGGCTTTCTCACAGGCCCGGCGGTATCAACCACCCGCGGCGGTCCAGCGGGCCAGCTTGGCCGCGGTCGCCGGATCGCTCAGCCCCCGCAGAGCCCGTTTCGCGAGCAGTGCCGAGAGCGCAAGACCCTGGCTCAGCGGCACGTCGCCGGCGAGACGCGCTGCCTCGCGCGCGAAGACGATGCCGGGAGCAGGGCGCCGCAGCAGCAGGTTTGCAATGCGGCGCGCCTCGTCGTAGAGCCCGGCACGGGGCACGACGGTGTGGACCAGGCCGATGCGGAGCGCCCGCGCGGCGTCGATCGGCTCGCTGGTCATGATCATACCCAGCGCGATGCCCCGTGGGATATGGCGGGGGAGGGTCTGGGTGCCGCCGGCCGAGGGGATGTAGCCAAGGTTCACTTCGGGCAAACCAAAGCGCGCATCGTCGCAGGCCACGCGGATGTCGGCGTAGAGGCTCATCTCGCATCCCGCACCGAGCGCCCAGCCGTGTACAGCGGCGATCATCGGTTTGGGGAAGGCCAGCATCGTTCC
>CAAGKR010128018.1_pt1 | contig 10076 bp, 11 predicted proteins | sample 2556971 | NCBI WGS metagenome assembly CAAGKR01 (sample SAMEA5207829, study PRJEB30636) | soil metagenome | biome: forest; feature: boreal; material: soil | place: USA | collected 2011-09 | depth 1 m
AGACCCATTACCCCGGGAAGCACGCCCAGGACACCCGCCTCACCTCAGGTGGGCGCCAGCGACGGAGGAGGCGGTTCCGGATAGACGCACTTGTAACACGGGCCTTCCGGCGGATAAAAGACGCTGAGTTGCCCGTCGAAGCTCAAGATGCTGGCGGATACGTTCGGTTTGCCGAGTCGCACGCACGTTTCATTGATCATGTACCGCGTATCAAAGTTATCGGTGCCATCAACCACGACGTCGTACTGCCCGATAATCTCCGACACGTTCTCCGGCACTAACCGCGTGTCATACCCGTTAACCTGCACTTCAGGGTTAAGGTCATGTAGGGTTTGCTTGGCCGAATCTACTTTCAGCATGCCCACGCGCTCCGTCGTATGGAGCACCTGGCGCTGCAGATTGCTCTCGTCGACGACATCCGAGTCGACGATTCCGAGCGTACCGACGCCGGCTGCCGCCAGATAGAGCGCGGTGGGCGATCCCAGACCACCCGCCCCCACCACCAACACTTTCGCATCCAGTAGTTTGAGTTGTCCTTCTTCGCCGACCTCGGGAATCAAGATGTGCCGGCTGTATCGTTGCTGTTGGTCCGGAGTCAGAGTGCGTGGAAAGACAAAGGGAAGACCAGCGTCCTTCCAGGCGCCGAAGCCGCCTGAGACAGACTTCACATCCGTGTAGCCCATGTCTTGCAGAGTGCGGGCCGCTAATACCGAGCGCGTGCCACCGGCACAGTACAGGGCTATTGGCTGCGATTTGTCTGGAACGGCATTCTCGATGCGCAGTTCGAGATAGCCGCGCGGAACGTGCACCGCACCAGGGATGTGCCCTTCGTCCCACTCGGGTTTCTCGCGCACGTCGACGATCTTCGCGCCACCGGAGCGCCCCAGGTCTGCTGCCGTCTGCGCGTCTATCTCGTCGACGCGCGCTTTCGCTTCTGAAAATAAGTCTTGGAAAGTCGCCACGCGTCACGGGTCCTTAAGAGGTTGACCCATTGTACGGCAGACTCACCGCCGCGCCCTATGTGCGTTTGCCTGATGGGACGGCGTGCCGAGAAAAGCGCTGAAAGATTCCGCCCAGCACGTCAGAGGCGCCAACGATATCCCAGGCGAAAGGTTGCCGCGCACCCCGTGTCTTGAAGTAGCTGGAGACCACCGTCAAATCGGGTGACAGCACCGCCAGATCCTTCACACGTGGATCATCGGTATAGAGACATGATCGATCCTCGTACCATGAACGCAACTCATACTTCATGTACTCGTCCTCGCGCCTTACCGCCTGTAGTAGAACTTATGTGCTATTATACCGTGTTTGGGTTCTGCAATGCGCACCCTAGGCGTCCCTCGCACCGCGCCTCCAAAGCCGGATTGGCCCTACGTTGCAGCTTGAAATGCCAGGAGGCACGACGCGGCGGTAAGGGCAATCGCGGGCGCGATACAGCGAAATATCAACTGCAGAGAACGGCGATCGAGCGTGACTCGCAGAGCCTGCCGGATTGCGATCAAGGTCAGCATGCCGCTCGCCAGAGAGAGGACCAGCCCGAGTGGGACACCCTCGATGGCACACAGCGCGAACGCGCAGACTGCGGCCGACCCGGTGATGACAAGAACCACGTTACGGGCACGACGAGGCCCCAGGATCACTGCGAGCCCGCGCTGGCGCAGGGCTGCATCGGTCTCCACGTCGGGCAGGGCATTCGCCAGATGTGCCGCCAACAGCAGAAACGTGCCGAACGGGTACACGATCACTACGGACCAGGTCAGCGAGCCCGCCACGAGCCAGATCCACGTCAGCAGAGCAAGGAAGCTGACCACGTAAGGGATGGGGCTAAAGGGAGTGCGTTTAAGACGTAGGTCGTAGGCGAGACCCGAGCCCAGTCCCACCGTCACGATTGCGAGCGAAGCGAGACCGAGGGTCAGAGCGAAGCCGATACATACCACTATCCCCAAGACCACCATGCCGATCGCGATCGGCGCGGGGACCTCCCCGCTTGGTAACGGCTTCTCGGGCTGGGTGCGGGCGTCGTCATGGCGGTCTATAAAGTCGTTTAACGCACCTACCGCTACCTGAGAGGCGCCGACCACTGCGATGCCTCGCATCAAGACTCCTACGGGTGGCGTCCCGCGATGTGCCACGAACAGGAGAACGGCCGAACCTGCAACGACCGTGATGGACGGGAAGACGTGCACGAGTCGGACTGCACCAATCGCGGATGCTAGTGGCCCAGTTATTCCAGGGCGGGCGTCCGCACTCCGGCCGGCGAACATCTACCGAAGCAACGCGAGGCCGAGAACCGCCCCTGGCCACCAACCTACGCGGCTCAGCACGAGGCTTAGTGCGAGTACGACAACTGCGCAGAGGGCACCTGTGATGGCGCCTGCCAGCACATCGAAGGGGTAGTGCACTCCGACGTACACGCGGGAGAAGCCGATGAGCGCAGCCAACGCCAGGAAGAGTATTCCGGCCGCCGGGTAGGCCACAGCCAGGGGGACCGCCGCTGCCATAGCGGAACCTGCGTGCCCCGACGGCCAGGAATGCGCCCCTGGAGCCTTCACCAGGAGGAGTCGCAGGCGACCTGGACCTCGACCGCTGTATGGGCGTTCGCGTGCTATGGCCGGTTTGAGCACGGCGTTGATGACTCCTTCCGCCAGGAGGAGCGAGCACAGGCTGGTCAATGCCGCTGCGCGTGCGTGGACATCGCCGAACAGGAACAGCAGCACGCAAATGCCAACCCAGATCGAGCCCTTTGTGCCCGACTGCGTAATTCGCACCATGAGCACAGTGGCCCAGCGCGTGCGCAGCTTTTGCTGCGAAAGGAGGTACAGGTACCGGTCCAGGTTCGAGAGCCGACTGCGCGACATGATTCTGTATTGTCGCACCATGGCACTCCCCGCTCAGAGTGGTGATCGTGTGCCCCACTACTGCGCCGGAGCCATGTAGAATCGGACGGTCCGGTCGACTCGCATTTGGCGGCAGACCGCGCTTTACGATCATGAAAGGATGACTATGACGGAGGCATCGTCGGCACGATACGTCGATCTGCGTCAGGAGGATGGAATATTCACCATCGCGCTCCTCGACGGAGAGCGGCGTGAGGTTGGACATGGCTACCGGGGACCGACGCTCAAGCGAGCCGAACAGGACATGAAGTATTGGACGCGGGACAAGGGCCTGGAGAGACTGCCGACCTAGAGTTGGAACCCGATCCGAGCCACGGATCCGCGTCGGCGGAGCCCGGTGGTTTCCCGGTACGCGCCGTCCTGCACCTTGATCTCGACGCGTTCTACAGTTCGGTGGAGCAGCGGGATGACCCGCGTCTCCGCGGAAAGCCGGTGGTCGTGGGTGGAGACCCGTACCGGCGTGGCGTGGTCGCTACGGCCAGCTATGAAGCTCGCCGTTTCGGGATCAGATCCGGATTGCCCGCGATCACCGCTCGTAGGCTCTGTCCCCAGGCAATATTTATCGCTCCGCGATTCGACGTCTACCGGGCGGTTTCCGAAATCGTCATGGGCGTGCTGCAAGCGCTTTCACCTACGCTCGAGCGCATCGCATACGACGAGGCATTCGTCGATGTGTCGGATCGCGTGACTACGCGAGATGATGCACTTTCACTTGGCCAATCGGTCAAAGCAGAAATTCGCACAGCCACCGAGCTGACCGCCAGCATCGGCATCGCGACGAACAAGATCACCGCGAAAGTGGCGTCCGATCATGACAAGCCCGACGGACTGACCATCGTGGCGTCAGGTGAAGAAGCCGGCTTCCTCGCGCCGTTGCCGGTCCGCAAGTTATGGGGGATCGGACCTCGTGCCGAAGCCAGACTCGCGCTGGAAGGTATCGAACGCGCGGAGCAACTCGCGGCGGCCTCGCCCGAATGGATAGTGGCTCGCTTTGGTCACCTGGGTCTGGAGTGGCAGTCCCTGGCACGGGGCATCGATTCCAGGCCGGTTGCGTCCGGTGAGAAACGTCGCCAGATCAGCCGGGAGGAGACGTTTGCCGAGGACTTGAGTGATATCGTCTCGCTGCGCGACGCTCTCCAACGGATGGGCGAGGAACTGATCGCTGATATGCGAACCTATCCACCGGCTCGTACGTTGACGGTCAAGATACGGTACGCCAACTTCACAACTATCACCCGTCAGATCAGTCCGGGCACTGTGATGACCGCTCAATCCTTACCCGGCCATGCCAGCCACGTCTTGACGGAACATTGGGACGGCCGCCCAGTGCGACTGCTGGGTGTGGCACTGTCCAACTTCGTCGAGGACGCGCCCGGGCAACTCAAACTATTCTAGCCGCACCAGGTCTGGTTGCCCGGCGTGGCCCGTCCTAGGCCGCGCCGGGCAGGTCCGTTAGACTCCTGCTACCTGCTGCGGCACCTTGGCGCTCAACCGCAAGCTCTCGACCTTGTCGAGGCGCTCCCAGGGCAAATCGAGATCGTGCCGCCCGAAGTGCCCGTACGACGCCGTCTGCTGATAAATGGGGCGGCGAAGACCCAGGTTCTGGATAATCGCCGCGGGCCGAAAGTCGAAATGTCGGTCGATAATGTCCTGCATCTCCGCGTCAGAAACATGGCCGGTGCCAAAAGTCTCGATCATGATCGAAAGAGGATGCGCGCGACCGATGGCGTACGACACCTGGATCTCCAGGCGATCGGCTAACCCGGCGGCCACCAGGTTCTTGGCGCAATACCGCGCGTAGTAGGCGGCAGAGCGGTCAACCTTGGTCGCGTCCTTGCCCGAGAAGGCGCCCCCACCGTGGCGGGCCATGCCGCCATACGTGTCGACGATGATTTTTCGACCAGTCAGACCGGCGTCACCGTGTGGGCCACCGATCACAAATCGACCGGTCGGATTGACGTAGTACTTCGTGTCTCCGTCCAACCACTCCGGGCCGATGACCGGCTTGACCACCAGTTCCACCAGGTCGTTCCGGATCTTTTCCTGATCGACACCGTCGTCGTGCTGTGCGGACATGAGCACGGTGTCAACTCGAAACGGCTGCCCGTAACGATATTCGACCGTGACTTGAGCCTTACCATCCGGGCGGAGATACGTCAATGTGCCGTCGCGCCGCAGCTCTGAGAGCCGCCGACACAACGCGTGCGACAAAGCGATTGGAAGCGGCATGAATTCGGGAGTTTCAGTGCAGGCGAAACCGATCATCATACCCTGATCACCCGCGCCGGTCTGATCGATCTGAGCTGCGGAGGAGTCCGACTCCTGAGAATGGTCGACCCCCACCGCGATGTCGGGCGACTGTTTGTTCAGTCGCACGTTGATCTCGCAGGTAGCCGCGTCGAACCCGAGTTCCGGCCGGTTGTATCCAATGTTGGTAATGGTTTCTCGCGCGATGGCAGACGGGTCGATGTCAGCGGAAGTCGTCACCTCTCCGAAAATCAATACATAGCCGGTTCCGGCGGATGTTTCGCACGCCACTCGTGCTTTTGGATCCTGCGCCAGAATCGCGTCGAGAACCGCATCAGAGATCTGATCGCACATTTTATCCGGATGTCCCTCCGTCACGGACTCAGACGTGAAGAACAACTGAGGTGCCTGCATAAAGGTCGTCATCAACCCTCCTTGGGCGTTGGCGGCGATAGCGCTTCAGAATTCTTGTTATTATACGCGACTGCTCACCCTTTGTCCCTCGGATGTTTTCGCGCATCCGGGCCGTACCAGACACCGTGCATTGCGGCACTGTGCCGAGTGGGCTTTCCTGGGCCTAGTCGGCCTCCGATCGTGTACAGTGGCGGCGTGCCTGAGCAGAATGAACGGGGACGCGTCCGTCGATCGATGCCGACCAGCGTCGCTGGTAGAAGAATACCGATTGGTGCCACGAGGGCGCATCCTACGGGCGGCGGAGTCCTGCGATCCGGCACCCGCGACACCGGGCCCCCACTCGGATCAGCGGTGACCATCATGGCTATATTCCTGCTTCTGGCCGGATTGGGCGCTGCTCTCCTGACGGTACGCCTTCACAATCAGTCGGTGGATCTGGGAGCGGTTTCCCCATTCGCGCCGGCAACCCGGGCGATCGTGATTGTCGTCGACGGCGCCGATCCGGCGACCCTCAGCCAGGTCCCGATGCCGAATCTGACCGCCCTCCGACAAAACGGCGTGACATACACGCGGGCCTGGGCCGGTCAAATGGAAACCACGCCGGCCGCATCGGCGGCGAGTATCGGTACCGGCTCGTTGCCGCGATCCGACGGGGTGGTCGGTGACGTCTGGTACGATGCCAAGAGTTCGACGGTGGCACGACCGACCTTGCCGCAGAACGTGCTCGTCGGAAGTATTGACACCGTAATGGAACCGACCGGCGTGGTCGGGCTGGCGGCGCGAATCAAGTCACGCCGCCCATCAGATCGGGTCCTCTCCGTCGGCGGCACGAACTGCGCGGCTGCTGCGGCGGCAGGCACCTGGGTAGCCGATTACATCGTGTGCGCGCAGCGCGGTGGCGGGCAATGGCGCCCAGCCGCCGTGGCCGGCCACGAACTTCCAACTACGGCCGCCGGGGCGCTGAGCGTCCATACTTCCGGCTCACATCGTGGAATACTGGTGGCTGAATTGCAGGGCTGGAGGCCGGCCGAACAGGACCACTGGATCGCCCAGGAAGCCGTCAACGCCATGAAAGCAACCAGGCCGAGCGTCACGTTTGTCAACTTTCCGGAGATCGGCATCGTGCGACGTGACGTGCCGGCCGGCCGGGCAGCGCGCGTCGAGAAGCAGGTCTTACGGGGTCTCGATGCCGACATCGGGCGTTTGATACGAGAGTCTCGGCGTGAGGGCACGTACAAGAGCACCATTTTCGTGGTCACCTCGGGCCGAGCGTTTGAGCCGATTGGTACTCGCATGTCGTACCGACAGCTCTCCAATGCCGTGATTGCAGCTGGGGGCCAGGCAACATATCTGGCTGGAGACGGATCGGCGCTGATCGGGCTGCGCGACCCACTACAGTCCCAACCGGTGGCTCAGGCTCTGCAGGCGGACAATGCGAGTGCGATCGATGCTGTCTACTTCAAGTCGCAGTCCGGAAACGCGTGGTCATATAGCGCCCAGTACATCGCTCCTCAAGTCGATTCCAACTTTGCACGAGCCTGTTCATACCTCCTGGCGACCGCGGCTTCTGCTAGCTCGCCGGACGTCGTCGTCGTGTACCGGCCTTATGCCGGATTGGCGCCTGCCGGTCAACCTGGTGGACTGACTGGGTCACTCGGTCTTCAGTGGCCGGTCCAGCATGTGCCTCTAATCCTGTCGGGACACGGAGTCTACGCCGGCCGCACATCGAGCTACCCGGCCCGGTTAGTCGACGTTGCACCCACACTCGAAACCTCGCTTGGTTTACCGCCGGCCGGCCACGATGGAATTGTCCTGCGCGACGCTCTATATGGAGCAACCACCGGCGCGGACATCCAGGCTACGGAGAAGAAGAAACTGGGTCCGCTCACGACGGCGCTTCAGCATCGAGCGGCGAGTGTCACTCCGTAGCCCTCGGTATTCATGGCGCTCTCTCCACAAGTGTGCCCGCACTTCTTGACGCACGTGCAAACCGTCGTAGCGTAGATCCTCGTCGTCGACCTCGCGCTGACCCCGACACCGCGAACCTCGCGTGTGGCCCATCACGACACAGCCGGATCAGGTAGCCGCATCGAATCCCGGACTCCCATCAGTTTCGCGGCAGCTCGCTCCAGCGTTTCCCGTCGCTTGGGGAAGGCGAAGCGGACTTGCTGTGCCCCCCGTGCCGCGACACTGTAGAAACTGCTCCCTGGCACGCACGCGATACCCACCTCTTCCACCAGCCGCCGCGCGAACGTGACATCGCTCGTCATATTGAAATCGGTGATGTCGCACATCACGTAATATGCTCCCCGAGGCACGAACGGCTTCAAGCCGCTCGCCTGCAGCACTGGAATGATGAAGTCGCGCCGGTCGCGGTAACTCTCGGCCAAACGGTGGTAATACTCATCCGGAAACGACATGGCAAGCGCACCGGCGACCTGCAGAGGCGCCGCGGCCCCCACGGTGAGAAAGTCGTGCACCTTGCGAATGGCCGAAGTGAGCGCTGGAGGGGCAATCGCATAGCCCACTCTCCACCCCGTCACGCTGTACGTCTTTGATAGGCCGTTGATAGTCACCGTGCGTTCGCGCATACCGTCGAGCGTGGCAATGGAAACGTGCTCTTCGCCGTCGAATACCATATGCTCGTAAATCTCATCAGCCAGGGCCACCGCATTCCACTTCAGGCAGAGGCCGGCGATAAACGTCAGTTCATCCCGACTGAATACCTTCCCGGTCGGATTGTTGGGAGTGTTCAGAACGATCGCTCTCGTCTTTGAGTTGAAGGCCGCCTCCAGTTCATCACGATCGATTGACCAGTCGGGCGCGTGGAGCGGCACGAACCTGGGAATCGCTCCTGATAAGATGCAATCCGGACCGTAGTTCTCGTAGAACGGCTCGAATATGACCACCTCATCGCCCGGGTTGAGCAAGGCGAGCATCGCGCTAATCATGGCTTCCGTGGCGCCACAACACACCGTGATCTCTCGCTCGGGGTCAATCTCCATACCCTGAAAACGCTTGGTTTTAGTCGCGATCCCATCCCGGAAGTTCTTAGCCCCCCACGTGATCGCATACTGATTTACGTCGTCCTGGATCGCGGCGCAGGCTGCGTCTTTCAACTCTTGCGGCGCAGCAAAGTCAGGGAATCCCTGGGCTAGATTGATACCGTCCACTGGGTGGTGGAGAGAGATCAGTCTGGTCATCTCGCGAATGACGGATTCGGTGAAACTCTCGGAGCGGGCCGAAACCTGTGTCACATGCAATTGCCTGCCTCCCCGACAAAAAGTGCGAGCTGCCGTGGACGAGGTACGCCGTTCCACCGCATGGAGGGTTTGTCGCGTTGCGCTACAGCCACGCCGACCGCGCCCAAACCTGCTGCTTTGAGCGAGCGTTGAACCGTCCGCAGAGCCAACGACGGCGTATTGTTTTCTTTGCTCAAGTGCGCCAACCACACCTCCACGGCTTCGTGTTTCACGTGTTTCACCAGAATACCTGCCGCCTGGGTATTCGAGAGATGCCCTTGCGGACCGGCCACGCGTTGTCGCAGTTGCGATGGATAGCGACTCTGACGAAGCATGTCGGGGTCGTGGTTCGATTCCAGGACGACCAGATCGGCCAGATTCACCGCGTCCTGTACCTCCTGATTCGGTATTCCAAGGTCGGTAGCGAGTGTGATGGTCCGGTCACCGACACGGATTATGAACCCCACGGGACACACCGAGTCGTGCGATACCGCGAAGCTCGTTACATCGACATCCCCGAAGCGGTGCGACTTTCCCACCTCGAGAATGGCCGCAGCTTTCTCGTTATGAAGTCCTGTGGCACGCAGGACTTTCTCGTTGGCAAAGATGGGAGTTCCGTACCGTGCTGTCAGGTCACCGGCTGCCTGGCAGTGGTCGCGGTGCTCGTGCGAGACCAGTACCGCGGAAAGTTGACCCGGAGAGATCCCTTCCGCCCTGAGATGCTTTTCGAGTGTGTTCCATCTCAGTCCGGCCTCAAAGAGGAGGGTGGAACGCTCGGTCCGCAGCAGGAACGCATTGCCGGAACTGCCGCTCGCGAGAGCCCGAAAAACGAACAAATCGGCGCCTTTGGGGATAGGGATGACGGTGGTGAGATGGTACCGGGTGGCCTCGCTCTTCGTCAACGGTTACCGACCCCGGTGCACGGTTCCATTATGATGGGACAAACGATCAGCGATGTTCGCCGAGGGCGGCGGATGTCTGGAGTAAGCAGAATGACCTACGTCATTACAGAGTCCTGCATAGGCGTAAAGGATGGTTCGTGCGCGGACGTGTGTCCGGTCGAATGCATTCACACCATGCCGGGCGACCACATGTATTTCATCGATCCGGACGAATGCATCGATTGCGGTGTCTGTGTGCCGGAGTGCCCGGTAGATGCGATCTACCCTGAGGAAGAAGTGCCGGAAAAGCATGAGCGGTTTACGCTCATGAACGCCGAGTACTTTGAATTGAACGCCGACCGCTTTAGATAGGGCTGCGTCCTTGCACGAAAAAG
>CAAGKR010057758.1_pt1 | contig 10075 bp, 12 predicted proteins | sample 2556971 | NCBI WGS metagenome assembly CAAGKR01 (sample SAMEA5207829, study PRJEB30636) | soil metagenome | biome: forest; feature: boreal; material: soil | place: USA | collected 2011-09 | depth 1 m
CTACCAGCAGCGCCAGCCAGATCATCACCTGTTTCTCTCTGGCGCGCTTCACAAAAAGGTTCCAGGTGGCATGGAGCACCGCCGCAATAAGTAACAGTCCGATGGCTAGTAATGGCATAAAACGAGCTTTCTTTGTTAGCTGCTTTCGTCGCTCACTCGCGTAGCTGAAAGCGAGAAAATGGGATTGGTTTCATTGTATGCCAGGACTCATCCTGTATGCTATGTGCCAGCCCACTGTTTCTCACACCGTTTTGTGTGTACAGTAAGATAAAGAGCAAGTTTACCGAGGGAGAAATGATATGCGCAACTGGCGACTTGTTTATTGGCTGATAGCTGGATTCCTGATTGGTGGCGGTCTAATCAGCTTTGACATCTACTTCATCGCCTTACCGACCATACTGATCGGACTGGCTATGCTGATCATAGGCATATTGCGCTTTAGAAGTCCAGAGTTCTGGGCGATTCTTATTGGTCTGGGCGTGGTTCCAGCTTCCATTTTCGTGTTTGATATTGTCACAGCAAGCCCACCATGCACGGGCAACATACTCACTATTCCACCTGGCGCAACCAGTGCATCGTGTAGTTATATCCCGCAAAGTTACTATGTCTTTGCGATAGTCTTTGCAGCAATTGCGCTTGTGGGAGTTGGAGGATTATTGTTGAGGAGATACAGGAGACAGCATTGATGCGCTCGCTTTTTGTATGGGTGCGCGATGCTGTTGAAAAAGCGCTACCGACGCGCCAATCAAGGCGGCATCGCTGCCAAGGTGAGCCAGCGCAATCATCACCGGGCGATCGGTGATGGTTGAAATGTGCATGGTCAAAGTACTCTGGATACTGGCGAATAAAACTTCATTGGCGCTTAGTACGCTGCCACCTAAAATAAGCGCGTCCGGCGAGTAAAGGCCGATATAGCGGGCAACTGCCGCGCCGAGCCAGCGACCAATCTCCTCGTAGATGCGCAGGGCGACTGGATCGCCCTGCATGGCTTCTTCAGCCAGTATTTGCGCGTTAAATGCTCCGCGTCGAATAAGGCTGCTTACTGAACCGTTTTGTTCAGCGCGTTGGAAGCTACGCTGCGCCAACTTTTGGATAGCTTCCAGCGAGATCAGCGAATTGATGCAACCACGCCTGCCACAACTACAGCGGGGCCCGGTGGTAGCGATAGGTAAGTGCGCCACATGTCCAAGGCCCACCTGCGAGGATTTTTCTAACTTTCCACCATCAACGAAAGACGCGCCAACTACGGCGTTGAGCGTTAAATAGAGCAGGCGAGGGTATCCTTTACCCGTGCCAAAGGAATACTCGCCCAGCAGCGCCGCGTCCACATCGACGCACAGACGAACAGGCAGATTGTACTGCGCTTCGAGCAAATCGCACAGGGGAAGATCATTGAGTGAAGGCAAAATAGGGATGACACGCAGACGGCGACCCGTCGCGTCCAGCGTTCCCGGAATGGAAAAACCAAGCCCAATGACACGCCACCCTTTCGCCCCGGCGTAAGCCAGCAGGTCGTCAATGGCTCGCAAAAATGGCTCCGATGAGGCCGCCATTGGCCGCCCCCGCAGCGTCCTGGCGTAGCAACGATGGCGTATCGCGCCTCTCTGATCAACTAGAGCAGCGCTCGTTTGTACGCCAGCGATCTCAATGGCAATGGTTACATGGTGGTCTGGTGTTTTTAGCTGACCTGGCACCTGTCACACTACATTCCAGTATAAATATAGAACATTAGTTCTCTATTTAACAGAGTTACAGCAACAATTACAGGAACAATAACGACACCATATGCATTGAAAGTATACCGGGCAATGAGAACATTTGTCAAGAGCAGGTGTTCAAATGTTCAAATCTTTCCACTCTTCCAGCGAAACTCGGAATAATCCAACGGGCTGCCTGTAATTATAATTAAATGAGACCCGGTCATAATTCATTAGGTGCCTATACCGAAGGGCTTCCCTCCCTGGTTGCACCAGTTGAAGGGGTTGTACCTGTTTTCAGGGTATCTGTTTTTTTAACGCGCTCGCCTATATTCAGGCCTGGTGGGTGCGCGGCGCTAATGCCCAGAAGAGCATCGCGATAAACGCGAAGAACAGGAACAACAACAAACCAACCAGGCTATCGATCAAGTCCGACATATTCCACTGGAAGATGGCAGCGAAAATAAAGACCAGTATTAGCAAGGCTCCGAGGACAGGAAAAATTAACAGAGCGTTCACGCGAGAACCTGGCGTAGCTGGACGAGGCTCGTTTATCACATATTCCAGATCGGTATCAAGTGGCTCCATACAAAACCTTTCTACATCACAGGGGCAACGACACCATCACGCCCCGTTCTCTCTTTTTACGTACTCAAAGCTAAGGCCCACGACACTAGCTTTGCGCCTCTGTAGCTTTCTAGAACTATTATAGCGGCTCAATGCATTGAACGCAACCGCTTGCTTTTCAGAGCAAAAAAAAGCGGCCCAGAATGGCCTTATGCGAAAGAGGTGCGTATTGACGCTAACCAGTTACCTGCATCATTGGCTGCTAAGGAGGCTGGCAAACCGGATGAGAGGAGATGTGGCAGCGAGCGAGATTTGTTGAAATAGCGGCGCAACTCGTAAACGCTCAACTGGTACGTCTCTCCATCGAGGGTAGCCCCGATAGTGCCTTCGGCGATTGCGCTACAGAGATCAGCAAAGGTTGGAGTATGGTTGGACACGAGTCACCTCCCTACAAAATACTGGTACACTCTACGGTATCGGTACGTTGGCGATAAACTGTATGGTTCGTGTTTGCCATTTATACGAATGTTGGCCTCTGTAAGTTTCATTACGTTAGCCTCTACAGAAGAGAACACTGAAACTCAGCCAAAAATTTCATTCGCTCTCTTACCCGGATGCGTCTGCCTCCTCCCTGTCTTGCTTATCACTATTATCTAACAAACCGGGGATGGGGTCAATATGCATAGTGTGCCGAATCAGGTCAATTTGTTTAATGACATCTTTGATGGCCGGAATAAGCTGCTGTGTGCCAGTCTCCGTTTTAACGACATAGACATCGTTGCTACCCGTCTCGATGATATCAATGATGGTTCCCAATACCTTATCGTCGAGGGTGAAGACGCGCAACCCGATAATATCATGCTGATAGTAAGAATCGGGCGGCAGTTTTGCCAGCTTGCTCAGAGGAATGCATAGATCGACGTTGCGCAGCTTTTCAGCGATAGTCGCATCATCGAAGCCTTTTAATTTCAAGAGGATCATGTCACCTTTATAAGGGCGCACAGCCTCGATGATGTGGAGAACATGTGAATCACCGACATGAACGGCATCAAGTTCCGCAAAACGGCTGGGGATATCGGTAAACGAACGAACTTTGAGTTCGCCCCCTAACCCAAAAAGGGCTACCACTTTTCCGATAGTAGCCCATTCAATATTACTTTGTTTCGGCACTTCTTCACCGTCTAACGCATTAAGGACAGGACGAGCGCGAAATACCCACGCTCATGCACCACGTTTAGAGAATTTCAAGCGACGTATGACGCCCCTCGCGCGTGCCACCCGCGCGCAGTAAAGCGCGCATGGCTCGAGCTACACGTCCCTGGCGACCAATCACCTTCCCGTAATCGTCGGGAGCAACATGCAGTTCCAACACCAGGGCATTGCGATCATTGCGCACTTCGCGCACCTGCACCGCCGTAGGGTCGTCAACCAGCGACTTTGCGATATACTCAACGAGTCTGCGCATGTTCTATTCCTCAGTTATTTTTCGGTCTGCGTCTTCTCGGCAGCCTTGCTTTGCTCGAAACGGTCCAAGATTCCTGAGCGTTTAAGCAGCGATGTAACGGATTCCGTGGGCTGCGCGCCCTCTTTCAGCCAGCTCAAGGCCTTTTCCGCGTCGATCTGGATGGCGGATGGCTCAACCCGAGGGTTATACCAGCCGAGATTTTCGATAATGCGACCATCGCGTGGCGAGCGGGAATCGGCCACTACGACGCGATAGCTGGGGGCTTTTTTCTTCCCAACACGTTTCAAACGAATTTTAACAGTCATGCGTTTATTCTCTCACCTTTTCCCCCTGGGTCTTGCTCTTTGTCCCAATGCGGGGGTCTGTAATATTGCAAGCGCCGCGTCCCAGCGCAGCGCGAAAAGCGTTCCTGAACTACGGCACGCCTAGAATAGCACGGTCTATCCAAATTGTCAACCTGAAAAAAGGGGCTATGAGGGGCTAACAGCATCTCACGTGCAGAGTGAGCGTTCCCAGGAAATCAGCCTGGTGTAAGATAATCAACATACGTGAAAATAATAGAAACGAGAGGAATCATGATCGGAATGATCCATAAAGAAGCGGCCACAGACCAACTCTTGCAGCGTATCGAGCAGCGCACCGCCGTTATCGGCGTCATCGGCCTGGGTTACGTCGGCCTGCCCCTGGCCGTCGAATTTGCGCGCGCGGGCTTTCGTGTCGTAGGTTTTGATGTCGATGCAGCGCGAGTTGCCTCGCTGAACCAGGGTATCTGCCACATCGCCGACGTGGACAAGGCTGTATTTCAACAGGTGCTGGCGACTAATTTCCAGGCAACCGGCGACTTTGGCCTGCTGGCAGAAGTCGACGCGGTAACAATCTGCGTGCCAACGCCCCTCGGGAAAAACAAGGAGCCGGATGTCTCCTACGTCATGAACGCGGCTGAGCAGATAGCGCGCCACCTGCACAGGGGCCAGCTTGTTGTGCTGGAAAGCACGACCTTTCCCGGCACCACCGAAGAATTGCTACTGCCTCTTTTCGAGCGACGGGGTCTGCATGCAGGCATTGATTACGGGCTGGCCTTCTCGCCCGAACGCATCGATCCCGGCAACCAGCACTATACCCTGCGCGACACACCTAAAGTAGTGGGCGGTATGACCGAACAATGCGCCCTGCTTGCCACAGCCCTGTACCGTCCGGTCGTATCAGAAGTAGTGCAGGTCAGTTCGCCCAAAGCCGCCGAACTGGTCAAGCTGCTGGAAAACACCTTTCGCTCGGTCAATATCGGGCTTGCTAATGAGTTTGCACAGATGGCCGATATCCTGGACATAAATATCTGGGAAGTCATCCAGGCAGCATCTACGAAGCCATATGGATTTATGCCTTTCTATCCCGGCCCAGGACTGGGCGGGCACTGTATTCCCATTGACCCGCTCTATCTCTCCTGGAAACTGCGCTCGCTGCACTACCGGGCGCGATTTATCGAGCTAGCCAGCGAGATCAACGAAGAGATGCCAGAATTTGTGGTCGACATGGTGGCGCGCGCGCTGAATGAACACGGCAAATGCCTGAACGGGGCGCGCATCCTGGCGCTGGGCGTGGCCTATAAACGCGATATCAGCGATATGCGCGAGTCGCCCGCGCTGGACGTGATGAAGCTGCTGCTGAAACGCCACGCGCGCGTTGAATATGTAGATCAATACGTTCCCACTCTTCCGTTGCATGACATTAACTTGCGCTCAAAAACGCTGAACGGCGAGGAACTGCAAGCCGCCGACTGTGTCGTGATCCTGACGAACCACTCCGGCGTGGACTACGCGCAGGTAGTACAGGAAGCGCGGCTTGTTATCGATACGCGCAATGCCACCGGTGATCTGCCGGAAGCGGCGCATGTCTGGCGCTTGACCCGCCCGCGCGCCGCAGAGTATGAGCCGGGGCAACAAGAAAGAGGAGCCGCATAATGTTCGTAACACTCGGCTATCACATCATCAACCGCGCCATACGAGACAAAATCGCCATTTCCGAGGAAGCATTCGAGGCGCAACTTCATTACCTGCGAGAACGTGGCTATACCACGCTCTCACTTGAGCAGGCGATTGCTGATACCGATGGCGAGCAGGAAGCGCCGCCACGCTCGGTCTTACTGACCTTCGATGACGGCTATGCCGACAACGCGGGCGTCGCAATACCACTATTGCAAGAGCATAACATGCGTGCTACGCTCTTCGTCATCTCGGCCTACGTCGGCCAGAGCAATCGCTGGAACCCCAAAGCCTGCTACGATGTCAGGCACATGACATGGAACGAACTGCGCCTCTGGCATGAGAGCGGCTGCGATATTGGGGGGCATAGCCACTTCCACTACTGTATGACTCGCTTGCAACCCGACGAACTGCTGGAGACGGTGCAAATTAACAAACACCTGGTGGAAAACAAGCTCGGCATCACGTTACGCGCTTTCGCGTACCCCTATGGCGGCTTTAATCAGGCGGTCATGGATGTGATACGCCAGCATTACGAGATTGCCTTCGCAGTTGAGGACGGAGGCTGGAATGCTAGAAGCCAACGCTATGCTATCAACAGAATGACCGTCTTCCCAAAATGGGGAATCGAGGACTTTGCGAAACAACTTGATAGACATTTTAACTTGTGGCAACAGGGATAAAAGGTGATAATCGAACCCTGGGGCATCATCGCCGCCTTCGGATGCGCCTTGCCAGGGGCGCTGCTCGCGCAGGGCTGCTCACTGTGGCTACTCAGCAAGCAGCGTGTCGGTCGAACCTGCGGCTAACGCGCAAGCTCTTCCTTCAATTCATCGCGGTACTCTTTCAGCAATTTCCTGACCTTCGGGTCGATCACAGCCATGCAATAGGGCTGGTAGCGGTTCCTGTCGTAATACTCCTGGTGATAGCCCTCGGCGGGATAGAAGTTGGTGAAAGGTTCAATTTCCGTCACGACAGGCTTGCGGTAGGTGCCTAATTTATCAATGGCTTCTTGCGATGCCAGGGCAATACGCTTTTGCTCGTCATTCTGGTAGTAAATCCCTGAGCGGTACTGGGTTCCGGCATCATTGCCCTGGCGGTTCAACGTTGTAGGGTCATGCACATGCCAGAAAATTTCTAGCAGTTTGTCATAGGATATGACCGACGGGTCGAATGTGACCTGCACGGCTTCCGCCGCGCCGGTTCTCCCCGAACAGACGGCTTCATACGAAGGATCGGCTACTTTCGACGACGCATAGCCTGAGACAACAGATGATACGCCCTTGAGCCTGCTGAAAATCGCCTCTGTACACCAGAAACATCCAGTTGCCAGCGTAGCGGTTTCAAACTGAGCCATATCTTACCTCACTTTTCCTCATTCGCGTCTATCGGCTGGAAAGCCAGCGACGCGGAATTGATGCAATAGCGCAAACCAGTGGTCTCTCTGGGGCCATCCTCAAACACATGCCCGAGATGCGAGCCACAATTTTTACAGGTGACTTCGACCCGCTTCATGAAGAATGACCGGTCTTCATGCAGATCGACATGTTCCAGATTCACAGGATCATCAAAGCTCGGCCATCCCGAACCGGACTCAAACTTGGCATCGGACGAGAACAAATCTTGCCAGCAGGCCGCGCACTGGTACATACCTTTGGCGTGATTATTGTACAACGGGCCGGTAAATGCTCGCTCCGTTCCCTTCTCGCGCAAGACATGGTATTGCTGCGGGGTCAACTTCTCTTTCCAATAGCTCTCAGGCATGCTCTTTAAATCACTCATCTTGTTTCCTTTACATTGAATTAGTTCAAACGGTTTACAATGAACTGAGATCACACTTTTTCACGCTTCAAGGATGCTCCCATTTACTAATATCATCCTTTCTCTGACGAAAACAATACAATACTTCCACTTGTTCCCATTGAGATAGCATTGAGATAGCATTTTTTTCAAATATGACATATAATTTTTCGGACGCGATAGAATGCTGGCTGATTATACCTCGAAAAGAAGAATGGCTGGCACAGGTAAAGGAGAAATCATCTATGGGTTTGTATGAAACGGAAGAGACCAGGCAATTTACCTTTGAGCCATTTGCTGCACACCTATTTTATACAGCAATCAATCGTTCGCTGGTCCAACAAGCCTTCGCCCGGCTTAAGACACGTTCCGATAACGTATCACTGACAGTCGTAGATATGGCCTGTGGAACAGGCGCAGTCACCCGTCTGATTGCCGAAGAAATAGCTGCGCAGGGACGCAGGGCGCGTATTATCGGCGTTGATCCCTCAGCCGAAGCGCTCGTCCACGCCCGCAAGGGCATGGAGGAGATGGGAGCGCAAGCCGATTTTTTCCAGGGAGAAACCACCGATCTTCCAGCGATTGTCCATGATGCCGATGCTATTTTCTTCTGTAACGCCATCCACCTCGTCCCCGACAAGCATACAGCTTTTCAGCACATAGCCGCTATTCTTGCTCCTGGAGGAGTCTTTGCCTGCAATAGCGCCTTCTACAACGGCACCAGCCCCGATGAGACGACACGTTTTGGTCGTTTATGGATACGCCGCGCCGCTGGTTGGCTGCGCAAAGAGCATCCAGAAGCTCTTGCATCACGCGAGGTTAAAAAGACAGCGATGCATTTACTCACACCTGACGAGTATAGCAGCCTGCTGTTGGAGCATGGATTTAGCCACGTAGAAGCCATCCAGGAGTATGTGATGATGTCACTGGATGGATTACGAGATCTCGGTCACTACTGGCTTTTCATCGAGGGGGCCTTGCCGGGAGTCAATTTGACGCTAGGAGCGATGGCGCTTGGCGCAACGGTTTATCAGACAGGCCAGGAACTTGATATGGCAGAGGTACCTCGTCTGTGGTTGCAAATCATCGCTACCAAAGGATAACTTCAAATAGCCCATGAAAAGCTATTCATGAAGAAATCTCTGTCAAAAAACGTGTAGAGGAATCATTCCATGCGCCATACAAAAATCGTTTGTACCATTGGCCCCGCGACCAGCAGTGAGGAGCGTCTTGAACAACTCATGCGCGCGGGCATGAACGTTGCGCGTCTGAACTTTTCACACGGTACGCACGCGGAGCATGAGCAAGTCATCGAACGTGTGCGAACCATCTCCGCTCGCCTGGGATACGCGGTGGCTATTTTGCAGGACTTGCAGGGGCCGAAGATACGCACCGGTAAGCTTCAGGACGGTAAACCCGTCACACTTGTTGATGGCTCGCACATCTTTATCACCACACGCGACGTGGCGGGCAATGCGCAAATTCTCTCCACCATCTATAAACCGCTGCCGCAAGATGTGAAAGCAGGAGACCGTATCTTGCTAGACGATGGTCTGCTCGAATTGCGCGTCCTCGGCACAAACGAAACCGATGTGCAATGCGAAGTGGTATATGGCGGCGAGCTTGGAGAACATAAAGGCATCAATTTGCCCGGCGTCGCCGTCAGTTCTCCCGCGTTGACCGAGAAGGATCGCGATGATCTACGCTTCGGCATCGCGCAGGGCGTGGATTACGTCGCCCTGAGCTTTGTGCGCAAACCAGAAGATGCGCGTGAAGCCCAACACCTTATCCGGCAGTATATAACCGAGATATTTGGCGAAGAAGATGGCCGGGACATTCCCCTCATCGTCAAAATAGAGAAGCCCGAAGCAGTTGAACACCTCGACGCAATCCTGGCTGTGACAGACGGCGTAATGGTAGCGCGTGGCGATCTGGGCGTTGAAATGCCCCTGGAGAAAGTACCCCTCATCCAGAAGCATATCATCAGTAAATGTAACGAGCTGGGTCTGCCCGTCATCACAGCTACTCAGATGCTAGAGTCGATGATAACCAATCCCCGCCCAACGCGGGCCGAGGTAAGCGACGTATCCACCGCTATCCTCGAAGGAACCGATGCCATCATGCTTAGCGCCGAGACATCGGTAGGAGCCTTCCCCATCCAGGCAGTTTCGATGATGGCGCGCATCGCTATCGAGACCGAGGCTAACTATCACGCAGTCGCTCACCCCATCCACCAGCATCGCTCCCTCGCGCAAGCGGTCAGCCATGCCGCCCGCGCCCTGGCGGAAGATACGCGTGTGCAAGACATCGTCGTCTTCACACGCTCCGGCAACTCGGCTCGCCTCATCTCAAATGATCGTCCCCGCGTACCCATTCTAGCCTATACCCCCTCCGAACATGTCTATCATCAACTCGCGCTCTGGTGGGGCGTATGGCCCCACCTCATCAGTATGCAGGGCACAACAGAGAACCTCATCGCGTTCGTTGAAAAGCGCCTGTTAGAAGACGGTCTGGCATACCCTGGCGAGTACGTGGTCATTATGGGCGGCTTACCTATCGCAAGCCAG
>CAAGKR010114393.1_pt1 | contig 10074 bp, 9 predicted proteins | sample 2556971 | NCBI WGS metagenome assembly CAAGKR01 (sample SAMEA5207829, study PRJEB30636) | soil metagenome | biome: forest; feature: boreal; material: soil | place: USA | collected 2011-09 | depth 1 m
CCCCCCCCGCGGGGGGGGGGGGGGGGGGGGGCGGCGGGGGTGGCGCCGCTGTCAAGAAGGTCACCTTCACCGAGGGCGGCGTGAGCTCGTCGATGTGCCAGAAGGAATAGGCGATTCCGGCCGCGAGCAGGGCGCCATGAAACGCGATCGACAGGGCGACCGTGAGCCGCCGCCCGGTGCGGGGTTGCGCGTGGGATTGTCCAAGGAATCCGTCGAAGGCCACCGGTCACGATTTTCCGGCGCGCGCGAGCAGCGCCTTTTGTTGCCACGCATCGGCATCGTCCACCGCCCCTTGCCAGGCGATCGGATCCGCGAAGAAGGCGAACGATTTTTGCCGCCAAAGGAGACTCGCGTAGGTCATCGCCTCCGGGTAATGCGGGCGCCTCGCGAGAGCCTTTGCGAGGTACGCGATTCCTTGATCGGCCAGCTCCGCGCGTAGCGCGCCGGTGACGTCGTTCAAGGCGGTCACCGGGGGTGACGGCGCGGCGGGCGATTTTCCCGGGCCTGGCGCCGAGTGCGGCCACGGGTCATAGGAGGCCATTTCGCTTCCGCCGCCGTGCGCCGAAAGGATCTGCCAGACCAGCGTTCCGACGCCGTATTGCGCCTCGGCGTCGTCCGGGCGCAGGGCCGCAGCCCGCTTCGACCAGCGGAGGGACTCCGGCCACTTGCCCCACCGCGTGTAGACGTCCTGCAGCCCATGGACGACGTCGACGTCGTCGGGCGCGTTCCGGATGCGGCCCAGAAACGCGGTCTCCAGCGCCGGGAAGTCCTCGATGTCGGACCAGGTCGCCAGCGTGAGCTCGGCCGCGCGCGGATCGTGGGGCGCGATCTCCCCGAGGCGCCGAAACGCCGCCAGCGCGCACGCTGCCGCGCGCCGGCTCTCCGCGTCCTTGCCGCCCGGGGCGATCAGCTGGCGGCAGGTGTAGCCCTTGTTCAGCCACAGCGTGGGCAGCTCGGGAACGAGGGTCTCGGCCTCTTCATAGAGCGTCACGGCCTCGGCGTATTTCCCGCGCCGGTAAAGCTCGTTCGCCTCCTGGATCCGCTTTCGTCCTCGGACCTGCGTGCAGCCCCCGAGAAGGAGGACAATCGACGCGCTAACGCAGATCGAATATCTGTAGCTCATCGCCTCCCCGCGCGAAGCTCTTGAAGCGCTTGAGCACGACCAACTTGTCGGCGCGGGTCCGGAAGGTCACCGGACGCGGGGTGAACACGCGCCCGCGCAGCTTGACCGTTCCCTGCGCGACATCCGCCGAATAGACGTCGAGCATCGGCTGGTCGGCTTTCTGGCGTTTGATGGCGTCGACGTTCAAAGGATCGACCGCGATCCCGAAGGTGAGCACGCCAGGCGCCGAAACCTCCTCGGGCGCGAGGGTCTTCGGATCGTAGAGTCGGAACGGGACGGCCAGGGTGACCGACTGTTTCCTGCCCATCGCATCGATCACATCGACGCCCGAGCCATCTTGATTGAGGTCGACGAAGAGCGCCTGGCCTGGATGGTCGCGGCGGAGCTGGCCCGTGACGGCCCATCCCACCAGGTCGGCTATCTCGGTTTCGTCGGTGACTTTACCGGTGAGCGCGTCGATCACCACCCTGCGCGGCGGCTTTCGAACGTCGGCCGCCTTGTCGTAGGCTCCCAGGCGCTCGCCGAGCAGCCGCGTGTAGCCGTCGTAAAAGCCGACCAGGCGCACCGGCGGCGACTTCAGCCCGCCCGCGGCATCGGTACGATAGACACGCGGTTTCGCGGCCGGCGCCAGCGTGGTGAGGTTGAACGGGGTGACCGTGTAGGTGGCCTCGGCGCCGTGTCCGCCAAGCTTGCGGTCGAACGCGACGAGGAGGCCCGCGCGCGCGGCGCCCACGCCGGGCGGGCGGCTGAAGGCGATAGCGGGACCGACCTTGGCGGAGAGCTTCCCGGCGGTGTCGAACAGGAAGGCGTAAACCGGCGCCGCGTCGTCGGGTTTTTCGCGAGCGATGAGAACCACCCCTTTGCCCACAGGGAGGAGCTCGATCCGGTTGCCGACCAACATCTTGTTTGGCAGCTCGAACGAGCTCGCAAGCTTCAGCGGCGTGGTATCGAGGTCGTAGATCTCGATCCGCGCGAAGGTCGCTCCGTCACTCCGCAAGGCCGCGAGACGTTCCCCGTCGTCGTCGAGCCCGAACACCTCATCAAAATAACCCTCGCCTCCAAGTGGTTTGATGATCTGCGCTGGCTCGATGGGCCTGACGGTCGACTTTTCGGCGTGGGCCGACAGAGCCTGCGCGACGACGATGAAAACGGCAGCGGCTGGAAAGCGGCGAACCATGCGCCGGTAACTTAGACCGAGCGCGGCACCTCGTAAATGGGACCAGCCTCGCGGAGCATTCAGGCCCCGGCGCGCGCCAAAAAGGCGTCGATCTTGGCGCGGGCGTCCGGGGTCGGGTCGAGGAACTTCACTCCCATCCGCAGATCCTCCGGTGCGGCGGCCGAGACAATCTCACCGGAGATATCAACCGGCGACTTGTCCCCTGGGAGGGTGAAGGTGAGGTTGACGATGGTTCCCACCGGCAGCGGAATGGTGTGCTCGAGGCGTAGCCCGCCCTTCGACAGGTTCCCAGCCCGGCGGAAATAGCGCTCCGAGCCGGTGGTCTCCTCCACCCACATCTCGATCGGGATACGCGGTCCTCCGCGACGCTCCTCGGCGGTTCCGGACATGGATTTATTCTACCACGCATGCGGCCCAGACAGGCCCCGAGGGCCACTTTGCAATCGCCGAGTCGCGCGTGTATGAACCTCCGCATGTCGCGACGGAGAATCTTGGTCAGCGGCGGCTCGGGGTTCTTGGGCTCGCACCTGTGCGAACGGTTGCTCAAGGACGGGCACGAGGTGGTCTGCCTCGACAACTTCTTCACCGGCTCGCGCGCCAACGTCGAGCACCTGCTCGACGACCACCGCTTCGAGCTCATGCGCCACGACGTGACGGTTCCGCTGACTCTGGAGGTCGACGAGGTTTATCACCTGGCCTGCCCGGCCTCGCCGATTCACTACCAGCGAAACCCCGTGCGCACCATTCGCACGGCCGTCGAGGGCACGCTCAACATGCTGGACCTGTCGCGCGAGGTCAAGGCGCGGATCCTGATCGCGTCCACCTCCGAGGTCTACGGCGATCCGATCGAGCACCCGCAGCGAGAGAGCTATTGGGGGAACGTCAATCCGATTGGTCCGCGCGCCTGTTACGACGAAGGGAAACGCTGCGCGGAGGCGCTGGCGGTCTCGTACGCGCGCCAGCACGGGGTCGAGGTGCGGATCGTCCGCATCTTCAACACCTATGGGCCGCGCATGCACGAAAACGACGGGCGGGTGGTCTCGAATTTCGTCGTGCAGGCGTTGCGTGACGAGCCAATCACCGTCTACGGCGAGGGGCAACAGACGCGGTCTTTTTGCTACGTCTCCGATCTCGTCGAGGGGTTCATTCGTCTCATGGCCAGCCCGCACGGCGTCGATCCGGTCAACCTCGGTAATCCGCGCGAGACGACGGTGCTGGAGCTGGCGGAGCTGATCAAACGCCTGGCGCGATCGAAGTCGGAGATCGTGCGGGCGCCGCTGCCGACCGACGATCCGACCCGCCGAAGGCCAGACATCACCCGCGCCCAGGAGCTCCTCGGCGGGTGGTCGCCGCGGGTGCCGCTCGAAGAGGGCCTCGCCGCCACCATCGCGGACTTCAAGCGACGCCTGGGCGGGGGACCCAAGCTCTGACGGATGAATCAGGCGCCGCGCGATCGAGCGGTTCGGCGGTGATGGGGTGGGCCAGGCCCGGCTTGGCCACGTCGGCGAGTGGGATGCGCACGAAGGGGCGCTCGGCGAGCCGCGGGTGCGGGACGGTCAGCGATGGCCCGCCGATGATCTCCGTTCCGTAGAGCAGAAGGTCGAGGTCGATCTCCCGGGGCGCCTGCGTGCGCCCGGCGGGTCGGAGGCGGCCGAGCGCGCGCTCCACCTCGAGACAAGTGTCGAGGAGCGCGCGCGCCGACAGCTCGGTCTCGACGCGCGCGGCGGCGTTGAGATAGGGCGGCTGCGGGTCGGGTGTCACGGGGTCCGTTTCATAGAGCGCCGATCGAGCTTGAACCACGACGCCCAGCGCGCCGAGCCGCTCGATTGCCGCCGCGATCGCTGCCGCGCGATCGCCGAGGTTCGCGCCGAACGCCAGGTAAGCGGTTGTCATCGACCGTGTATATAGTCCCGGTGCGTGGGCGCGGGAACTCTGGCCGCAGCGATCTCCGGCCTGGCCACCAGTCTGGGGGCGCTGCCGTTTCTGTTCGTGCGCACCCTGCCACGGCGCACGTACGACGGCATCTTGGGCCTGGGCGCCGGGCTCATGCTGGCGGCGGCGACGCTGGGGCTCATCGCCGAGGCGGTCGGTGGCGTGAACGCCGGCGGCGTTTTTCACGCCGGGCGCCTGGCGCTTGTCATCTCGGGCTTCGCGGTCGGTGTCGCGCTGGCGGCGGCGATGGATCGCCTGATTCCACATCAGCATGCGGGGGGCCACCACCAGCACCTCGGTCACGAGCCGGGCCACGACGTGCACGACCGCGTGCCGGTCGCATCCGCGCGGCGCGCCTACTCGATGGTCGGGGCGCTCAGCGTTCACCGCATTCCGGAGGGGCTCGCGATTGGCGCGGGCTTCGCGGTGCCGCGCACCTCGCACCTGGGGATCGTCCTGGCCATTGCCGTCGGCGTGCAGAACGCGTGCGAAGGGATCGTGATGGCCGCGCCGCTTCGCCAGGGGGGCGTCCCGGCCTGGCGCGGCTTTGCGATCGTCGGGCTCACCGGCCTGGTGATTCCTGCTGCCGCGGTGATGGGCGAGACCCTGGCGAGCGCCGCGCTCGCGACCATGCCGTTCGTTCTGGCGCTCGCCGGCGGCACGCTCATTTACGTGACGTCAAACGAGATCATCCCCGAGTCGCACAGTCACGGCAACGAAGGAACGGCCTCCGCCGGGCTGGTGGCGGGATTCCTTCTCACCATGGTTCTCGAGGCGGTCTTGCGTTGAGCGCGGGGCGCCGGCGGACGGTCAGCCGCGTGAGGCACGCGCTGGGCGCACCGGACGGCGGATCTCGGGCGCCGGAGGCGGCACCGGGACGCGCGCGCGCTCGTCAAGAACGGCGCGCAACGTGGCGGTCAGCAGCGCCTTCACCTCAGCGGACAGGGACCTGACCGCCGGCGGGGCCTCGAGCAGTCGCGCGATGAGCCTGCTGCGCAGCGCGCGCCCTCGTTCGGTGACGACCAATGTCTTGACCCGGCGGTCGGAAGCGGTGCCGCGCCGGGCAATGAGGCCGCGGGTTTCAAGCTTGTCGACGATTCCGGTGACGTTGGAGGCGTCGCAGGCGAGCGCCTCCGCCAGGGTGCTCATCGCCAGCGGGCGCTCGGGATCGAGCCGCCGGAGCGCCAGACCCTGAGAGGGCGTGAGGTCCAGCTCTTCGCAAAGCGCGCTCCACCAGCCGCGCATTCCGAGCAACAGCTCGATGAACGTCCCCCAGAACGGATCGGGCGCGGTTGACGGCTGCGGGGAGCTTCGCCTGAAAGCCATGGGACTATATTGTCTGTTCCTTTGATGGTTGACAACCTAAATTATTGTCGTGTACGACTACATGCCGAAGGATGAGGACCGAGGACGAGGATGGAAAGACGATGCTGAGACCTGTCTGGAAGCCGGGCGAATTGAGGCGCTTGGAGACGACTCCGGCCCGCGGGGTGCTGCCCCTGTTGGTGCCGCTCGTCGCGTTCGCGACCCTCTCGGGATGCAAGCACGCGTCGGAAGCGCTCGCGGGCGCCTCCGATGCGGAGGCCGCGCCGGTCGCGGTTACGCTGATTGCGGCGCGCGAGGTGAAAACGCCGCGCGTGCTGACGCTCTCGGGCTCTTTGATCGGAGCCGAGCAGGCGCAGGTCGCCGCCGGTGCCGCCGGCAAGGTGGTCGCCACCTATGTCGAGCGGGGGTCCTACGTCAAGAAGGGGGCGGTGCTGGCACGCCTCGACGCCCGCGCGGTCAGCGCGCAGGCGGCCAAGGCGACGGCAGACGTCGAGTCGCTCAAGGCGCAGGCCGCCCAGGCCGAGGTCGACTGCGAGCGCACCGACCGGTTGTTCGCCAAAGGTGCCATCGCCAAGGCCGACTACGACAAGACCCGCACGCAGTGCGAGACCACCAAGTGGTCGGTCTCGTCGGCCGAGGCGCAGAAGACGTTGACGACCGAGGCGCTGCGCGACACGGAGATCCGGGCGCCGTTCTCCGGGCTGGTGGTCGAGCGGGCGGTGACCGCCGGTGAGTATGTGCGGGTCGATTCGCGGGTCGCCACGCTGGTCAACGTCGATTCGCTCCGCGTCGAGATCACCGTTCCCGAGACGGATCTGCCGCTCGTGCGGCAGGGGATGCAGATCGATTTTCGCACGGCCGGCGAGGCGGGTGGGCGCGTCTATCACGGGAAGATTCGCTACGTCGGCCCCTCGGTTCGCCAGCAGAGCCGCGACGCGATCGTGGAGGCGGTCTTCGAGAACGACGCGCACGATTTGCGGCCGGGCATGTTCGTCACCGCGCGGCTGTCCGTCGGGGAGCAGTCGCTGCCCGCCGTACCGGCCGGGGCGGTGCGCGCCGACGGGACGCTCCGGCACGTGTACGTGGCCGTCGGCGGCCGCCTCGAGGACCGCCTGGTGCAGGCTGGCGAAGCGCAGGGGGGGGAGATCCCGATCGTCACCGGGCTCAAGGTCGGCGAAGAGGTGGTCGCGGAGCTGACCTCCGACGTGCGCGACGGCGTTCGGGTGAAATAGGGCGCCGCCATGCAGTGGTTGGCCAGCATCTGCGTTCGCCGCCCGGTTTTCGCGACCGTGCTAATCCTGTTCATCGTCGTGGTCGGGTTCATCGGGTACAAGCAGCTCAACGTCGATCGGTTCCCCAACGTCGATCTGCCCGTGGTCCAGGTGATCACGGCGTTGCCGGGCGCCGCGCCCGAGGAGGTCGAGACCGAGCTCTCCGACAAGATCGAGGAGGCCATCAACACCATCAGCGGCATCGACGAGCTGCGGTCCATCTCCACCGAAGGGGTCTCGCAGGTCGTCGTCAGCTTCCAGCTCGACAAGGACGTCAACGTCGCGGCGCAAGAGGTCCGCGAGCACGTCTCGGCCGTGCTCCCCGATCTGCCGGACGGGACCAAGAGCCCGGTTATCAACAAGCTGGATCCCGACGCGGCGCCGGTGCTGTTCCTGTCGCTGGAATCAACGCGGCCGCTGCGCGAGGTGACGGAATACGCCGACCACGAGATCCGGGAGGCGCTCGAGAATGTATCGGGCGTCGGGCAGGTCTCGATCGTGGGCGGGCGCAAGCGCCAGATTCAGGTCGTGCTGGATCCCGAACGGCTGCGGGGCGCGGGGCTCACGGCGGCTGACGTGCAGGGCGCCATCCTCACGCAGAATCTCACCACGCCGGGCGGCACGGTCGACACCGGCCCCACGCTGCTGACGTTTCGGGTGAGCGGCCGGGTGCCGAGCGCCGCGGCCCTCGCGGAGATCGTGGTGCGCAACGTCGACAACCACCCGATCATGATCCGCGACGTCGGGCAGGTCGTCGACGGCCAGGAGGAGGCGCTGACCGCCGCGAGCATCGCGGGCAAGCCGGCGGTCGTTCTGTCGATCCGCAAGCAGTCGGGCGAGAACAGCGTGGCCGTCGTGGACGCTTTGCGCACGCGCATGAAGGAGCTGTCGCCGACGCTCCCGTCCGGCTACCAGCTGAACGTCATCCGCGACAACACGGAGACCACCCGCACCAGCGTGGACGCCGTGCGCGAGCACCTGATCCTGGGGTCGTTCCTGGCGGCGCTGGTCGTGCTGCTCTTTCTGGGGCAGTTCCGGACCACTCTCATCGCGGCGCTCGCCATTCCGACCTCGATCATCGGCACGTTCCTGCTCATGTGGCTGATGGGGTTCACGCTCAACACCATCACGCTCCTGGCGCTCGCGCTGGCGGTCGGCATCGTGATCGACGACGCCATCGTCGTGCTCGAAAACATCTTCCGCTTCGTCGAAGAGAAGAAGATCCGCCCCATGCCGGCCGCGATCTACGCGACGAAGGAGATCGGCCTGGCGGTGCTGGCCACCACGCTGTCGCTGCTGGCGGTATTCCTGCCGGTCGCGTTCATGAACAGCATCCCCGGGCGCTTCCTGCGCAGCTTCGGGCTCACCATGGGCGCGGCCATTGCGATCTCGCTGTTCGTGAGCTTCACGCTCACGCCGATGCTGGCCTCCCGCTGGCTGCGCCTCGATCTGCGCCCAGACGCGGAGCGCCGAAAATCGATCCTCGAGCGCATGGTGGGCGCCTTCTACGGTCCGATCGAACGCGGTTACATGAAGATCTTGGCGTTCGTCATGCGGCACCGCTGGATCGTGGTGCTGGCCGCGGTGCTGGCCCTGGTGTCGATGAAGTGGCTGGTCGCCGCCGTGCCGAAAGGGTTCCTTCCCAAGAACGACGAGGGGCAGTTCGAGATCAGCGTGCGCACCCCCGAAGGCAGCAGCCTGGCGGCCACGCAGATCGCGGCCGAGCGCATCGCGCGGCAGGTGCGCGCGTGGCCGGAGGTCCAGATGACGTTGCTCACCATCGGCGACAACAGCCAGCAGACGGCCAACCTGGCGTCGATCTTCGTGCGCCTGCTGCCGCCCGATCGCCGCACCGTCTCGCAAGACCAGCTCCAAGACAGGGTGCGAAAGGACATCGTCCCCAAGCAGCCCAAGGACTTCCGGATCAGCGCGTCGGCGGTGGCGGCCTTCGGCGGCGGCACGTTCAGCACCGCGACGGTTCAGTACATTCTAACCGGTCCCGATCTGTCGGAGGTCATCAAGTACTCCGGCCAGATCGTCCCCAAGCTGAAGGCGATTCCGGGCGCGGTCGACGTCGACACCACGCTGGTGACCGGCAACCCCGAGCTGGTCGCCAGCGTCAACCGGCGCAAGGCCGCCGATCTCGGCGTCAACGTGGCGGACGTCGCGCTGGCCTCGCAGCTCCTCATCGGCGGGGTGAAGGTCTCGCGCTACGAGGAGGCGGGACGCGAGTACGACATCCTGGTGCGCGCCGACGAGGCGTTCCGGTCCAGCCCCGAGGTTCTGTCGCAGCTCACCGTCCCCTCGTCGCGGCTCGGCGCTGTGCCACTGCTCGACGTCGTCGATCTAAAGCGCGCCGAGGGACCTTCGAAGATAGACCGCTACGCGCGCCAGGTGCAGGTGACCTTCCTGGCCAACACCATCCCGGGCGTGGGCTCGGGCGAGGTCGGCTCCGCGCTGGAGAAAGTGGTCAAGGGTCTGAATCTGCCCTCGCAGTACCGCTTCGTTCCCTTCGGTCAGTCGCGCGAGATCGCGCGGACCGGCAAGGCGTTCATCATGGCGTTCGGGATGTCGTTCATTTTCATGTATCTCATCCTGGCGGCGCAGTTCGAATCCTGGCTGCACCCGATCACGATCCTGCTGGCGCTGCCGCTAACCGTTCCGTTCGCGCTCATGTCGCTGCTCATGCTGGGGCAGTCGCTGGACATCTTCACCATGCTGGGCGTGCTGGTGCTGTTTGGCGTGGTCAAGAAGAACTCGATCCTCCAGATCGCGCACATCAACCAGCTCCGGTCCGAAGGCATGTCGCGACTGGACGCGATCTTGCACGGCAACCGGGATCGCTTGCGGCCGATCTTGATGACCACGCTGGCGTTCGTGGCGGGCATGCTACCGCTCCTGACCTCCAAGGGCGTAGGCGCGGAGTTCAACCGCGCGACCGCCGGGCCGGTCGTCGGTGGCCAGCTGCTCTCTCTGTTGCTGACGCTGCTGGCGACCCCGGTCGCCTACTCGCTGTTCGACGATCTCTCCAACTTCACCCGGCGGGTCCTTCGGCTGCGGCGCCGCCCGGACTCCGAGACCGGCGCCGACGAGATCAGGCCCAAGGTGGAACCCATGGTGTCGGGCAATGGCCAGCGCAGCTCCCACGTCGAGGCGACCCCGTGACCTGGTGGAGGCACGCCGCGCTCGCGCTGACGCTCGCCTCGGTCCCGGCCGTCGCGCGCGCCCAGTCGCCCGCCGCCGCG
>CAAGKR010121041.1_pt1 | contig 10071 bp, 10 predicted proteins | sample 2556971 | NCBI WGS metagenome assembly CAAGKR01 (sample SAMEA5207829, study PRJEB30636) | soil metagenome | biome: forest; feature: boreal; material: soil | place: USA | collected 2011-09 | depth 1 m
GACCGGACGCCCGAAGGGCGTCACGCGGAACATGGCGACCCTCGTGACGGCACCCGCCAATGCTGCGGCCGCCGCCACCGTCGCGACCACGAGGCTGGCGGCGATCAACGAATACCGCCCCGGCGAGGACATGCACCTCTGCACCGGCCCGCTGTACCACGCGGCGCCGCTCGCGTTCTCGCTCTCCCTCCCACTCGCGAGCGGGGTGGGGATCGTGCTGATGGACGACTGGGACGCGCAGGAGACGCTGCGGTTGATCGAGGAGCACAACATCACCCACACGCACATGGTCCCCACCATGTTCGTGCGGCTGCTCAAGCTGCCTGACGACGTGCGCGACCGCCACGACCTCACATCGCTGCGCAACATCCTGCACGGCGCCGCACCGTGCCCGCCGAACGTGAAGCAGTCGCTTATCGACTGGCTCGGGCCGATCGTGTACGAGTACTACGCGGCCACCGAAGGCGCGGGCACCGTCGTCGGTCCCGACGATTGGCTCGATCACCCGGGCACCGTCGGACTGGTGGATCCGCCCGAGCACATCAAGATCGGCGACGAGGACGGCAACGAGTTGGCGCGCGGCGAAGTCGGCCTCGTGTTCATCAGGGCGCCCGAAGCAGGACGCTTCGAGTACTACAAGGACGCCGACAAAACCTCCTCGGCGTACAAGGGTGACTACTTCACGCTCGGCGACGTCGGGTACATCGACGACGACAACTACCTGTTCCTCACCGACCGCAGCGCCAACCTCATCATCTCGGGCGGCGTGAACATCTACCCGGCCGAGGTCGACGCGGTGCTGCTCGAGCACGCCGCGGTACGCGACGCCGCGACGATCGGTGTGCCCGATCCGGAATGGGGCGAGGTGGTGAAGGCGGTGGTGGAGCTCCAGCAGGGCGTGGAGCCCTCACCCGAGCTCGCCCAGGAGCTCATGGCCTTCATCCGGGAACGGCTCGCGCACTACAAGTGCCCGCGGAGCGTCGACTTCGTCGACGCGTTGCCGCGCGAGGACACGGGCAAGATCTTCAAGCGCAAGCTCCGCGACCAGTATCGAGAGGCCGCCAGTCCATAGATTCACTGGCGCGATTTTCTCGCTCAGCGGAACTCACGCGCCAATGAATCGCGGCGTGAGATTCACTGGCGCGATTTTCTCGCTCAGCGGAACTCACGCGCCAATGAATCGCCGGACTAGTTCCTCGGCAGGTCGCGGAACGGCATCGTCTTGTCGTTGTTCGGCTCTTTCGGCAGGCCGAGTACGCGCTCACCGATGATGTTGTGTTGGATCTCATCGGTGCCGCCGTAGATCGACGGGCCCTGCGCGCCGAGCGCCGCCTCGGTGACCGCCGGCAGGAAGGGCTGGAGTGTCGCGTCGGCGAGCGCGGCGCGTCCTTCGTCGGTGTATGCGTGCAGCGTGCCGTACGGGCCGACGATACGGAGACCGACGTCGCGCGACAGGCGCAGGATCTGGCTCATCGCGAGCTTGCCCATGTTGCCCATGCCCGGGATCTCTTTCCCCTGCGCTCGCAGCGCCTTCGCCCGCTGGTTCGTCTGGCGCGCGATCTCGTTGAGGATGTGGAGCCGCATGAGGTCTTGGCGGATGAGCGGGTCGTCGATCTTGCCGTTGGCCTTGGCCAGTTCGATCAACAGGTTGCCGCCGCTGCCGAAGGTGGCACGCGCTCGGGTGGCGCTCGGTTGCTTGCCGACGAAGTCGCCGACCCGACGACCGAGATCGCCGGCCACGGTTCCGGCGCCGGCCGTAGACCCCGCGCCTCCGGCCCCGGCGCCGAGGCCGGCGCGTTCGAACATGAGCGTGGTGTTGGCGACCGCCCAGCCGTTGTTCACACCACCGACCGCGTCGTCGTCACGGACGCGCACGTCGGTGAGGAACACCTCGTTGAACATCGAGCGGCCGGTCATCTCCTTGAGCGGGCGGATGTCGACGCCGGGCTGGTGGACGTCGCACACGAAGTAGGTGATCCCCTGGTGCTTGGGGACGTCGGGATCGGTGCGGGCGAGGAGCATTCCGAGATCGGCCACCTGCGCGCCGGAGGTCCACACCTTCTGGCCGTTGATGATCCACTCGTCGCCGTCGCGCACCGCCGAGGTGGCGAGGCCGGCGAGGTCGGAACCGGCGCCGGGTTCGCTGAAGAACTGGCACCATGCCTTCTTGCCGGTCACGGTGTCACCGATGTAGCGCTCTTTCTGCTCGTCGGTGCCGTGCACCGCGATCGTGGGTGCCGCGAGCAATGTTCCGAGCCCCATCGGCGGGCCCAACGCGCCGAACTTGCCGATGGCCTGTTGGACGCGGATGCCCTCTTCACGCGAGAGGCCACGGCCGTACCAGTCGGCGGGGAGTGCGGGGAACGCCCATCCGGAGGTGCCGAGCCGGTCCCACCACTCACCCACGGTGATATCGGGGTCCCAGTTCTGCTCGAGCCAACTCGTGACCTCGTCGACCACGTCGATGCTCGGGTTGGCGATGTCGACCATGTCTCCCCCTCGTCCGTCCGGCAGAGCCGAAGCAGGGCACACACAGTAGCGATGGCCTGGCCGCTGGACGAGTGCGATGCTGGTGCGGTGCCGCCCGACGACCCGCTCCATAAGGAGTATCCGTCGCTACCGGAGAAGCCTCCCCCGTTCGATCTCGACGCGCTCCGGCGCATCGCGAAGCCGGAGGCTCGTCGCTTCCGCTGGCGGCGCGGAAAGGGCCTGCCGCAGTTGGAAGAAGCGGCGCCAAAGGTCACGACCGCGCGCTCGTCGGTTGCGCTGCTCGCGCTCATCCCCGATCCCGAGCAATGCCTCGCCCTGCGGGACGCACTCGCGCAAGGGGGTGCTCCGTACGCGATGCCGCCCCGGCTCACGCTCCGCAATGGGCTGAGCATGCAGGACGAGGGCGCCTGGCGGGATGCGATCCTGAAGGTCACTCGCGGGTGGCGTCCGTTCACCGTGCGCCTCCGGCCCCCAGAGGTCGTCGAGGACCGGATGCTCTCCCTCGCTCCCGTCGGCGACAACGTCTCGGACCTGCAGCGCGCGTTGGGGAGCTCGCTCATCGCCGCGGGGTTCGCGCCCCGGACGGGCGACGTGGCGGACCCGGTGTTGCTCCTTGCGGGCACGTTCACCGGGGTCACACGATCGGGGCTCCACGAGCTGGGCAACGCCATCCGCGACCGGGTGAGTTTCCCAATGGACTTCCGCGCCACCACGCTCTATACGGTCGCCGAGGCCGACGGCGACAGTGATCTGCCGATCGACGCGTTCCCACTCGGCGGCTGACCGACAGCGTTGACGCAGTTGTTCTTCAGGCGAACGTTACGCAGCAGCCGAATGCTCGACTTCTGCCGTTCACACTGCACCTTTATGGTCGTCGCTATCCCCCCAACACCTCTATTGAGGAGACAACCCCGATGACGACGATGACGACAACGAAGCCGACCACCAGGCGAGCGAGCGAGCGGCGTGCCGTCCGGTTCGCGGTCACCCGCCTGGGCGTCGTGCCGGCGTCCCCTGCGCCACCGATCGCCCACCCGTTCTCGCACAGCGAGGGACGCGCCCGGTGCCCCGCGTGCGAGCTACGCGAGTACCTCGAGGGATAGCACCGCAGTCCGGAGCCAGGAATTCAGCGAGGAACTCAGGCGGTGGGCGCCGGTTCGAGGAACACGGACCGGAGTTGCGAGCGGAGCTGCGCATCGACGCCGAGCCCACCGCCGAGGTAGCCGTCGAGGCCGCCCCAGTACTCTTCGAGCGCGGCAAGCGACGTGGTGATGTAGTCCACGTGCACCAGGACGAGCGGTTCGAGCAGCCCAGGATCGAGCCCGTTGCCCGTCGAGCGCACGATGTTCGCCATCCGCAGAGCCTGCGACTCGTTCGACCGCAAGTAGTCGTCGACCACCAGCTGCTCGGGGACGCCCAGGGCGAGCAGCACGAGCGCGGCGGCCCACCCGGTGCGGTCCTTCCCCGCGGAGCAGTGCACGACGACCGGCGTGCCGTCCGCTTCGATGAGAGTACGGACGAATTCTGCGTACTGCGCGCAGTGCGCGTCTTCGACGACGAACGCGCGTGATCCGCGGAGCATCATGTCGCGCGCCGCACCCGGCGGGAACGTCTCCTTGATCCTCTCGACGTCACCCGAACCGAGCAGCTCTCGGATGTCAGGCCCAGCGCGCACGTCGCCCATCGGGAGGTACACGACCCGTGCTCGGGGTGGAAGTCGGCTCTCGCCCTCGATCACCCGCTCGGCGTCTCCGCGCAGGTCGACGACCACGCCGACGCCGAGCTGCTCGAGCGCGTCGACATCGGCGTCGGTGGCACTCGCCAAGTGACCGCAGCGATAGAGCAGTCCGGTACGCACGCGCTGACCGTCATCGGTGGAATGACCGCCGGCGTCGCGGAAGTTCGCAACCCGTTCGAAGCTCACGTCGTTCATGTTGCGTCCTCAGTGTTTGCCAGCCAGTCGTCGAGCGACGCGTCCTCCCAGTCCGGTGGTCCGTAGACGGTCCGCGGCAGCGGCGTCATCACGTGCGTGTCACCGCCGGTGACGTACTCGGCGGACCGCCGGTCCCATTGCACGAGTCGATCGTCGATGTCGCCCTCGTCGCACAAACCGCGCGTGGTGTCGCGGTTCTGTCGCAACCGAACCTGCGCAGGAATGTCGGTCGCCCACACCATCACGACTTCATGCTGGTTCGAGAGCACCTCGTACAGACCGGTGGGCTCGTGGCCGTACTCGCGCATGAACGGCACCCGCTCGTCGACAACTGCTGCGAGGAACTCGAGCTGCGTTCCCGGACGCACGGTGAGGATCTCGTTCACGAACAGCGTGCCGTGGATGTCACGCGCCGCGATCTCCTCGGTGGTCGGGCTGCCGGGCACGCCCCCACAGAGCCGGTCGAAACCGCCGCTGCGCCACTCGGCGGCCTGATCCCACCACTCGCCATAGAACGCCTTGCGCCGCTTGAGGTTCATGCGATCGACGTTCGACGCCCACCCGGTCCAACCCTTCGCGCCGACATCCCAGATGTTGATCACTTGGGGCCAGCGACCGCCGGCCGCAGCGCAGACGTAGAACGAACCCTGGAGCCCGAACATCTCGGGCATACGGAGCACAGGATCCTGCCAGAGGTGCTCCATGTACGCGTACTGACCCTGGCCGACGACGTCGACGACTTCATAGAGATACAGGTTCCGCTTGGACATCCAGACCCTCCTCTTTGTCGACAAGGGTGAGCGCGAGCGTGACCTCGACGAGCACGACCGACGCAAGCACCGTCACGGCCATCACGATGTGCGCGGCGAACAGTACGACGAACGGGAAGTCCCAGAAGATGTCGAGCGCGTCGAGAAGCTCGTGCTCGAACACCACCGGGATGGTGACCACCAGGATGGTGACGAGGAGATGACGCCGAGTGAGGTCGACCGATCGTGCGAGAGAGGCGCGTACTCCGAGATTCTCGTCCACGAGCACCGGGCCGGCTAGACAGAGCAGCGTGTAGGCCGCGAGGCCCGGAAGTCCCCCGACCACGCTTCCGATCGCGACGATCAATGACACGCTCAGGTCCACACCGAGCAGCCGGCCTTTGGGAAGACTGCGGAGCGCTTCACCCATCGACATCGACGGGCGCGTGAACTCCGGGCCGACCACCTGGTGAATGAGCCCCGCACCCACTGCCGCGCCGGCGGTCAGCAACGCCGTCGCGAGCAGCACGACGACGCCGAGGACCGCGCGCCCGCCACCGTGTTCGAACAGGTACTCGGCTTGCGTCGACGCGACCGTGTCGACCAATGCGACGGGTGCGAAGACCACCACTGAGATCGAGGCGATGGCGAGCGGGTTCCGGCGGTACACGCGGAACGCAGATCCGACGACGTGTCGAGCGAGCTCCCAGGTGGTCGGCGAGCTCACGCGTCGGAGTCAGTCGCCGTGCGCGGCCGCCCACCCGGACCGCTGTATGCCATGCCGTACATCGGCTCCTGCTCGAACGCGATCGCCGGCACGCTCGCGCGCGCGGCATGCCAGGCATCGATGAGGCGGTCCTCGGCCTCGTAGTCGAAGGGGTCCGTGAGCACCCGTTCCTCTTGCGCGCCGCGCTCGAGCGGATGCGCGGCCAACCAGTGCGCGGTGCGCGCCAGCGCGTCACGAGCGGGCACGAGGTCGTGGTAGCCGAGGTCGCTGCGCAGCCGTGTGAGGTCGAGCACGCGATGTGTGGGCAATGGTTGTGCGAGGAGCGGACGGGCGGGCACGGCAAGGTCGTACGGCATCGAGACGATCTCGAACTCGTGGTCGAGCGCGCCGGCGACGATCTCCACCACTTGGCGGACGCTGAGCACCTCCTCGTCGCCGACGTTGAAGATCTTCCCGGCAGCGGCGTCGGGTTGTTCGAACGCGAGCAAGAGCGCGTGCGCGAGGTTCTCGGTATAGCCGTGATGGTGAAGCGTGAGGCCGTCGTCGGCGACCACGATCCGGCGCCGACCGTCGAGCACGCGGCGCACGACGAGCCACTCGCGCGGCACGAGTTGATAGGGCCCGTACACGTACGGATAGCGGAAGTGCACGGCGTCGGGGTGGAGCGAGAAGACCGTCTCCTCGGTGCGTGCGATGCGGTAGCCCTTCTCGTCCTCCGCGGGCTCCTGCACCGTGGGCGCGTCCTCGGCGATCGGCACCGGCAATCCGTGGGGCTCGTAGAGCCACGGGTTCATGAAGCCGCGGTAGGCAGGGACGCCGCCGACCGACACGAACTGTCCCACTCGGCCCCTCAACACTTCGGCGACCGCGCGCAGTCGGCCGTACATCGCGAAGACCGCATCGAACGTGCGACTCTCCAACGCAGCGCGCAGCGCCAGCTCGTCGTATGGGTCGGCATGCACGTGCTCGACCGCGGCGGGCGTCTCCTCGCGCTCGTGCAGCCCCCGGTGGAGAATCGCCACCTCGTGGCCCCGATCGACGAGCTGGGCGACGAGCGGGATGCCCGTGGGCCCAGTCCCACCCACCACCAGGACCCGTCGCTTCACTTCCGGCACGCCGAGTGTCGTACCACATCGGCGCCGTACCCCGATCGTCTCGATCTTCCCCCACAGTCTTACGAAGGATTTACATCCGCGCGGGAGCGTTCCGGGGCGCCCGTGCGTACCCTCCAATTCGTGAACGATCGAAGCGTTCGCGACTCGGGGCTGCGGAGGGTTTCGCAGGTCACGAAGTGGATCGCCGCGGTCGGCGCGGCCCTCATGGTCGCGTTCGCCATCCACGCGGCAGATGCCAACCCGGGACGCAAGAACCCCTCGAGTAACGCCGACACGTCGGCGTCGATCGACCAGCCCGGCGCGCCCGGCTCCCCCACGCAGGCCGTTCCGGGCGGCGGGTCACAAGGAGAACCGGTGCCGCGGCACACGAGAACCGGAGGATCGTGACCGCGCTGTTTGCCGCGAGCGGTCCGACGCCGCTGTGGTATTTGGCGCGCGGCTCCGGACTCGTGTCCCTCCTGTTCCTCACTGCGTCGGTCGTACTCGGAGTGGTGACGACGGCCCGCTGGGGCAACGAGCGGTGGCCACGGTTCACGGTGAGTTTCGTGCACCGCAATCTCTCCCTCCTTGCCGTCGTGTTCCTCGTCGTACACATCGCGACGATGGTGCTCGACGGCTTCGCGCCGATCGGCTGGAAGGACGCGGTGATCCCGTTCGTGTCGCCGTACCGCGCCCTGTGGCTCGGCCTCGGCGCATTGGCGTTCGATGTCTTCATCGCCGTGATCATCACGAGCCTGTTGCGTAACCGGGTGGGCGCGCGCACGTGGCGCGTCATGCACTGGCTCTCCTATCCACTCTGGGCGCTCGCAGTGCTCCATGGTCTCGGAACCGGGACCGACACGCATACCGCAGTACTCCTGATCGCGAACGCGCTGTGCGTCACCGCGGTGATCGTCGCGGTGTGGTGGCGGTGCACGATCGCCGGACCCCGGCAGCCAGTCGTCCGGGGTGCGGCGTTCGCCGTCATCGTGATCCTTCCGATCGCCCTCGTCGCCTGGCTCTTCGCGGGACCTCTCGCGGCCGGGTGGTCGAGCCGCGCCGGCACACCGGCAGGGTTGCTCGCCGGCACGACATCCTCGGCTTCGACTGCCGCCGCCCCCGCGCCTTCTGGCCCGAGTGGCAAGATCGGGCCCGGCTTCGCCGCGAACTTCGACGGGACACTCCGCGAGTCCGGAAGCGGGCAGCAGCTGACGGTCGCGATCGACGGACAACTCAGTCGCGGGGCGTCGGGAACGCTCACGATGTCGATCAACGCGGCGGACAACGCGACGGGCTCGCTCCTCGTGCGGGACGGCACCGTCCAGGTGGTCGACGGATCCGGTCACACGACCTTCGACGGCTCGGTGGCCGGCGTGCGCGACGGCGTGCTCATCGCACAGTCGAATGACGCGTCGGCGACGCAACTCGCGATCCAGTTCGACACCTTCGATACGCGATCCGGCTCCGCGTCGGGAACCGTCCAGACGCTCTCGGGAGGCGGCGGCGACTCCGGCCGCGGATCAGGCTGATGCGCGCCGCGGTGCCGCTCGGGGGTTTCCCACGTGGCGCACCGTCCGGGCTCCCGCGCCTGCTCGCCGGCCGGGGCGCCGGCAGTGCCAGCCTCGCCGTCCACCTCGAGCGGTACGGCCCGCTGCCCGGTCCGGTGGATCGCTCGTTCATCACAACGGTCGAGCACAGCGGTCTGCGAGGTCGAGGCGGCGCGTCGTTCCCAACGGGCACGAAGCTGCAAGCAGTGGCGAACGGCAGAGGACCGCGCGTCGTCGTCGTCAACGCGAAGGAGAGCGAACCCGCGAGCGGGAAGGATGAGCTGCTCCTCACGGAGCTGCCGCACCTCGTGCTCGACGGCGCGGTCGTCGCAGCCGAAGCCGTCGGCGCCCGCGAGGTGATCGTCGCCATCGACCGCGCGTACGAACGCACACGATCGAGTGTGGATCGGGCGATCGACGAGCGCCGCGCTCGCGATCGTCGCGAGCCGAAGCTGCGCGTCGTCGGCATCCCGAGCCGCTACGTCGCGGGCGAGGAGAGTGCGCTCGTACATTTCCTGAACGGTGGCGACGCCAAACCGACGTCGGTTCCTCCTCGCCCCTTCGAACGGGGAGTGCACGGTCGCGCCACGTTGGTGCAGAACGTGGAGACGCTGGCCGACCTCGCGCTGATCGCCCGCTTCGGAGCCGATTGGTACCGCAGCTTCGGACTGCCCGACGAGCCCGGTTCCTTGTTGATCACGGTCGGGGGTGCCGTCGCGCGGCCAGGCGTGGTCGAGGTCGAGCTGGGCACGCCGGTCTCCGTCGTCATCGAGGCCGCGGGAGGATTGACCACAGACGTTTCCGCATTCCTGTTCGGCGGCTACTTCGGCGCGTGGCTGCCGGCGCGTACCGCATGGTCGCTGCCGATTTCGCACCAAGCGCTCGCCGCCGCCAACGTCGGCCTCGGCGGTGGGGTCCTGTTCGCGTTCCCGGCGAACCGTTGCGGACTCGCCGAGACGTCGCGCGTCGCGCAGTGGCTCGCCGCCGAGACCGCCGGGCAGTGCGGGCCGTGCGTATATGGACTCGCCGCGATCGCCGACGAACTCACCCGGCTCGCACGGTCACGACATCACAAAGACACCGTCGACCGGCTCACGCGCTGGGCGAACGACGTGACCGGGCGCGGCGCCTGCCGATACCCCGACGGGGCGGCGCGCTTCGTGACCACTGCACTCGACGCGTTCGCCGCCGACGTCCACCAACATCGGTCGAATCAACCGTGCCGCACCGACCCCGAATCGATTCTTCCGCTTCCCTTGGAACGCACCGAGGAGTGGCGGTGACCAGCGTCCTGCGGGTGAACCCGATCGCTTGTGACGGCCACGGCGTGTGTGCGGAGCTCTTTCCCGAGTGGATCCGGCTCGACGACTGGGGTTATCCGATCGTGAGCGACACGCCCATACCCGAAGCGCTCATGGTGCACGCGCGCCGTGCCGTCAACGCGTGCCCGAAGGCGGCGCTGCTCCTCCACCGGATTTCGGATCCCGGCTCGCAGTGAGCGACCCATGGTCAGGAGCGAACGGCTCCGTCA
>CAAGKR010372511.1_pt1 | contig 10070 bp, 9 predicted proteins | sample 2556971 | NCBI WGS metagenome assembly CAAGKR01 (sample SAMEA5207829, study PRJEB30636) | soil metagenome | biome: forest; feature: boreal; material: soil | place: USA | collected 2011-09 | depth 1 m
GCCGCTGGTGGTGTCCTTCAGCTTCGACCAGGGGACCCGGACCATGATGGGGCTCAGCCCAACCCAGATGGTGCAGGCGATCGCCCCGTTGGGCGTGGCCGCCCTGGGCGCCAACTGCGGGAAGTCCCTGGAGGCGATGGAGGCGGTCGTGACCGAGATCGCGGCGCTGAACGCGGGCATCCCGCTCTGGGTCAAACCGAACGCGGGCCTGCCCCGCATGGACGGCGACGTGGCCCGCTACGGTACCGGGCCGGCCACCATGGCTGAGTACGCTGGACGCTTCATCGCCCTCGGCGCGCAGATCGTCGGTGGCTGCTGCGGCACCTCCCCGGCGCACGTCGCCGCGATCGCTTCGGAGGCCGCCCAGCGAGCCGGCGCCACCCCCGCACGAGCGCCCAGCGGACCTGAAGATTTCGCTTTGACCCCCGTTGTGCTTGGTGGGGAGGCGATAACCATGTTGCGCTGGATGCTCTTCTATCTCGTGATCCTGGTCGGCATCGTAACTTTCGTGGCTTACGTGCTGGGCATTCCGATCCCGTTTCTCACCCAGTCCGGCTACCAGCCGAGCTCGCCGTTCAATCCCTGATCCGGAACCGGGGCTCTGGCTAGGCCGCGATCGGCGGGGTGGTGCCGCGGGCACGACGCTCGCCACGTTTGAGCAGGAGCTCGAGGAACCGCTCCCGGCTGAACTCGCCCTTTCGGATGATCGACGGGATGAGTCCCTGCAGCCGCTGCTGGTCCTCGGCGGTGATGCTCTTGCCGGTGTAGACCATGATCGGGATCTTGCTCGTCTGCGGATCCGACCGCAGGGCGGCGATGACATCGAACCCGTCGACCTCGGGCATCATCAGGTCGCAGATGATGAGCTCAGGGTTGCCCTTCCGGGCAATCTCGATCCCGGCCTTGCCGCCATCCGCGGTGATGACGTCGATCTGCAGCGGTATCAGGACGGCCCGCAGGAGGCGCAGGCTGAGCGGGTCGTCGTCGATCACCAGCACCGTGGCCGGTAGCTTCCGGGCGCGCCTGGCATCGGCACGAAGGTCGTGGTTGATCATGACCTGCAGGAGCTGCTGCCGGTCGATTGGCTTGGAGAGGACGTCCACCTGTCCGAGGTCCACCCCCAGCGGGTCGGCCAGGTTCTTGGTGGTGACGACCACGGGGATGTCGGCGGTTCGGGGATCGCGCCTGAGCCCGGTGAGCACGGCGGGCGCCCCACCCGGTTGGAGCGTCGCCTCGACCATGACCAGGAGGGGCTCCAGGATCCCGGCTTGCTTGATGGCCTCGTCGGTGGTGTCAACGAAGATGACCTTGTAGCCCGCCCGTGTCAGGAACGGCGAAAGGCGTTCCCGGACGGCTGGGTCCGGATCACCGACCAGGACGACCGGGGCGACCGCGTTGCCTCCGAGGCTGGCCATGGCCGGGCCGTTCACCGCGGGCGTTGAGGCCGCGATCGCGGCGCCCCCGGCGACCGAGAGCAGCCGAAGCTCCTCGGCGAGACCGCGACTGTTTTCATCGATCAGCTGGATGTAATCGGCCTGGTCCGAGGGCGGGATCGCATTCGTCTTGGGGTCGAGCAGGATCGAGGCGAAGCCGACGATGGCGTTGAGCCGGGTATTGATGCGGTGGCTCTGCTCGGGCGTCAGCGGGCGGGTCCCGGCATCGCGGGCGACGCGCAGCGCGTCTTCCAGCGCCGCGGTTTCCTGCCGTTGCGCCTCCTCGACCTGGTGAAGTCGCGCTTCCAGCTGGCGGTGCCCCTCTTCAGCCGCGCGGAGAGCCTGGTGGGCTTGTCCCGCATCCTGCATCAGGCGTTGATTCTCTTCGGCCATCGCCTGGCGCCTGGCGCCCCACTCCTGCGCCGTGGCCTGGGCGCGCTCGACCAGGCTGGCGTATTGCGCCTGCGCATCGGCCCGCGCCTTCTCCGCCACCGCCGCCGATTCGGCGGCCTGGCGCAACTGGTCCTGCGCGGTCGCCAGCGCGGCTTCCAGTGGCTGGCGCTCCTCGGCAAGCCGCATCTCGTCCGAGGCGGCCTGCTGCCGCAACTGCGCCGCCTCGACCTCGGCCAGCACGGTGCGCTCGGTCAGGGCGAGCTGCGCCCTGGCGAGCTCGGATTCGAGGGTGAGCCGGCGAGCTTCCGACGCCTGGGACGCTGAGAGAAGAGTCTCCCGATCGGTCGCCCATTTGAGCTGATCAGCCTGCCACTCGTCCGCCAGGCTGGTGGCCTGCGCGAGCTCTTCCTTGAGCCGGCTGGTTTCCTGCCCCTGGAGGGCCGCCCGCTCGGCGGCCGCAGCGAGCTCATCCTGGAGCCGAGACATTTCCTTGAAGGCGGCGGCACTGCGTTCGGCAGCGGCCGCATGGGTCCGCTTGAGGTCCTCGAAGACGGTCCGGAGCTGTTCCCGGTTGTGGATGGCGTGGCCGAGCTCGTCCTCGGCCTGCCGCTTTCCGGCTTCGAGGTCGGCAAGCCGTCCGACGAGCTGGTCTCGGGCGCCGCCGAGCGCCTCACGGTCGGCCTCCCATCTCGCCTGGGCAGCCGCGAACTCGTCGAGTTGCGCCTCGAGGGCCCCCACGCGGCTGACGCCTTCGGCGAGAGACGCCTCCTGGCGGGCGAGGCGGTCCTCCAGCTCCCGGCGTTCCTTGTTCTGAGCCGCCACCAGCTCCCCCCGTTCCCGGAGTGCATTCCCCAACTCCTGTCGGACCTCGGCAACCTGGGCTTCCAGCTCGGCGCGCGCCTCCCGTTGGTGCGCCACGTCATCGACGGTCCGAGCGTGCTCTGCCGTCAACCGGTCATGGGCGCCTCGGAGGGCCGTCAGCGCCTCCTGGGCCTGCTCCAGCTCAGATCGGGTCTGCTTCAGCTGGGCGTGCTGGTCGGCGAGGCGGGTGCTGAGATGCTCTTCGAGGGCCTGAAGGCCGGCCAGCGCGCTCTGCGACTGCTTGAGGAGTTCCCCAAACACCGGGCGCGCGTCGTCTTCTTCTGCCATGGGCATCGCTATAACGCCCAACGAAGCCAGCACTGGCACCAGAGGCGGAACCGCTCGCGGGGTTCCGCCTCAGCCGACTTTATGGCCTGTTAGAGGGTCCGGCGATGCGCCCGATTGCTGAGGCCCAGGCGCAGGCCGCCGAGGGTCATCGCGGCCCCGCCGATCAGCAGGAGCATCCAGGGGGAAGTCCCCTGAGGAGATCCGCCGCCAGTCTGGGCCAGGCCCGGGCTGGTTGTGCTCGTCGTATTGGTGCCGGTCGTGGTCGTGGTCGCGGCGCGGCTCGTGGTACCCGTTGCACCACAGCCCCCGGAGGGCATGTTAATGAGGTTGCTGTCCAGGGTCACCGCGCCGTTCCGAGCCAGCGCGCGTCCCGGGAGGAGGCTGGCTCCCGTGACCATCGTGATCGAGGTCATGGCAATAATCGTTCCAACCACCCGGCTCCCGGACCCGAGCGTGGCCGAGCTGCCGACCTTCCAGTAGACCCCACAGGCTTGGGCGCCTCCCGTAACGAGGACCCTCGAGTTACTGGCGGTCGTGAGGGTGCTGCCCATCTGGAAAATGAAGATCCCGTTGCCGCTGAGGGTGAGCGTTCCCGTCAGCTGGGCGGACGAGGAAAAGGTATAGACGCCAGGAGTGAGGGTTTTGCCTCCCAGATTCAGGCCGGTCATACTGCGCGTCGCCCCCCAGCTGGCCAGATCGTTATAGGCGGTGACGAGATCGGTTTTGGCGCGGATCGCGATCGCGTCAGCCTTGTGCTGGGTGGTCGCGACCCCGGGCGGGAACCCGGTCACGGCTGTCCCGGGGGCCAGACCGAGACTGCCGTGGATCACGGTCGGTCCGGTATTGGTAACCGTACTGCCGCCCAGAACGGCGAAATTTCCGGCCGTCCCCATCCGCGGTTGGGTGGCGGCCAACGCCGCCAATGGCCACGAGCCGAGGACGAGGGCTGAGACGACAATCGAAAGCGCGATCACCGGCCGCTGGATCCTATTCATTTATCCGCTCCCTTGAGTCCTGGTTGTCAGCAATACGCCGCGACTGCGACGCGCCGAACGGCGACGGACTCAGGGGTCGTACAGGCTTACATGATTGGCCAGTGAGTTGATATCACCATATCACGATTGCTGAGCTCGGTCCAGCTTCATCGCAAGCTTGGCCTCAAGATGCGCGTCACTCTCGCATGATTCAGGCGGTCCCCACCCCGATCGCGGTCGACCCGCCTCGGCGGGTGGACGTCCGCTTCGTCGACCTCCTGATCGCCATCGGGGGCGCCATCGGCGGCTTCCTGGCGGCCCTCATCTTCGCGGTGGCCTACGGGGTCGTCGACCGGCAGGGCTACGAGAACAACGCGGTCACCATCGTCCTGGTGGCGACGATCATCATCTACGCCGGCCTTTTTCTCGGCATCGTCGCCTTCCTGCGCCGCCTCCCAGACCCCGTTCGCTGGCTCGGCCTGCGGCGGCCCCGGGGGGCTGACTTTGGGCTGGTGGGCGGCCTGCTGGTCATCTGGTTCGTGGGCGAGGGGCTGCTGGTCACGGCGGTCACGAACGTCCTGAACCAGGGGAAACCGGTTCCCAGCAACACCCGGGAAATGTTCGACAACCATGGCGGCGCCATCTGGATCCTGCTGCTGGCCCTCCTGGGGGCGGCCGTCGTGGCCCCCATCTGCGAGGAGCTGTTCTTCCGGGGAATGGTCTACCGGTACCTGCTCCGGCGGTGGCCCGTCTGGGCCGCCGTTGTGGTGAGCGCGACGATCTTCGCCGCCTTCCACTTCATCCCGGTGCTGATCCCGGTGTTCCTCTTCATGGGCCTGATCCTGACGATCCAGTACGAGATCACCGGGTCGCTGACGAACTCGATGATGCTGCACGCGGCCGGCAACGCGGTGACCACCGTGCTGGTCTACGTGTCGCTCAACACCTTGGGGTGAACCCGACGCCGGTGGATTTCCGCCGTCGTCTCGTTGATCGTCGTGAAGAGTCGCATGGCGCTACGGCAACCGCTCAGCCCGCTCGATCCGCCGCTCCGCCCACCCTGGCGAAGCGAGCTGTCCACGCCGCAGTTCGGGCCGATGTGCGAAGACCTGCTGGCGGTGAGCCTGATGGCGGCGGCCGGCGGCCTGGCCACAATCGGTCGGCCGATGGTCGACCGCGGCGTCGACCTCTATATGCGCCGCCTGCGCTCCCTGCTGACCGTGCCGATCCAGGTCAAGGGCTTCACCCACGCTGACCCGGATGCGACCGTCAGCGAGGACCTGCTCGTGTCGGATGTGCATGAAGCGCCCGGCGGCTACCTCGCCTTTGTGCATGCCCCCCTCCCCTACGACCAGCTCTACCGCCGGCTGTTCCTGATCCCAATCGCGACCTTCCGTGAGCGCTGCCCGGTGATCACCGCGGCCGGCAAGCGCGCCTTCCACTTCGTGGCCAACCTCGCCGGCGGCACGACAGATCCGTGGAGCGAGTTCCTGATGGACATCGACCAGCTTCCCGAGTGGCTGGCGGCGATCCCGGGATGGATGCGCCCGGTCCCGCCAGCGCCGTCGTCCGAAGGCGATGCGATCCTCGAACTCACCGAGAGCAGCAGTCACGACAACCTGGCGGAGGCCCACCTGGGCCGGCTCTGGGCGACATCAGCGATTGCGCGGGCCGGCCTGGACCGAGTCGTGATCGTCGAGGACCGGGTGCGGCTGGACACGGTGACCCTGCTGCTCCACGACCTGCCCAGCGGCCAGGTCGCGGGATTGCACATCCGGACCGCGGCCTACCCCGAGGACCGGCGAATCCACTTCGACGTCAAGCGTCGGGGATTCTTTATCGACCCCAAGCTCTACATCTTGCTGGTGCTACTCGACAAAGAGCGTAAGGCTGGCGACTTCTGTCTCCTGATCCCGTCGGAGGCGATGCCCGAACTGGGCTACTCGGAGACGCTCACACTCGATCCGCTGACCAAGCGCTTCCGCCCGTACCAGGTCCCCGCCGAGCAGTTGGGTCGAACCCTGCTAACGAACCTGTTTGGCGCGTGAGTCGCGGGCGAGGCGACGGCCAAACGCTCTCTGGCCACTACGGTGGGGACGACGGTGGTACACGGTAAAGCTGGGCCGAGCGCCGTCGGCGGTGATTTCCGTCTGATACGTGATATCCAGAATCTCAACCGCCCCGAGCGAGCGGATATGGGCGGCGAGTCTGTTCAGTAGCCGAGGTACCAGTTCCTGACCCGGACCTTCCGGATTGGCCAAGGAGAACTGAAGGGCTGTCCACTCGCCTGGAGCGTTTTTCGCGGCGGACCTCCCGACTGGTACGGCTTTCTTTCTTGCAGTCATTTCTGAATTCCTTAGGTCGACGCGGTTCGGGTGGGCTTAGTGGGCCTGCATCGGGGCGTCGAGATCGGCCCAGCGAACCGCTTCGAGGGCGCTGTCCAGGCTCGACGCGGCGTTCCCGGTCGCGACCCGTCCGCCGCTGTCTGTCGCCGTCACGCGGTACCGGCGATCGGGCTCCTCGGTGCCGGCGTCGAGGACTTCGATCGTCAGGTCGCGCAACACGCCGCCCTTGTCTTTCCGCGAACCCCTGAAGGTGGTCACGTGATGGAGCTCGGACACGTGAGTAGCCTTCTTGACCAACGCCAACATCTCCTCGGTGCGCATATGCACTCCTCCGCGCTTGTTTTGCTGCAGGTCGCGTAGCCCCAGCCTAAGATAGCCGCGTGGCCGTCCGGCCTTCCGATGTTACCGAGCGCGTGGACCTGGTCATGTCGCTTGGGCAGACCGAACTCGCGGCCCAAGTGACACAGGAAACCGGAATCGACACTAAGGCCACTGGGATGGCAGGCCTGGCCTCGGCCGAGACAGCCAAGCGAAAGGCAATCGAAGACCTGGTTTGCGGACATTTCCAGCAACCGCGACCTCCTGGGCCTTAGACGGCTCCTACTACAAAGGACGGTCTGGCTCTTCGCTGGAACCCTGCTGGTTTCTTCAATAGTGCTGCTGGCTTCGAGGAGGTAACATCGTTATATGGCCGTGGAGATACGCGATCAGCGGGAAACCAAGGGTGAAATCGAGCCTCTACCCGAATTAGAAACCTCTAGCCGGCCACAAGAGGAAATCGAGGTCGGCATAGTTCCGCTTCCCGCCAGATTCAAGGCTTGGCTCTACCGGCAGTTGAGCGGCTCCGCCAAGCGACCCAGTCGGTCGTTCTAAGCTAGGCGGGCCACCGGCGCGCCGCCGGCCAAACCATGGCGGAAGAAGAGCTGGTCGTGAACACTGTCCGCTCCGAGAGCACCGCGACGCTGGGGCGGTGCATCAGCCATGTGCGCGGCCACGAGTTGGTCATCGATGAGCCCAAGCACCTGGGCGGGCCTGGCGAACAGATCACACCCGCCGAAGCCTTCCTTTCCGGCGTCGCTGCCTGCGGGGTGCTGCTGGTCGAGGGTCGCGCTCGCGCCACTGGCGCACCGCTCAAGAACGTCGAGGCCACCATCGAAGGGATCCGGCGCCGCAGTGACACGTCGGTGTTTCAAGAGATCCGCCTGGCCTTCCTCGTTTCTGGCCCTGACCAGGCAACGGCCGAGGACCTCGTCGCCCACTATCAACGGCATTGACCGCTGTACAAGGCAGTCGCGGTCGCGACCACAGTTAACGTGACCGTCGAAGCTCGCCCATGAAGGCAGACGTAAACGGCGTCATCCTCTATTACGAGATCCATGGCGAGGGCGACCCGCTGGTGCTGCTGCACGGTGGCGTCGGGGCGATCGAGATGTTCGGCGAAAATCTATCGCTCCTTGCGGAAGGCCGGCAGGTCATCGGGGTTGACCTGCAGGCTCATGGCCGCACCGCCGACATCGACCGCCCGCTGCGCTACGAGCTGATGGCCGACGACATCGGCGCGCTGATCAAGCATCTCGGCCACAAACGCGCGGACGTGATCGGGTACTCCCTTGGCGGCGGCGTTGCGCTCCAGACCGCGATCCGACACCCGGACCTGGTGCGGAAGCTGGTGGTCATTTCGACGCCCTTCAAGCGGCAGGGATGGTACCCGGAGGTGCTGGCCGCCATGGGCCAGTCGGGTCCCCAGGTGGCCGAAGCGATGAAGCAGACCCCGATGTACCGGCTCTACGAAGCACTCGCGCCCAGGCCGGAAGACTGGCCCATGTTGCTGACGAAGCTTGGCGAACTGCTGCCGCGCGAATATGACTGGTCGAACGAGGTCAAGGCCATCAAGGCGCCCACCCTGATCGTGGTGGGGGATGCGGACAGCGTTCGGACGTCACATGCCGTCGAGTTTTTCGAACTGCTCGGTGGCGGCAAGGCCGACGGCGGCTGGGACGGATCCGGCATGTCCACGGCGAGGCTGGCGATCCTGCCGGGCACGACGCATTTCACCATCTTCTCCTCGCCGAACCTGGCGTCGGCCGTCATCCCGTTCCTGGACGTGCGGGTGCGCGCAGCCAAGCGAGCCCCGTAACGCACCCCGATCGCGCCGTCAAGGATCTCGAATGCCTCCGATAGACATGCGCGGACAGGTCGCCATTGTGACGGGCGCCGGCAGCCCTGAAGGCATCGGCTTCGCGGTTGCCAAGCGGCTTCATACAGCCGGACTGCACGTCGCCATCACCTCCACCACCGATCGGATTCATCAACGGGCGAGGGAGCTCGACGCGAACGGCGAGCGCGTGTCGGCATACGTCGCCGATCTCACCAATGAAGTCGCGGCCAGCGCTCTCGTCGAAGCCGTCTTACAGGCCGGTAGCCGCATCGATGTTCTCGTCAACAACGCCGGCATGGCGCAGACCGGGAAGCCCCTTGAGGAGACGACCCTTCAGGAGTCGACGTACGCGGATTGGAAGCGGCAGATCGAGATCACGCTGCACACGGCCTTTCTGATGACCCGCGCCGTTCTCCCGAGCATGGTCAGCCGGAAATACGGGCGTATCGTCAACGTCTCGTCGGTGACCGGTCCACTGGTCAGCTTTCCCGGGACAGCCGCCTACAGTGCTGCGAAAGCCGGCATGGAGGGGATGATGCGCGCCGTCGCCCTGGAGACGGCCGCCAATGGGATCACCGTGAACGCCGTCGAGCCCGGGTGGATCGCGACGGCATCGTCGACCGAGGCGGAACGGAGCCCCGCGCTGCACACCCCGGTCGGCCGCGCCGGCACGCCAGACGAAGTCGCCGCCGCGGTTCTGTTTCTCGCCTCACCCGACGCGTCATACATCACAGGGCAGGCCATCGTCGTGGATGGGGGCAACATCATCCAGGAAGACAAGGGCCCCTGACGGTTAGGCGTTCAGGATCTCGCTGAGGCAGGCGTCGATCGCGTCGTGGTGCCGCTGGATATCGGGCCGGCTCGTCGCCGGACAGATGAGCGACATGTTGTGAAACGGAGTCATGAGCACGTCCCGATTGACGAGATAGACGTGCAGGTAATCCTCGAGTTCCGTATCGCCGGCGGCGTTTGACTCACCGCCGTTTCGGGGCGGCGGGCTCGTGAAGCGATATTCCGAGCGAGCCCCCAGCCGGCTGAGCGACCAGGGGAGCTGATACCGGTCGAGGATCGCCTGCAGTTGGTCGGCGAACTGGCCGGCGAGCCGGATCATCGCCGCAAAGGCATCATCAGTGAGCACATCTTCGAGCGTCGCCCGCATGGCGGCGACGGAAAGGGCGTTGCCAGCCAGCGTGCCGCCGACGCCGCCGACGTCGATCAGATCGAGGTCCGGCCGACCGGTCAGGCGTTGTGCGATGTCCTCGGAGAGGCCGTAGGCGGCCGTCGGGATGCCTCCCCCGATCGCCTTGCCGATTGTCAGCATGTCCGGGTGCAGGTTCCACGCTTTGGTGCAGCCACCAGGGCCGGTGGAGAAGGTGTGCGTCTCGTCGTTGATCAGCAGCGTTCCGTACTGGCGAGTGAGGCTGCGGACGCCGTCGAGGTAGCCATCTTGCGGCAGGACGATGCCGATGTTGGTGAGGGCCGGTTCCATGAGCACGGCGGCGACATCGCCATGAGCGAGCTCGCGTTCCAGTCCCTCCAGGTCGTTGTACTCGGCAACCCGGCTGGTGACCCGGACATCGACCGGGGGACCGACATTGCCTGACCGGCTCACCGCCGC
>CAAGKR010480698.1_pt1 | contig 10067 bp, 6 predicted proteins | sample 2556971 | NCBI WGS metagenome assembly CAAGKR01 (sample SAMEA5207829, study PRJEB30636) | soil metagenome | biome: forest; feature: boreal; material: soil | place: USA | collected 2011-09 | depth 1 m
GTCACACCGGTCACACCGGTCACACCGATCACACCGGTCACACCGGTCACACCGATCACGCCGCTCACCCTCATGGCGCCGAGCGCGCAGGAGGTGCCCGCAACGAAGGTAGCGTAGGGCCGCCACACATTCCTGCCTCGTGTGGGGAGTGACAACTGAAGGGAGCTGGTGAAGTGAGTGCAAAGCGCGGACGGCCGCCCCGGAGCAGTGGGGTGGCCGTCCGCGCTTTTTTTTTGCTCCCAGGCGACTGCATGAATCGCCATGCTCCTCCTCGACGAATTCGGAGGGTCCTGGAACCGAACCTCCGCCAGGATTGACCCGTCAGCCTTTTCTGGGACAGGGACGAGGCACATCTACGTGTGGGGTTGGGCGGAGTACAACGATGTTTTCCCCGACACGATTCGACACCGCACCGAATAGTGCGCCGAGTCCAGATCGGATGCCGGCCAACGCGGAGCGGTCCAGTTGTGAGTTCGAACCTCGCAGGCATTCAGGATCGCCGAATCTCGCCGATGCTGTTCGCATATCCCCAGTCACTCCCCCTCCCACAACGTCTCCCCCGTCTCCGCGTCAAAGAAGTGCAGTCGCTCCCGATTGAACACGAGCTCCACCTCACTCCCCGCCACCGGTAGCCCGCGCGGCGGCACCCGCGCCGTGATCTCCCGCGCGCCCACCCGCGCCGAGAGAAACGCCTCGCTCCCCAGCGGCTCCACCACATCCAGCCGCACGCGCACCGTCCCCACGCTCTCCCGCACACTTCCGTCTGGCGCGATGACGATGTCCTCCGGCCGGATCCCAAGCATCACCGCGCGCCCCACCCGCGACGCGAGCCGCGCGCCCCACTCCGCTCCCAACGCGAGCGTGAACGCACCGTCCGCCGCGTGGAACACCACACCTCCTCCACCCTCGCCCGCCGCCAAAATCCCGGTCAGCAGATTCATCGACGGGCTCCCGATGAACGCCGCCACGAAGGTGTTCTTCGGCCGCTCGTACAACCGCATCGGCGTGTCGATCTGCTTCACGTGGCCGCCATCGAGCACCACGATCCGATCGCCGAGCGTCATCGCCTCGACCTGGTCGTGCGTGACGTAGAGCATCGTCGCGCTGAGCTGCTGGTGCAGCCGCGCGATCTCGCGCCGCATCTGCACCCGCAGCTTGGCATCGAGATTCGACAGCGGCTCGTCGAACAGGAACACGCGCGGATGCCGCACGATCGCCCGTCCCACCGCCACACGCTGCCGCTGCCCACCCGACATGTCGCGCGGCCGCCGCCCAAACAGCTCCATGATCCCGAGGATCCCGGCCGCTTCCTTCACTCGCGTATCGATGTCGGCCTTCGACATCCCGCGCAGCTTGAGCGCGAACGCCATGTTGTCGTACGCGGTCATGTGCGGATACAACGCGTAGCTCTGAAAGACCATTGCGATGTCGCGGTCGTTCGCCGGAACGTCGTTCACGAGCCGCCCGTCGATGCGGAGCTCACCCGAGCTGATCGACTCGAGGCCGGCCACCATGCGCAGCGTCGTGCTCTTCCCGCACCCCGACGGGCCAACAAGCACCACGAGCTCCCCGTCGGCCACCTCGAGATCAATGCCGTGCACGGCGGTGACGTCCCGGCCACCTTGCTGATATACTTTCCGCACGCCACGCAGTGTTACGCTTGCCATACACACCGCCTATCAAGATGAATCGCGACTACCGCTTCCCCGATCGATTCCTCTGGGGCGCTGCCACCTCCGCCTATCAGATCGAAGGGTCGCCGCTCGCGGACGGAGCGGGGCCCAGCATCTGGGAGCGCTTCTCGCGCACGCCGGGGCGCATCGCGAACGGTGACACGGGCGATATCGCCACCGACCACTACCACCGCTTCTCCGCCGACGTGGATCTGATGCACGAGCTCGGGCTCACGTCGTATCGCTTCAGCATCGCCTGGGGACGGATCCTGCCTGAAGGGACGGGACGCGTCAACGCCGCGGGCCTCGCCTTCTACGACCGGCTCGTTGACGATCTGCTCGCGAAAAACATCGCGCCGATGGTCACGCTCTACCATTGGGATCTCCCCGCCGCGCTCGACGATCGCGGCGGCTGGCTCAATCGTGATATCGCCAACTGGTTCGCCGAGTATGCGCAAGTCGCCTTCCGCTCGCTCGGCGATCGCGTGCCGCGGTGGGTGACGTTGAACGAGCCGTGGGTCGTGATGGATGGCGGCTACCTGCACGGCGGGCTCGCGCCCGGTCACCGGAACGCCTACGAGGCGCCAAACGTCACGCACAATCTCCTCCGCGCGCACGGCGCGGCGGTGCGGGCGTACCGTGCAGAAGGGAAGCACGAGATCGGGCTCGTCGTGAATCTCGAGCCCAAGTATCCGGCGTCGCACAGTCCCGAGGATGAGGCGGCCACGCAGCGCGCGGACGCGTACATGAACCGGCAGTATCTCGACCCGATCTTCCGGGGTGAATACCCCGACGAGCTGCGCGAGATCTTCGGCAGCGCGTGGCCGGAGTTTCCCGCGAGCGACTGGCCGCTCATCCAGGCGCCAATCGACTTTCTCGGGATCAACTATTACTCGCGCAGCGTCACGCAATGCGCGCCGAACGAATGGCCGGTGCGCGCCGCCCGCGTTCGGCAGCCGCAGCACGCGCACACGGAGATGGACTGGGAGGTCTTCCCCGCAGCGCTCACGCGCGTGCTGCTCTGGATCAAGGAACGGTACGGCGACCGGCCGATGTACATCACCGAGAACGGCGCGGCCTTCTACGATCCTCCGCACGCCATCGACGGACGCATCGAAGACCCGCTCCGCGTCTGGTACCTCCGCGAGCATCTCCGCGCGGCACACGATGCGATCCGCCAGGGCGTGGACCTCCGCGGCTACTTCGCCTGGTCGCTGCTCGACAACTTCGAGTGGAGCCACGGCTACGCGAAGCGATTCGGCATCGTGCACGTGAACTTCAATACGCTCGAGCGCACCCCGAAGTCCAGCGCGCGCTTCTACTCCGAAGTGATTCGTTCTCACGGCGCGGCACTCGCTGGCGCGTAACGCGGCATGAGATCGTCCGCGAGCGTCTGCGCGCGCATTCGCTGCGAGGACCAACGCTCCCACAGTGGGCCACGGCGCCCGAACCAGCCGGCGACTCACCCCTTCACGCTCCCGGCCATCACGCCCTGGATGTAGTAGCGCTGGAGGAGGAGGAAGGCGATCACGACCGGGAGCACCGTGAGCACCGACCCCGCCATCATGAGCTCCGTGTCCTGCACGTGCTCACCGACGAGACTCGCGAGCGCGACCGGCAACGTGTAGCGCCGCTCGTCCGAGAGGACGATGAGCGGCCACATGAAGTCGTTCCACGTCGTGAGAAAGGTCCAGATCGCGAGCGTCGCGAGGATCGGCGTGATCGTCGGCAGCACGATCGAGCGAAAGATCCGCGCCTCGCTCGCGCCATCGATGCGCGCGGCGTCGAGGAGGTCGTCGGGAATCGAGATCGCGTACTGGCGAATGAGGAAGATTCCAAAGATGCTCGCCATGCCCGGGATGATCACGCCCCAGTACGTGTTGATCAGCCCGAGCGACTTCATCAGCAGGAACAGCGGGAGCATCGCAACCTGCACCGGAATCACGAGCCCCGCGGACATCGCGCGGAAGACGGGATCGCGCCCGCGGAAGCGCAGCTTGGCGAAGGCATAGCCGGCCATCGAGTTCACCACCAGCGACAGCACGGTGACGACGACCGCGATGATCCCGCTGTTCAGGAGGTAGCGCCCCATGCTGAGACGCGTGAACACGTCGCGATAATGCTGGAGCGTCGGATGGTCGGGAAGCAGCCGTGGCGGGAAGCTGTTCGCCATCCCCGTCGGCATGAACGACGCCGAGATCATCCACAGGATGGGGAAGAGCGAAAGGAGCGCGCCGATGATGAGCGCCGCGTACAGGACGATCGTCCCCGGGCGAATGCGTCTCACGAGGCCAACCGCCGCTCGAGCCGGAGCTGGATCGCTGTCCACACCAGGATGATGAGGAAGAGGAGAAAGGCGATCGAGGCCGCGACGCCGAGCCGCCACCAGCGGAATCCCTCCTCGTACATGAACAGCACGAGGCTCGTCGTCGCCCCCAGCGGGCCGCCCGTCGTCATCACGTACGGCTCGGCGAAGAGCTGGAAGTAGCCGATCATCGTGACGACGCCGACGAAGAAGAAGGTCGGTGCGAGGTTGGGGAGGGTGACGTGCCAGAACTGGCGCACCGCGCCGGCGCCGTCGAGGCTCGCGGCCTCGTACAGGTCCGCGGGGACCGCCTGCAGCCCCGCGATGAAGATCAGCATGTTGTAGCCGAAGTTCTTCCACACGGCGAGCAGGATGATCGCCGGCATCGCCCACCGCGGATCGCCGAGCCAGTCGATGGGGTGGATGCCGACGGCGCCGAGCGCGTAGTTGAGGAAGCCGTACTGCGGGTGGTAGAGGTAGCGCCAGACGATCGCGACCGCGACGAGGGTGGTGACGAACGGCAGAAAGTAGATCGTGCGGAAGAACGTCTTGAAGCGGACGACCTTGGCGTTGAGGAGGAGCGCGGCGCCGAGCGATGTGGCGACGGTGAGCGGTCCGCCGACGAGGGCGAAGTAGAAGGTGTTCTTGAGGGCGAGCCAGAACGTCGGGTTGTGCAGCAGATCGACGTAGTTCCGCGCGCCGACGATGCGAACGTTGGCGGGGTTCGCGATCGCGTACAAGTCGAAGTCCGTGATGCTGAGCACGAGCGATGCGGCGACGGGAAGAAAGAAGAAGACCGCGATCAGCACCATGGCGGGCGCGATGAACAGCCAGCCGGCGCGTCCGGCGCGCCACTCCGGGGTCTTCGCGGCGATCTGCGTTCGCGTGGCGCTCACGGCAGCGTCACCGCGGCGGACGAGTCGTGCGGGGGGTGGGCGGGGGTGTGGGCGGAGCGCGAGAGGATCCAGCGGCGCTTCTCGAGGATGCGGTTCACCTGCGCGTCGAGCTGCGCGAGCGCGCGGTCGGTGGACAGCCCGCCGCGGATCGAGGCCTCGGAGATGTCGATTATCTTCGAGGTGAGGAATTCCCATTCCGGGACTTTCGGGGTCGGGCGCACCCGCTGGAGCTGGGTGTAGAATGCGCGCGCGTAGCGGTTGCCGGCGAGCGCACTGTCCTGCCACGCGTCGACCTGCGCGGGGAGATCGCCGGTGAGCCGATAGAAACGGCGCTGGACGTCGGGCTGCGAGAGGAACTCGATGAGCTCCCATGCGGCCTCCGGATGCGCGGAGCCGCGAAAGACGACGAGGCTCGATCCGCCCGCGTTCGAGACGCCGGAGGGTGCGCCGGTGGGACCGGGGAGCGGCGCCGTCGCCCACGAGTGCTGCATGCCGGGAGGGAGGCGGCGCTGGAACTCGCCGATGTTCCACGGCCCCGTGATCCACATCGCGAAGGTGCCGCGTGCGAATTCCTGGTACGCGTTCGCGATGTCGTTGTTTCCGGCAACCGGCGCGAGCCCGTCGCGGAAGAGCCCGACGTAGAAGTCGTACGCGTCGCGAAACGCCGGCTCCTCGAAGGTGCCGTAGCGTCCGCCGTCCCTGAGGAGCGGCGATCCGTTCTGGAGGCCGAAGACCACCGGCTGCATCCACTCATTGGTGGGCAGGAAGATCGCCCACTGGCGTTTCCCCGCCTTCTTCTGCACCGCCTCCATCGCCTGCCGCCACCCGGCCCACGACTGTGGCATTGAATCGTAGCCGGCCGCGGCGAGGATGTCGGTGCGATAGAAGAGGACGCGCGTGTCCACGTACCAGGGGATCGCGTAGACCGTGTCGTCGAGGACGTTCGTGTCCCAGATGCCGGGGAAGACGCGGGATGCCTTCACCACCGTCGAGCGAGCGATGTAGCGGTCGAGTGGAAGGATCGCGTCCACGGCCTGGAGCTCGGGCACCCAGGTGTTACCGAGCTGCGCGAGGTCGGGGGTGACATTGCCGACGTATGCGGTGAGCAGTTTCTCGTGCGCGGCCGTCCACGGAATCTGCTGTACGCGAACGTCGATGTTCGGATGCTGCTGCTCGAACTCGCGCACGAGCTGCTGCACGTTCTCCCCTTCGGCGCCCATCGCCCAGAATCGGAGCGTGATCCGGTCGCTCGCATCCGCGCCGCGGCAGGCGGTGAGTGCGCACGTCGCGACGAGCCATCGGGCGACGTGCCGGCGCACCATCAGTGCGCACCTCGCGCCCGTGCGCTCGCGGTCAGCCATCCGCCCGTAAAGCCCGCCCGCTGGAGTCCGCGGATGATGTACGGGTTGGTGCGCATCCGCTTCCAGATCAACTCGCTGTGATAGTTCTCGAGCATCGCGACGATCGGACCCTGGTCGATGCCGAGGTAGTCGGTGTCGAACCAGCCGATGCCGGGGACGATGCGGCCGGCGGTGATCTGCGCGCCCCCCGCGAGCGTGGGGTTGAACGCATCGACGAAGCCGTACTGGCTGAAGACATTGTCGCCGTAGCGATCGCGCATCGCGACGAACGCCTGGATCGCGATGTCCGGCGCGAAGGCGACCGACCCGCCGGCCGCGGTGGGCGCGATCGTCCCGTCGTCGCGTGTCTCGGTGAAGTCGGTGCCGCGGGCGGCGTAGCCGTAGAAGCGACGCGACTTTCCGGCGACGGTGAGGCTGCCTTCGAACGGGCCATCGCTCGCCGTGAGCCCCCACATGTCGGCGGCGTAGCCGGTCCATCCGTTCGGGTTGTCGGCGGCGTAGGCGCGCTGCGCGACCGTCGCGCGGCGTGAGTTCTCGAAGTAGTCGATCCCGTGGCCGCGCATGTAGTCGTCCTGGATGCCGCGGAAGTCCACCCAGATCTGTGTGTACTGGTGCCCGAAGAGCGGAGCGAAGCCGACGTGCTGCTGACCGTAGTAGCTGCCCCACGTGTACGTGCTCGTCCACGCCTGCCACGCCGTGCTGTCGATCGGATGCGTGGGCGATCCGAGCGCGAGGAGATAGACGATCATCGCCTCATCGAGCCCGCGCCACTGATAGCTGTTGAATCCCAGTTCGGGGGTCCAGCTCATCGAGACGAGCGGCGGCTGGTTCTGGAACCACGCCCAGTCCACGCGGCGATAGATCGAGTCCGCATAGGCGCGGATCGAGACCTCGGCCACGTCGGCGCCATCGAAATAGGACTGGTCGAAGAGGATGCCGGCGAGGAGGAGCGACGTGTCCACCGACGAGAGCTCGACGTCCTGGTACCGCATCCCCGTGTCCATGTCGAGGAAGTGGTAGAAGAAGCCCTTGTAGCCTGCGACGCCCGTGGCGCCCGGGCCCTGCGGCAGCGTGTAGAGTGCCTGCAGCGTCTGAAACGTGCGGTCGCGCGCCTGCGCGCGGCTCACCCATCCACGCTCGGCGCCGATGGCGTAGGCATTGAGCCCGAAACCGACAGCCGCGATGCTCGAGAATGAGTGCGTCGGCCAGCGGTCGGGGATGAGGTGCGTGGTCGGGTTCTGGGTGTCCCAGAAGAAATGGAAGGTGCGCTCGCTCAGCGTGTCGAGAAACGCGACGGCGCGAGGTGAGGGGGGAGCGGGAGTGGGTAGTGGGTTGGGTGCGCTCGCGCCGTTGGTCTGGCATGCCGCGAGGGCGAACGCCAGCGCGGACAGGGTGCCGCGAAGCGTGCGTGAGGAGCGCAGACGGGTTCGTGGCATCTGCATCGAGAAAAGCTACGGCGAGGAACGGTGGGGCGCCGGCGAAGATCGCCGACGCCCCCATCGTCCTTACTTGAAGTCGTACTGCATGCCGAACTGGAAGCGGCGCGGATCGGTCACGACGCATCCAGCGTTACCAAAGTTCGAGTTCGCGTTGATCGAGCCGACGGTTGCACCCGGCCCACCGAAGAACCCGTCGTAGCATCCCAGATTCTGGTTGTTGAGAACGTTGAAGACGGACGCTGTGACCCCGATGTTGTTGCCACGCACCGACAGGAAGTTCTTGCGGAGTCGCAGGTCCACGTCCTTCTGCCAGGGCGTACGCCGCTGGCCGAGGAATGTCTGCAGCTGGCCATTGGCCGGCGTGCGAACATACTCGACGGCGTTGTAGGGCAGTCCCGATCCCAGCGTCATGAATCCGCCGAACTGGATGCCCCCAGCGTACGGGAGGTCCGACACGAAGTTCCCGACGATCTGGTGACGCTGATCGTTGTTCGTCGGGTGGCGCGCGTTCGCGCCGACGAGCACTTGCGGGAAGCTGAACAGGTCGCCGCCCTCCGTCTCCGCCGTGGAAAGGGTATAGGCAACGCCGGCGCCCCATCCCCAATTGCTCGTCATGCTCCTCTTGTAGGGGCGATCCAGCGAGAGATACATGGCGTCATACCAGCTGTGCACGCTGTTGTTGCCCACGAGCACGTTCTGATACGCCGGAATGTTGTGCGCCAGACAGCAGTCGTTGGTCGCGGGATTGTACGTCAGGTTCGCAAACTCATAGCTGTAACCGTTGAAGCCGCGGGAGCCGTTGTAGCTCACGCTTCCGTTGAAGCTGCCGAAGCTGTGCCGCAGGCCCATTGTCCACTGATTCGACATCGGTGGCTTGAGGTCGTTCGGGACGAGATAGATCTCCTGGGGCGGCGCGTGTCCGCTGGCGATGAGCCCCAGCAACCCCGCCCGGCTCTTGTAGCTCGGATTCCACTGGACCTGGTTGGGGTCGGTGGGCGGGGTCGGGGAGAAGAAGAACGTGTACTGCTGGTACTGGCGGCGGTACGTCTCGTCGAACGTCGCGTTGAGGTTGAGGCGGTCGTAGAAAATTCCGACGCTCCCGAACACCGTCGTCTGCGCGGCGTCGTCGAGCGCATAGGACACGGCCAAGCGCGGCTGGATCGCGCCCAGGAACAGCTTGCGATTGGTGCCATCCGTGAAGTAGCGGTTCGGATCGACATCGACGTAGAGCTGGCTGCGATACGCGGTGACCGAGTCGCGAATCGCCTGCGGGGTGACGTAACTGCGGTTGAACATCCCCGTCTCCACATCCCAGCGCACGCCAATGTTGAACGTGAGGCGCGAGGTGGGGCTCCAGTCGTCCTGCGCATAGGCGCCGAACTGGCTGTTGCCCTGCGTGGCGGTACCGTTGCCGATGCCGAAGCGGGCCTGCACCGGGGTCGTGTAGTTGTCGGCGGCGTTGTACTCGAACACCGGATTCCCGTTCAGCGACTTGTTCAGGCTGTAATGGTCGATGTCGTCGTTGAGGCCGAACTTGAGGACGTGCGAGCCGGCCCAATTCCAACCGGTGTAGGTGAAGTCGTCGCGCAGCGAAAGGCGCTTCTGGTTGAGATCCTGGAAAGACGAGCCGCCGCCGAACCGGCCAATGCCGTCGTACTGCAGACCGACGTCCTGGTAGTTGAGCGGATTCTGGTTGTACTGGAAGTACTGATAGTTGACCAGCGCTTCGTTGGTCCAGTTCGAACCATAGTAGGTATGCTTGGCGCTACCGTTGTAGACATTATTCCGCTGATCATCGGCTGCGGAATAGGTCTGATCGGGGCCGGAAAACTGGCCGCCAAAGTCGCGAATGTCGGACTCCTGGCGCAGGTTACCGGACACCTCGAGCAGCTGGTTATCGCTCATGTTGTACGTGAGCTTGGCGAAGCCGAGCTGCTCACGGAACGGCGACGGATGCGAAGCGACGTCGAATCCCCCGATCGCCGACGGATAGGTGGCCGGAGTTCCGCCGAGGCGGACTGTGCCTGTGCGGTTCTGGTTGTTTCCTTCATATGTGCCGAAGAAGAACAGCTTATCCTTGATCAGCGGTCCTCCCACGCTCGCGCCGAAGAGATAGCGCGAGTAGTCGGGTTGGGTGAAGCTCGTCGGATTCTTGGCCTTATTGACCTTGGCGAACGTATCAAGGCCGACGAGCCCCTTGTTCTGGTAGTCGACGAAGAGGTTTCCCTCCCACGTGTTGCGGCCCGACCTGGTGAGCGCGGTGATGATCGCGCTCGAGGCCTTCTGATATTCCGCCTTGTAGTTGTTCGTGATGATCCGGAATTCCTGGACGGCGTTCCGGGGGAAGGGGTTGCCGCGGCTCGCGTCCTGTCCCGCCACGCCGCCCGTGATGA
>CAAGKR010498143.1_pt1 | contig 10066 bp, 8 predicted proteins | sample 2556971 | NCBI WGS metagenome assembly CAAGKR01 (sample SAMEA5207829, study PRJEB30636) | soil metagenome | biome: forest; feature: boreal; material: soil | place: USA | collected 2011-09 | depth 1 m
ATCTCTACTTATTTTCGCTGCCTGCCATCGGACGCAATTGGGTACTATCGATGGTTGCTAATCCTTTTGGGCTAGTGGGGATTCTGTGTATCGCAGCGTATGAGATTGGGATCAGCTACCTCCGCCACCAAATACCTGACGAAGCTGATTTCCTTGCGCGCCTGAAGTTATGTGTTCCAGGTAGAGTTCTTGAGCTTTACAGGCAGCAACGCGGTAGAGATCTGGCGGTCAAGGTTATCCGAGGGCTCCAGTTCGCGGCTTTTGGGTCATTCGCCATCGCCATGCTCGTGAGCAACTGGAGACGGATTTCCCACTGAGCATCTGTCTTAGCTCGGCATCGATTTCGGCAGCCCGGGAAAGGCTGCGAGGTCGAACATTATGATACAGGCAAACTACAAGACGATTTTTGAGATCGGATTTCGGTCCTTTCCGTGGGTCACGGTGATGCATCCGCTGATTTTCGTTGCTATTGGACTGCTTCTCGCGCGGTTTCTCGACAAAACTCCGCTTGTCGGCAAGGAACAGGCTCGCAAGTATGCCCGGTCCCAAAATTGCCGATTCGTCATCTTGTCGAACGGAAACCTACATTATTTTTGGGACTTGGACCGAGGCAATCCGGATAGAGGCAGAGTACTACTGCGAACTGTAAGGTCCAGTAACTTGAGGTAACAACGGTAACAGAATTCACTTTCCGCCGGGTGTCAGGCATTCCCAGGGGGTCTTTCCCCCTCTCCTGAGACCCTCACCAGTCCTGCCAGCGCTTCCCAATGACGTGGATGCGGACGATTCGCCCCGTCGAATCCGGCTAGCGTACCAGCGAGAAACTCCGATTCGCGACCCAATGGCGGAAGTTGTACCCCTTTGCGGAGATCGTACACCGTTGCCTTCGGCCCTTCTGTGTATTCAGGTTGTTTCATTGGCTACCAAACTTTCCGGACAGCAGCCTCGGGGGATACTTTTCGGTTCCGTAAACTGTGAGAGTAACTATGTGGTAGGCGGGAATGGAAGGCGAAGAAATGCACTGCGTGAACATCTTGCCCTCTTTACCAGGGCCGCCGCCCGCGATAACGTAGTTGCTCGTAAAGGCGGCCCCACCGCTGAATGTGTCCTTATCGAATGAGGCGGTGGCACACCAAGGGGCTTCAACTCGAACGTTGCAAAACATAACTGCAATGTCGCTACTCAAAGAGCCTTGCGTAACTGGCCCTCCCTCAATCTCCGACAACCAACAGTGTGGTTGCTCCGTTGAATTGCTCGACGTATTGTTGGCTACTTTTGTTACTACCATGACGCTTGGTTTTAGTTCAAGTTGATTTTTCAAGTTGGTTATTGTGGTATCTCTGTCGCTCAATCCATGCTTCAGTTGGTCTTTCTCGTTTACCACGGCCCGCCAACGACCCGTTGTGTCCCGATGGTCGCCATATACAGTCTTTATCCCCGTCCACAAGAAAACCGATCCGTGCCAGATAGCGAATACCAGCACGCTGGCAGCAAAGGCTAAACCGAAAGTTCTCTTCTTGTGATCTTTCACGGCTTCGCCGCCCTGAATTTTCCAGATCGCAACGACCGCAAACAGGAACGCGCCACAAGGAAGTACAACTTTGTCGCCGATCCATCCCAATCCGGTGGTGCCTTCGGCCTGCAAGAATGCTTGCCATGATTCGTGTACGAGGTTGAGGAAATGAGGCCACATGGCGCGAATCCTACCAGACGCGGAGATGCGTCCAGTATATACTTGCCCTTATTTACGATAGCGTTCTGAGCAGGTCATTGATAAAATTGATTTAGCTTTAAGCGGGCAAGCCGCGTGCTTCTAACACGCGACCGCCCTAACCACCTAAGGAGGGTATAACTCCCGTGGCAGCTTCCCACACGCTATCTCACCCGCCCGCGATCCCGCAAATCTCCAAGCACGGAATTCTAACGCTGTATGGCTACGGCGTCCGGGTCACGATGCAAGCTGGTCACCTACAAATTGAGGATGGCGTCGGGCCTGAGCGCAGAAAATGCCGTCTGCCCCGTGTCGGTCACGGGCTAAAGCGTCTCGTCTGCATTTCCGAAGATGGTTTCGTCACCCTTTCGGCGCTGAGATGGATAAGCGATGTCGGCGCATCGTTCGTCATGTTGGATCGCCTGGGCAAGGTGCGAGTTGTGACCGGCCCAACATCGCCGAGCGAAGCGCGGCTCCGCAGGGCGCAAGCATTGGCGCTCGCCAACGGAGCAGGGTTACGGATTGCGCGTGAACTCATTGCAGCAAAGTTGATCGGACAGGAAGCTCTAGTGCGGGAGAAGCTGAAAAACCACGCCTCCGCAAATGCGATTGCAGCTTTTCGAGATGGGCTTGTTAACGCCGAGACTGTTGATGCAATCCGGGTGATTGAATCTCAAGCCGCCGCTGAATATTGGAGAGTCTGGTATGACCTTCCGATCCTGTTTCCGCGCAAGGACGTGTCGCGCGTACCGGCTCATTGGTTGCGCTTCGGGACGAGACATTCTCCGCTCACAGGCGGGCCAAGACTTTCTGTGAATCCAGCTAATAGCTTGTTGAACTATGCGAACGCTGTCGCCGAAAGCGAGTGCAGGTTGGCTGCGACTGTTTGCGGACTCGATCCGGGACTTGGATTTCTTCACACGGATACAGCGAATCGGGACAGTTTGGCGCTAGACCTGATCGAGACAAGAAGACCATCCATCGAAGCATGGCTCATGGACTGGCTAATGCAGGAACCCTTGCGGCGCTCGGATTTTTTCGAGAATGCGAATGGTAACTGTCGCATCGCTTCAGGCCTGTGCTCGAAGCTCTCTGAGACGGCACCGACTTGGGGCAGGCTCGTTGCTCCCTGGGCTGAATTCGTCGCGCATTCCCTTTGGTCTGGCCGCGCATCGCAAGCACGTTCCGTGAGTGGGTTCAGAACACCACTTACCCAGAGTCGTCGGCGCGAAGCGAAAGGCGCTCAGACTCCAAAAGTGAAAATACCGAAGACTGAGCATTTTTGTGGCGGATGCGGTAGGCCAATCCGAAAAGAGCACGAGAATTGTGGTAGTTGTGCTATTGGCAGCGCGACAAAGCGAATTGTGGATGCTGCAAGGATCGGGCGCGTAGCCTCACAAAGCCCTGAAGCTCGTGCGAGACATGCGGAGTCCGAGCAAAGACATGCGATTGCGCGTTCTGCTTGGGATTCATCCACCCAACCGGCTTGGCTCACGAATGAACTTTTTTCGCGAGAGGTTCAACCGCTACTCGCTAATATTCCAACTTCCACTATTCGAACACACCTAAGCGTGTCCCGCTGGTATGCGAGCAAGATTCGCAAGGGCTATCGTCCCCATGTACGCCATTGGCACACGTTAGCCCAACTCGCCGGAGTCACGGGTTAGTGGTTATTCCACTACTCAATGCGCTCGTGTGCGATAAGAAGAGCGAGGTCAGCCGGCCTGGGGTTTTCCATATTTTTTTCAAACAATGCTGTTATTGCGAATGGTGTACGCCCTGGATGCATCTTTGCCTGGAGAGTTTCTTCGATGGCCAGGCGCAACAGCCTAAAATTATCCGCCAAACGCGACCGCACCTGATTTGGCATCCATATTTTCCTCTTTTCAGGTTCGTAATAGACAAGAGTCTTCTTCGGCAATTTCTCGACCTGTCGCCGAAACAGCTCAACGATTGAGGGTTCTGAATCGGGCGTGCGCAAGTTCCAAATATCTTCGATAGTCTCGAAAACGCTAAACCACACATTCGGCCATCCAGAACAATTGATCTTGGAGCAACGAGACCGGGACTGATCCCAACCGAGGTCGGGTAAGCCCGCCATCGCATTTCCGAAGCCCAACGGGTCTCGCGCATATTCCTTCTTCGTGATGTAGTCCAACAGCTCAGCTTGGGCAAACGCGGCTTCCTTCTCTTGCAATTCAGTTCGGAGGTTCCGCTCAACATTCAAGCTTTCAGCAAGAGCATAGTCGGCGGAACGAAGCTTTGCTTCACGCTGCTTGAACTGACTTATCATCACGTCGCGTTGTCTTTCGTTCAAATTTGGATTCAGCTCAAGCTCTGTAGGTGCGTCTTTGACCTGGTTCATTTTTATTGCCGCGTCAGCTTCGCGGAATAAATCTGCACACACCCGTTGTTCTTGCTGGGCCGCGTACATGGTATCAACGCTCTTTCCGAGTTCCTTACCGAGTTTCCTGATTTCCTGAGCGGTTGCGGACGCCGAGGTCTGCCGGACGAAAATAGCGATAACTTCCTCACCTGGGCGACCACGCAAAGGACCGAGAGCCTCGTACAATTGGTCGCAATTCTTTGCTTTAGGTAGCTCCCAACCAATATCGCCCCATGAGACTGAGAGGAACCAAACAAGGCGATTCCGGCGACCCATTAGGTCGCTGTCGCTGAGCGTCGGGCGACCGCGATCCCTGCGAATGTGCACAGATTTCGCCATGATTGAGCTTTTCTCCAATATTGCTCAAACTTTTCTTCGCTGGGAAATTAGAGCACCAATTCAGGGCGACCGCTGGAAAATCTGTGTACCAACCCCGCCGTCTCCACCGGAAAAACGCCTTTTGGCGCTGCAAAGAGCACCGCCGCCACTCACGAAATACCTCAATTTGCGTGCTAGAAATAGCTCGTGCCGAAGAAGAAAAATACCAAACACAAACCTGGAATGCAGAGTCGCACCGGCTCGCACAAGCTATCGACGGCGAATCTCCCCATTCGAAGCCGACAAGCACGTGATCGCGCACTACACGTGCTCTCGGCCATGCGGCGCGAGTCGCGTCTCTCCCTAAATCGGGCGGCGAAATTGGAGGGTATCAAAGCAGAAACGGTCAGGAAATATTCCTTCTCAGACCTGAAGAAACTAAAAGGAAAATTCCATGCGAAAAAAAGTGATCGCCATTCCGTCACTCTTTACCTTCCAGACGCCAGCGGAAATATTGTTTCTCGCGAGACTCATTCCTCGAAGGAACGCAGCAAGGCAAGCAAGTACTTACGAGCGTTTGGCCGCTATGTTCGCGGTGATAGAGACGCTCTCTTGGAATGGGAAGGCAAGACAATCGGGGGAGCAGACCTACTAACCGATGCTCGCACGATCAGGACAATTGAGCCCGCACTGTCAGACTTCTCTTTGTATCGCTCGTTCAACGGCGGGGGGGCATGAGAGATCAGGACCCAATCCGCACGTCGCGGCGCAGAACGCGTCGACAGGAGCGCGAGCGGCAAGGAATCGCCGTTCCACCTTGCGTGATGTGCATCCACGAACACCACGTTCTTGGCCGAAATCATGATTCGCAGTTCACAGTGCCCCGGTGTGAGATGCACCACCGAGAAAGACACGAGCTGTTGCTCAGAGCCGGAGTGTCGCTGAAGCATGAACCTGATACCGCAATGAAGCTAGCCACGATGTTTAGAGCATTAGCAGTCCACAAACGCGAAGAGAGCAATTCAGAGGCAAACGCACTGGAGCGATGGGCGGATTTGTTGGAAGAGACTCAACAAGGAGGCAAAGAGATGAGTGAACAACACGATATCTACGTTCGGGCGCACACCGTAAAGCTAGAGCCAAAACAGAGTAAGAGCCGGACCGATAGTGAACCGAAGTGGCCGGATAACGCCCTAGTTTTCGATTGCGAAACACGGCTTACGACAGACCAAAGTGTAACTTTTGGGTTCTGGCGTTATTGCATGCCGCAAAACGGCCTCTACGTCGCCCTACAAGAAGGACTTTTTCATGCCCACGAGGGCCTGAGGGCAAAGGACATTAGCTTGCTTCGTAGATATGCGAAAGCAGCTAGGCCAGAAACCTCGAAAGAAGGCTCTGACAGATTGCGGTGCTACCCTCGCATCACATTCGTTCATGAAGTTTTCGGAATGGCAATTCAGGCGAAAGCGCTAATCGTCGGTTTTAACTTACCATTCGACTTGAGCAGACTTGCGCTGGATTGGGAAATCTCGCAAAACGGGGGTTGGTCGCTCATTCTGTCACAATGGCGGAATCCCGAAACCGACAACCTTCAGGAAAACAAATTTTATCCTCGCGTTGTGATTAAGGCTCTGAACAGTAAAACCGCCATAATTCAATCCACGCAACCTTGGAAACCAAAAAACGACAGAAAAGGCCAGATTGCATATCCGTCGGCTCGCTTTCTAGATTTGCGAACTCAGCTTTGGGCGCTTCGCAACCGATCTTATTCATTGAAAACAGGATGTAAGGATTTCAATATTCCCGGCAAGCTGGATCACAAACCGAGTGGGACAGTGAGTTTAGAAGAAATCGAATATTGCAGGCAGGATGTGCGGGCGACCGTGGGTCTGCTAAATGCGGCTAAACAAGAATGCGATTTGCACCCTATTACACTCCGGCCTGACAAAATGTTTAGTCCTGCAAGTGTCGCGAAGTCGTATCTCGAAGAATTAAAGATTTCCTATCCGAGCACGAAAGTCAGAAATGCTGATTCAGCCTACGGCATTGCGATGCAGAGCTATTTCGGCGGGCGTGCCGAGTGCAGAATCCGTAATTGGGAGGTGCCGATCTGCCCTGTAGATTTCATGTCGCAATATCCCACGGTAAATGAATTGTTGGGCAATTCAGGAGTTCTCACCGCTGAGAGTGTCACTTTTCCAGACGCTACCGAGGAAGTAAAACAGTTCCTCTCGAAAATAAACCTCGACCGCTGTTTCAATCGCAAACTGTGGTCCAAATTAAACTTCTTTGCTCTCATTCAGCCAGACAAAGATATCTTGCCAGTACGCACGATCTACAACGGCACAACTCAGAATATAGGGATTAACTATCTCAGTAGCAAAGAGCCAATCTGGTTTGCGGGGCCGGACATCATAGCCTCCATTCTGCTAACGGGAAGAGTCCCACAGATTCACAAAGCAATTCGCGTCGAACCGTATGGGAAACAGGTGGGATTGGGGACCGTGTCCTTACGGGATATGGTTGAGATTGACGCTAGAACGGAAAGCTTTTTCAAGCATGTGATTGAGCAGCGAGCGGCCAATGAAGCGAATCCGGATCTTCATTACTGGTTAAAGATTCTTGCAAATAGCGGATCGTATGGTTTATTTGTCGAACTCAATCCAAACGAAACCACCTCTGCAAGACTAAAGGTATTTTCAGGCGAAGAATCGTTTGAGACCACTTCCGACACTGTGGAAGAGCCGGGCAAATGGTTTGCTCCGCATATTGGGTCGCTTATCACCTCCGGTGGGCGCTTGCTTCTCGCGATGCTAGAAAAGTGCATCTCTGATTCGGGTGGAAATTATCTTTTCTGTGACACCGACAGCGCGGCCATCGTTTCAGCCAAGCAGAGACAGCAAATCCCGATGCCGGACGGGACGGCCATTACGGCTCTTTCCTGGGCCGAAGTGCAGCATATTGTTGACAGATTCGAGACACTCAACCCTTACGACCCGAAACTAGTTCCGGGCTCGATCCTGAAAATTCACAAACTCAATTGGGATCGCGACAAGCAGCGCCGCCAGCTATTTGGATACAGCATTGCAGCAAAAAGGTACGCCATTTATACGAAGACTGATAATGATATTGAAATTGTAGAACCCAAAGCGCACGGCCTCGGCTATTTTTATCCGCCGAAAGATTCACCCAAAGAATGGAAGCACGAAACCCCGAAGTGGATAGTCGAGGCTTGGGACTGGATCATGCGCGGGGTACTCGGATTGAAGCGTGAAGATCCCTCATGGTTTGATCTCCCGGTAATGATGAAGTTGACTCTCAGCACCCCTCATCACGCTCTCAGGAATATTGCGAAGGCACCAGTTATGAGGCCGCACAATTTTCTGATGCTGCCGCAAAGTTCCCGCTTCGGATATCCGCAAGACGTTGACCCGAACAAATTCACTCTAATAACTCCGTTTTCATCCGACCGGGATTCTTGGATGAACTCCAAGTGCATCAACATTCATGATTCCCAATCTCCTGTTTACGAACTCACAGACGATTACGACGGCCGCAAAGCAGTGGTGAAGAACTTTTTCATGCTCCTGGATTCTTACCAGAACCATCCCGAAGCCAAGAGCCTGGGGCCGGATGGAAAGCCGTGCGATTCAGAGACCCAGGGATTATTGCAGCGTGCGCACATTGTCGCGAACTCACCCCTCGTGTTTATCGGAAAGGAATCCGACAAGCATTGGGAAGAAGGTGAAGACTTGAGCCTGCTTGAATTCACAGCGATTCAATACAAGCGGAAGGGGAACGCCGTTGCTGGCGAGGATCAACTGGCGGACATTGCGAAAGTTCCAAAGCGGGAATTCATGCGCCGGGGGATCAATCAGCACACGCTAGAGAAAATCTGCAACCGGGAACCGGTGCGGGCTGCGAAGCTGGTGAGGTGTTTGAAAATGCTCCGAGAATACCAATCAGGGGAAGCGCCCGCTAACGGCCCGGTGTTTGGCTAACAAGGAACACCTTAATAGGGGGCCCAAACTCCTGGCATTGCAATCGGCACATTTGACTCATAAAAGTGAACTCCTGCTGCCTTCAGAAACCCGAAGTTCGCTTCGCCCGAAACATGATCGCCTCCCCCCTGAGAAGGAAGCCACGCGTGCATGTTAGCCTCGTAAGACAAAAGCCATTGATCCTCGTACAACTCCGGCTCACACATTCGCGCCTCCCAGAGCGCAGTGTCGAGCGCAGCCGCCAAGCCTTGTTGCTTGGCATCTAGGGCCAAGATCGCCACAACGGAATTGTCAACTTTGGAGATGGCAGATTGCGCAGCGTTTTCCAAGGTAATGCCTAGTGTGATTGCAGCCCAAATGGACCATGCGACTTCGTAGTGGTTACCGAGGGGCGCATGACGAACAATGATGGAAGTCAAAGTCTCTGAAATCAATGCAATGTCTAGAGCATGGCGTTGGGAACTCACGTGTATCAGGGACATCAAGACCTCGCGAATGCTCCCCGGCTCTGCTGTCGCAATTTGGCACAGCAGCGATTGATACAGAATCAGGTTACTTGGTCGCGGCACAAAACGGTCCTCGACCAAACGGCTGACTGCGTACTTGGCGACGTGCTCATCTGGACGCTTCGTCATGTACTCGGTTATGAGGTCAAAGTAGCCAATCAAGTCTCCGGCTTGCCCACTAGCACTTTTGCGAAAGTGAAATGCGCGGACTTCACGCACCCAGGTTGCTTCAAACTCCATGGGAGGCAGGCGAACACTCGTTTTGCGGGGATTTAGACGCAACTCGTAAGCAAGCAATACCTCTTGCAATACGGCCAAGGTCTTTTCGGCTTCTGAGGACTGGGGGAACGAAAATTCAAAATCATCAAAATAGCGAATTCCCTTGAGACTCCGGACTCTTGCCAAAAGGTCGGTATCGGCAGAGGAAAGCAGGACCTCAGACACAATGAACGACGTATCCGGGCCGATAGGGATTCCCATTGTCTGGTTGTCTTGTGCTTTGCGAATAAGGGCGTCGATCTGGTCCCCAAGCTCGATCCTTCTCGCACGCACGTTTGCCTTGGCTACAGCTTTCGTATGAAGAGCCCAAGAAATCGAGTGCGTATAAATCGAATGGTAGAACTCAGAGATATCCGCTACTACCGTCGCACCCGATCCAGAACGGTTTCTTGCCCTCACCGGAAGCAAATCCCGCCAAGATTTGGCCGGTCGCACGGCGCGAGGGCACGTTGGATCAAGCTCAGGTTTACTTTGAGACAGACCTGACCGATTGATATGCGCAGAGAGGACGGCCCAATTGTTCGCAATGCAATTGCTGAGGTTGTAATAGTGAATCGGATTCACGATCGACAGTCTTCTTCGGAATCTGAAGTTGCCCGCTCTCGCAAGGCTGTACGGGCACAACTTCCCAGCAGATGCAGTATCGAAACTTTGTGGCGGAGCATGACCGCCTGTTGCGGGAGTCAGTGCATTGGAATAATTGACGGTCGCAAAAGACGGCGGTAATTCGTTCGGGAAATATCCCCGGCTCAATAACGCGCTTAGCATCTTGTCCGTTCCTAGGGAGACTCTGATTAAGCTCTGTGCTTTCCACAGTCGGTCAAGTTAGAGTGTCTGAGAAATGAAACAGAGGACACTAGCGATG